>Ga0066256_1001050_pt1 | contig 43241 bp, 36 predicted proteins | sample ThiBio_1000_biof_FD_87107 | JGI IMG/M metagenome (GOLD analysis project Ga0066256, IMG submission 87107) | Wastewater bioreactor microbial communities from Cape Town, South Africa - Thiocy_expt_1000_biof (version 2) | ecosystem: Engineered > Bioreactor > Thiocyanate-remediating >... | reverse complement strand
CGGTGATCTGGCGCTGGCGGCCGAGGACGAGCAGCCGCTGGCGCATGCGCGGAATCAGCACCGCCTGCACCGCGACGATGATCGCCGCCACCATGCCCAGCCAGAAATGCTGCATGAAGATGAAGATCAGCGCCGTCAGCGCCTGGCCGCCGAGCAGGGCCGGCTGCACGAAGGCATCGCCGGTGAAACCGCCGAGAGGCTCGACCTCGTCCTTGATCATGCTGGCGAGCTCGGCGCCCTTGACGCGCTTGAACTGGCTCGGCGGAAAACGCAGGATCCGGTCGACCAGCTCGAAGCGGATGCGGCGCAGCAGCCGCTCGCCGAGCCGGCCCTTGTAGGTGTTGATATAGAGCTTGAACAGGCCGTTGATGACGACGAGCAGCAGGAAGACGAGGCTGAGCGCGAACAGCGTCTGCAGCCGGTTGAGCTCCAGCCCGTTGAACAGCACGACATGGCCGAGGAGCGGCATGTCGAAATCGATGCGCATGAAGGTCTGCGTCGCGCCGGCGGTCTCGAAGCCCTTGCCCTGGATCGGGCCGTTGACGATCTGCTTGGGCAGGTCGAAGGACAGGAAATAGGGGATCATCGACAGGGCGACGATGAAGAGAATCCAGATCTGCTGCCGCTTGGTATGGGTCCAGATATAGTGGCCGAGTCTTTGGTCCATGGAGGGGGTCAAGCGGTAAAAGCTCCGTCTGTCGTCTTCGAGCCGGCAGGCTTTCGACTCGCCCGGCCCTTGGGGCCGGGGACGAAATCATATCAAGTTTTCGGCCGGCTGTAAGCCGCCTGCGTCGCGGCGGCGAATTCGACGGGTTCGCGTGGCGGTTTTGCCGCTATGCCAGTTCGCGCAGGATCGCGGCCGTGCGGCGGGCGCCGTCGAGATCGAGCGTATAGGGTGGCGGCGCGGGGAGGGCATGCGCCGCCCGGATGGCGTCGGCGAGGGTTTGCGGGTTCACCTCCGTCTCGGCGAGGATACGGGCGAGCCCCATGGCCTCGAGATGGCGGGCGCGGGTCGGCTGCTCGGTCTCGCCGCCGGCGGCGAAGGGGATGAGCAGCGATCGGCAGCGGCCGCGCAGGATGTCGCAGACGGTGTTGTAGCCGGCCTGCGATACCGAGAGATGCGCCCCGCCCAGCAGGCTGGCGAAATCCTTGCGGAAGCGGAAGACCTCGACGCCTTCGGGCAGGTCGGCGGCCAGCATGTCGTAATCGGCTTGCGGCAGGTTGGGGCCGGCGATCAGGCACCAGCAGCCAAGGCGGGGAAGCGTGCGCGCCGCTTCGCGGGCGCCAAGCACCAGATCGCGCCCGACCGCGCCGCCGCCGGCGGAGACGACGATATCGAAACGCTCGGCGGGCGGTGCCGGCGGCGGAGCGGCGACGAGGCCGGTATAGATGACCTTGCCGGCAATTTCGTTGGCCAGCGGAAACGTATCCTCGATGCGGATGAAGCTTGGGTCGCCATGGACGAGCACATGGTCGAAATGCCCGTTGATCAGCGTTACGGTTTCTTCGTCGCGGCCGGGTTTCGACCGTTCCTGCAGGATGTCGCGCAGCGAGGTCAAGAGTTTCGGCTTGGGCTCGGCCCTGGCGATGGCGTCGAGCAACGGCAGCAGTTCGAAGCGCACCTGCCGGCGGCCGAAGGGGAAGGCCTCGATGATGACGATATCGGGCTTCGCCGTCGCGAAGGCTTCCAGCAGCAGCGCGGTGCGCCGCGCCTTGAAGGCGTCGTCGACGGGATTGCCGTGCTCGTCGGCGATGCCGGAAAAGCCGGTATCGCCGGAGACGATGGCGGGCAGCGTCACATGGTTCACGCCCGGGCCGGGAAAGCCTGCAACCGGCGTACCGCCCGTTACCATGGTGACCGTGAACCCGTCCTCGACCATGGCGGCGGCGATGCGGCTGGCGCGCGCCAGATGGCCGATGCCGAGCAGGTGCTGGACGTAGAAGAACACCTTTGGCCCGCGGCCCGTCGCGGATGTCATGCGTTCCACTCCTGGCGGAAGAGGCCGGCCAGTTGGCCGATGCTGGCGTGATGGTCGAAATGGGCGCGCACCCGCGCCTCTGAGGCCTGGCCCAGACGGCGGCGCAAGCCCGGATCGCGGATGGCGCGTTCCAGCGCGGCGGCGAGCGCCTCCGGATCCTCCGGCGGAACCAGCAGACCGTTCTCGTCGTCGGTGATCAGTTCCGGCACGCCGGAAATATTGGTGGAGATACAGGGCAGGTTCTGGCTGGAGGCCTCGACCAGCACGTTCGGCAACCCGTCGCGGTCGCCGTCGGCGGTGATGCGGCAGGCGAGTGCGAAGAGATCGCTGTTGCGATAAGCGGCCAAAACATCCTTCTGGTCGAGCGCGCCCTGCCAGCGCAGGCGCTCGCTGATGCCGAGTTCTTCCGCCAGCGCCTTCATCGCCGCCGTTTCCGGGCCGGCGCCGATATGGTCGAAGCGCCAGTGAAGATCGGCAGGCAGACGCGCCAAGGCCTTGAGCAGGATGTCGTAGCCCTTTTTCGGCACGGCGCGGCCGACGCTGAGGATGGTGACGGGATCGGCGGGGTCGCTGCCGTCGCGGTCGGGACGCGGGGTCCGGTTGTGGCCGAAGCGGTCGAGATCGAGGCCGTGATAGCTCAGATGGACCGCGCCATGGCCGTTGGCGAGGGTCTTGAGGTGCTCATAGCCGCTGCGGGTGCAGGTCACCGTCCAGCGATTGGCGGCGAGCTTGCCTTCCAGCTCCCAGTCCGGCGAGGTCCAGATGTCCTTGGCATGGGCCGAGCAGGTCCAGGGCGTACCGGTCATCATGCTGGCATAGTGGGTCACCGAGGCCGGCGTGTGGATGAAATGGGCATGCAGCCATTGCCCATCGTCGGGCCATTCGGCGGCGAGCACGGCGGCCTGGCCGAGGCGGCGGACGCGATTGCGGGTGAAATCGCGTTTGAGATCGGACAGGAAAGCGGAAAAGGCCTTTTTGAACCCCGGCAGCCTGTGCGCCTTGAGCAGCGCGCGAAAAACGCGCAGCGGCTCCTCATGCAGATATTCCGGCAGATAATGCACCGGCGCACGGATCTCGTCATGGACGGGATGACGCTTCTTGTCGGTCGGACGGCGCAATGCCACCAGCGACAGCGTAAAGCCCGCCTTTTCCAGCCCAAGCAATTCCTGCGCGATGAAGGTTTCCGAAAGGCGCGGATAGCCCTTCAGCACCACGATGATCTTCCTGTCCGGCTGCACGCTTCTATCCCTTGATGACCTGCAGCTTGCCGTGCTCGCGGTTTTCGAGCCATTCGCCGACGATGCGGGAAATGTTCGGCAGGCCTTCGAGGCGCAGACCACCGGCGGCGCCGGTCGAGGGCGGCTTGCGGTCGGGCAGCGTCTTCAAGGCGGCGGCGACGCGCAAGGGATCGCCGGCCTCGTCGGGATGCAGCATGTCGATCAGGCCGAGTTCGGCGGCGCGGGTGGCGCGGATCAACTGTTCCTCGCGCGGCATGACGCGCGGGATGATCAGCGCCGGTTTGTCGAAGGAGAGGATCTCGCAATAGGTGTTGTAGCCGCCCATGGCGACCACGGCGCTGGCACCGGCGATCAGCTCCTCCATGCGGTTGTCGAATTCGATGACCTCGATATAGGGGATTTTTGCCGCGCTCTCCATCATCTCCTGGCGCTGGTGGGCGGGCATGTAGGGGCCGAGCACCATCAGCGCCTTGTGGGTCAGGGTCGGGTCTGCCTCATAGGCGCGGATGACGTCGCGGATCAGATCCTCGCCATCGCCGCCGCCGCCGGTGGTCACCAGGATGTAATCGCCGCGCGGCACGTGCTCGGGCGCCGGCAGCGACGAGACGCTGCGCTGCAGAAAGCCGACGAAATCCATCTTCGCCCGCACGGCCGCAGGCACGTCCATGCCGCCCAGCGGATCGTAGAAATCCGGCGGGCCGTAGACCCAGACGCGGTCGTAGAATTTGGCGATCTTGTTGAGGACGTCGCCGCGCTTCCATTCGGCTTCCAGCAGGTGCGGCGCGTCCATGACGTCGCGCAGGCCCAGCACCAGCGTCTTGCCGCGCGCCTTGAGATAGGCGAGCGTCTCCTCCACTTCGCCGCGCAGGCCCATCGGCTCCTTGTCGACGATGAAGATGTCGGGATCGAAGGTTTCGGCGGTGTGGCGGATGATCGACTGGCGCATCTTCAGCGTCTCGCCGAGATCCGTATGGGTCTTCATCGAGGTGTATTCGCCATTGCGCAGCTTGATGACGCTGGGGATTTTGACGAAATCGACCCGCACCCGATAGTCGAAGGCGCCGGCGATGGTGGCGCCGGAGATGATCAGGACATTGAGGCCGCGATAGTCCTCGACCAGCGAATGGGCGATCGTGCGACAGCGGCGCAGATGGCCGAGACCGAACGTATCGTGGCTGTACATCAGGATGCGGGCATCCTCGAAGCGGTGTGTCATCGGACGAGAGTTCATGGGCGAACCTGTTGTGCGGGCCGGGCGGGGTTCAGGGCGTCGGCGCTGGTGTTGTTCGACATTGCGTCATCACTTGTATGGATCGGCCGCGTCGCGCAAGCCGTCTCCCAGAAAATTGAACGCCAGGATCACAAGAACCACCGGCAGGGTCGGCAGCAGCAGCCAGGGATAGAAGGCGATGACGCTGACGCTGCGCGCCTCCGTCAGAAGAATGCCCCAGCTGGTGATCGGCGGGCGCAGACCAAGGCCGAGGAAGCTCAGTGCCGTCTCGCCGAGGATCATGCCGGGGATCGAAATGGTCGCCGTGGCGATCAGGTGCGACATGAAGCCGGGGATCAGGTGCCGGCCGATGATGCGGCTGGTCTTCGCTCCCATCAGTTGCGCGGCGAGCACGTAATCTTCTTCGCGCAGCGACAAAAGCTTCGAGCGCACGGCGCGCGCCAGCCCAGTCCAATCGAGCAGGCCGAGGATCATGGTGATGCCGAGATAGATCAGGATCGGGCTCCAGGTTACCGGCATGATGGCGGCGAGCGCCATCCACAAGGGTATCGAGGGGATCGACTGAAGCACCTCGATGATGCGCTGCGTCACCAGGTCGAACAGCCCGCCGCGATAGCCGGCGAGGCCGCCGATGACGATTCCGAGCACGAAGCTGACGGAGATGCCGATGAGGCCGATGGTCAGCGAGATGCGCGCGCCATAGATAATGCGCGACAACACGTCGCGGCCGAGACGATCGGTGCCGAGCAGGAAGAACTGGCCGCCCTTGGCCGGGCAGACCAGATGCAGATTGGCATCGAGCAGGCCCCAGAACCGGTATGCATCGCCGCGGCAGAAGAAGCGCAACGGCTCCACCTGGTCGGTGCGATTGGTATAGATGCGCCGCAGCGTATCCATGTCGAGGCGCATGTCGCGGCCGTAGACGAAGGGGCCGACGAAGCTGCCGTCATGGAAGAGATGCACGCGCTGCGGCGGCGAATGGATGAAATCGACATGGCGGGTATGCAGGTTGTAGGGCGCCAGGAACTCGACGATCAGGATCGAGGCGTAGAGCAGCGCCAGGAAGACGCCGGAGGCCAGCGCCAGCTTGTGGCGCTTGAACTTCCACCACATCAGGCGCAATTGCGAGGCCTTGCTGATTTCCTTCTGCGCATCGGTGATCGGCGGCACCTCGTTCGGGTCGAAGGGCGCGGTCGAGACGAAATGGGCAAGCGGGGCGCCGGGTTCCGGCAGCGGCGATGACGTCACTTGGCGCTCCCGCCTTGCAAACGGATACGCGGATCGAGGAAGGCGAGCGCGATATCGGAAATCAACATGCCGATCACGGTGAGGAAGGCGAGGAACATCAGGAAGGAGCCGGCCAGATACATGTCCTGGCTTTGCAGCGCCTTGATCAGCATCGGCCCGGTGGTTTCCAGCGAAAGCACGATGGCGGTGATTTCCGCCCCCGAAATGATCTGCGGCAGGATCGAGCCGATATCGGCGATGAAGAAATTCAGCGACATGCGCAGCGGATACTTGATCAGGGCGCGGAAGGGTGAAAGCCCCTTGGCGCGGGCGGTGACGACATATTGCTTCTGCAATTCGTCGAGCAGGTTGGCGCGCAGCCTTCGGATCATGCCGGCGGTGCCGGCCGTGCCGACGATGATCACCGGGATCCACAGGTGCTCGAGGATGGATTTCGCCTTTTCCCAGCTCATCGGCTCGCCAAGGAAGCGCTGGTCCATCAGATGGCCGATGGTGACGCCGAACCAGATATTGGCGAAATACATCAGGATCAGCGCCAGCGTGAAATTCGGGATGGCGATGCCGAGCAGGCCGAAAAAGGTCAGGCCGTAATCGCCCCAGCTATATTGATGGGTGGCGGAATAGATGCCGATCGGGAAGGCGATCAGCCAGGTGACGATGATCGTACACACCGAAACGAGGATGGTGAGCCACAGTCGGTCGCCGACCACCTCGCTGACCGGAAGCTGGTACTCGAAGGAATAGCCGAAATCGCCGGTCAGCATGCCGCCGACCCAGTGGAAATAACGCAGGATCGGCGGCTTGTCGAAGCCGTACCGGGCGCGCAACTGCTCGATCTCGGCCATATCGACGCCTTCGCCCTGGGCCTGAAGCTCGGCGATGTAGCTTTCGAAATAGTCGCCCGGCGGCAATTCGATGATGGTGAAGACGAGCGCCGAAATGAGGAACAGCGTCGGGATCATGGCGGCGATGCGCCAGAGAATGTAGCGCGCCATCAGGCTGTATCCTCCGAATACCAGAACGTATCCGGCATATACACGCCGAGCAATGAGGTGGGATTGAAGCCGTAGAGCGCCGTGTCCGGCACGTTGCGCAGATGCGCCGAGCGCAGGACGGGCTGGCGCGTCTGGTTGACGATGCCGATCGAGAAGACCTGCTCCGCCCAGTTCGACAGCATCTGCTCCCAGATGGCGGTTCGCTCCGCGTCGCTGCGCGCCTGATACCATGTGCGCAGCAACCGGATCTGCTCGATGGCTTCCGGCAGGTCCGGGGCCTGGCCCTTCTGGCCGCGCGAGAGATAATACATCCCCCAGGCCGGCCACTGCAACTGGTCGTCCAGGGTGGGCGCCAGTTGCCCGGGGTTCATCTCGGCGGTCGGCACGCCGTTTTCGAGGCCCGGCCACATGGTCATCATGATCTGCCCGCCCATGGTGCGCGAGCGGAAGACCTCGCGCTGCGAGGTGCGCACGAAAAGCGAAATCCCGATATCGCGCCAGTGATCGCCGACGAGTTCGAGAATGTCGGTTTCCAACGTGCTTTCGCCCGCCGTCTCGACCACCACCTGCGCAACGCGTCCGTCGGGCAGCAGGCGGATGCCGTCGTCGTTGCGATTGGCCAACCCGATCGCGTCCAGCAGCGCGTTGGCGGCGGCCGGATCGTGATTGGCATAGGCTGCGGCGTATTCGGGTTTGTAAAGCGGGCTGTCCGGCAGGATCGTGTCGGCGCTCGGCGTCGCCAGGCCGAAGAAGGAGACCTTGTTGATCTCGTCGCGATCGATGGCCAGCGACAGGGCGCGGCGGAAGCGGACGTCGCGCAACAGCGCCCGCCAGACGGGGTCGGAAACATTCTGATTGGGCAGCAGCGCCACCTTGGAGCCGCGCGTCGCCTTCCACAGCCCGACGCGCACAGGATAACGTTTCTCGGCGTCCTTCATATAGGTGTAGTCGGTGAAATCGACGCTGGTCGCCTGCAGGTCGCTCTCACCGGTGCAGGCCTTGGCGGCGATGATCGACGCCGAACTGACGTTCAGCACCACCTTGTCGATATAGGGGAGCTGGGCGCCGTTCTCGTCGACCCGGTGGAAGAAGGGGTTGCGCTCGAAGACGAACTGTTCCGCCGGCGGCCTGGTGCGGTTGCGCCACGGCTCCAGAACCGGGAGCTCCGGATTTTCCTGGCGGTAGCTGTTCGACATCTTGATGTGCAGATCGACCCATTCGTCGACCCGCTGTTCCTTGACGAGGCCGGCCAGACGGTTCGGCTCCTGGTATTTCTGGTGGAAGTTGCGCAGGTAATGGGCGGGCATGCAGATGACGAGTTGCTGCGGCGCGGCAAGGCTCGGCAGGAAATCCGGGTTCGGACCATGCCAGGTATAGCGCACCGTACGCTGATCGAGCACCTCGAAGCGCGGCTTCTGGCCTTCGACCAGAAGCTCGGAAGGCGGGCCGCCCTTGCGCAGCCGCTTGTTGAGAATGACGTCTTCCCAGCAGTAGCGGAAATCTTCGGAGGTCAGCATATGGCCGTCCGACCAGCGATGGCCGGTGCGCAGGCGGAAGGTGAAGACGCGGTTGTCGACGTTCTCGAAGCTTTCGAGGATGTCGGGAATGAATTCGAGCGTGGGGCTGTATCCGACGAGACGGGAATAGCCGCAGATGGTCATCAGGCGGATGTCCTTGGACCCGCCGATCAGCATGCGCAGCGTGCCGCCGTTGCGGCCGGGCTGGCGGCCCATCTCCGCCAGCTTCACGACGCGTGGTTCGCGCGGCACGCGGTCGGAAAGCGCCGGCAGCATGTCCTCGTAGACGAGCGGCGCCAGCAGCGGCGGCTCGAGCGCGGCGGCAAGGGCGCGCGGCATGGGCAGCGCCGCCGAAGCCATGAGGCCCAGAATGCCGCGGCGTGTGATTGGAAACCGGTCGCTGCTCATGGGCAAAGCTCCCGCGCATCGACATCGCGCCTGGCCAGCACCAGATGGCCGTCCCCGAGATCGGCGGGCGCCAGTGGCGCCTCGCCCGGTTCCTCGCGAAAGCGGCAGTCCCAGTTGCCGGCCGCGGCCGCGCCGCTTCTGGTGATCGCGGAAAAATCGAGCGGATGGTCGGGATCGGCAAAGGGAACGGCCGCCAGCAGTGCCCGCGTGTAGGGATGCACCGGCCTGCGCATCAGCACCTCGCGCGGGGCAAGCTCGACGATGCGCCCGCCGCACATCACGGCGATGCGGTCGGCCATGTAATCGACGACCGCGAGATTGTGCGAGATGAAGATGTAGGTGAGGCCGAGATCGGCCTGCAGATCCTTGAGAAGATTGAGGATCTGCGCCTGCACCGAGACGTCGAGGGCCGAGACCGGCTCGTCGCAGATGAGCACCTCCGGTCCGAGTGCGAGCGCGCGCGCGATGCCGATGCGCTGGCGCTGGCCGCCGGAAAAGCTGTGCGGATAGCGGTTGAGGGCGCGCTCGTCGAGGCCGATCGCCTCCACCAGCCTGGCCACGTATTCCTTGCGCTGTTTCGGCGTGCCGCGCCCATGGATCTCCAGGGGCTCGCTGAGGATGTTCTGCACCGTCATGCGCGGCGACAGCGACGAGATCGGATCCTGGAACACCATCTGGATGCGGGCGCGCAGCGCCTTGAGTTCCTCGCCCTGCGCATTCAAGACGTCGATCGGCTTTTCGCCGAAATACATGATCGTGCCGTTGTCGGGTGTGACGGCGCGCATGATCATCTTGCTGAGCGTGCTCTTGCCGCAACCGCTCTCGCCGACGATGCCGAGACATTCGCCGCGACGCACGTCGAGGCTGACATGATCGACGGCCGGATGGCCGGCTGCCTTCGGCTTGGTCAGCCAGCCGGATTTGCGGGTGGTGAAGGTCTTGCTGAGGTCGCGCACCGACAGCACGATGTCGGAGCCGCCCTGCGGGCGCTTCGCGCGCTTGGCGATCAGCATGTCGGCCTGTACGGGGATGTCGCGCAGCGCCTGCAGGCGCTCGCCGGGCTTCATGTCGAAATGCGGCACCGCCGCCATCAGGCCCTTGAGATAGGGATGGGCCGGGCGGCGGAAGATGTCGTCGACCGTGCCGGCCTCCATGATCTCGCCGCGATAGATCACCACCACCTCGTCTGCGACATTGGCGACGACGCCGAGATCGTGGGTGATCAGCAGCATCGCCATGTTCAGCCGGGTTTGCAATTCGCGCAGCAGCTGGAGGATCTGCGCCTGGATGGTGACGTCGAGCGCCGTGGTCGGCTCGTCGGCGATCAGCAGCGCCGGGCGGCAGATCAGCGCCATGGCGATCATGGCGCGCTGGCGCATGCCGCCGGACAGCTCGAACGGGTACATGGAAAAGGTGCGGGCCGGGTTGGCGAAGCCGACGAGGCCAAGCATTTCCTCGGTGCGTTCGCGCAGCTCGGCACGCGATACCGGCTCGTGGATGCGCAGCGCCTCGCTCACCTGGTCGCCGATGGTGTGCAGCGGCGACAGCGAGGTCATCGGCTCCTGGAAAATCTTGCCGATGCGGCTGCCGCGAAGGCTGCGGATGGCGCGTCCGTCGCGGGGCATGGCGAGGATATCGACCGGACCTGTGCCGCGTTCGGGATCGGAAAACAGGATGCGTCCCCCGGCGCTCGCCGTCTGCGGCAGGATGCCCATCACCGCCTGGCTGATGACCGATTTGCCGGAGCCGGATTCGCCGACCAGCGCCGTTACCTTGCCGGGCAGCACGCGCAGGCTTGCATCCCGGACGGCGGTCAGCGTGCCGCCGAGCATCCCGAACGAGACTTGAAGCTTTTCGATGCGCAACAAATCGGCGCCTGAAGTCATGCCAGTAGCTTTCCCGCCTCGCTTCTCCGAACCTTCCCGCTTCCGTCGGAATTGTTCTCAGACGCCCGTAATATCCAAAGCTTAGCGAAGCACTTCCGGCCTGTCCATGGGGTCTTCGTCTGGCTTGACAACCGGCTCAGTCCAGCTTTGCGCAGAGGGATTTTTCAGTGAGAACATCCTCGCATTTCGCCGAGCGGCGGAAATCGTCGTAATAAAGCGTCCAGTCCGTCGTGTCGGCGGCGCGATAGGGGCCGAACTTGAAATACTGGTTCTTGCCGAGCCCCATGTCCGCATGGCCGATATGCCCCTTGACGGTCACCACCCACCGGTCGTTGGCGAAGATCTCGATGCGGCCATCGCCGTCCGGTCCCGGCTTCGTCATCACGGCGAAATCGATCCAGCCGGACGAGGGTCGCGGCAGGGCAGCGCCGCGATGCGTCACAGTGATCTTGTCGGTGCAGGCGTTGAAGATGGCGCCGTCCTCGGGTTTGAAGGCGCTGTCGGTCGCCACGAGAGCCCGCATCTGGTTGGTTTCGGGTCTCAGCCAGACCGGCGTCTGGCCGGCCGGGCATTCGGCCATGCCGCCTTTGGGGCCGATGCTGGCGCCGTCATGAAAATTGGTCTCGACGGTGACGAACAGCTTGCCGTTGTTCATGCGGAAGCCGAGAAAGGGGCTGAAATCGCCCCCCGCCTCCGGGCCGATCTCGCGTTTCCACTGGGCGATCAGGTAGCGGTGGTCCTGCGAGGGGATGGGGTCGGCGAAGCGCACGGCGAAACCATACCAGACGCCGGCATCGTAGGGCACGCGCAGCTTGGTCTTTTCCCAGATCTCGGCGCGCTCGCTGCAGTTCTCGCTGTCGGCGGCGCAGAAGGGTTTGACGCTGAGTTTCAGCGCGCCGGCGCCGCTGCGCTTGACCGCGCTCTGGAAGGTGACGGTGCCGGCGCTCTGTTCGGCGTTCTCGCGGTAATAGAGCCCGCCCTCGGGCGAAAAATCCTGGCCGTCGAAACCATCGACCAGGACGTCATGCAGGGGATCGGCGAAAAGGGGCGTGGCGGCGGGCGCGGCAAGCAAGAGCGCGCCGGCAAGAGCGCCCCGGATCGTCGATGTCGTCATTGCAGCAGCGTCTCCAACATGTCCTTGCTGTCCGTCTGCCGCCGCTGGCGATAGGCCAGGATGATGCGTTCGGCCTCGGACTGGACGTCCAGCCTATCGCCTTCGATGCATTCCGGGCAATCGGTTTTCAGCATGTCCTCGCCGGGCAGCAGGATGGTGACCTTCTGGCGCATGCCGCGCAGCCGTTCCTGGCCGAGCGTCACCCAGTCGCCGCCGCAATAGGTGGAAAAGGCCTGGCTGGCGACGATCGGCTTGTTGAACTTCTTCGTCAGCCCCTGCAGCCGTTCCACCTCGTTGACGGCGCCGCCGAAGGCGGAGAAGGTCAGCCGGTCCTTGAGGCCGACATTGCCGAACATGACGTTGCCGATATGCAGGCCGATGCCGTAGCGGATCTCGGGCAGGCTCTTGCCCTTGCGCGCCGCGTTCAGTTCCGCCATGCGCAGTGTCGCCTGGCGCACGGCGGCCATGGCGGTGCGGGTCGCGGTTTGCGAGGGCTCGCGGTGACGCCCGCAAGGGTAGACGGCCAGGAAGCCGTCGCCGACGAAACTGAGGATCTCGCCGCCATTGCGGTTGAACGGCGTGGCGATGGCGTCGAAGAACTGGTTGAGCGTATCGATATAGGCCTGCCGGCCCTCGCGCTCGGCGAGCAGCGTCGACTGGCGCATGTCGGCCATGACCAGCGCGGCGCGGATCGTCTCGCCGTCGCCGCGGCGGATCTGGCCGGAAAGCACCCGCTTGCCGGCATTGCCGCCGAGATAGGTGGTCAGCATGTTGTCGGCGAGCTTGTCGAGCACCGCCATCTTGGCGGCGACCGCCAGGCTGTTCTGGATGCGCAGCAGCGCCTCGATGATGTCGTCGCTGAAGCCGCCCGGCTGATCGGTCGTCCACGAGCCCAGCATGCCCTGGCCGCTGCCGTCGCCGAAGGATTGCACGAAGGCGAAATAATCGGTGGCGCCGAGCGCGTAGAGTTCTTCGAAGATCGGGAATTCCGCCGGCGCCGAGGGGTCGAGGCGGCGGCGCAGGTGGTCGAGATTGTTGCTCAGCAGGTAGAAATAGGGGCTGCGCAGGATGCGCTCCGAATCCGGCCCCTCGAGCACCTTTCGAAAACTTTCGACCGAAATGCCCTTGCCGCGCTCCCAGGTGAAGCCGAGCGCATCGTAGAGCGGATGCAGCATGGAGAAACTCAGATGCACCCGGACGAGCGGCACTCCGTCGCTGGCCAGTCTGCCGCAAAACACTGTGACCAGGGTGGCGCGGTGCGCGCCGCGCAGGGGGGAGGCTTCCAGCGGGGGTCTGCCGGGGGCGGGCTGGGGGAGGGAACCGGGGGCGGGCGGTGTGGTCACCGCAAGTACTCACAAATCGCGGCGTCGAACCGGCGCATGCCCCACGGGGAAAGCCGCCTCGCTCCCCCTGCCGCTGGCAAGATATAAGCACGTCCGAGGGTAAAACCAGACGAACGGGCCGACAAATTTCCACCGGCCTCATCGCGGTCTCGTGAAGCTGCCCCCGCCGCCACACCGCTTGACACGGCCGCGAATTGATCCCAACTGCATCGGGGTCAGAGATTCTTGACCCCAGCACATCGCCACCATCCCGGATACCGATCTGTCGTGACCCCATCTTCCAGCCAGGCCGAGCGCCTTCATTCCCGCATCCTGTCGCGCGAGGCGCATGCCGGGGTCATCGGCCTCGGTTATGTCGGCCTGCCGCTGGCGATGACCGTCGCCCGCAACGGCTTTCGCGTCACCGGCTTCGATATCGACGCCGCCAAGATCGTTTCGCTGGAAGCCGGCCGTTCCTATATCGAGGCGGTGCCGGATGCGGTGGTCGCGGCCGAGACGGCGGCGGGGCGTTTTCGCTCGACCACGGATTTCGCGGGGCTTGCCGATTGCGACGTGATCGTCATCTGCGTGCCGACGCCGCTGACGCGCCATCGCGATCCCGACCTGTCCTTTGTGACCAGAACCACGCAGGCGATCGCCGAAAGATTGCGCCCCGGCCAGTTGATCGTGCTGGAATCGACCACCTATCCCGGCACCACCGACGACGTGGTCAAGCCGATCCTGGAGCGCACCGGGCTTGCCTCCGGCGCCGATTTCTTTCTCGGCTTCTCGCCGGAGCGCGAGGATCCCGGCAATCGCGATTTCGAGACCTCGACCATCCCCAAGGTCGTCGCCGGCGACGGACAGGACGCGTCGCGTCTGATGCAGGCCTTTTACGGCGCGGTGGTGCGCACCGTCGTGCCCGTCTCCTCCAACGGCACGGCGGAAGCGGTCAAACTCACCGAGAACATTTTTCGCGCGGTGAACATCGCCCTGGTCAACGAGCTGAAGGTCGTCTACGAGGCGATGGACATCGACGTCTGGGAGGTGATCGAAGCGGCCAAGACAAAGCCCTTCGGCTACATGCCCTTCTATCCGGGGCCGGGGCTCGGCGGTCACTGCATCCCGATCGATCCGTTCTACCTCACCTGGAAATCGCGCGAATACGAGCTGCCGACCCGTTTCATCGAACTGGCCGGCGAGATCAATTCGGCGATGCCCAAGCACGTCGTGACCAGGCTGGCGGAAGCGCTGGACATCCACAGCGGCAAGGCGCTCAGCCGCTCGAAGGTGCTGGTGATCGGCCTCGCCTACAAGAAGAACGTGCCGGATACGCGCGAAAGCCCATCGCTGAAGCTGATCGAGCTGATCGAGGAGCGTGGCGGCGCGACCTGCTATTTCGATCCGCATGTGCCCGAAATCCCGCCGACGCGCGAATACGGCGCGTTTCGCGGCCGCAGGTCGGTGATGCTCGATGAGGAGACAGTCAAAGGCGTCGACGCGGTGCTGATATCGACCGATCACGATTCCGTCGATTACGAGAGCCTGGCGCGCTGGGCGCCGCTGATCGTCGACACCCGCAATGTCTTCCACCGCAAGGGGGTGTCCGCCCCGCATATCGTCAAGGCGTGAGTGCCGCCGCCTTGCGTTTGAGGTCTAGCGCGGCGGCGGCATAGCCGCCCGAGGCGCCGTCGATGAAATGCATGTGGTCGCGCTGCAGCGGCGTCGGCACCAGGCAGGTCATCAGCGCCTCCTCCTGCATGTGCACGCCGTAGCGGCAGATGCCGGCCTCGGAGGCCCGTTCCAGCCGCTCTGCGATGCGCGCCAGCCGGTCGCGGTCGATGTCCAGCGTCATCTTCAGCCCGTCGTCGAATTTCCTGAAATCGCTGTTGGTGGCGATGTCGCGGCGATAGCGGCCGGCATCGAAGCTGCCGAGCGCAAGCCCGGTGCGCGTGAGCACGCGCACCAGCGCTGCCTGGACCAGGATGACGAGCCTGTGGCGCAGGCGCAGGCCGGGCAGGCGATTCGCCTTCAGCTCCAGCATCATGCCGGCATGGGAGAGGCCGGGCGCCGGCCCGTCCTCCGGCACCGGATGACCGGCGCGTTCCGCGCCGCCGGCCAGCCCGAGGATATCGCCGACGAGGCCGCGGAAATCGCTGTCGGCGGCGGCCTCGTCCGGCACGGCGATGATCGAGGCGATGACGCCGTGGCGCGAGCGGATCGGGTTCCAGCGGCAGGAAAGGCCGGTGAGGTCGGGCTTTTCGCCGATGGGGGCGAGGTCGACGGAAAAGCGTCCGGCCTTCATCTGCCGTTCGGCCCAGCTCGCGCCGCCGCCGGCAAACATCGCATAGGTGACGAATTCGCTTGGCCGGAAGCGGGCGACGCGCACGTCCTGGCCTGCCTCGCGGGCGGCCGTGACCGGCACCATGGCGGCGCGCATGGACAGGCCGAGCTGCTCCAGCGTCCAGCGCCGGGTGCTGGCCAGCGCCTGCGTGGCCGCCGCCGCGCCCGAGGGCGGCAGGGCGACGAGCGCGCCGTCGCCGCCGAAGACGAAGGGCAGGTCGTCGCGCCCGAGCGCGTTCAGCACGCCCGAAATGACGCTGGCGCCGGCCATGTTGACGTCCTTGTAGCGGCCGGCATCGATCGCTCCGGTCGAATCGACGATATCGGCGACCGCCAGCCACCAGCCGTCCGGCAGCGGCGCATAATTGCCGATCTCGGTGACCCCTTCGAAGCGGTGGAAAACCGGCGCCTCGAACCGTTCTGCCTCATGCGTCGCGACCATGGTCAAGGCAATTCCTCCCGATATCGTCTTGCGCCCGGCGCTTGCGGACGCAATATCACGGCCATATTACGCCTTGCCGGATGCTTCGGCCAAGATCGGGACAGCATATGAGTCGACTGGACAGTTTTATTCGCCGCGTCAGCGCCCAACGGGATGTGCTGAACGCCGTCGCGCCGCCGGTGAACGCGATGGAGGGGCCGGTGCTGGAACTGGGGCTCGGCAACGGCCGCACTTTCGATCACCTGCGCGAGATGCTGCCTGGCCGGCGCATCGTCGCCTTCGATCGCGATGTGCGCTGCCACGCTGCCTCGCGTCCGCCGGCGGGCGACATCGTGCTCGGCGAGATCGCCGAGACGGCGCTGGCCTGGCGCGGCTGCGGCGCCGCCCTCGTCCATGCCGATATCGGCACCGGTTATGCCGAGAAGGACGCGGTGACCCTGACCTGGCTGCCGGCGCTCGCCGCCGAAAGCCTGCGCCCCGGCGGCATCGCCGTCAGCGGTCTGCCGCTCGACCATCCGGACCTCGATCCTTTGCCGTTGCCGGACAGCGTTTCCGTAGGGCGCTATTTCGTCTATCGCCGGGCGTGAGCGCAGGGACGGTGATGCGAGGCTGCATCATCGCCCCGGCAATGGCGGAAATCGCCCGGTCGGCCCATGATTTCCGTGGAACGGCACGGAGGTCGGATCTATGACGGGCGCATGTCTACGAAAACCCGCGGCTACACCTTCGCCTTCCTGGCGATCGTCATCTTCTCGCTTCAGGATGCCATATCGAAGCATCTCGGCGGCGCCTATCCGCCGATCTTCATCACCATGATCCGCTTCTGGGCGTTCGCCGCCTTCGCGGTGGTCATGGCGCGGCGCGGGGCGGGCAGCCTGCGGCAGGCGGCGGCGACGAAATGGCCTCTCCTGCAATGGCTGCGCGGCGTCCTGCTCGCCACCCAGATCGTGCTGGTCATCACCTCCTTCAAGCTGGTGGGACTGGCGCATTCGCAGGCGATCTTTTCGGCCGGGCCGATCATGGTGGCGCTGTTGTCGATGCCGTTGCTTGGCGAGCGCGTCGGCTGGCGGCGCTGGAGCGCGATCACCATCGGTCTCATCGGCGTGCTCGTCATCCTCAAGCCAGAGGGCGAGGGCTTCGATCTCGGCGTCGTGGTGCCGCTTGCGGCGGCGCTGACCTTCGCCCTCTACGTCATCGCCACGCGTTATGTCAGCCGCGACGATTCGGCGATGACCAGCTTCCTCTACACCGGCATCGGCGGCGCCGTGGTCATGACGCTGGTCGGGCCATTCTTCTGGGTGACCTTCTCGCCGACCGATTCGATCTGGATGCTGCTGCTCTGCTTCACCGGCATCTCCAGCCACTATTTTCTGATCCGCGCCTATGACGTGCTGGATGCGGCGGCAGTGCAGCCGATCATGTATCTGCAACTCGTCTTCGCCTCGGTGCTGGGCACGACGATCTTCGGCGAGACGCTGGGCGTGAACGTGGTGCTCGGCTCGGTCATCGTGGTCGCTGCCGGCATCTTCACCATCTGGCGCGAGAGCGTCATCGCGCGACGCCTGGCGAAGAAGACCATGGCGGAAAACGTCACCGCCTGAAGGGCGGTGGCGCCCGCCTTGCCGTTATTCGCGGAAATTGATATGCAGGCGCGCGTTTTGCAGCCTGCGAGGCCTTTTTGCTACACACAGTCGGAGCTCTTTTGAAGCGCCTTTTCGATTTTTCGATCGCCCTGGTCGCGCTCGTCGTCCTTGCCGTGCCGATTGCGCTGGTCGCGCTGGTGGTCAGGCTGACGTCGCCGGGGCCGGCGCTCTACTGGTCGGATCGCGTCGGCCGCAACAACCGCATCTTCCGCATGCCGAAATTCCGCAGCATGCGCATCGATACGCCCGAGGTCGCGACACACCTGCTGGCGCGGCCGGAGAGCTACCTGACGCCGGTCGGCTCCTTCCTGCGCCGCAGCAGCCTCGACGAATTGCCGCAGCTCTGGTCGATCCTGAAGGGAGACATGAGTTTCGTCGGCCCGCGCCCGGCGCTGTTCAACCAGCACGACCTCGTGGCGCTGCGCACTGAGCGCGGCGTGCATGTGCTGGCCCCCGGCCTCACCGGCTGGGCGCAGATCAACGGTCGCGACGAGCTGTCCGTCCCGGAAAAGGTGCGGCTGGACGAGGATTACCTGCGTCGCCGCTCGCTGATCTTCGACGTGCAGATCCTGTTGAAAACCTTTTTCCGCGTCGCCGGCCGCCATGGCGTCGCCCATTGATACCGAGGCTTTCGGGAGACAGGGCGGGGGAAACGCGCCGATTGGCGGTTGTGATGGCAGCGGACATCAAATCGTCGTGATATAAGGCTTACAGCGGTTTGGCACGAACCAAACGCTTCGGGACGTGCCGGGCGCGTCTGAAAGGTTGAGTGGCAGTCGATGCTGGCGGAAAAATATGCGGCGCCGTTCCTGGCCCTGCCGCGCTTCATCAAACGGCTTCTGGCGCTTGGCGTCGATGCGAGCCTGTGCGTCATCACGGTCTGGCTTGCTTATTGCTTCCGCCTCGATGGCTGGGTGGCGCTGTCGGGCATCGAATGGCTGCCGGTCGCCGTGTCGTTGATGCTGGCCTTGCCGATCTTCATCGTCATGGGGCTCTACCGCGCCATCTTCCGCTATGCCGGCTGGTCGGCCTTCATCACCGTCTTGAAGGCGGTGGCGATCTACGGGCTTCTGTTCGTGGCGCTGTTCACCGCCGTCAGCGTGCCGGGCGTGCCGCGCACCGTCGGCCTGCTGCAGCCGCTGCTTCTCCTGATCGCCATCGGCCTGTCGCGCCTGCTGACGCGTTATTGGTTGGGGGATGCCTATCACCGGCTCTTGCGCCGCAATTCCATGTCCAAGGTGCTGATCTATGGCGCGGGCAATGCCGGGCGCCAGCTCGCCGGCGCGCTCGCCAACAGCCTCGAACTCAAGGTCGCCGGTTATCTCGACGACGACGAGCGCCTGCAGGGCTCGATCATGGGCGGCCTGCCGATCTACGATCCGCGCGACCTCGCCGGCATCGCCGAGGCCTTCGGCATCAGCGACGTGCTGCTCGCCATTCCCTCCGCCGACCGCAGGCGCCGCAACGCCATCCTCGAAAGCATCCGCAAGGCCAAGGTCAATGTCCGCACTTTGCCGGATCTGACGGCGATCGCCACCGGCCGTGTCGCCGTCTCCACGCTGCGAGAACTCGATATCGAGGATCTGCTCGGCCGCAATGCCGTCGAGCCCGAGCGCGACCTGCTGGAGCGCAACATTCGCGGCCGCGTGGTGATGGTGACCGGCGCGGGCGGTTCGATCGGCAGCGAACTGTGCCGCCAGATCCTCAAATGCGGACCCTCGACCCTGCTGCTGGTCGAGCAGAGCGAATTCGCGCTCTATGAAATCCTTTCGGAACTGACCAAGCTGCGCGACCATGCCGGCGCGTCGGATATCCAGATCATTCCCTTCATCGCCACGGTGCGCGACGCCCAGCGCCTGCGCCACATCATGGCCAGTTGGCGGCCGGAGACGATCTATCATGCCGCGGCCTACAAGCATGTGCCGCTGGTCGAATACAATCCGGCCGAGGGCATCCGCAACAACGTGCTCGGCACGCTGACCGCCGCGACCGTGGCGCGCGAGGCGGGGGTGAAGAATTTCGTGCTGATCAGCACCGACAAGGCGGTGCGCCCGACCAATATCATGGGCGCCAGCAAGCGGCTGGCGGAGATGGTACTGCAGGCGCTTGCCGCCCAAGGCGCAGCCAGTGGCGAACCTGCGACCAACTTCTCCATGGTGCGCTTCGGCAATGTGCTCGGCTCCTCCGGCTCGGTGGTGCCGCTGTTTCGCCAGCAGGTGCGCGACGGCGGGCCGGTGACGCTGACCCATCCCGACATCACCCGCTATTTCATGACCATCCCCGAGGCCTCGCAGCTCGTCATCCAGGCCGGCGCCATGTCGCAGGGCGGCGATCTCTTCATCCTCGACATGGGCCAGCCGGTGAAGATCATCGATCTCGCCCGGCGCATCATCGAGCTCTCGGGCTATTCGGTGCGCGACGACGACAATCCCGATGGGGATATCGAGCTGGCGGTCATGGGCCTGCGTCCCGGCGAAAAACTCTACGAGGAATTGCTGATCGGCGACAATCCGATGCCGACCCAGCATCCGCGCATCATGAAGGCGCGCGAGGACTTTCTGCCGTGGCCGGAGCTTGAAGCAAAACTGGCGGAACTGGACGAGATCCTCGACCGCAACGACATCGTCGAGGCGCGCGCCTTCCTGCAGACCCTCGTTTCCGGCTACAAGCCGACCGGCGAGGTCGTTGATCTCATCAATGCCGAACGGGCGTCGGCGCCTTCGGAACATGCGGCCTGATATTATCGGCCCCCGCTTTTCCCTGAAAAGCGTCAGGCCTTTTCCTCAGGCCAGCCTTTTTCCTGGATCTCGATCAGGATCAGGCAATGGAAGGCGATGGCCGCCACGATCATGAAGAAGCTTTCCCCGATCGCCAGGCGATTGTTGGAATTGCTGAGCAGCGTCAGGCAGAAATAGGCAATCGACGCGTAATAGGCATGCGCCGCCTGCAGCGACATCAGCCCGAGACGCCGGGCGCGCCTGATGGCATCGACGAAGACGGCGAGCAGCAGGGCAAAGACGGTGAGCCCGAACAGGCCGTGGCGCACGAGGATCTCCAAATAGCCGTTGTGCAGCAGCGTATAGCCGACATTGGCATATTCGGTCTTCTGCCAGCTCTCCAGCCAGTCGTTGCCCTGGCCGAAGACCGGCGAGGTCCGAAAGATTTCCCAGGCATTGGTCCAGAGCTGCATGCGCTCGTTCATCGACAGCGGCGTGTCCTCGGAGCGGATGGCGTCATGGACGGCGGAGGAGACGTCGCCGGAATTGGAAAGCTCCTGCACGGTCGCGCCGATGGCGTTGATCGTCGGCCCCGCCGTCTGGGCGATATTGCCCCAGAACAGCGCGATGCCGGCCACCAGACAGATCGCCATCGCCGCGCCGAGAACGCGGATGAAGCGGGCGCGCATATAGCCATGCGCCAGCAGATAGATCAGCGGCAGGGTGATCGCCATCGCCATCCAAACGCCCTTCGATTTGGAGCCGAAGATGTTGAGCAGGCTGAGCAGGACGATCGGTGGCGTACAGGTCACCGACAGGCGCAGCCGCCAGTCGGACCATGCATGGTGACAGAGATTGTGCATCATCCAGAAGAACGCGCCGATCAGCATGAAGCCACAGGCGACGGCGCCATGGATGCGGTTGTGCTGGATCATCGGCGTCACCGGCTCGCCCGAAAGAATGCCGCGGTAGTCGGTGAGGATCAGCAGGAAGATCAGCGCCAGCACGAAATAGCCGGCGAGAATGCGCGACACATAGGGACGGTAGACGACCAGCGCCGCCCCCAGGAAGGGAAAGAACAGCGGGAAGAAATACAGCCATTCCGACGCGCCGCGCTGGCGGTCCGGCGAGCTGTAGATCAGAAGCAGGAAGCGGGCGACGGCATAGAGCGTCCAGGCGATGCACAGCCAGCCGGCCCAGTGCATGCGCACGAAGGACAGCCGCGTATAGGAATAATAGCCGCCGATCAGCGTCAGCAGCACGGTGGCGTAACGGTAGGTGTCGCTCTCGATGACCGTCGCGGTCGCCATCAGGATCCACAGAAGGCTGCCGAGAACGGCAAGGGCCAGGGGCAGTTCCACGGGGGTTTCGATAGCGTTCGGGGCATCCAAGTGTTCGTCCCCCCCGCATTGGGGCCGTTCGGTTCGCAAGCGCCGCCTCATCACCGGCGCGTCATTCCGGGCATAATTTCGGCGGCGGCGCGCCGCCCCCGAACATCGGTCGATCCTCGAATGGATCGCAGCCCGATGATCACAGCTTGTCGCCTTTTGCAACAGGGCTTAGCGAGCCGTTAGCAATCGCGGTGCTAGAAAGCGGCCGGGTGCGGTCATGGCGCAACGTTTTGGCGTGTCGTCCGGCATAAGGCAAAGGTTTGCAGATATGGTTCCTCCGCTTCGTCCGGTCCTCTCCACGCTGCTGGCGGCGACGCTGTCGCTTACCGGTCTGAAGACGGCGCAGGCCGCCTGTCTGCAGGGCGTCAACCTCGCGGGGGCCGATTTCGGCCAGGGGCGCGGCGTCTACGGCAAGGATTATATCTATCCCTCGGTCAAGACGATCGATCACTTCGCCGCCAAGGGCATGAACGTCATCCGCCTGCCGTTCAAATGGGAGCATCTGCAGCCGAAGCTCGACGCGGCGCTCGACCCGCTCGAACTGCGGCGTCTCAAAGAGACCGTGGCGGCGGCGCGGGCCCGCGGCATGGTCGTCATCCTCGATCCGCACAATTATGCGGCCTATGACGAGGAGAAGATCGGCACGACAAGCGTGCCCGTCTCCGCCTTCGCCGGCTTCTGGGGCCGGCTGGCAGCGGAATTCCAGGACGACAGACATGTCTATTTCGGTTTGATGAACGAGCCGAACCGTATCGACGCGCGCCTCTGGCTGGAGGCTGCCAACGCGGCGATCACGGCGATCCGCGCGGTGGGCGCCAAAAACCTGATCCTGGTGCCCGGCACCAACCATACCGGTGGCCAAAGCTGGCACGAGAACACCCCGAACGGCGTCAATGCTGATGTCATGGGCGGCGTACGCGATCCCGTCGACAATTTCGCCTATGAATTCCACCAGTATCTCAACCATGACTTCTCCGGCGGTGGCAGCGATTGCGACAGCGAGGCGGCCGGGCTGAAGGCGATTTCCGACGTCTCCGGCTGGCTGCGGAAGCAGGGCAAGAAGGGTTTTCTCGGCGAGATCGGCGTACCCGCCAACAAGACTTGCCTGCAGGCGCTGTCGAATGTGCTGCGGCGGCTGGAGCGCAACGGCGATGTCTGGCTCGGCTGGAGCTATTGGGCGGCCGGCGACTGGTGGCCGGAAAGCGAAGCACTCAACATCCAGCCGACCGCCAAAGGCGATCGCGGGCAATTGCCGGTGCTGATCGACGCCATCGGCCGCCGCAAGAAGGGCGGCAGTTGCAAGGCCTGAGCGATCCGGGAAAACGGTCCTCGCATCTTGACACTGCCGCGCCCGCGCCCTCAATCAAGGCACGGACAGGCAAGCGGAGGCGGCGATGACGGATACGGCGGTGAAACTGGAGGAGAGCTGGAAGCTCGCGCTCGGCGATGAATTTTCCAGCCCCTACATGCAGCAGCTGCGCGAGTTCCTGGTGGAAGAGAAAGCCAAGGGAAAACACATCTTTCCACGCGGAGCCGAATTTTTCCGCGCCATGGACCTGACGCCGCTCGACCAGGTGCGGGTGGTGATCCTGGGCCAGGATCCCTATCATGGCGCGGGGCAGGCGCATGGGCTGTGCTTCAGCGTGCGGCCGGGCGTGCGCATCCCGCCGTCGCTGGTCAACATCTACAAGGAGCTGGAAACCGATCTCGGCATTCCCCCCGCCCGCCACGGTTTCCTCGAAAGCTGGGCGCGCCAGGGCGTGCTGCTGCTCAACAGCGTGCTGACGGTGGAGGAGGGGCGCGCCGCCGCCCATCAGGGCAAGGGCTGGGAGCGTTTCACCGACGCCGCCATCCGCGCCGTCAACGAGCAGCCGCACCCGGTCGTCTTCATGCTCTGGGGCTCCTATGCGCAGAAGAAGGCGGCCTTCGTCGATACCAAGCGGCATCTGGTGCTGAAATCGGTGCATCCGTCGCCGCTCTCGGCCCATAACGGCTTTTTCGGCTGCCGGCATTTTTCCAAGGCGAATGCCTTTCTCGAAGCGCAGGGGCGCGAGCCGATCGACTGGCGGCTGCCGGAGCGGGTCGAGGCCGCCTGATATCATTCTATCATGAACGATAAAGGCTTGTCGTCAACGCCAAGTGAACAATCCGTAGAGATCCCGGAGGCTGGCGCAAAAGCCGGCTTGGCATCATCTTGAGCCCAGAGCAATTCCAGCAAAAGTGCGTAGCGATTTTGCGTCCGGAATTGCGTGAAACAAAGGAAGCAACCGGCCGTTTCCGGTCCGAAAGGGGCTTATCATGATCGATCAGATCAAAGGGCTGCACCACGTCACCTCCATGGCTGCCGATGCCCGTACCAACAATGCGTTCTTCACCCATACGCTCGGCCTGCGCCGCGTCAAGAAGACGGTGAATTTCGATTCGCCCGACGTCTACCATCTCTACTACGGCGACGAGACCGGCACGCCGGGCACCGTCATGACCTATTTCCCGTTCCCGGATATCGCCCGCGGCCGTCCCGGCACCGGCGAAGTCGGTACGACGCTTTTCTCTGTGCCCAAGGGCTCGCTCGGTTTCTGGCAGGAGCGTCTGTCGGGCCTCGGCCTCAACGGCATGAAGGCCGACGAGGCTTTTGGCGAGAAGCGCTTGCATTTCTCCGGCCCCGACGGCGACGGCTTCGCGCTGGTTGAGGTCGAGAAGGATAGCCGCGCGCCTTGGACGGCCGGTAGCCTCGACGCCGATCACGCCATCCGCGGTTTCCATTCCGTGTCGCTGCGTTTGCGTGACGAGGGCGCGACCAAGGAGTTGCTGAGCTTCATGGGTTATCAGCCGCTGGAAAGCCGTGACGGTGTCACCCGTATGATTGTGCCCGGTGGCAATGACGCGCATACGATCGACCTGGAGACTATGCCGAGCATCGCACGCGCCGCGCAGGGCGCAGGCTCCGTCCATCACGTCGCCTTCGCGGTCGAGAACCGCCAGAAGCAGCTCGAAGTGCGTAAGGCGCTGATGGAGACCGGCTATCAGGTGACCCCGGTCATCGATCGCGATTATTTCTGGGCGATCTATTTCCGCACGCCGGGCGGCGTGCTGTTCGAAATCGCCACCAACGAGCCCGGCTTCGAGCGTGACGAGGACAAGGCGCATCTGGGCGAAGCCCTGAAGCTGCCGAGCCAGCACGCGCATCTGCGCAGCCTTCTGGAACAGCATCTGCAGCCGCTCGAAGGCTGAGGAGGACAGAACCATGACCACTGAGTCCGAAACCTATGTGCACCGGGTTCGCCCCGGTGCACCCGGCAAACCGATCCTGTTCGCCTTCCACGGCACCGGCGGCGATGAAAACCAGTTCTTCGATTTCGCCAGCCGGCTGCTGCCGGAGGCGAGCATCGTTTCGCCGCGCGGCGACGTTTCCGAATACGGTGCGGCTCGCTTCTTCCGCCGCACCGGCGAAGGCGTCTACGACATGGCGGATCTGACACGCGCCACCGCCAAGATGGCCGATTTCGTCGCCGCGCAGACGCAAGCGCATCAGGCGGGCGCGGTGCTCGGCCTCGGTTTTTCGAACGGCGCCAACATCCTCGCCAACCTTATGATCGAGCGCGGATTGTTCGACGCGGCGGCGCTTTTGCATCCGCTGATCCCGTTCCGGCCGGCCGACAATCCCGATCTCGCCGACCGCGCGGTGCTGATCACTGCGGGCGAGCGCGATCCGATCTGCCCGCCTGATCTCACCCGCGCGCTGGCCGATTACTTTACCGCGCAACGCGCGGATATGACGCTCGTCTGGCATTCCGGCGGCCATGATCTCAGACCGAACGAGATCACGGCTGTCGAGACCCTGTTCAAGCCTTACCGCTAAACCCTGCCGCAGGGGCGCATTGCGCCCCTCGCCGCCCGAAAAGAATTTTTCACAAAGGCCGGTTTGCGTCCGCCGGCCGCTTGTCGCGGCCCGCGCGCGGCGATAGGAATTTCAATCTTCAAACTTTCCGGACGATTCGAGATGACCCTGGCGGAACAGAGGCAGTATCGGCTTGGCGTGCTGTACGTCTCGCTGTCGGCGCTGGCCTGGTCGCTGTCCGGCCTGTTCATGCGCAGCATCCAGGCCGACCTGATGACGATCATCTGCGTGCGCGGCCTGTTTTCGGGCACGGCGGTCGGGCTGTTCTTCCTCTATCTGGAGCGTCGCCGCGCCTGGAGCATCCTGCTCGCCATGCGCTGGCCGACGCTGTGGGCGACGGTGCTGTCGACGACCGGTATGATCACCGGCCTCGGCGCGATCTATTACACCAGCGTCGCCGATGCGATGGTCATCTATGCGACGCTGCCCTTCATGACAGCGGGCGTCGCCTATCTCACCATCGGCGAGCGGCCGAGCCGGGCGACCTTGATCGCCGCCTCCGTGGCGCTGGCCGGTGTGCTGGTCATGCTCGGTGATGTCGGTAATGCCAGCGGCAACAGCCTGCTCGGCAAGGGGCTGGCGCTGGCGATGACGCTGAGCGGCGCGCTGTTCGCCACCGTCATGCGCAAGCATCGCGACGTGCATATGCTGCCGGCGATGATGTTTTCGGCCTGGCTGTGTTCGCTGATCACCATCTGGTTCGCCGCGCCTATGGCGCTGGCCGGCCATGACGTGCGGCTGATCATGCTGTTCGCAGTGGTGCAGAATGCGCTCGGCCTCATTCTCTATACCTTCGGCTCGCGCTGGGTGCCGGCCGCCGATGCCAGCCTGCTGACGGCGCTTGAAGTGCCGATCACGCCGCTCTGGGTCTGGCTGTTCATGAATGAGATGCCGTCTCAGGCGACGCTGATCGGCGGCCCGATCGTACTCGCCGCCCTGTTCGGCCATATCTGGGCGGAAATGCGCCGCAACCGGGCGCCGGCAACGGCTTGAGATCTTATTCTATCGCTTTCCCTACGGAAAACCGGTGTCCACTTTTCCTGCAAATGCTTTGGTCAGAACGTCGGCGGCGTGTTGATCCACAACAGCACGGTCTCGCCATCATGGGCGTTGCGCCAGGAATGCTGGCGGTGGCTGGCGAAATAGAGCGAATCGCCGGGGCCGAGATCGAAGAACTGGTCGCCATCGAGCACCATCTCGACACGGCCGGCCAGCACATGCACGAATTCCTCGCCCTCATGCTTGTAGGCGCCGTCGCTGGCCGCGCCGGGGGCCAGCACGAAGCGATGGCAATCCATCATCAGCGGCCCTTCGGCCAGAAGCTGCACGGTGACGCCGGGCGAGGTGGCCGGCCAGACGCGCCAGTCGCCGTTGCGCACCAGTTCGCGGCTGTCTTCGGTATCCTCGCCTGACAGCCGGGAGACGGTGGTGCCGTAATAGGCGGCGAGGTCGTGCAGCACCTTGAAGGTCACCCCTTGCGAGGTGCGCTCCAGCGTCGACAGCACCGAGGCGGCGACGCCGATGTCGCTCGCCACATCCTCCAGCGTCTTGTTGAGGCCGTGGCGCAGCGCCCGCAGCTTGCGCCCCAGGCCTTGCGTCGCCGCATCGGCCTCGAAGGCGGCGGCTTCCGCTTTCGGGGCGCTTTCCTCGGCATCGAGCGCGGCGCGGATTGCGGCGGGATTGAGGCCGCGCTCGCTGCGCAGCCAGGCGATGCGCTTCAGCCGCGCCACGTCCTCGGCGCTATATTGCCGGTGGCCTGTCTCGGAACGATGGGGGACGACGAGGCCCTGGCTTTCCCAGAGCCGCAGCGTCGAGGCGGAAACCCCCGCCAGCCGTGCCGCCTCCGCCACCTTGTAGCGTATCGCCGGGCCTTGCCTCATGCCTGCCTTGCACTCCATTGGTAAACCGTCCTCCACGCTTGTAGCGCGAATGGGCGGCGCGTCAAAAGAAAACGCCGGCGGGGCCAGGGCGCTGTGGACAGCATCGACGAAGGGTTTGACTTCCAGCGGCTATGCCGGTTCGACTGGGCGAACGCCTTGCCGGAGCCTTGCCCATGAAGCCGAACGTCCTTCTCATCACCGCCGACCAGTGGCGCGGCGATTGCCTGTCCGCCGTTGGCCATCCGGTCGTCAAAACCCCGGCCGTGGACGAACTGGCGGCCGGGGGCGTGCTGTTTCGCCGCCATTATGCCGGGGCCGCGCCCTGCTCGCCGGCCCGCGCCAGCCTCTATACCGGCCTCTACCAGATGAACCACCGCGTCTGCCGCAATGGTTCGCCGCTGGATGCCCGTTTTGACAATGTGGCGCTGATGGCACGCCGCGCCGGCTACGATCCGACCCTGTTCGGCTATACCGACACTGCGCCCGATCCGCGCGCCTTGCAGGCCGGCGATCCGCATCTGAAGACCTATGAGGGCGTGCTGCCCGGCTTCACCACGCGGCAATTGCTGCCCGAGCATGAGAAACAATGGCTCTCCTGGCTGCGCGCCCGTGGCCACGGCGAGGCGACGAGCCGCGACGTCCATCGCCCGGCGGGCGACCTGCCCGAGGTCAACCGCGCAGCCCCCGCCTATTCGGCGCAGGAAACCCAGACGGCCTTCCTCACCGGCGAGTTCATCCGCTGGCTCTGCGAGCAGGATGCGCCATGGTTCGCGCATGTGTCTTTCCTGCGCCCGCATCCGCCCTTCGTGGTGCCGGCGCCCTATAACGACATGTATGCGCCGCCGGGGCCGGAGGTGTTTGCCCGCGCGCGCGACCGGGAAACGGAGGCGGCGATGCATCCTTATGTCGCCGCCAATCTCGCCGGCCAGTCGAAGGGCAGTTTTGTCCATGGCGCCAAGGGTCGCGTTGGCGATTGGAGCACGGAGGAGATCGCCACCATCCGCGCCGTCTATTACGGCATGATTTCCGAGGTCGATGCCCAGCTTGGCCGCCTCTGGCAGGCGCTTAAAGACAGTGGCGTGTGGGACAACACCATCATCGTCTTCACCTCCGACCATGCCGAAATGGCTGGCGACCACTGGTCGTTCGGCAAGAGCGGCTTTTTCGACGGCTCCTATCATATTCCGCTCGTCATCCGCGATCCCGCTTATGGCTCAGGGGCGGGCGGCGTGGTCGAGCAGTTCACCAGCGCGGCGGATATTTTTACGACGCTCGCCGAACGGCTGGCGAGCCCGGCCCGTAACCATCTCGACGGCGGCTCGCTTGTGCCCTTCCTGCAGGGCGAGGCGCCGGCGCAATGGCGCGACGCCGCCTTCTGGGAATTCGATTTCCGCGATGTCGCGGGCGGAGCGGCGCAGGCGCATTTCGGCCTGCCCTCGACTGCCTGCAACCTCGCCGTCCTGCGCGACGCCGATTTCAAATATGTCCACTTCGCCGGGCTGCCGCCGCTGCTCTTCGATCTCCGGGCCGATCCGCAGGAATTGCGCAATGTCGCCGCCGAGCCCGCCTATCTTTCGACCCGGCTTGCCTATGCCGAAAGGCTGCTCGCCTTGCGCGCGCGCCATCTTGACCAGACGCTGGCGCTGACCGAACTGACGGCGGAGGGGCCGGTGCGTCGGGGCTGACGTATTCTCAAGGGAAAGATCCGCCCGCCCGTTGCGCATTTGACCGCGAAGCATGAAGATGGCGGCAACGAAACAAAAACTGCATGGGCGGGGACATGGCGAAACGGTCTGAGACGGGTGGGCGGCTTGACGATGCGGCGCGCGCCGGCTGGCTTTATTACGTGGCGGGCCGCACCCAGGACGAGATCGCCGGCGCCATGGGCATTTCGCGCCAGTCCGCCCAGCGCCTCGTGTCGCTGGCCGTCGCCGAGCGGCTGATCAAGGTGCGGCTCGACCATCCGATCGCCGCCTGTCTGGAACTCGGCCGCGACCTGATGCGCAAATACGGCCTGAAACATGTCGATATCGTGCCGAGCGATCCGGCTTCGACCTCGACCACCGTCGGCATCGCCGAGGCGGGGGCGGCGGAAATCGAGCGCTGGCTGAAGAAGCCCGATCCGATCGTCCTCGCCATCGGCACCGGCCGCACTCTGAAGGCCGCGGTCGACCAGCTGCCGGCGCTTGACTGTCCGCAGCACCGCGTCGTGTCGCTGACCGGCAATATCGGCCCGGACGGGTCGGCCGCCTATTACAACGTCGTCTTCTCTATGGCCGACGCCATCAAGGCGCGGCATTTTCCGATGCCGCTGCCGGTGCTCGTCTCCTCCGCCGAGGAGCGTGAGCTTCTGCACCAGCAGGCGCTGGTGCGCTCGACGCTGGCGCTCGGCGCCCAGGCCGATGTCACCTTCGTCGGTGTGGGCGAACTCGGCCCCGACGCGCCGCTCTGCGTCGACGGCTTCCTCGCCGCCGACGAGATGCAGACGCTGATCGCCGCCGGTGCGGCCGGCGAGATCTGCGGATGGATCTTCGATGGGCAGGGAAGGTTGCTGAATGACCCCGTCAACGAGCGGGTGGCGAGCGTTCCCATCCCCTCGCGCGAGACCTCCGTGGTCATCGGCATCGCCATGGGCAAACGCAAGGCGCGCGCCATCGCCGGTGCCTTGAAGGGCGGGCTGCTCAACGGGTTGATCACCGATGAGGCAACGGCCGAATTTTTGCTCAATGTCTGAGCAAAAATTTATCGATTTGTTTTCAAGGCGGTGAGTTGTGGTTTCGGCATTGCAGCACGGAATCCGGGTTGACATTTTATTTGCATTGATGAGTAATTGCCCATGAGCAAAGCGAATGCTCATCTTTTCTTCTGGGAGGAAGATTTATGACATTGAAGACTTTTCTGCTGGGCGCCTGCTCCCTGCTGGCGCTGGGCGGTATCGCCTCTGCCGAAACGCTGACCATCGCCACCGTCAACAATGGCGACATGATCCGCATGCAGAAGCTGACGGACGACTTCACCAAGAAGAACCCGGGTATCGACCTGAAATGGGTGACGCTGGAAGAAAACGTCCTGCGTGAGCGTGTCACCACGGACATCGCCACCAAGGGCGGCCAGTACGACGTCATGACCATCGGCACTTACGAGGTTCCGATCTGGGCCAAGCAGAGCTGGCTGCTGCCGCTCGACAAGCTCGGGGCCGATTACGACGTCAACGACATCCTGCCGGCCATCCGCGGCGGCCTGTCCGCCGACGGCAAGCTCTATGCCGCGCCGTTCTACGGCGAAAGTTCCATGGTCATGTACCGCAAGGATCTGATGGAGAAGGCCGGGCTGAAGATGCCCGACGCGCCGACCTGGGACTTCGTCGCCGACGCCGCCCGCAAGATGACCGACCGCAGCGCCGGCATCAACGGCATCTGCCTGCGCGGCAAGGCCGGCTGGGGCGAGAACATGGCCTTCCTGACCGCCATGTCCAACTCCTTCGGCGCCCGCTGGTTCGACGAGAACTGGAAGCCGCAGTTCGACCAGCCCGAATGGAAGGAAACGCTCGACTTCTACGTCAAGCTGATGAAGGACGCCGGCCCGCAGGGCGCTTCCTCCAACGGCTTCAACGAGAATCTGGCGCTGTTCCAGCAGGGCAAGTGCGGCATGTGGATCGACGCCACCGTCGCCGCCTCCTTCGTCTCCGACCCGAAGAACTCGACCGTCGCCGACAAGGTCGGCTATGCGCTCGCCCCCGACAAGGGTCTCGGCAAGCGCGGCAACTGGCTCTGGGCCTGGACGCTGGCCATTCCTGCCGGCACCCAGAAGGCGGAAGCGGCGGAAAAGTTCATCGCCTGGGCAACCTCGAAGGACTATCTGAAGCTGGTCGCCGACAAGGAAGGCTGGGCCAACGTTCCCCCGGGCACGCGCCAGTCGCTCTATGACAACCCGGAATACCAGAAGGCGGCGCCCTTCGCCAAGATGACGCTCGAGAGCATCAATGCGGCCGACCCGACCAAGCCGACCGTCAAGCCGGTTCCCTATGTCGGCGTGCAGTTCGTCGCCATTCCGGAATTCCAGGGTCTCGGCACCACCGTCGGCCAGCTCTTCTCGGCAGCCCTTGCCGGCCAGACGAGCGTCGACGACGCCCTCAAGCAGGCCCAGGACGCTGCAACCGCCACCATGACCGAAGGCGGATACATCCAGTAACGTCTCCCGAGGACGCACTTGCCGCCCGGTTCGCCGGGCGGTCTTTTTCAAAGCGCGCGCCCGGCCGCGCCGCATTTCGCGCCGGCAACACAATCTCAGAAAACGTTCAGGGAATTTCACGGCCGGCCGCCATCCCCGTTTCCGGGAGCCCGGCAGGGCCATGAGACATGGGAGGGGCATGGGAATGGCCACGCAACAAACCAGGACACTGGCGCGCTTCATGCTGGCACCGTCGGTGGGCCTGCTGCTGATCTGGATGGCGGTGCCGCTGGCGCTGACGCTGTGGTTCTCCTTCCAGCAGTATAATCCGCTGAACCCGATCCGCGACGGCTTCGTCGGCTTTTCGAACTACCTGCTATTCTTCAACAATCCCGCCTTCCTCTGGTCGATCCTCAACACGCTGCTGATCGTGGCGAGCGTGCTGGTGATCACGCTGGTCGGCGGCATCCTGCTGGCGCTGTTGCTCGACCAGCCGATGTGGGGGCAGGGGTTCGTGCGCATCCTCGTCATCTCGCCCTTCTTCGTCATGCCGCCAGTCGCGGCACTGGTTTGGAAGAACATGATCATGCATGCCCAATACGGCGTGCTCGCCGACCTGATGCGCACCGTCGGCCTCGAGCCGATCGACTGGTTCGGGCGGTATCCGCTGCTGTCGGTGATCATTATCGTCGCCTGGCAATGGCTGCCGTTTGCGACGCTGATCCTCTTGACCGCGCTGCAATCGCTGGACGGCGAGCAGAAGGAAGCCGCCGAAATGGACGGCGCCAATTTCCTCAACCGCTTCATCTACCTGACGCTGCCACATCTGGCGCGCGCCATCACCGTCGTCATTCTCATCCAGACGATCTTCCTGCTCTCGGTCTATGCCGAAATCCTGGTCACCACCAATGGCGGACCCGGCTATGCATCGACCAACCTGCCTTTCCTCGTGGCCCAGAAGGCGACGCTGGAATTCAAGATCGGCCAAGCCTCCGCCGGCGGCATCATCGCCGTCATCCTCGCCAACATCGTCGCCTTCTTCGCCATGCGGGCGGTTGGCAAGAACCTCGACCGATAGGAGCGCATCATGGCAAGATCCGTCTCGACAAGGCGTACCGCCGTCGTCACCCTCGTGGCCTGGGCCGTCGCGCTGCTGATCTTCTTTCCGATCCTCTATACGATCATCACCTCGTTCAAGTCGGAGCAGGAGGCGATCCAGGGTTTCGACCTGATCCCGTCCTTCACGCTGGAAAGCTACCGCGACGTCCAGAGCCAGTACGACTATTTCACGCCGTTCATGAATTCCGTGATCCTGTCGCTCGGCTCGACGATCCTGGCGCTGATCGTCGCGGTGCCGGCAGCCTGGTCGATGGCGTTTGCGCCGAGCCGTCGCACCAAGGACATCCTGATGTGGATGCTCTCCACCAAGATGATGCCGGCCGTCGCCGTGCTGTTTCCGATCTACATGCTGTTTCGCGATCTCGGCCTGCTCGACAGCCGCATCGGGCTGACGATCATGCTGATGCTGATCAACCTGCCGATCGTCGTCTGGATGCTCTACACCTATTTCCGCGAAATTCCGGGCGAAATCCTGGAGGCGGCGCGCATGGACGGGGCCTCGCTCTGGGGCGAGATCGTCTATGTGCTGACGCCGATGGCGGTGCCGGGCATTGCCTCGACCATGCTGCTCAACATCATCCTCGCCTGGAACGAAGCCTTCTGGACGATCCGCCTGACGACCACCAATGCCGCGCCGCTGACCGCCTTCATCGCCTCCTTCTCCAGTCCGCAAGGGCTGTTCTGGGCGAAACTTTCGGCGGCCTCGACGCTCGCCATCGCCCCTATCCTGATCATGGGCTGGTTCAGCCAGAAGCAGTTGGTGCGCGGCTTGACCTTCGGCGCGGTTAAATAAGAAATTCGGGGAAACAGAAACATGGGCAAGATCGTCCTTAAGAAAGTCAACAAATCCTTCGGCGACACCGCCGTCATTCCGGGCATCGACCTGACCATCGAGAACGGTGAGTTCGTGGTCTTCGTCGGTCCCTCCGGCTGCGGCAAGTCCACGCTGCTGCGCCTGATCGCCGGCCTCGAGGACACCACCTCCGGCGTCATCGAGATCGACGGCAAGGACGTCACCGGCGAGGCCCCGGCCAAGCGCCAACTCGCCATGGTGTTCCAGTCCTATGCGCTCTATCCGCATATGAGCGTGCGCAAGAACATCGCCTTCCCCCTGAAGATGGCGAAGATGCCGCAAGCCGAAATCGACCGGAAGGTCGAAGATGCCGCCCGCATCCTCAACCTCACCAATTATCTCGAACGCCGCCCCGGCCAGCTTTCCGGCGGCCAGCGCCAGCGCGTCGCCATCGGCCGCGCCATCGTGCGCCAGCCCTCGGCCTTCCTCTTCGACGAACCGCTGTCGAACCTCGATGCGGCGCTGCGCGGCTCGATGCGCATCGAGATCAGCGAGCTGCACCAGCAGCTCAAGACGACGATGATCTATGTCACCCACGACCAGGTGGAGGCCATGACCATGGCCGACAAGATCGTCGTGCTCAATGCCGGCAATATCGAGCAGGTCGGCTCGCCGCTGGAACTCTACCGTTCGCCTCGCAACCTGTTCGTCGCCGGCTTCATCGGTTCGCCGAAGATGAATTTCGTCACCGGACCCTATGCGCAGGCGCGGAATGCCGCCACCGTCGGCGTGCGGCCCGAGCATATGACGATGTCGACCAGCGAGGGCGAATGGCGCGGCACGGTGACGGTCGCCGAACATCTCGGGGCCGACACCTTCCTGCACATCAATGTCGACGGCATCGGCCTCGTCACGGCGCGCGCCAGCGGCGAATTCGCCGTAAATCACGGAGACACCGTGTTCATCACCCCCGACCCGAACCGCATCCACCGGTTCGACGCCAACGGCAATGCCCTTGCCTGACCGGCCGGCGGCGGACACTGCCGCCGGACAATGCCTCTTCTCCAAGACATTCCCGGAGACACAAGATGACTGTGAAACTTTCGCTCGCCACGCTGCCGCAAGCCTCCGCCACCGCGGCGGTGCCGGCCTATGACCGCGCGGACCTGTCGGCCGGCATCGTGCATTTCGGCGTCGGCAATTTCCACCGGGCACACCAAGCCGTCTACCTCGACGACCTGTTCAATGCCGGCGAGGATCACGACTGGGCGATCATCGGCGCCGGCGTGCTGCCCTCGGATGCGGCGATGCGCGACAAGCTGGCGGCCCAGGATTTTCTGACCACCGTCGTCGAGCAGGACAACAACAAGAGCGGCGCCCGCGTCACCCAGCCGATGATCGGCATCCTGCCGGTCGGCGATTCCCGGGCGATCGTCGAAGGCCTCGCCGATCCGAAAATCCGCATCGTCTCGATGACCATCACCGAGGGCGGCTATTTCATCGACGCCTCAGGCCAATTCAACCCCGGCCATCCCGCCATCGTCGCCGACGGCAATGCGCCGTCCTCGCCGAAGACCGTGTTCGGGCTGATCGTCGCCGGGCTGAAGGCGCGCCGGGCGGCGGGCATCGAACCCTTCACCGTCATGTCGTGCGACAACATTCCCCATAACGGCAAGGTGACGGCCGCCGCCGTCATCGGCACGGCGCGACTGTCCGATCCCGATTTCGCCGACTGGATCGCCAGGAATGTCGCCTTCCCGAACGGCATGGTCGACCGCATCACGCCGGCGACCGGGCAGCGGGAAATCGACCTGCTGCGCGACGAATACGGCATCGAGGACAATTGGCCGGTCTTCTGCGAAGAGTTCAAGCAATGGGTGCTGGAGGACAAGTTCCCGCTCGGTCGCCCGCGTCTGGAAAAGGTCGGCGTCCAGTTCGTGCCCGATGTCACGCCCTATGAGCACATGAAGATCCGCATCCTCAACGGCGGCCATGCGGCCATCGCCTATCCGGCGGCGCTGCTCGACATCCATTTCGTCCACGAGGCGATGGAGGATGCCGATATCCGCGCCTTCCTCGGCAAGCTGGAGCGCGACGAGATCATTCCGGTCATCCCGCCGGTGCCGGATACCGACCTCAACGACTATTACGCGCTGATCGAGCGCCGCTTCTCCAATCCGAAGATCGCCGACACGATTCCGCGCCTCGCCCAGGATGGCTCCAACCGCCAGCCGAAATTCATCCTGCCGTCGACCGCCGACCGGCTGGCGCGCGGCGAGGATATCGTCGGCCTGTCGCTGGTCTCGGCGCTGTGGTGCCGCTATTTCGCGGGCACCTCCGACAGCGGCAAGGCGATTGTCTTCAACGATGCCAATGCCGACCGGCTGCAAGCGGCGGCGGCGAAGGCCAAGGACGACCCGGACGCTTTCCTCGTCTTCGACGACATTTTCGGCGACGTCAGCAAATCCGACCTGTTCCGCCGTCGCTTCGCCCATGCCTTGCGCACGCTCTGGGAAAAGGGTACGCGGCAGACATTGCAGCTTTACCTCGACGGCAAGCTGGCGGAGTAAACTCAGGAAGCGAGCGGCGTCATGGCGGTGAGTGCGGGGAAACTGGTGATCTTCGACTGCGACGGCGTTCTGGTCGACAGCGAACCGGTCTCCATCTCCGTGCTGGTCAATGCCATGCGCGATATCGGCGCCGACATCGACGAGGTCGGCGCCTATGAGCGCTTTCTGGGGCGCAGCCTGAAGGCGGTGACCGATTGCCTGCACGACGAATTCGGCCTGGCGGTGGGCGATGCCTTCCTGGAGCGCATCCGCACCGACCTTTATGCGCGCTTCCGCAGCGAGCTGAAGCCGATCTCCGGCATCGCCGAGACGCTGGATGCGCTACGCTTGCGGCGTTGCGTCGCCTCCTCCAGCCAGCTCGAACGCATCCGCCTGTCTCTGACCGTCACCGGCCTGATCGACCGGCTGGAGCCGCATATCTTTTCGGCGCAGATGGTGACGCGCGGCAAGCCGGCGCCCGATCTCTTCCTGCATGCGGCTGCTGAGATGCAGACGGCACCTTCCGATTGCATCGTCATCGAGGACAGCCCGGCCGGCATCCAGGCGGCGCGGGCGGCAGGCATGACCGTCTTCGCCTTCACCGGCGGCTCCCACACCGTCCAGCCGGCCTATCGTCAACAGCTTGCCGCGCTTGCGCCGGACGCGACATTTGACGCGATGACCGATTTGCTCCACCTTGTGGACCGGTACGGGAAATAGGGCGGAGAAATCAACCGGATGCGGGATCATGTCGTTGCGGTCGACGTCGGCACGGGCAGCGCGCGCGCCGGCATTTTCGATCTTGCCGGCCGGCTGAAAGCCCGGCGCGAACATCCCATCCTTATGCACCGGCCATGCGCGGATCACGCCGAGCATGATTCGGAAGACATCTGGGCCGCCGTCTGTCATGCGGTGCGCGCGGCGCGCGAGGCGGCGGAGATCGAGCCGGCGCAGATCGGCGCCATCGGGTTCGACGCTACCTGCTCGCTGGTGGTGCGCGACCGCGACGGTCGCCCGCTCAGCGTCTCGACCAAGGGCGAAGCCAGCCTCGATACCGTCGTCTGGCTGGACCACCGCGCCACCGCCGAGGCCGACCGCTGCACGGCGAGCCGGCACCCGGTGATGGATTATTCCGGCCAGTTCATGTCGCCGGAAATGCAGATGCCGAAGCTGATGTGGCTGAAGGCCAACCTGTCGCAGATCTGGGAACGGGCGGGCTACATCTTCGACCTCGCCGATTTCCTGAGTTGGCGGGCCAGCGGCAGCCATGCCCGCTCGCGCTGCACGCTGACGCCGAAATGGAATTATCTCGGCCATGTCGCCCCTGGCTGGCAGTCCGATTTCCTGCAGGCCATCGGCCTCGACGATCTGCTGCAACGCGGCGGCCTGCCGGAAACGGCGGTGGCGGTCGGCGCCAGCGTCGGGCAACTGACATCGCAGGCGGCGGCGGATCTCGGGCTGGAGACGCAGACGCGGGTCTCGTCCGGCATGGTCGATGCCTATGCCGGGGCGCTCGGCGTGCTCGGCGCCTTCGCCGACGATCCCGAGCGGATGGAGCGACAACTGGCGCTGATCGCCGGCACATCGAGCTGCCTCGTCAGCCTGTCGACCGACGCCAAGCCGACGCGCGGCCTCTGGGGGCCGTACTTCGACGCCCTGCTGCCCGGCTACTGGCTGGTGGAGGGCGGGCAATCGGCGGCGGGCGCGCTGCTCGATCATGTGGTGCGGATGCATGCCGCCGGCGGGCCGCCGACGCCTGAGCTGCACGCCCGCATCATCGTCCGGGCGCGGGAGCTGCGCGCTATCCATGGCGCAAGCCTTGGCGAGCGCATCCATATCCTGCCGGATTTCCATGGCAATCGCTCGCCGGCCGCCGATCCGCATGCGCTCGGCGTCATCAGCGGGTTGACGCTCGATACGTCCTTCGATGGGCTCTGCACGCTCTATTGGCGCGCCTGCGTCGCCATCGCGCTCGGCATCCGCCATGTTCTGGAGGTGATGCGCGATTACGGCTACGGCATCGACCGGCTGCATGTCACCGGCGGGCATCTGAAGAACCCGTTGATGATGGAGCTTTATCCCGATGTCACCGGCTGCACGATCATCGTGCCGGACATGCCCGATTCCGTGCTGCTCGGCACGGCGATGGGCGCCGCCGTTGCCGGCGGCCTGCATCCCGATCTCGCCGCCGCCGGCCGGGCAATGACGCCCACTGGGCAGGAGCGGCGTCCCAATCCCGATGTCCGCTCAGGCTATGACCGCGACTACCGTCGCTTTCTCGCCATGCTGCGCCATCGCGCCGAACTGGACACGATGGCGTAAGCGGCCTTCAAGCCGGCTCGAACAGCGGCTGGATGCGCATTTCCGGGACGAGCACATTCCCCTTGTCGGTGATGCGAATATCCGGGATGACGGAGAGCGGAATGAGGTTGAAGCCCATATAGGCGATGGTGCAGCCGGCTTTTTGCCATTCGACCTTCAGCGCCTTCACCGCGTCCGCCACCTCATGCACGCGTTTGTCGGAGAGCAGGCCGGCGATCGGCAGCGGCACCATGGCGGTGACCTTGCCCTCGGAGACGACGCAGACCCCGCCTTGAGTCTTGCCGATGGCTTCCAGCGCCACCTGCATGTCGGCCTCGTTGGTGCCGGCGATGATGATGTTGTGGCTGTCATGGCCGACCGAGGAGGCGACGGCGCCGTTCTTCAGGCCGAAATTGTTGAGCAGGCCATAGGCGACATTGCCGTTGGACTTGCCATGACGCTCGATGACGGTGACGAAGCACAGGCCATGGCGGTCGAAATGCGCCTGCCAGTCGTTGGCCGGCTCCAGTTCGACGGTGACATGGCCGAGGGTGATGCCCGGCAGCTCCGTCTTGATCGTATGGGCGATCACCTTTTCGGTCGGCAGTTCCGGCGTCAACCTGATCGCCCTAGGCAGCTTGACGGTGTGATAGGCGGCTTCCGGATAGCGGTAACGGTTGGAAAGCGCTGCGTCGAGCAGCGGCGTCACCTTGCGGTCCTCGACCAACAGCTCGCCGCCATACCAGGTATTGACGGGCTTCAGGTCGTCGTCAAGCAGCACGAGGTCGGCGCGGCGGCCGCCGCCGAGGCCGCCGATCTCGTTATCCATGCCGAAGCGGGTGGCGCCGTGCAGCGAGCCCATCGACCACGCCTGTTCCGGCTTCATGCCGTATTTGACCGCCTCGCGCGTCACCCAGTCCATGCCGAACAGCAGTAGGTCGTCGGCATCGCGGTCGTCGGTGCAGACCGCGATGCGCTTGTGCGAGGCGCCGAGCTCGGTGATCGTCTTGATCGCCTGCGGCAGGGAATGCCAGGGCGTCGTCGGCGGGCCGCCGCGCAGGAAAAGCCAGACGCCGGCCTCCAGCAGGTCATCGGCGATATCGCGGTCGATGGCCTCATGCGTGTCGGTGACGCCGGAGGCGGCATAGGCGGCGACGAATTCGCGGCCATAGACATGGCCGCTGACCGGCCGGCCGCGCGACAGGGCGGCGGCGAGGATGGCATGGCTGCGCTCGTCGCCCATGGCGACGGGCACGAAATCCATCTTCTCGCCGAGCGCAACCGCCTCCGGCCACTTGTCGAACAAAGCGGCGATCTTGTCCGGCGTCAGGTCGCCGCCGGCGGTTTCCAGCTCGGCGGAGGTCGCCGGCACGGTGCTGGGCACGGTCAGGAAGATCGACAGCGGCGCCTCGCGGGCATCCTCCAACATCGCCTCGACGCCGGCGACGTCCATGACGTTGCCGATTTCGTGGCTGTCGCAGAAGATCGTCGTCGTGCCGTTGAGCAGGGCGGCCTCGGCATAGGCGCAGGCCGTCACCATCGAGGATTCGATGTGGATATGCGGATCGACGAGGCCCGGCGCGATGATGCCGCCCTTCGCGTCATAGCGTTTCGCGCCATCGCCGCGATAGCTGCCGGCCGGCTTGACGGCGGCGATGCGGCCGTTGCTGACCCAGATCTCGCGGTCGGGCAGGATGCGTTCCGAATAGGTGGAGAGCACGCGCGCCCCGCCGATCACCAGGTCTGGCGTGGCACGGCCGGAGGCGACGTCGGCCAGCCGGCGGGTGAGGGTGGACAGGGGCGCGACGGAAAAACGGGTCAAACGGCTCATACTATCGTCCAATCAATCATGGGGCCTGCAAGGCGGCCGGCGGCGCAGGGCCGAATCCGGCGGAAACCGCGCCATGATGGACAGCAATCGCCCCGCAAGGCAAGGGCGGTCCCGATTTCTCGAAATAGGCTTCTCACGAAACTGTGATCGGGCGGGCTTACCCGCATGGGCCGGTTGGGCATCCCGATTTTTCCTGCTAGCTTGCACCAGGGGATAGTTTCGCATTTCCGGGCCGGCCTGATCTTCCGGAACTGCGCCAGCAGGAGTGACCGATGCCGATCGCCACCGGGACTTTCGAAACGCCGCTCGCCATGCGCTACGTACAGCAGATGTCCCGGGAGTTCACCGATACCGAACCGGATGCCGGCGGCGGCTGTTCGCAGGTTTCGCTTCCAGGCGGCGGTATGGCGCGGCTGCAGGCGGGCGAGCACGGGCTGACGGTGACGCTGATCTCCGACGACCCGCAGGTGATCGCCCGCTCCAAGCGGATCATCGAGGGCTATTTCGAGCATGTGGCGGCCGGTCTGCCGGTCGCGCCGGTCTGGATCGATTCCGACGCCTGACACCCTTGCCGTCATCGCCGGCGCTGCCTAAATCGTGGGGCGCAACCACGAAGGAAGTGCGCATGATCATCGACGCCGCGAGGCTGGCTCTCGTCAATCTGTTCGCGGCGGAAACGCGCGCGGTGTTCTGGAAAGTGCTGGGGCTGACGCTGGTGGTGCTGGTCGGCCTGTGGTTCGGCCTGCGCTCCCTGTTCATCGCCTTCGCGCTACCGTGGATCGATGCCTTCCTGCCTGGCATTCCCGATTGGGCCGGCTGGCTGAGCTTCGTCTTCGCGATCTTCGCCGGCATCGGGCTGGCGCTGGCGCTGGCCTTGCTGATCTCGCCGGTGACGGCGCTGATCGCCGGCCTGTTCCTCGATGATGTCGCGGAGGTGGTGGAAAAGCGCGATTACCCCGCCGATCCGCCCGGCCGGGCGCTGCCGCTGTTCGAGGCGCTGCGCAGTTCGATTGGCTTTCTCGGCGTCCTTATCGTCGGCAATATCGTCGCGCTGTTGCTTCTGTTCGTGCCCGGCGTCAACCTGGTCGCCTTCTTCCTGGTCAACGGGTACCTGCTCGGGCGGGAATTCTTCGAGTTCGCCGCCATGCGGTTTCGAACGCCGGCCGAGGCGCGGGACTATCGCGCCCGCCATGGCCGCACGGTGTTTGCGGCGGGACTGCTGATCGCCGCCTTCCTGGCGATCCCGATCGTCAACCTGCTGACGCCGCTGTTTGCGGCCGCGCTGATGGTGCATCTGCACAAGATGCTGTCGAAGCGCGACGGTTTCGCCTGATCCGTCAGGCGGGAGCGTGCTGGGACGGCAGTTCCACCAGCGGCGCGGGGATGTCGCAGGTCTTTTCCGGCGCCCGGCAGAGATCGGCGATGATGCAATGCTCGCATTCCGGGCGACGGGCCTTGCAGACATAGCGGCCATGCAGGATCAGCCAGTGATGGGCATGGCGCAGGTAATGTTTCGGGATGGTGCGCAACAGGTTCTGCTCGACCTCGTCCGGCGTCTTGCCGGGCGCGAGTCGGATGCGGTTGGCGATACGGAAGATGTGCGTATCGACCGCCAGCGCGATCTCGCCGAAGAAAGTGGTCAGCATGACGTTCGCCGTCTTGCGCCCGACGCCCGGCAGCGACATCAGATCCTCGCGGTTACCCGGCACCTCGCCGCCGAATTCGTCGATCATCCGCCGACAGAGCGCGATGACGTTCTTGGCCTTGTTGCGGAACAGGTTGACCGTCTTGATATGCTCGCGCACGCCGTCTTCGCCGAGCGCCAGCATTTTCTCCGGCGTGTCGGCGATCTGGAAAAGTTTGCGCGTCGCCTTGTTGACGCCGGCATCGGTCGCCTGCGCCGAGAGCACCACGGCGATCAGCAGGGTAAAGGCATTGATATATTCCAGCTCGGTGGTCGGCTCCGGCCGCTGCACCGAGAAGCGGCGGAACATCTCCTCCACCTCCGCCTTGCTATAGGCGCTCTTCGCCAAGGCCGGCTTGCGGCGCGGTGCGGCAATTGACTTTTTCAAGGTTTGGGTGCTGGATTGCGGCTTCGGATTTTTCATGAACATGCTATAATCTCGCATCATGGCCCAAGGCAACGCCGATCCAACCAACGAGCAGCCGGTCTTCGCCGCCGAACTCGTGCCATACCGCTCGCTCGGTGCGAAGGGCTTTCGTGTGCTGCTGCTTTTGACCGGGGTGCTGTGTTTCGGGCATGGCGTGTTTTTTCTGGTCTCGGGCGCCTGGCCGGTCGGCCTGTTCTTCGGGCTTGATTTTCTGCTGCTCTGGGGCGCTTTCCTGCTCAACTATTATTCCGGCAAGGCGCGCGAGGAAGTGACGGTGTCGCGCACCCGCCTGTCGATCCGCAAGTTCGCGCCTTCGGGGCGCATGGTGGAGCATCGCTTCAATCCCTTCTGGGCGCGGTTTCGCGTGCGCCGCCATTCCGAGATCGGCATCGTTTCCATGCATGTGACGGGCGAGGGGCAGCGTACCGATATCGGCTCTTTCCTCAATCCCGACGACCGCGAAAGCTTCGCACGCGCCCTGACCGGCGCCTTGGCAACCGTCAAGCGACGCGTTTAGTTCCGTAGCGGCAAGAAACGGGTGGTATCCAGCCGCCAAAGGGTGTTTCCTCGGCTTTCAGGAGATAGACCCATGAATATCGTTGCCACTCTCGAAAAGGACATCACCCCGGACGGCTCCGAGTACGAGACCGTTCGCCAAGAGATCGAACTCATCAGCGCCGATTATCGCGACCAACCGTCGCTGGAGGCAATTGCCGCCGAACTCAGTCAGTCGCCGACGCAGTTGCAGAAGACGTTCACCCGCTGGGCCGGCCTGTCGCCCAAGGGGTTCTTGCAGGCCGTGACGCTCGACCATGCCAAGCGCCTGCTGCGGCAGGAGGCTATGCCGCTACTCGAAACCTCGATCGAGGTCGGCCTGTCCGGCCCCGGCCGGCTGCACGACCTGTTCGTCACCCACGAGGCGATGTCGCCGGGCGAATGGAAGGCGCGCGGCCAGGGACTGACGATCCGTTACGGTTTCTACCCGGCGCCCTTCGGCATCGCGCTGGTGATGGCGACCGAGCGCGGGCTCGCCGGCCTGGCCTTGGCCGATTCCGGCGAGGCAAAGGCCTGCCTCGACGCCATGACCTGCCGCCGGCCGGATGCCGCCTATGTGG
>Ga0066256_1001048_pt1 | contig 43281 bp, 38 predicted proteins | sample ThiBio_1000_biof_FD_87107 | JGI IMG/M metagenome (GOLD analysis project Ga0066256, IMG submission 87107) | Wastewater bioreactor microbial communities from Cape Town, South Africa - Thiocy_expt_1000_biof (version 2) | ecosystem: Engineered > Bioreactor > Thiocyanate-remediating >... | reverse complement strand
TGGGGTGTGGCCGGAAAGTTTGGGGCGTTGGGGGGAGAAGGTTTCTTCGAGGGCGCTCTTTGTTTTGCCCTTAGCGTGGGAAAGAGGGGTTCCCCCGGCCGCGGCCGCGAGCCGTCTCGACATACCCCGGCCGGCGGAGGGGGATGGGCGGGTCGTAATCCCCCCGGGGCGCAATCCACCGCGCACCGCCGATGCCGCCGCCGGTGCGCTCGTCGAATTCGGCGCGCGCCGCCTTGCGGGCATCGGCATCCTGCAGGATGCGCAGGCCGGCATGGGCGAGCACCTTGGCGGCCGTCGTCACCATCGGATCGATGGTTTGCGGAATGCCGCCGAGTGCATTCATCACCCAGGCGGGATAGCGGAACCCGGCCGGGCCGGCCAGCGTCGGACGGGCAATGTAGAAGCGGGCGAGCGGCGCCTGCCAGCTCATATCGGTATAATCGTCCGAGGTCGAATGGGTCTGCGACGGCGGAAGGTCGCGGCGCAGGATCGCCTCCGCCTCTTCCGGGTCCATCAATTGTTCGCACTCGGCCAGAAACGGATTGTCCATCGGCTCCAGCCCGCAATTCTTCTGGATTTCGCGGGCGATGGCGCGCGCTTCCTCCGGCCAGCGCGGATGCCCGATGGTCTGGATCGACTGCCACACGGTTTTCGCCAGCGCCGTGTTCGCAAGACCGGGGCGCGACTTGCACACCCAATGACGCTCGAAACGGCAGCCGGCCATGCGGGCGGCGGCTTCCGCATTGCGGTCGAGCACGGCTGTCACCTGCTCGGCCATCTCGATGGTCGGCATGCGCATCATGTACTGGATCTCTGCAAGGCCGGCCGGCAGGTTGTCGGCGGTCGCCTGGCCCGCGGTCAGGATCGCCTCGCTGATCGACCACCCGCCCTGATGCGGCAGCATGGAATCGCGCAGCGCCTTCGACGACATGTACATCATCATCAGCGCGTCGTTGGCGCCGGGCGCCCGCACGGCCGAATGCGCCTGCGGGATCGGCGCGCCGTCCGAACGTCCCCAGCGTTCCGGCTCGTCGCAGATGAAGCGGTAGATCATCGAATAGGCCGCGCCGCAATGGGTCTCCAGACGCACGGTATTGCACATCGGCAGCATGTAGAACGGGTGGAAGGACAGGATGGCGTCCAGCCCGTCGTAATAGCCCTTGGCGGCATGGATCGGCTTTGAGCCGCGCACCTTCTCCGCCGGCTCGCCCGTGAAGCGCAACGTGCCGGGAATGCCGTGGCGTTCCATCGCCGACTTGATCGCCAGCAATGCGCCGAGCCCGGCGGTGCCGAGGCCGGAATGCGGATCGGTATGGCCGCCGGCATGAACGCTGAGGCCGTCGCGCGGCTTCTGCACGGTCGCTGCCGCCTGGCAATTGCCGGGCACGGCATCGTATTCGGCGTAGAGGCCGAGCGAGGGCCCTCCCCCATTGTTCGACCAATGCGCGGCGAAGGCGGTCGGCATTCCGGCGGAACCTTCTTCGACGGAGAAGCCGTTGTCGCGCAGCGTCTTCACATACCATCCGGCCGAGCGGTATTCGCGCCAGGCGGTCTCGCCGAAATCGAAGATGGTCGACGTCCATGCGGAAAGCTCCCGCGCGTGGGTGTCGATATGAGCAATGGCGTGCGCTTGTGCGGCGGTTTCGGTCATGGTCCCTCCGGGGCGGGTATGGCCCTGCCCTGGTCGGGCGAAACGCCGCGGGGCGCGGATTGCGGCACCCAAACCTTTGATATCGCTTGATGCAGCGGCGTTTCGACGGGCGCTCCGTCTGTTATGCCGCCTTACTAGACCGCAACTTTCCGATTTGAAAAAGTGAAATATTTTCGGAGCGACCGCAAATTTGGTTCACCATCGCGGAGGCTTTGGCTAGGCTCGGGCAATCGCCGGAGAAAATTGCATGACCCGCATACCCTCGACGCAGGCGCTGCGCGCGCTGGAAAGCTTCGCTCGCCACGGCTCGGTCTGGAAAGCCGCCGACGAATTGAACCTGACACGCTCGGCCGTCAGCCATCAATTGCGTCTTCTGGAGCGCGATCTCGGCTTCCAGCTTCTCAATCGCATCGGCACCCGTGTCGAACTGACCGAGCAGGGCATGGGTTATGCGCTGGATGTGCGCCGCGCGCTCTCGACCATCGCCGGCTCGGCAGCGCGCCACAGCACGCGCGGCATTGCCGGGCGTGTCAACGTTTCCAGCTCGCCGGGTTTCGCCGCGAGCTGGCTTTGCCCGCAGATCGGCCTGTTCCAGGATGCGCATCCGGATGTGCGCCTGTCGATCACAACGCCGGGACGGCTCGACGACGTGTCGAACCCGGATGTCGACGTGTTCATCGCCTTCGGCAACGGCCATTGGCCTGATATGCTGGTGGAACAGCTCGTCGATGTCGAATTCACGCCGCTGTGCAGCCCCGTGCTCGTCAACAAGGGCGCGGCGATGCTGGAGCCCGCCGATGTGCTGAAGCTGCGGCTGCTGCATCTCGTCGACTATACCGATTGGGAAACCTGGTTTCGCAATGCCGGGCTCGATCCGAAACTGGCGCAGACCGGCGTCGTGCTTTCGGACATGAACCTCGTCTATTCGGCCTCGGTCGCGGCGCAAGGCGTGGCGATGGGCGATGAGTTCATCAGCCGGCAGGCGATGGAGATGGGGCATCTCGTGCGCCTGTTCGATGTCGGCATTCGTCCGGCCAGTACCTATTACCTCGTCGTTTCGGAGGGGCGGGCACGCAACGAGGCGGTCGCCGCCTTCTGCTCCTGGCTGAAGCAGGAGGTTCGGAAAACCGAAGACTGAATTCTCCGGAAAAGCGGCGTGTATTTTCTATTCGCAAAAGCGCAGCCGCATCCAGGGCGCAATATAGCGCCGTCAGCCGGCCTTTGGTGAATCATATTTGTCGACGTCGCGAAAATATTTCGATTGCGCCGCCGGACCCGCGTCTTTACCCTTCCTGAAAAAAGGGAGCAGTGATGGGCAAGGACAGACACGCGGCGGAGCTTGTCGCTCGCGGCATCGGCAAGACCTATGGGGATTTCAAAGCGCTCGACAATGTCGACCTGACCATTGGTCGCGGCGAATTCCTGACCTTGCTCGGCCCATCGGGATCGGGAAAGACCACCTTTCTGATGATTCTGTCCGGCTTCACCGGCGCTAGTTCCGGCACGCTCACCCGCGACGGCGAGGACATCACGCGCCTGCCGGCCGAAAAGCGCGGCTTCGGCATGGTGTTCCAGGGCTATGCCCTCTTCCCGCACATGACTGTCGAGAAGAACATCGCCTTTCCCCTGCAGGTTCAGGGTCGCAGCCCCAGCGAGATCAAGGCCCGCGTCAACCAGATGATCGACACGGTCGGCCTGCGCGGCCACGAAAAGAAGCATCCCTCCGGCCTGTCCGGCGGCCAGCAGCAGCGCGTGGCGCTGGCCCGCGCCCTTGCCTTCGAACCTTCAGTGCTGCTGCTCGACGAGCCTTTCTCGGCGCTCGACAAGAACCTGCGCGGATCGATGCAGGACGAAATGCGCCGCCTGCACAAGGAGACCGGCACCACCTTCGTTTTCGTTACCCACGATCAGGAAGAGGCTTTGGCGCTGTCGACCCGCATCGCCATCTTCAACCAGGGGCAGCTGCAGCAGGTGGCGAGCCCGCGTGACATCTACGACAAGCCGGCCAACCGTTTCGTTGCTGAATTCCTGGGCGAAATCAATCTGTTGTCGATCGAAAACGCCTCTCAGGAAAGCGATGGCTTCCTTGCGCGCTACGGTGATCAGACGCTCAGACTCGGGCGCGAGGCTGGCGCGAAAAGCGCCACCATCGCCATCCGCCCCGAATATGTGACGCTCGGCTGCGAACGGGCGAACGCCGGCAATTGCCTGCCGGTGACCATTCGCTCCATGACCTATCTCGGCAAGATCACCCGCATCGAGGCGACGACCGCCAAGGGTGAGCGCGTGGTCGCGGAATTGCCGACCCACACCGTTCCCGCCGCCTTCGCCGAAGGCGCGACCGCCTATGCCGGTTTCGCCGTCGAGCGCGGCTATTTTCTCTAAGCATTTTCGGCCGCGGCGCGCGGCCGGAGCCCCAAGAACCATAAACAGAGGTGAACAACATGAGTGACACGTTCGAAAAGCAATGCCTTGAAATTTTGTCCGACAAGATGACGCGCGGCGAGATCTCGCGCCGCCGTTTCACCCAGATCGCCGCCTTCCTGCTGGCCGGCGCGCCGCTGGCGCTGAAGGCCAAGGGCGCGATGGCCGCCGCCAACGAACTCGTCTTCGTCAATTGGGGCGGCGACGCCGGCAAGGCCTATGATGCGGCCTATGGCCAGGCCTTCCAGAAGGAAACCGGCATCCCGGTGAAGCAGGACGGCTCGGGCCCGACCGAAGGCGCCATCGAGGCGCAAGTGAAAAGCGGCAAGCCGAGCTGGGATCTCGTCGACGCCGATCCCTTCTCCGCCGAAGCACTCGGCAAGAAGGGCCTGATGGAGCCGATCGATTACAAGATCGTCGACAAGAGCAAGATGCGCCCCGGCTTCGGCTGGGAATATGCCGCCTCCAGCTATTTCTTCTCCTATATCATCGCCTATGATTCCTCGAAGTTCGGCGACAAGGTGCCGACCGGCATGGCCGACTTCTTCGATGTCGAGAAATTCCCCGGCAAGCGCTCGCTCTACAAGTGGGGCGTCGGCATGTGGGAAGCCGCGCTGCTCGCCGACGGCGTTGCCCCGGACAAGCTTTATCCGCTCGACCTCGACCGCGCCCACAAGAAGATCGCCGCGTTCAAGGACAACGTCGTCTCCTATTGGGGTGGCGGTTCGGAAAGCCAGTCGGTGCTGCTCAACGGCGAAGCCTCGATGGCTCTGATCTGGTCGACCCGCGCCAGCCTGATCGAGCAGGATTCCGGCGACCAGATCAAGTTCGTCTGGGACCAGGGCCTGATCTCGCCCGGCGCCATGGCGGTGCTGAAGGGCAATCCAGGTGGCAAGGACAATGCGATGAAGTTCATCGCTTCCGCGCAGGATCCGCAAAAGCAGCTCGTCATGTTCGACATGCTCGGCCAGGGCCCGGCCAACCCGGCGGCGGATGCGCTGGTTCCGGCCGACAAGAAGCGCCTCAATCCGGTCGATCCGGAAAACATGAAGAAGCAGATCGCGCTCGACATGGCCTGGTATGAGACCAATTACGGCGCCGCCCTCGACGCCTATACCAAGCTCATCTCGGCCTGATCGCCAGACCGTTTCCGCACGGTTTCCTCCCACGTCAGGGGGAGGAAACGGGGCCGGCGCCGTTCCTCCGAGCGGAGCCGGCCCCGCCAGAACATGAAGTCATGACCTTCGAGGGAGCGCGATGTCCAAGGCCTTCAGACCCGTTTTGCTTATCGGGCCGCTGATGCTCTTTCTGGCGGCGGCCTATGTCGTGCCATTCCTCGGCGTCATGCAGTGGAGTTTCACGTTGCCGGAGCCGGGCGTGCAGAATTACGTCAACGCGGCGACCGATCCGCTGGTCGTCTCCGTTTTCCTGCGCACCTTCCGCATCTGCCTGATCGTCACAGCGCTTTCGGTCGCGGGCGCCTATCTCATCACCTATCTGTGGATTCGCGGATCGGCGCCGGTGCGGCTGTTTGCCGAGCTGTGCATCCTCATTCCCTTCTGGATTTCAGTGCTGACCCGCGCCTTCGGCTGGGTGGCGCTGCTGTCCAATCGCGGCGTCATCAACACATGGCTGATGCAGGCCGGCATCATCACCGAGCCGCTGACGCTGGTGCGCAACGAATTCGGCGTCGTGCTCGGCATGGTGCATTTCCTCATCCCGTTCGCCGTCTTCCCGATTGCCTCCTCGATGCGCAACATCGACGAGCGCGTGCTGCTGGCCGCGCGCGGCATGGGGGCGACGCCCGCCCGCACCTTCTGGCAGATCTACCTGCCGATGACCATGCCGGGCGTGCTGGGAGCCGCGACCCTCACCTTCGTCTTCTCGCTCGGCTTCTTCATCACGCCGGCGATCCTCGGCGGTGGCCGCTCGGTCATGGCGGCGGAACTGATTTATCTTCGAATTTTCCAGTCGCCGGACTGGGGCCTGGGCGCGGCGATCAGCGTCGTCATGATGGTCATCGTCGGCCTGCTGCTGGCGGTGTTGCTGCGCGTCGCCCGGCCGGGCGCGTTGTTGCGGTGAGGCGGACACCATGTACAAGCCCGGCGCGTTCGCTATTATCCTCGGTGCCTTCATCGCCATCTTCCTGCTGATGCCGCTGCTGGCGGTCATCCCGGTGTCCTTCACGCCGGCCCGCTTCCTGTCGATGCCGAACGGCAACTGGTCGCTCAGGCATTACGAAACGCTGGTCAACGATCCCGCCTGGTGGCAGGCGGCCTGGCTCAGCATCCGCATCGCGGTGCTTAGTTCCTTCATCGCCACGGCCCTGTCGCTGGCCTTCGCGCTCGGTATCTGGATGTTCCGGCCGGTCTTCGCCAGCGTGCTCATCGGCTTCGTGCTGGCGCCGATGGTCGCGCCGCCGGTGGTCTCGGCCATCACGCTGTATTTCTTCCTGACCTCGCTGTCGAAACTTAACGACTGGATCGGCTACGACACCGTGCTCGGCGTGGCGCTTGCCCATGCCGTCATGATTGCGCCCTATGCGGTGGTGCTGGTGCTGGTGTCGCTGTCGCAGGTGGATCGCCGCATCGATCTGGCGGCGCGCGGTTTCGGCGCCGGCATCGGCACGCGCATCTTCCGCGTCATCCTGCCGAACATCCGCTTCGGGGTGATGACCGCCGCCTTCCTCGCCTTCGTGCTCTCCTGGGAAGAAATCGGCGTGACGCTGTTCATCACCTCGGTCAATGCGGTGACGCTGCCGCGCATGATGTGGATGGGCCTGCGCGACAATATCGACCCGGCAATTGCCGCAATCTCCGTGCTGCTGATCGTGCTCGTCATGGCTGTCATCCTGAGCAAAACGGTGATTTCGGCACTGCGCAAAAAGACTGCGGCCTGATCCTCAGACCGGCAGTCCTTCAAAGTTCTTCAACGTGTCCAGAACGATGGACGTCTTTACGTGCTGCACGGATTCGTGCGGCAGCAGCACGTCGTTGACGAAGCGCGACAACCCGGTCAACCCGCGCGTCGCCACCTTAAGGTGATAGTCCATCTCGCCAGTCAGCGCATAGGCCTCCAGCACCTCCGGCAATCCGTTGATGAGCTGCGAGAAGCGCCGCGCATTGTCGCGGTTATGGGTGGCGAGCGTTACCGAGATCACCACCAGCATGTCCAACCCGAGCTTCTCGCGGTCGAGATTGGCCTGGTAGCCGCGAATATAACCTTCCGCCTCCAGCCGCATGCGTCGCCGCGAACATTGCGATGGCGAGAGCGCGATTCGCTCGCCGAGTTCGTTGTTGGTCAGCCGTCCGTCCTTCTGCAACTCCTGCAGCAGTCGCCGGTCGAAATTGTCGAGCGGTTCATTCATTGCATGATTTCCCTGGAACGTGCATGATCCATGCAATAATTCGGCCATACCCCTCCAGAATGCAAGCACATTGCGGCGAAACGGCGCAATACTATGCGCCATCAAACGCATGGAGGAGAATATGGGTCCGTTTCCGCACGACGCTCCGGTGTCCGAGATCACCCAAGACAACCCGGCCGGCACCGATGGCTTCGAATTCGTCGAATTCGCCCATCCCGAGCCGGAAAAGCTGCGCGAGCTTTTTGCCCGCATGGGCTATGCGCCGGTCGCACAGCATAAGACGAAAGACATTACCGTCTGGCGTCAAGGCGATATCAACTACATCCTGAATGCAGAACCTGGTAGCCACGCCACCCGTTTCGTCGGCGAGCACGGTCCTTGCGCGCCGTCGATGGCCTGGCGCGTCGTCGATGCCCGCCATGCCTTCGAACATGCGGTCGCGCAAGGCGCGGTGCCCTATGAGGGCGCGGACAAGACACTGGATGTGCCGGCGATTGTCGGCATCGGCGGTTCGCTGCTTTATTTCGTCGACCGCTACGGCGCCCGGGGCTCGGCCTATGATGCCGAATTCGACTGGCTCGGCGTGCGCAACCCGAAGCCGGAAGGCGTCGGCTTCTATTATCTCGACCACCTGACCCACAATGTCTATCGCGGCAACATGGACAAGTGGTGGGATTTCTACCGCAACCTCTTCAACTTCAAGCAGATTCATTTCTTCGACATCGACGGGCGCATCACCGGCCTCGTCAGCCGGGCGATCACTTCGCCCTGCGGCAAGATCCGCATTCCGCTGAACGAGTCCAAGGACGACACCAGCCAGATCGAGGAATTTTTGAAGAAATATAAGGGCGAAGGCATCCAGCATATCGCCGTCGGCACCGATGGCATCTACGAGGCCACCGACCGTCTCGCCGGGAACGGCCTGAAATTCATGCCCGGCCCGCCGGACACCTATTACGACATGTCATCCCAGCGCGTGAACGGCCATGACGAACCCATCGACAGGATGAAAAAGCATGGCATCCTCATCGACGGCGAAGGCGTGGTGAATGGCGGCATGACCAAGAGCCTCTTGCAGATTTTCTCGAAGACGGTGATCGGCCCGATCTTCTTCGAGTTCATCCAGCGCAAGGGCGACGAAGGCTTTGGCGAGGGCAATTTCCGCGCCTTGTTCGAGTCGATCGAAGCCGACCAGATCAAGCGCGGCGTCATCAGCACGGCCGCGGAATGATGTGAAGACAGCCGGCGGCCCACCATCCGGGCCGCCGCATAGACCGGGGAGGAGAATGGACATGGACCAGTCGGTTTCGGAACGCGAGCGCCTTGCGGCGACGCGCAATGGCCTTGCCTATATGCCGGGCTTCGGCAATGACTTCGAGACGGAGTCCCTGCCCGGCGCCCTGCCGCAGGGGCAGAACAGCCCGCAGAAATGCAATTACGGGCTTTATGCCGAGCAGCTTTCCGGCTCGCCCTTCACCGCCCCGCGCGGCACCAACGAGCGTTCCTGGCTTTATCGCATCCGCCCCAGCGTGCGCCATACGCGCCGCTTCGCCCATGCGGCCTATCCCTTCTGGAAATCCGCGCCCTGCCTCGACGAACATTCTCTGCCGCTCGGGCAGTTGCGCTGGGATCCGATCCCGATGCCCGAGGCGCCGGTGAATTTTATCGAGGGCATCCGCACCATGACGGCGGCCGGCGATGTCATGACCCAGGTCGGCATGGCGGCGCACGCCTATGCCTTCAATGCCGACATGATCGACGACTATTTTTTCGATGCCGATGGTGAGTTGCTGGTCGTGCCGCAGGTCGGCGCCATCAGGGTGTTCACCGAAATGGGCATCATGGATGTCGAGCCGAACGAGATCTGCCTCATCCCGCGCGGCATGATGTTCAAGGTGACGCGGCTCGGCGAGGCGGACGGCTGGCGCGGCTATATCTGCGAGAATTACGGCGCCAAATTCACCATGCCGGATCGCGGGCCCATCGGCGCCAATTGCCTGGCCAACCCCCGTGATTTCAAGACGCCGGTCGCAGCCTTCGAGGACAAGGAAACGCCCTGCCGCGTGCATGTCAAATGGTGCGGCAAGTTCTATGTCACCGAAATCGGCCATTCGCCGCTCGATGTCGTCGCCTGGCACGGCAATTACGCGCCGTTCAAATACGACTTGCGCACCTTCTCGCCGGTCGGGGCTATTCTGTTCGACCATCCCGATCCGTCGATCTTCACGGTGCTGACCGCGCCGACCGAGGAAGCGGGCACCGCCAATGTCGATTTCGTGATCTTTCCGCCGCGCTGGATGGTGGCCGAGCATACCTTCCGCCCCCCCTGGTATCACCGCAACATCATGAGCGAATTCATGGGTCTGATCCATGGCCAGTACGACGCCAAGGAACAGGGTTTCGTGCCCGGCGGCATGAGCCTGCACAACATGATGCTGCCGCACGGGCCGGATGCCGCCGGCTTCGAAAAAGCCGCGAATTCAGAGTTGAAACCCGTCAAGCTCGATCACACCATGGCGTTCATGTTCGAGACTCGCTATCCTCAGCAATTGACGAGATATGCGGCCGAGCTGGAAACCCTGCAAGACGACTATCTCGACTGCTGGGAGGGTCTCGAACGTCGCTTCGACGGCACGCCCGGTATTAAATAAACGGGTAAAAATCTCCGAGGCGGAATCGAAATTCATGAAGCTTGCAACCCTGAAGGACTCCACACGGGACGGTCGCCTGGTCGTCGTCTCCCGTGACCTGACGCTTTATTCCGAAGTCGGCCACATCGCCCGCACGCTGCAGGCCGCGCTCGACGATTGGGAGCATGTCGGCCCGCGCCTGGCGCTGATCGCCGAGGGCATCGAGACCGGCGGCCAGCCGACGCGGCGCTTCCACGAGCATGACGCCGCCTCGCCCCTGCCGCGCGCCTATCAATGGGCGGATGGGTCGGCCTATGTGAACCACGTCGAACTGGTGCGCAAGGCGCGCAATGCCGAGATGCCCGAGAGCTTCTGGACCGATCCGCTGATGTATCAGGGCGGCTCCGATGCCTTTCTCGGTCCGCGCGATGCGATCATCGTCGCCGACGAGGCCTATGGCATCGACCTCGAAGGTGAAGTCGCCGTCATCACCGGCGATGTGCCGATGGGTTGCGACGTCGAGACGGCGCGAAAGGCCATCCGGCTGGTGATGCTGGTCAACGACGTATCGCTGCGCAGCCTCATCCCCGATGAACTCGCCAAGGGCTTTGGGTTCTTCCAGTCGAAGCCGGCTTCCGCCTTCTCGCCGGTGGCGGTCACGCCGGAGGAGCTGGGCGATGCCTGGGACGGCGGCAAGCTGCACCTGCCGCTGCTGGTATCGATCAACGGCAAGGCCTTCGGCAAGGCCAATGCCGGCATCGACATGACCTTCGATTTCGGCCAGCTCGTCGCCCATGCGGCGAAAACCCGGGCGCTGGCCGCCGGCACGATCATCGGTTCCGGCACGGTCTCGAACAAGCGCGACGGCGGCCCCGGCAAGCCGGTTGCAGAGGGCGGCGACGGCTATTCCTGCATCGCCGAGATCCGCACCGTCGAGACCATCGAGACGGGTGCTGCGAAAACCCCCTTCCTGAAGTTCGGCGACCATGTGCGCATCGAGATGAAGGACCGCGCCGGCCATTCGATCTTCGGCGCCATCGAACAGAACGTCGCCCCGCCCGCTGTCGCGGAGGAATGATGGATCGGCCGCTGCTTTACGATTACTGGCGGTCTTCGGCGAGCTACCGGGTGCGCATCGCGCTCGGGCTTGCCGGCATCGACCATGATCGCAGGGCTATCGACCTCACGGCCGGCGAGCATCGCCGGCCGGATTACCTGGCGATCAACCCGCAAGGGCTGGTCCCGACGCTCGTCCTCGACGGCGCGGTGCTGACGCAATCGCTGGCAATCGTCGAATATCTGGCCGAGCGGCATCCTGGTTGCGGGCTGCTGCCCGCCGATATCATGGGGCGGCAACGGGTACGGGCGCTGAGCTATGCCGTCGCCATGGAAATCCATCCCGTCTGCAACATGCATGTCGCCGCCCATGTCGTGGAACTGACCGGCGATCCGCAAACCCGGGAAGACTGGATGCGGCATTTCATCACCGATGGCCTGCGCAAGCTGGAGGCGATGCTGGTCTCGTCCGACGGTCCCTTCTGCCATGGCGACCGGCCGGGCATGGCCGATCTCTGCCTCGTGCCGCAGCTTTACAATGCCTGGCGCTGGGGCGCCGATCTCACCGGCCTCGACCGTATCATCGACATCGACGCTCGCTGCGCCGCACTCCCGGCCTTCGCGGACGCACACCCGGACCGCGTCAAACCCTGATCTTTTTCGCTTCGTCATACTCCCGGGCGAGAATCTGCAATCGGAAGTAAAAACGTTTATATTTTATCTTGAAAACGTTTTTATTGACTGATACCTCTTTTATAAGATCAGGCGACTTCGGGAGGAAGCCGGCTTGCATTCGCCATGCATAGGAGGAGAAGCATGAAAAAACTCATCGTCACGCTCGCGCTTTCGGCGCTGATGTCCAGCGCGGCCTATGCGGCCGATCTCGGCGGCAAGCTGCTCAAGGTCGGCTCCGACACGACCTCGCCGCCGATGGAAAGCGTCGATACCGCCACCGGCCAGATCGTCGGCTTCGATGTCGACGTGGTCAACGCCGTCTGCGCCAAGATCAATTGCCAGGCCGAATTCGTCACCACCGGCTGGGACGGCATTTTCGCCGCGCTTGACCAGGGCAGCTTCGATCTCGTCGCCTCCGGCGTCTCGATCACCGACGAGCGCAAGAAGGCGATGGATTTCTCCGATCCCTATATCGTCAACAGCCAGGCCGTGCTGATGCGCGCCGCCGACCAAGGCGTCTCGCTTGCCGATTTCAAGGCGCATGGCAAGAAGCTCTCGGCCCAGGCCAACACCACCGATGCGCAAGTCGCCGAAAAGGTGGTCGGCAAGGAAAACGTCGTCGCCTATGACAGTTTTAGCGCCGCGATCATCGCGCTGAAGAACAAGGACGTCGACGGCGTCGTCATCAACGGCGCCAATGCCGCCGCCTATGAGCGCGAGTTCGCCGGCGAGTTGGTGGTGGCGATCAAGGATCTGGAATCCGATCCGCTCGGCCTCGTCTTCCGCAAGGGCGACGAAAACGTCGCCGCCTTCAACGAAGGCCTGAAGGCGATCAAGGACGACGGCACGATGGCCAAGCTTGTCGAGAAATACTGGGGCCTGAAGTAAGTCCGAATGGCGGAGCTTTTGCCTCGCCATCGTCAGGACTTATCGTTTATGGGGCAAATCGTTGCCTTCTCTTTCCTTCTCCCGTCGGGGGAGAAGGTGGCCCGAAGGGTCGGATGAGGGGGACGCGAAGCGAACGGAATTCTTGAGGCGGTTTGCCTTCGGCATCCCCCTCATCCCGCTGCCGCGACCTTCTCCCCGAGGGGAGAAGGGGTCTTGGGGTAACCCTCATTCCACAAGCGATAGCCTCGCGCCTCTTCCTGGAGTGCCTCCGGCATTCCGCCAACCGAACAATATTCCCGGAGGGATGGATGTCGTTTTTGAGAAGCGTGCGTCCCAGCAATCTGATTCTCCTGACCGCGCTGCCCTTTATCATCTATCTCTTCGCGTCCTCGGGCGATTACCAGCGCTCGCTGAAGGCGATCCTCGGCGTCGAAAACGGCTCCTCGGCCTTCGTGCCCGGCTTCCTGCTGATGCTCGTCGCCTTCACCGCCGGCTTTGCGGTGCCGACCTTTGCCAGCGCCAAGGGCCGCAAGCCGCATTGGCTGCCGGTCACGGCGGCGGTGAATATCCTCGCAGCACTTGCCCTGCTGTGGAAGGCGCTTGTCCATCCCTTCGTCGCCTCGGTGCTTGCCAATGGCGTCGATTCCTTCAAGTCGGATCTGGTCGTCAAGGGCGTCCCCCCGCGCCAGTTGACCGAAGCCGCCGACCTGATGCTGCGCGGCGTCGAGGGTTGGCTGTTTCCCGCCTATCTGGCGCTCAGCCTTATCGGCCTCGCGCTGTTCTTCGCCGGCCGTCCGGCCGAGGGCGAGGATGCCGGGCCGCTGCGCCGGGCCGGCCGCTGGATTCTGGGCTGCGTCAATGGCGTCGGGCTGGTCTTTGTCCTGTTCTTCGCCCATCTCGCCTTTGCCTCCGGCGTCGCGACCACGGTGCGCGCGGCGATTGCCGCCTATCTGCTGGCGGCGGCGCTCGGCCTCGTCTGGGTCGGCCTGCTGCAATTGCGCGCCAGTACTCGCACGACAAGCTATTTCGCCGCCGCGACGCTGCTGCTGGCGCTTGCCGCCGACTGGTTCCTGATGCAGCCGAAGGATAGCAATACGAGGGCGCACCCGAAGCGGAAACGCCGGTGCGCACCTTTATCGGGCCGACCGAGGCGCTGGCCTCGATCGCCAGGAACGAGGGCGTGAGCGGCGCGCTGCTGCCCGCCGCCTCTGCCCCGGCCGACATGCCCGTCCTGTGGAAGGTCGAGGCACTGAACGACCGCGACCGCGCCGCCGGCATCACCGTCGCCGTGCTCGCCATCGTTCTCGGCCTGCTCACCTTCGGCGGTTTCCTGCATTATCGCCATCCGCTGGCCGTGGGCTCGGAGCTGGTGGTCGATACCATACGCGGCATTCCGATGCTGGTGATCGTGCTTTATGTCGGCCTGCCGCTTAGCGGCGCGTTGAAGGATGCGACACAAGGCGTGCTCGATCCGCCGAATATCATGCGCGGCATCGTCGCCATGGCGCTCGCCTATTCGGCCTATCTGGCGGAAATCTTCCGCTCCGGCATCAATGCCATCCCGGTCGGCCAGATCGAGGCGGCCAAGAGCATCGGCCTCAACCGCTGGCAGACCGCCCGGCTGGTTATCCTGCCGCACGCCTTCCGCATCGTCATTCCGCCGCTCGGCAACGAGCTGATCGCCATCCTCAAGGACACCTCGCTGCTGTCGATCCTGTCGATCCGCGACATCACCCAGCGGATGCGCGAATTCCAGTCGGCCAGCTTCCTGCCCTTCGCGCCCTATAATTCGGCGGCGATCTTCTACATCTTCCTGACGCTGGCGGCGGCGAGCCTCGTCAACATGGTCGAGCGCAGATATGACGTCAAACACCGCTGAGACCGTGCTGATCACCGGGGCCGGGCGCGGCCTAGGCCAAGCGTTCGCCGCGCTTTATGCCGCCAAAGGCTGGCGGGTGCTCTGCGCCTTGCGCGATCCCGCCCGTCATGACGGGCCGGGCGAAGCCGTGCGGCTCGATGTCGCCGATCCCGCCTCCATCGCGGCGCTCGGCGAAAGCCTGCAAGGCGTTGCCATCGACCTCATTATCAACAATGCCGGCATTCGCGGCGATACCGGCGGTCTCTCGACGCTGGAGCCGCAGGATTTTTCCGAGGTGATGACCGTCAATGCGCTGGCGCCGCTGCTCGTCGCCCGCGCTTTGCATGCCAATTTGCTGGCCGGCCGGGGCCGCATCCTCGCCAATATCTCCAGCCGCGCCGGCTCGCTCGCGGAAGGCATCGTCGACGATGATGACGGCGATTATGCCTATCGCTGCTCCAAGGCGGCGTTGAACATGGCGACGGTGCTGCTGGCGCGGGATTTCCACCGCGACGGCATCGCCGTCCTGTCGCTGCATCCCGGCTGGGTGCGCACCGACATGGGCGGAGACGAAGCGGTGGTGACGGTGGAAGACAGCGCCGCCGGCATCAAACGCATTCTCGACGGCGCAAGCCTGGCTGACAGCGGCAGTTTCCACGCCTATGACGGGCAACGGGTAGCGTGGTGAGCGAGCAGATGCAGAGACCGACGATCAAGACCATCGCGCAGGAGACCGGGCTTTCCATCGCCACCGTCTCCAAGGCGCTGAACAATTCGCCGCAGGTGCGCCCGGAAACCCGCGCCCTGGTGCTAGCGGCGGCCGAACGCGTCGGTTACGAGCTCAACATGCATGGCGTGCAGTTGCGCACCGGCAAAACCTATCAGGTGGCGGCGATCATGCCCGCCCCCGGCCCGCGGCAGAACGAATGGGAAGGCGTCGAATACGCGCAATTGCTCAGCGGCATTTCCTGGGCGCTGGAAGACAGCCCCTATCGCGTCTCGCTCTATGCGGTGCGCAATTTCGAGGAGAGCCTCGCCACCATCCGGCAGATCGTCACGCTGAAGAAGGCGGACGGCATCATCTTTTCCGGCACGCGCGCTGACGATCCGCGCATCCGGCTGATGCAGGAGGCGGATTTTCCTTTCGTCACCTATGGCACGACGATCCACAATGCACCGCATGCCTTCGTCGATGCCGACAACGAACAGATGATCCGTGTCTCCATGGCCCGGCTCGTGGCGCGCGGTCATCGCCGCATCGCGCTGCTCAATCCGATGGCCGATCTCAGCTATGCCATCACCCGGCTGGATGCCTATCGCGTGGCGCTGGAGGCGGCGGGCCTGAATTTCGATCCGGCGCTGATCGTCCATGGTCACCTGACGCCGGCCTTCGGCCGCGAAGGCGTGCTCGCCATGTCGGCGCTTTCCGATCCGCCGACCGCCTATATCTGCGCCAATGAAGCGGCAGCACTTGGGGCCATGTCCGGCTTTCATGCGCGCGGGCTGGTGCATGGCCGCGATGCGGTCATCAACGCCACCGACGATCTCAATGTCAGCCAATATTTCGTGCCGCCGATCACCACCTTCTTCCTGCCGATTGGCGAGCCGAGCAGCCTGCTCGGCACCACCATCCTGCGGCGCATGGAGGGCGAACCGCCCGAGGCGCTGCAAACCCTGTTGATGCCCGACCTGATCGAGCGTTGCGACGACCGGCTGGTGCCGGATCGATGAAATTCAGACAAAACAAAGGAATGCCATGACTGCCCCGATCCCCTTTCAGCCCGACATCCCGCAAAGCGACCGGCTGGAACTCGGCGTCTGCTATTACCCGGAGCAATGGCCACGCGAAAAATGGGAAGACGATGCCCGCCGCATGAAGGAACTCGGCCTTGCCTGGGTGCGCATCGGCGAATTCGCCTGGGCGCATATGGAGCCGCGCCCCGGTGAGATGCATTGGCAGTGGCTGGACGAGGCTATCGACGTGCTCGGTCGCGCCGGGCTGAAGGTCATTCTGGGCACGCCGACCGCAGCGCCGCCGAAATGGCTGGTCGACCTGCATCCCGATATCCTGCCGGTCGGCGAAAACGGCGTGGTGCGAAAATTCGGCGCCCGCCGGCATTATTGCTTCTCCAGCCGCAGCTATGCCCGCGAAGCCGCCCGCATCGTCGAGGCGATGGCGGCGCGTTACGGCGCGCATCCCTTCGTCCATGCCTGGCAGACCGACAACGAATATGGCGATCACGATACCATCTACAGCTATTCGAAGGAGGCCGAGCGCGCCTTCCGCCTGTGGCTTGCTGACCGCTACGGCTCCATCGAAGCGCTGAACGCCGCCTGGGGCACGAATTTCTGGTCGATGCGCTACGGCACGTTCGACGAGATCGATTTGCCGAACAATCTCGTCGAGGAGCCGAGCCCGACGCATCTGGTCGATTTCATCCGCTTCTCCTCCGACCAGGTGAAAAACTTCAACCGCATGCAGGTCGATATCCTGCGCCGCCACGTGCAAGGCCGGCCGGTGACCCATAATTTCATGGCCAATAATTTCGACTTCGACCACTACGAGGTCGGAGACGATATCGATATCGCTTCCTGGGACGTCTATCCGATGGGCGGGCTGATCAACGGCCGGCTTTCGGAGGTGGACAAGGAACGTTATCTGCGCACCGGCGACCCCGACCAGACGGCCTTTTACCATGACCTTTACCGCGCCGTCGGGCGCGGCCGGGTCTGGGTGATGGAGCAGCAGCCGGGACCGGTCAACTGGGCCTCGCACAATCAGGCGCCGGCCGATGGCATGGTGCGGCTATGGACCTGGCTTGCCTATGCCCATGGCGTCGACATGGTCTCCTATTTCCGCTGGCGGCAGATCCATTCTGCGCAGGAACAGTTCCATGCCGCCCTGCTGTTGCCGAACAGCGAGCCGGATCAGGGCCATCTCGAAGTGGCGCAGGTGATTGCCGAAATCGACCGCCTGCCGAAGGGCGAGCGCCGCGACACGGCCAAGGTGGCGCTGGTGGTCGATTATCCCTCGCGCTGGGCAAGCCGCGCCCTGCCGCAAGGCCGCAGCTATCAGGCAACCGCCATCGCGCTCGACTGGTATGCCGCCCTGTCACGCCTTGGCATCGACGTCGATATCGTCGGCCAGCATTCCGATCTCGACGCCTACGCGCTGGTGCTCGCCCCCGATCTGCTGATCGCCGATGCCGCCTTCGTCGCCAGGCTGAAGCGGAGCAAGGCAAAAGCCCTGCTCGGCCCGCGCAGCGGCAGCAAGACGGCGGAGATGCATATCCCCGCAACGCTGCCGCCCGGCCCGCTCGCCGATCTCATCGACCTGCAGGTGACACGGGTGGAGTCCCTGCCCGAATTCCACAACGAAACCGTGCTCTACGGTAACGAGATGCACGCCGCCCGCGTCTGGCGCGAAACCATCCGCAGCCCGGAATCGGTGCTGGCCCGCTTCTCCGGCGACTACCGCGACGGCGCGCCAGCGCTGGTCGGCAATGACAAGGCGCGTTATCTCGCCGCCGGCGCCCAAGGCGATTTCCTGATGAAGGTGATCGGCGATGCGCTGGACTGGGCCGGCGTCGCGCGCCTGCCCGATCTCGGCGACCTGCGCCTCGCCCGTCGCGGCGCGCTGCGCTTCGCCTTCAACTACGGCAAAGGCCCGGCCGAAGTGCCGGCTGGGCCCGATGCTGTCTTCCATGTCGGCGGGCGCATGCTGGCGCCGGTCGATGTCGCCGTCTGGACGGAATAAGTCAGACGCCGACAAGGCCCAATACCCTCTCTTTCGTCATGCTCGGGCTCGTCCCGAGCATCTGCCGGCGCATCCAAAAATTCAACGTTTGTAGATGCTCGGCACAAGGCCGAGCATGACGAAAAGTATGTGGGCCAGTTTGTCTTCAATCAGGCGGCGAGCGCCGTCTCGACGGCTTCGGCTGTCGCGAACAAGGCGGCGTCGTGGCCGCCGGCGGCGGAGAGCATCAGCCCGGCCGGGGCTTCGCCTGATACGTGCATCGGCAGCGAGATCGAGCAGCCATCCATGACGTTGATCAGCGTCGGATTGCGCAGCATGGTCATGTTGACGCGGGTGAACAGATCCTCGTCGGCCTCCAGATCGGCGATGCGCGGCGCGATCATCGGCACGGTCGGCATGACCACTGCATCGAAGGGGGCGATGACGGCCTCGATGCGGCGAATGAAATCCGCGCGCCGGCCAATCAGTTCGACGTAATCGGCCGCACTCTGCTCCTGCCCGCGCATGATGCGCTTCAGCACCCGGCCGTCATATTCGCTGCCGCGCTCGGCGATCAGCTTGCGATGCCAGGCGAGCGCCTCCGGCGGCGCGAAACCGCCCTTGGCATTGATCGAGGCGACTTCGGCAAATTCCTTGAGCGGCAGCACGGTGATGCGCGCGCCGGCTGCTTCGAGCTGCTTCAGGCGCCGTTCGAACAGTTCGGCGACATAGGGCTCGATATCGTCGAAGGCGACGGTCTGCGGCACGGCGAGGCGCAGGCCGGCAATGTCGCGCGCCGGCGTGGCCGGGAGCGCCTGCCCGCTCATGACCTCATGGACGATGCGGCAGCAATCGACGCTCGGCGCCATCGAGCCGATGGAATCCAGCGTCATCGACAGCGGCACCACGCCTTCACGGGAAACGGAGCCGGCCGTCGGTTTGTAACCGACCGTGCCGCAGAGGGCTGCGGGAATACGGCAGGAACCGCCGGTATCCGAGCCGATGCCGGCAGCCGCCATGCCGTCGGCGACGGAAACGCCGGCCCCGGGGGACGAGCCGCCGGGAATGCGCCGCGCCGCGCGGTCCCAGGGGCTGGAGGGCGTGCCGTAATGCGGATTGAGGCCGAGGCCGGAAAAGGCGAATTCGGTCATGTTGGTGCGGCCGACGACGACGAAACCTGCCGCCTTCAGCCGGGCAATCGCCGGCGCATCCTGTTTCGCCGGGGCGGAATCGGCATGAGCCGTGGAGCCGGCCGGAGTCGGCTCACCCTTGAGGTCGAACAGATCCTTCACCGAGATCGGGATGCCGGCATAGGGCGACGGTGCGGCGCCCGCAGCGCGCAATCCGTCATGGGCGGCGGCAGCGGCCAACGCCTGCTCGGCATGCACCGTGACGAAGGCGCGCTCGCCCTCCCCTTGCGGATCGCGGATGCGATCCAGCGCCCGGCGCACCATCTGCACCGCATTTTCGCGCCCGCTTTCCAGCGCCTCGGCCCGCGCCTTCAATGTCTCCAGCATTGCCTAACCCTCCGTCACCTTCGTCCCGCATGGGATAATCGATTTGCAGGGAGTGGCAACCTTTTTTGCCGGCTTGGGACGGTTTAGGGATCCGATTGAACGAGGGGTTGCAGGGAGACGCTTCGCAGCCATTCGATGAACTGGCGCACGCTGTCCTTCGACCGCTTGCGGGCGGGGACGACGACGAAATAGGCGGCGCGGGTGCGGATCGAGGCGTCGGTAAGGCGCACCAATCGGTTCTGCTGCAGCAGGTCGGCCACCAGGCGATGCCAGCCAAGCGCGATGCCCTGGCCGTTCATCGCGGCATAGATCGCCTCGCTGTAGAAGCTGCAGCGCAGGCCGCGGCCCTTCTTCGGCGCCTTGATTGAAAAAGCCGCCAGCCACTCGTCCCAGCCGGTCCAGGTGGGATCACCGATATCACTGGAAATCAGCGGATGGGCAATCAGGTCCTGCGGCGTGCGGATCGGATCGTGGGACTGGGCGTATTCGGCGCTGCAAATTGGAAAGATGTCGTCCTCGAACAGGAGTTCGGCATGTCCATCCGGCCAGATGCCGGTGCCGTAGCGTATCGCCAGATCCACCTCGTCCGCATCGATGCTCGCCATCGCATCCTGAGTGATGATACGCAATTTCACATCCGGGAAGGCGCGCGAAAAGACGGCGATGCGCGGCAGCAGCCAGAAATGCGAAAAGGAGATTGTCGCCGAGATCGCCAGTTCGTCGTCGCGCCGTTCCGCCCGCAACTCGGCGACGGTATCGGCGATCAGGCCGAAGGCATCGCCGGTGGCCGTCGCCAGCAGCCTGCCTTTCTCCGTCAGTTCGATCCTGCGGTGCAGCCGTCGAAACAGCGGAAAGCCGAAATCTTCCTCGAGCAGATGGATCTGCCGGCTGACCGCGGCCTGTGTTACCCCCAGCTCCGCCGCAGCGCGCGTAAAACTCGCCAGCCGCGCCGCGGCCTCGAAGGCGGTCAGAGCGGTCAGCGGCGGCAACTTCTTTCTGAGGTTGGTCATGCCTTCATCTTCCCATTACATCCGGTAATGCCAGACGCGCTTATTTGTGCCGTTGTGCTTTGAGGGAAATTGATCAATCGTACTTTTATCATGCCGTGTCGCCGGCAAAACATGAGGTGGAATTATGCTGCAGACCTTCGCTTCTCCCATATCGGCCCTGCTCGATGCAAGGGCAGAGGGCCATTCGCTTCCGGCCGGGCTTTACACGCGCGAGGATGTGTTCGAGGCGGATCTGGATGTCTTCTTCCGCCAGCATTGGATCTGCATCGGCGTCGAATGCGACGTGCCGGAGCCGGGCGATGCGACTGTCGTCGATATCGGCAAGACCAGCCTTATCCTGCTGCGCGACGATGACGGCGAAATCCGCGTGATGCACAATGTCTGTCGCCATCGCGGCGCGCGCCTGCTCGATCCCGGCAAGACGATCGTTTCGAAACTCGTCTGTCCCTATCATACCTGGACCTATGAGCTGAGCGGCGAACTGGCCTATGCCCCGCATATGGGCAAGGCGTTCGACAAGGAATGCCGCAGCCTCAAGCCGGTGACCTTCAAGGTGATCGGCGGCCTGATCTATATCTGTCTCTCCGAAAATCCGCCCGCGGATATCGACAATCTCGAGCAGGTGATGGCCGAACGCCTCGCCCCTTACGGCATCGCCAATGCCAAGATCGCGCATGAGGTCGATGTCATCGAGAAAGGCAACTGGAAGCTGACGATCGAGAACAATCGCGAATGCTACCATTGCTCGGCCAATCATCCGGAGCTGTGCGTTTCCTTCGTCGACCTCGATTTCGGCTTCGATCCCGAAAGCCTGAGCCCGGAGGACCAGGCGCAGGCGGAGCAGCATTTCAAGCTCTATGCCGAGCGCACGCAGCAATGGGAGGCCGAGGGTTATCCGTCCGCCGCCGTCGAGCAGCTTGTGGATTGCGCCACCAATTTCCGCACCCAGCGGCTGATCATCTCCGGCGCCGGCGAATCCCAGACGCCGGATGCGACCGCGGCCTCGGCAAAACTGCTCGGCAGCATGACCCGCAAGGATCTCGGCGACACCCATCTGTGGGGCCACAATAGCTGGAAGCATTTCATGGGCGACCATGCGGTGGTGTCGTTTATCATTCCGCTGTCGGCCGACCGGACGCTGGTGCGCACCAAGTGGCTGGTCCACAAGGATGCGGTCGAAGGCGTCGATTACGAGCTGGACAAGCTGACCGACGTCTGGATCGCCACCACCGACCAGGATTCCGAACTCGTTGCCCGCTCCCATGCCGGCGTCGAGGATCCGGCCTATGTTCCCGGCCCCTATTCGCCGTTCACCGAAACCAATCTCGACAAGTTCGCGACATGGTACATCGACCGGATGCGCGCCCATGGATATTAAGAGCCTGGCTGCCGCCGAGCGCCCGCATTCGGCCGCCCTCTGGAACCGCGATGCCGACGAAGATCTCGTCTGCATCGATGTCCACTCCGAAACCCATGACGTGAAGACCTTCACCTTCGCGTCGCCGCATGGGAAACGCTTCGCCATGGCGGCGGGGCAGTATTTTCTGTTCGACCTGGAAAGCGGCGGCGATGCCGAAAGCCGCCGCTACAGCGTCTCCTCCTCGCCGCGGCGCGACAATGCCTTCTCGATCACCGTCAAGCGCGTCGCCGGCGGGCTGGTTTCGAACTGGCTGCACGACAATCTCGGCCCCGGCTCCAAAATCAAAGCCAACGGTCCGCTCGGGCATTTCATCCGCCCTGCCGCGAAGAAATACCTGTTCCTGTCGGGCGGTTCGGGGATCACCCCCGTCATGTCGATGGCGCGGGAGCTTGCCGATACCTGCGAGCCGGCCGACGTCGTCTTCCTGCATGCCGCGCGCAGCCCGAAGGATCTGATCTTCCGCGACGAACTCGCCTGTCTGGCCGCCCGGGTGAAGGGGCTGCGGCTACACTTCCTGCCGGAAACGGTTCTGGGCGAGGCGCAATGGTCGGGGCTGACCGGGCGCATCTCCACCGACTATATGAAACTCGCCGTGCCCGATCTCGCCGAGCGCATCGTCATGTGCTGCGGCCCGGCGCCCTTCATGGCCGCCGCGCGGGCCATCACCGCCGCGCTTGGCGTTCCCGCCGCGCAGTATATCGAGGAAAGCTTTGACGCCGTCGTCATCGACGACGTGGACATTCCCGTGGTCGAGGAAGCGGCGGCGCGGATTTTCCAGGTCGAATTTGCCAAGCAGGGACGCAAGATCGAGGTCACCGGCGAGCAGACCGTGCTTTCCTGCGCCAAGAAGTCCGGCATCAAGCTGCCCTCTTCCTGCTCCAACGGCGTGTGCGGCACTTGCAAGTCGAAGCTCATTTCCGGCACCGTCGACATGAACCACAATGGCGGCATCCGGCAGCGCGAAATCGATGCCGGGATGTTCCTGCCCTGCTGTTCCAAACCGCTCAGCGACCTCGTCATCGAACGCTGATCAAGATGGCGGCGCCGTTGCGAATCGGGCGCCGCTCCTTCTTTTTTTCGCCCATTTCCGGCGAGATGCTCGCGTAGGAAACCGCGAACGGAACCCCGGCAGGACCGCGTGCAGCCGAACGGCTCTTGATCTGCCATCCCCGACCGACTAACACAGGGCTCGCCTGAACCTTCGGGATGCGTCGTACGACGTCTTCTCCTGTCCGCGAGGCCGGTCCCGCTCGATACCCCCATGCATCGATCGCGTCATCGGCGGCTGCATTCGGCCGGAGCCGTTTCCGGCGCAGATTTCGAGGTAGTCATGAGTTCCGGACTGGTCGATACGAAACCGCTGGCGGGCATTGCACTCGCAACTGCCGGATATTCCTGTTTCGCCATGCAGGATGCCCTGGTGAAATGGCTGGTCGCGACCTATGAGGTTCCACAAATCCTGTTCATGCGCAGCCTCGTCATCGTGCTGGTCTCGGGCGTGCTGATACGCGTGCGCCGGCATCCGTCGATCTTGAAAAGCCCCTATCGCGGCACGGTCGTGCTGCGCGCCGCCCTGATGCTCGTCGCCTGGATGCTGTTTTATAATTCCGCGCGCTATCTAGGCCTTGCGGAACTGACGACGCTCTATTTCTCAGCGCCGATCATCACCGTCTTCCTTTCGATTCTGGTGCTCAAGGAGGCGGGCGGCGCCGGCCGCTGCATTGCATGCGCCGGCGGTTTCGTGGGCGTGGTGAGCGCCGCCAATCCCTCGCATTCGCCCAATCTGATCCCGGCCGCGATGTGTCTGGTGGCCGGCTTCTGCTGGGCCTGGAGCACCATCCTCATCCGGCTGGTCAGCCGCAGCGAGAGCACGCTGACGCAGATGTTCGCCACCAGCCTGCTGTTCGGCATCGCCTGCGCCGCCGCCTTTCCGTGGATCTGGCGCACCCCGGACGCGCAAGGCTGGATGCTGATGATCGCCCTCGGCGTCATCGCCACGATCGGCCAGTTCCTGCTCTATGAAGGCTTCCGTTATGCGCCGGCCTCGGCGTTGGCGCCGGTCGAATATACCGGGCTGATCTGGGCCTTCCTCTACGGCTACATGATCTGGGCGGAAATCCCAGCCTGGAACGTGTTCGCCGGCGCGCTGCTGATCGTCGGCTCCAGCATGGTGCTCGTCCTCTGGGAGCGGCGCGGCGAAATGCCGTCACGGAAACGCACTGTTTCCTAGATTTACGGCAATTAACGGTTTAATCCGCCCGGCGACGGTGATACCAGCACATCATCCCATGCCGCTCACCGCCATGGGGCGCCTTTTATCGAGCGCCTTGCATCTTCGCAGGCGACGGCGGCGATGCTATCTGGCCGCCATGATGGACTCAAGAGCGTGAACTGAAATGACACTTTCAACCGCCGCAGGCAGCGCCGCACCGCAGGAAGGGGTCGCGTCCGCGCCCATGGTCCTGTTCGAGGGCATCAGCAAACGTTTTGGCGACGACGCCAACGCCTTCGTCGCGCTTGACGGCATCGACATGGCCGTCGACCGTGGGGCGATCACCGGTATCATCGGCCGCTCCGGTGCCGGCAAATCGACGCTGATCCGGCTGGTCAACGGACTGGAAAAGGCCAGCGCCGGCCGCGTCGTCGTCGATGGCACCGAGGTCGGCGGGCTGAACGATGCGGGCCTTCGTAGCCTGCGCCGCGAGATCGGCATGATCTTCCAGCATTTCAATCTGCTCTCCTCGCGCACCGCCTTCGACAACATCGCCCTGCCGCTGGAAATCGCCGGTTTCGGCGCTGCGGACATCAAGGCGAAGGTTGGCCCGCTGCTCGATCTCGTCGGCCTCGGCGATAAGGCGGAGCGCTATCCGTCCGAACTGTCCGGCGGCCAGAAGCAGCGCGTCGGCATTGCCCGCGCGCTCGCGACATCGCCGAAACTGCTGCTCTCCGACGAGGCGACCTCCGCCCTAGACCCCGAGACGACGCAATCGATCCTCGCGCTTCTCAAGCAGATCAACGCCGATCTCGGCCTGACGGTGCTGCTGATCACGCATGAGATGGAGGTGGTCAAGACCATCGCCACGCATGTCGCCGTCATCGACCGGGGGCGCATCGTCGAGCAAGGCCCGACCTTCGGAATCTTCACCGCGCCGCAACACGAGACGACACGTATCCTTCTCGCCTCGACGGTCGGCACCAACCTGCCGGAATGGCTGCGCAGCGGCCTGAAGCCGGAGCCGTCCGCGGGCGACCGCGTCCTCGTGCGTCTCACTTTCTTCGGCGCGACCGCCTTCCAGCCGCTGACGGCGCAACTGGTCACCGAGATCGGCGGCAGCGTCAACATTCTCGCCGGCGCCATCGAGGAGATCGCCGGGGACCCCTTCGGCACGCTGGTCGTCGCCTATCCGGCGACACCGGACATCCTAGACCGCGCCAACCGCTTCTACGCCGCAACCGGCCTTGCCACGGAGGTGCTCGGCTATGTCGCCTGAGATGCTGTTCGACCTGCTCTGGAAGTCGTTGCTGCAGACGCTGCACATGGTCGCCGTGTCGGGCCTGGTCGGCTCGCTGGTCGGCCTGCCGATCGGCATCTTCCTGGCCACCAGCGGCCGCAACGAGCTGTTTCCCGCCCCGGCGCTGAACCGCGCGGTCGGGCTCGTCGTCAATGCGGCGCGCTCGACGCCGTTCATCATCCTCGTCGTGGCGATCATCCCGCTGACCCGCCTTTTGACCGGCACGTCGATCGGCACCAGCGCCGCTATCGTGCCGCTGACCATCGCCACAGTGCCCTTCTTCGCGCGCCTGGTGGAGGCGGCGATCCGGGATGTCGACAAGGGGCTGATCGAGGCCGCCCGCGCCATGGGCGCAACGCCGATGCAGATCGTCTTCAAGGTATTGCTTGCCGAGGCGCGGCCGGCAATCCTGCTTGCCTTCACCATGACCATCGTCAGCCTGATCGGCTATTCGGCCATGGTCGGCGCGGTCGGCGGCGGCGGTCTCGGCGATCTCGGCATTCGCTACGGCTACCAGCGCTTCATGCCCGAGGTGATGCTGGCGGTCGTCGTCGTGCTGATCGTGCTTGTGCAACTGGTGCAGAGCGCCGGCGACGCGCTGGCGCGGCGCTTCGACAAGCGCAACCGCAAGAGCTGATTTTCCTCCTCCCAAGTCCGTGTAACCATCAAGGAGATACACATGTTGAAGTTTCTCGCCACCGCGGCCATCGCCGCCCTCATCAGCGTTCCGGCGCTCGCCGAAGACATCAAGATCGGCGTGACGCCCGGCGAACACGCGCAGATCATGGAAAAGGTCAAGGAAGTCGCCGCCAAGAAGGGCCTCAACATCGAGATCCTCGAATTCTCCGACTATGTCGTGCCGAACCAGGCGCTCGCCGATGGCGATCTCAACGCCAATTCCTTCCAGCACCAGCCCTATCTTGACAACCAGATCGCCGATCGCGGCTTCGATCTGGTCAGCGTCGGCAAGACGATCACCACCCCGATGGGTGTCTATTCCAAGAAGGTGAAGACGCTCGGCGAGCTTGCCGATGGCGCCACCGTCGCCATCCCCAACGACCCGACGAATGGCGGGCGCGCGCTTCTCGTCCTCGCCCAGGAAGGTCTGATCAAGGTCAATCCGGATGCCGGCCTGAAAGCGACCGCCGCCGACATCACCGAAAACCCGAAGAACATCCAGATCGCCGAACTCGACGCCGCCCAGTTGCCGCGCTCGCTCGATGACGTCGACGCGGCGGTCATCAACACCAACTACGCCATGGAAGCCGGCCTGCATCCCAAGACCGACGCCATCGCCATCGAAGGCAGCGAGTCCCCCTATGCCAACGTCATCGTCGTCCGCCGCGCCGACAAGGACGCCCCCTGGGTCAAGACGCTGGTTGAGTCCTACCACGACGACAGCATCAAGGCCTTCATCAACGATCAGTTCAAGGGTGCCCTGATCGCGTCATGGTAGTCGACGACAGGATGTGAAGACCCGCGAACGGTGTGAGGGCTCTTCCGGAAGGAGGGGCCTTCGCGTCAGACGGTGAGCGCCGGTTTCACGGTGTCACCCTGACAAGAATGCACATTCCCACGGATGCGACGGTGATCTATGGATTGGGCAGCAAACAGCCCGGAAGCGTGTTTATGACATCCATCGAAATGATCGCCGCCGCCCGCGCCCGCCTGCAGGGCCATATCCGCCGCACGCCATTATTGTCGTCGCCGTTCTTCGACGAGATGGCCGGGCGGCGCGTCTTCGTAAAGGCGGAATGCCTGCAGCATACCGGTTCGTTCAAGTTTCGGGGCGGCTGGTCCGCGCTTTCGGGGCTGGGGCCGCAGGTTCGCAGCCGTGGCGTGATCGCGTTTTCCTCGGGAAACCATGCGCAAGGGGTCGCCCTTGCCGCAAAGCGGCACGACGTTCCCTCGGTGATCATCATGCCCGCCGACGCGCCCCGGCTGAAAATCGAGAATACGCGCGCCTTCGGCGCGGATGTCGTTCTCTACGACCGCGAAAAGGAAGATCGTGACGCCATCGGCGCCCGTTTGTCCGAGGAGCGTGATCTCACCTTGATAAAGCCGTTCGACGACCCGCTGGTCATCGCCGGCCAAGGCACGACCGGCCTCGAAATCGCCGCGCAGGCGGATGAGGAAGGCATTCGGGCGGCCGAGGTTCTGGTGCCCTGCGGCGGCGGCGGACTGAGCGCCGGCATCGCGCTCGCCTTGGAAGCGCACGCGCCGCATTTCACCCTCCGCACCTGCGAGCCCGAGCATTTCGACGATACCGCCCGCTCGCTGCGCTCCGGGACGACCACGCGAAACGCCGCCATCTCCGGCTCCATCTGCGATGCGATATTGACGCCGGAACCCGGCAAGCTCACCTTTCCCATCCTCAAGCGTCTCGCGGCCGCCGGGATCGCGGTGACGGACGAGGAAGCCTTGCGCGCCATGGCGCTCGCCTTCAAGCGTCTGAAAATCGTCGTCGAGCCCGGCGGCGCCGTCGCGTTGGCCGCCGCCTTGTTCCACGGCAAGGCGTTGGAAAGCGACACTGTCATCGCCGTCGCTTCCGGCGGCAATGTCGATACGGCGGTGTTCTCGATGGCGCTCGAACGCTTCGGCTGACCCGGAAAGCCCCGACCTCCGCTTATGCGGCTGATTCCAGTTAAAAGGCCCGGCGCTCGGCCGGGCCTTTTATTTTTTGCGCGTTTATTTCGCGATCGGTGCGTAGGCGCCGTTGCTCCAGCGGTTGATGTCGTAGCTGGCGTTCTTCAGGTCGCCCTTCTCGTCGAAAGTGACGGTGCCGACGACGGTGTCGATCGGCTGGCCGTCCTTCAAGGCAGCCGCGACCTTGGTCGGATCGTCGGAGCCGGCGCGTTCGATGCCTTGCGCGAAGGCCTGGATGACGGCGTAGGAGAACAGCGTGAAGCCTTCCGGCTTGAAGCCGCCGGCCTTGATCTTCTCGGCGGCGTCCTTCGCCTCGGGCTTGGCCTGCGGATCGGAGGGGAAGACGAACAGCGTGCCTTCGCCAGCCGGACCGGAAACCTGCCAGAATTCCGGCGAGGCGATGGAATCGGGCATGATGAGCTGGAACTTGTAGCCCTGCTCGGCCGCCTGGCGCAGGATCAGGCCGGCTTCCGGGTGGTAGCCGCCGAAATAGACGACGTCGATCTTGGCGTCCTTCAGCTTCGTCACCAGCGCGTTGTAATCCTTTTCGCCGGGGTTGATGCTTTCGGCGAGCGTTTCCTTGAGGCCGCTGGCGTTCATGGTGGCGCGCACCGCATCGGCGACGCCCTGGCCATAGGCGGTCTTGTCATGCAGCACGGCGACCTTCTTGCCGGCATATTCCTTGGCGATCCACGGGCCGATGAAGGCGCCCTGCGCATCGTCGCGGGTGTAAAGGCGCATGATGTTGGTCCAGCCCTTGGCGGCGGCATCATCCGTCATGACCGGGTTGGAGGAGGCCGGGCTCATCATCAGCGTGCCGTTTTCGGCATAGACGGCGGAGGCCGGGATGCTCGAACCCGAGCAGGCATGGCCGTCGACGAAATTGATGCCGCTGGCGGCAATGCGGTTGGCGACCGAAACGGCCTGCTTCGGATCGCACTGGTCGTCTTCGAACTGCAGCTTGATCTTGCGGCCCATCACGCCGCCCTTGGCGTTGATGGCATCGGCCGCCGCCTGCGCGCCCTGCCGGAACTGGTCGCCGATGGTGGCGAGCGGGCCGGTCAGCGGGCCGGCCACCGCGAAGGTCAGATCCTCGGCGCGCGCCGCCGTGCCCATGAGCAGGCCGATGGCCGTGCCGATAATCAGAATGCGCTTCATTGTCTCACTCCCGTTTTCGTTTTCGCCCGCACCAGCGCGGGTCGCTCCATCCAAAACCGATTCATGCTTTAAACACCTGCTTCTCCGAAAGCAGCGGCTGGCATTCCAGCCATTCCCAGAGAAAGGCGGCAAGCCCCCGCTCGACATGCACACGCAATGCATGCGGGCCTTCATGAAAATACACGGCGCATGTCACGCCGCCAAACGGTATGGCGGCAGAGGGACCGGCCCGGTCCGGATCGACCGTCACCGCCCGCCCCAGGAGATTGCGCAAGCCTTCACCCCGCATCTCCAGAACGCGCTGCCCCGCGCCGACAGTCGTAACAGCATAGCCTTCCTCATGCCACCCGTCCGCACATTCGCCCGGCGCAAGGCCGATGGCAAGCATCCGGTCGCGCGCAAGCCGCACCGCATAGCGTTCGCCGGAGGCCACCGCCAACCCGCCGACATCCCCGCCGAGATCGTATCGCGCCAGGAAGCGGCCGAGGTCGCCGCTGACGAGCCGTTGTGTCAGGCCGGTGATCGCGCGGATGGTGATATCGGGGCCGGTCAGATGGGCTTCCGCCCAATCAGGTTCCGGCCGCCATGTGCGGGAGAGATCAAGCATGGAGGCGGCTCCCTTCCTCATCGAAGGCGCAGGCGGAGACGATGCGGGCGCGCCGGATCTGGCGCAAATGCTGCAACTCGATCACCTCGCCCATGCGTGACAGGCCGCGCTCGATCAACCCGAGCGCGATCGGCTTCTGCAGCGCCGGGCTGAAATAGCTCGACGTGACGTAGCCGGTGCTGCGCAGGCCGGCCGATGACGGCTCGATGCCGTGCGCGCCGGTCGGCAGCAGGCCTTTGTCGTCGATTGCCTCCAGCCCGACGAACTGCCGGCGATCTGCAAGGGCGGCATCCTCTGTCAGCAGCGAGCGACGGCCGATGAACTCGACCTTCTTGCGCTCCAGCGGCGCGGTGAGGCCGAAATCCATCGGCCGGCTCGTCCCATCCGTATCCTTGCCGATGACGATATAGCCCTTTTCGGCGCGCAGGATCATCAGTGCCTCAAGCCCGAGCAAACGCGCGCCAAAAGCCTCGCCCGCCTGCCGCAGCCGCGCCCAGAGCGCGACCGCACGATCGGCCGGCACGGAGATCTCGTAGGAGCGCTCGCCGGTAAAGCTGATGCGGGCGATGCGCAGCGCGACCCCTTCGAAGACGCCTGAAACGACGGCCATATGCGGCAGGGCCGTATCGTCGAGCGCGATGCCGAGGTCGAGCACCTCCATCAGCGCCCGCGCCTTCGGGCCTGTGACCGTCAATGTCGCCATTTCGGCGGTGGCGTTGTGGATGAAAATCCGCCGCTTGTCGAAACGATCCTGCCGCCATTCCTCCAGCAGACCATGCACGCCCGCGACATGCGAAGAAGAGCAGGACACGACGAACCGGTTTTCATCGAGCCGCACCAGAACGCCGTCGTCATAGACATTGCCGCCCTCGGTCAGGATGAAACCGTAGCGGCAGCGGCCGGGCGCCAGCGTCGACATGGTGTTGTAATAGATGAAATCGAGGAAAGGCGCGGCATCCGGCCCGATCACCTCGATCTTGCCGAGCGGCGAGCCATCGAACAACGCGACACCGTTGCGCGCCGCCCGCGCTTCGGCCTGGATGCGTTCGTCCGGCGCGCCGTCCCCGTAATAGGCCGGGCGCAGCCAGCCGCCGTAATCGCGAAACACCGCGCCATCGGCCCGATGCTGCTGTTCCAGCGGCAGGCGGCGCAACGGCTTCATGCGCGTGCCGGAGCGCGCACCGGCGAAGGAGGCGAGCGGCACCGGCGTGAAGGGCGGACGATAGGTGGTGGTGCCGACCTCGGGAATGCGCCGGCCGGTGAGTTCCGCCATCAGCGCCAGACCGTTGACATTCGAGGTCTTGCCCTGGTCCGTCGCCATGCCGAGCGTCGTGTAGCGCTTCAGATGCTCGACGGAGACGAAATTTTCGCGCACGGCGAGTTCGACATCCTTGGCGGTGACGTCGTTCTGGAGATCGATCCAGACCCGTTCCTTGGAGTTTGGCTTCGGCCAAGCGGCGACGATGCCGAATTCCCGGCCTTCCGTCGCGCCAATCTCCGCCGGAAGCTTGAAATCGCCTGCGGCGGCCCCGACCACGTCGACACCGTCAACCGGCCGGCCGGGAACGAAGGCCAGGATATCGTCGCGCCAATCCAGCTTGCCCTGCGCCTGGCAATAGAGATGCACGCTTGGCGTGAAGCCGCCGGAGGCAAGCACGGCATCGGTTTCCAGAACGCTGCCGTCGGAGAGTTTGACGGCGTTGACCGCGCCGCGACCTGTTGCGGAAACGATGGTGCGCCCCTTCAACACGCGAAGGCCGGCCGGTGCCGGGACATCGGCGCGATAATCGACGACGGTGACATCCGCCCCGGCCGCCGCCAGCGCTTGCGCCGTCTCATAGGCCAGACCGTTATTCGTAGCGATCATCACCTTGCGCCCGGCGACGATGCCGAAGCGACGCAGATAGACGAGCGCGGCCTCCGCCGACATGATGCCCGGCAGGTCGTTGTTGCTGAAAGGCAAGGGGCGCTCGATGGCGCCTGTCGCCAGCACGATCGATGTCGAGCGGACGCGCCACAAGCGGTCCGGCGCACCATCCGCGCCCTTCTGGTTGAGGCCGACGAGATGATGGTCGTAGATGCCGAAGGCCGTCGTGCCGGTCAGCACCAGAGCGCCGGCCTCGGCCAGTTCCGCCGCCACATCCGCAGCCCAATCGGCACCGGCTTTTCCCTCGATGGCGCCCTCGCGAAACAACAGGCTGCCGCCGACCTGCCGGCCGTCGTCGCAGAGAAGCACGCGTTTTCCGGCGCGCTGCGCCGTGCGGGCGGCGAGCAGGCCCGCCGGCCCGGCGCCGACCACCAGCACATCGCAATGGTGGTTGATCTGCTCGGCGAAAGCCGGGCTTTGAATCGCTTCGTCCAGTACACCCAGACCCGCCATCTGGCGGATGCGCGGCTCGAACGAATGCCAGTCCGGGACCATGAAGGTCTTGTAGTAGAAAGCGGCCGGGATGAAGCGCGCGAAGGCATCGAGGAAGGCATGGCGATCCTTCTCGGCGCTCGGATCGGCATTGACGCTGCGCACGGCCATGCCATCGACGGCAAGCGCCTGCGTGGCGCGGGTGTTCGGCATGTCGCCGGCGATATCGACCAGCGCATTCGGCTCCTCGACGCCGGCGCCCCAGAGGCCGCGCGGGCGATGATATTTGAAGCTGCGGCCGAGCACGGAAACACCGCCGGCCAACAGCGCCGAGGCGACCGTATCGCCGGCAAAGCCTTCGATCACGCGCCCGTCGAAGGTGAAGCGCAGCGACCGCGCGCGGTCGATGGCGGAGCCGCCCTCAGTACGCCATGCCGTCATGGCCGTCTCCCTCTCCGAGCGCGAAAGACTGCGCCACACGGTGATGCACGGTATCCCGCTCCATACGGAAAATTTCGCCGCAGGTCATGTGCATCCAGATTTCGTTCGCCGCCCCGCGCGGATTGTTGCGCTCGTAGAGATAGGCGGTCCATTCGCCGTCGGTGACGGTGCGAAACCCTTCCGGGCGATGGTTGCCGGCATCGCCGCCGAAATGAAATTCGCTCTCGCTGCGCGGGCCGCAGAAGGGGCATGGAAAAAGCTGCATGGAAACCTCCTAATGCGCGATGCCGGAGCCGGCAGCCTCATCGATCAATCGCCCGCGCGAAAAACGGTCGAGATCGAAGGGGCGGCTGACATCGTGATGCTTGCCGGTCGCCAGCAGATGGGCGAGCAGCGTGCCGCCGGCCGGAATGGCCTTGAAACCGCCCGTGCCCCAGCCGCAATTCAGGAACAGGCCCGGCAGCGGGCTTTCCCCGAGGATCGGCGAGGAATCCGGCGTCACGTCGACGATGCCCGCCCATTGTCGCATCAGCCGGAGCTGGCGGAAGGACGGGAACATTTCGAGCAGGCCCGAGACCACCTCCTCCAGCACCGGCAGGTTGCCGCGCTGGCCATAGGAGGGCACCCGGTCGAGCGCCCCGCCGACGACCATCTCGCCCTTGTCCGACTGGCTGGCATAGGGGCCGGTTCCCGGAGACAGCACGACGGTATCGAGCACCGGCTTGATCGGCTCGGACACGCAGGCCTGCAAAGAATAGGAAGTGATCGGCAGGCGGAACCCCGCCTTGGTCGCCAGATCCGAGGAATGGCCGGCGACGACCATCCCGGTGCGCTCGGCGCGGATTTCGCCGCGGCTGGTCCTGACGCCGCGGCACCTGCCGCCTTCGATCAAAAAATCCTCGACCTCGCAGGACTGGATGATATCGACGCCCAGCCGGTCGGCGGCGCGCGCATAGCCCCAGGCGACCGCATCGTGGCGCGCCGTGCCGGCCCGCCCCTGCCAGACGCCGCCGAACACCGGATAGCGCGCCTGCGGCGAGACATTGAGAAGCGGCAGAACGCGGCGCACGTCGTCGATGCCGAAGAGTTCGGCATCCGTGCCGTTGATCTGCATGGCGTTGACGGTGCGCGCCGCCATCTCCATCTCCGCCTCGCTATGGGCGAGCGTGATGATGCCGCGCTGGGACAGCATGATGTTGTAGTTGAGATCGCGGCCGAGCCCCTCATAGAGCTTCAGGGCCATCTCGTAGAGCGCCGTGCTCTCGGGGAAGAAATAGTTGGAGCGCACGACGGTGGTGTTGCGCCCGGTATTGCCGCCGCCGAGCCAGCCCTTCTCGATGATCGCGATATTGCGGATATTGTGCGTCTTGGCGAGGTAATAGGCCGTCGCCAGACCATGACCGCCGCCGCCGATGATCAAGATGTCGTAGCGCGGTTTCGGTTGCGGCGAGCGCCAGGCCTGCTGCCAGCCCTTCTGGCCCCTGAGGCCTTCCTTGAAGAGCGAGAATACCGAATAGTGCCGGGTCATCGCGCGCCTGCGCGGCGGCAAGATGGCAAGGCCGAGTGTCGCGTCATGCGCTGCCCCATGGATGAAAAAACCGTCCCCTCCGGGCCTCCGACGCCCGGTCCGGCATCATGCGTATTCCCTCTGGACACAAATGTCCAGAGCATTGCGGAAAGTGATGCGAAACTGCAGCTTATCCACCGCATCCCGCCTTGGTATCCGGATATTTCGGCGTGTACAGAGATGCCCGTTTTCAGCCGTCCGGCTGGACCCGACGCGCGAGTTCCTCGAAAGCCGCGACCTCGTCATCCGAGCCCTCGCGGCCGGTAAAGCTGAGCAGATAGGGCTGCAGCAGGCGCAGCCGCATGTCGCGGTCGTCGCCCCTGCCAGGCGTGTAGTGGCCGACCTGCGGGAAAAAGAGGACGCGTGGGCGGATGAAGGCTTCCTGCTCCGGATCGCCGTAGCGCAGGAACATGCGGGTCACGGCATCGGCGCGCTGGTCGTCCGCCTGGTCGCCCACCTCGCGCCCCGCCGCATCCACCTGCCCCCAGGAACGCACTGCCGCATCGAGCCGCGGATTGAAAAGCCCCGGATCCACCCAGCATTCGAAGATATGGCACACCGCTTTCGTCACCGTCGGCGCGGGGCGCAGCGCCCGCTCGATGATCGGGCTGGTGTTCTTGCGCAGCCAGTATTCGAGCAGTTCCCGATGCAATTCCTGCAAATCGGCGAAAAACCAGTAGAAACTGGACCGCGACACGGCCAGCGTCCTGGCCATCACCTGGATCTTCACATTGGCGATGCCCTCTTCCATGAGCGCCGCAATGCCCGCCTCGACCCACGCCTCCCGCGTCATGCGCCCGGCCGCCGCCCTCTTCGCCCTGGAGGCGTCCGGAACACTCACGATCTCTCCTCCCGGCGGTTTTCATTGCGCAGGGGCTAGGAGATATCAAGTTTACGGCAAGAATCCACCCTGCGCGCCTCGCAAAGATCGCCGTTCGGCGGGATCCGGATTGCCAACATTTGTGGATCGGCGGTCTCGCCGGTCAGCAGGAACAGGTCATGGCGCGAAAGTTATCAGATCTCTATCCCCCGCGCCCGGAGTTTTTGAAGCAGCGGCGCATACCAGTGCGTGTCACGGATCAGGCGGAAGCCGACATTATCAGGGGGCACACCGACCGCGCAGCCGCCGCCTTTGGGGTTGCGGATGAAAGCGCTCATGGCCGCCCGGTGCTTGCCGCTTGCGATGTGGACGCCGCAGGAGGAATCGGCGCTCGCCACCTTCCCGGCCGTGTCCAGATTGACGCGCCGGTTGCAACTCGTGGTCCATTCCCAGACATTGCCAGCAAAATCGGCGAGCCCGTATTCGTTTTCGCCGAAGTGCCCAAGCGGTTGCGGCATGGGATCGCGCGACGCCTTGCGCGCGGCTTCGCGGCGATAATCGGCAAGCCAACGGTCGGCCGGGTTGGTGCTCGCGGCATCGACGCCGAGCGCGTCGTCGGGAAAACGCTCGCCGGCGGCGAAGGCCAGATCCTGATCGCTCGGTAACATCCAGACCATGCCGGTGCGATCGCTCAGCCAGCGGGCATAGACGGCTGCATCGTCATAGCTGACCCCTGTTGCCGGCATATCCGCCGTTTGCGCGGAAAGAAAGCCGGGTTCGGCCGGGGCGCACACCTGATCGGCCACGCAGCGTTCATAATCGGCTGAGGTCACCTGGTATTTCATGATCGTCAGCGTATGTTTGACGGTAATCGTCGTCATCGGTCCGTCGACCGCGAAGCCATTGCGGTAATATTCGCCATTCTCGCGATAGCTGAAACTGCGCGGCGCGATGTCCACGGTCGCCGGTGCGGCCAGCACCGGACCGGCGGGGGCAAGGTCGACAAGGCCGGTTTTCACCGCGACGCCGCCGACAAGCGCGGTCAGCAGCAGGATTGGGAAAGCAAGCGAAGTCCAGGAATTCTCGAGGGTTGACGTCAGCGCAGCCATGGCGGCCTCCACGCGTTACATCGAAATGCTTGGCGCATAATCCGGCCGGAGTGAAACGAGGATCGACAAGATTATGCTTCAAGCAAAAGAGCTTAGAGTGTCGATCTGAACCAGTCAGACCGAACGGCGCTCTCAAGCGACGATTGACCGGGCCGCCAGCAGCGGCCCCGGGTCGGAGCGGACATGCCCGCACGAGGGTCGGGCATGTCGAACTGCCAGCGTCATGCGCCGTTTGGCGGGGTCAGCGAAGTCATCAGATCGTTGTTCCACTCGCCGGTCACGGTGAAATGCGCGGCCGCGCCCAGTTCGAATGCCTCGATCAGATTGTGGTTGACATAGGCATAGATGCCGGGCTGCTGGAAAGTATAGAATGCCGCCCCCGCCGTGCCGCCCGGAATGAACCAGGTTTCCTGATCCACATCGGGGATGTTGCGGAACTTCCCGGTCGCCCAGACGTAATCGCCATGGCCGCCGATCAGGTGCGGACGCGTGTCACGATTGGCCTGCGAGTGGACGATCAGCACCTTTTCCCCGACCTTTGCCTTCAGCGCATTGTCGCCGGTCAGGGCGCCGACGGCCCCGTTGAAGACGATGTGGGTCGGGGTCAGCGTGCGCATCACCTCGACCGTATCGGCATAGGCATCGCCGGCAGACTCGTATTTCTTGTAGTTCCCGTCAGCGTCGCGGGGAACGTAGAAGTCCTGCTCGCCGACATAGTAGATCCGGTCATAGGCCAGTTCCTTGCCATGCCCGTCCGTCAGTCCTTCGCGCGGCAGCACCATGATGGCGCCGTTCATGCCGGACGTGACGTGCCAGGGCACCATTCCGGGAGGTGCGCAGTGGTAGACGAAGACGCCGGCCTTGGTGGCCTTGAAGCGCAGCACGGTCCGTTCGCCGGGGTTGACCACCGTCAGCGCGCCGCCGCCAAGGCCGCCGGTTGCCGCATGGAAGTCGATATTATGCTGCAACGTGTTGCTTTCGGGGTTGATCAGCGTCAGTTCGACATAGTCGTTCTGATGGACGACGATCATCGGGCCGGGGACAGAACCGTTGAAGGTCATGGCATGGACTTCGGTGCCCTTGTCGTCGAGGATCATCTTCTTTTCCTCGATCGTCATGGTGACTTCGTAAATCTTCGGGTCGCCGACCGCCTTCTGGGTGTGGGCGTGAACGAAGGGCGGCTTGACGAGCTCGATCTTCACACGCTCCAGCTTGGAGATATCGACTGCGCCCGCAGGCGCATCCGTTGTGGCGGCGGTGCCTTCCGCATGCGCCATCGATGCCGCAATGATCGGCGTCAGAACGCCGGCGAAGGCGGCCCCGCCAAGGATAGTGCGGCGTGTCATCTGAAACTGCTCGGTCATTGCTTCTCTCCTTTTAAAGGACGGAGCGATCTTTCGCCCTGTCATTCCTGTTTTAGGAGTTTCCGGGCCGAACTCTTTGCGAATGAACAAACATCTTCTGAGAGCGGGTGCGACATATTGGCATGAACGCGGGTAATACTTGCCTCTCCGCCTCAAGAATCCAAATATCGCCACACGATAGATTTTGGAAATACATTAGAATAATTATAAGAAAGCATGAGCCGCAAATAAAAACGGCCCGGAGAGATATCCGGGCCGTTGCCGTCACGCCTGCATCATATCCGGCGTCCAGGGCGGTTCATAGGTCAGGTGACCCTCGGCATATTCGACCCCCGGAACATCCCAGACGCAATTGCCGACAGCCTCCTTGAGGAAGGCCGTCGCCGGACAGCCACGCGTCGTGGTGGTCATGGTGATGCGGGCGATGCCGCCCTCCTCCACGACGACAGCGTAGATCAGGCCGAGATCGACGATGTTGCGGCCGATCTCCGGGTCGATGATCACGCGCAGGGCCTTGCGGATCTGCTCTTCGAGCGCGGCTTTCTGCTGCTCGTCCATCGTCTCAATCCTTCGGCCGGCCGACCCGCACGAGGATGCGATAGGCCGTGCCCGCATCGTCGAAATTGCCGGCCCACTGGTGGCCGCGCTTGGTCAGTTCGGGGAACAGGAACAGCGGTTCGCGGGAGAGGACCGCAAACAGCACCTCGCCTTCTTCCATGTCCTCGACTGCGGCAAGGATGCGCACCATCGGCTCCGGCGGATCGAGGTCCTCAAGGTCGAGGTGGATCGACGGGTCGGGCCAGGTGTCCGGCCTGTCGGCATCGGCCGAGATCTCGACGGCCGGCACGCCCGTGCGGGGCGTGAACAGCACTTCCCAGTGGCCGCTCTCGATCTCGCGGGCCTCGTGATCGAAACCGCGACCTTCCATCACGCGGAAGAGAGGCTGCGGGCGGAAGGGGGCGACGAGCTTCAGCCCCTGCCCCGGCAAGAGTTCCTGCACGGCCCGCATGATCTCCTGGAACGGCTCGCCGCCATTCTTGAGGGTCGGCCGGACATCGAGCACCTTCGGCGCGATCTCGGTTGAAATGTCGGGCATTCTTTTATCTCCTTGGGACGGATAGAGGCAAAAAGAGGTGCGGCTGGACCATGCCGTCAGGCGCGCGCAGCGCCGCCGGCACGACGGACAGCCGGCGCGTGCGGATGAATTCCCGCATCAGCGCCACGGTGACGACGAGCTGCAGGCAGGCGACACCGCGGAAGATGTCGGTCGTGCCCCAAAACAGCGCCACCGTGGCGGCGGCGACCGCGCCATAGTAGATTCGGAACAGGATACGCGTATGGCCTTCCTCGACAAGGTCCTGCACGCGCGGCACAGGCGCGCGGCCGAGGATCGGCCCGTAGGCCTCCAGCCAGGTCAGGAAGGCGACGATCTTGTAGAGCTGGGCAAGCCCCAGGCCGGTGAGCCAGCCGAAGACGAAGAGATAGACGAGCGCCGCGACGTTGTCTCCCGTGCGGACCGCCGGCACGTTGACAAGGGCGATGGCGACGACGAGCGCCGCGAAGGCGGGAAAGGTCGCGCGGATGTTCAGCTCCGCGCGTTTGCGCTTGCGGGCCTGGTAGATCTGCCTGATGTCGCCGCCATAGAGGGCCACGGCCGCCAGCGCCAGGACCAGGGCGGCGGGAAACAGGATGGAGGCGCCGGGAAGGGAAAGCGCGACAAGGGGAATGCAAGCGGCGACGAGGCCGATCGCGAGACCCGCCGTCCACCAGACTGCACGGCGGGGGCGCGGCCGGCCTGGGGGGGGGGGGGGGACAGGGGCGGGCGGGGGAGGGCGGCCCCCGCCGGCGGGGATGCTGAGCCGGCCGCGGAGCCCCAATGTCGCATGCAGTCCGAGACCCTCGGCGACCAGGCGGGCGAAGAGGACGCTGTCGCCGAGGCCGGAGAGGGCAAGCGTGAACGCCGCGCCGACGAGGACTGCGATGACGAGGCAGGTGAGCCCCACCGCCACGAAGCGGGCGGGGAGCTGCAAGGGGCGCGCGGCGAAGAGCGTGACGGCAAGGATGCCGGCGACGAGGCCGAAGCCGGCAAGGAGCATGGCGCCGCCGACGGGCAAAAGAAGGAGCGGCAGGTCGGTGGCGCCGGAAAGCGCGACGAAGCCCGCGACGAGGAAGCCGAGGCCGGCGAGGGGCAGCACCAGCGCAGGCGCCGCCAGATGCCCGCCGACGAGCGGCCGGGCGATGAGGACAGGCACGAACTGCAGGAGCGCGCCCGCCATCAGCAGGCTCAGCCAGCCGATCGCGACGACGTGAACCAGCACCAGCGTTTCCGGCGCGCCCATGTCGGCGGCGGGATAACCGTAGCCCGGGACCATCAGTCCCTGCCCTGCAAGAAGCATCGGGAAGGCAGGGGCGAAGTAGGACATTGGCCGGCGGGAGCGCGTGGCGCCTGGCATGTCGGGTTCCTTCGCGGCGCTGGGGTTAGTGATCCGAGCCGCAGCAGCAGTCGCAACCGCCGCCGCCTTCCAGCCGGCCGATCTCGACGCGCCAGACGTCCGGTCCCTGTTCAAGGTAGTCCCAGCCGAACTCGCCGGGGAAATTCGTTTCGAGCTGGTAGTGCAGCGGACGCGGGTCGTGGTCGCTGGTGATCAGCATAGAATTGCCGGGAAGCAGCGCGCCGAGCATGCCGAAGATGCGCGGATGGCGCTCGCGCGGGGGAACCGTGCGGACGTCGATGGAGGGCTTTTCCTGTTGTTCAGACATGTTCGGTGTTTCCGTCCCGGCCGCTCCGAATTCCGTTCCGGAAGGACGCGGCCGAACCGACCGGAACCGCCCGACGCTAGTCCGGTGCCCTTTTCCCCACTTTGACGTTGCGCAAACAATTCCGGAAATGCCGGCCCGATGGCTCCTTGCTTGGCTTTTCGCAAAGAAGGCGCCCCCTCCCCCTCCTAGGCTTTCGTCAATCGACACACCGGACAAGGAAAACGCCATGCAACACGCCCTGATCGAAAAATATGGCGAGGCCCGGCGGCCGCCCTATACCAGCTATCCCACGCCCCCCGCCTTCTCCCCCTCCGTCCGCGCCGGCCCCTGTGGCGCCTGGCTTCCCGCCATCGCGCCGGAAACGGAGGCCTCGCTCTACCTGCACATTCCGTTCTGCCGCTCGATGTGCTGGTCCTGCGGCTGTCCCACCACCATCCCCCAGCGCGCCGAGCCGATCCTCGATTATATCGACATGCTGCGAAAGGAGATCGGCCTCGTCTCCGAAAGGGTCGGCAACCGGCTGAAAGTCCGCCACATCCATTTCGGCGGCGGCACGCCGACGATCATGCAGCCGGAGGAATTCCGCGACCTGATCGGCCTGATGCGCGCCCGCTTCGCCTTCACGGCGGGCATGGAGATCGCAGTGGAGATCGACCCGCGCACGCTGACGCCCGAAATGGCCGAGGCGCTCGGTGAGGCCGGCGTCACGCGCGCCAGCCTCGGCGTGCAGAGCTTCGATCCCGTCGTGCAGAAGGCGATCAACCGCATCCAGAGCGAGGCGCAGACGGCGGAAGCCGTGACGCGGCTGCGCGCGGCCGGCATCGGCGGCATCAATTTCGACCTCATCTACGGCCTGCCGCACCAGACGGTGGCCTCCTGCATCGAGACGGCGCGGGCGGCCGTCGCCATGCGGCCGGAACGCTTCGCCGTGTTCGGCTATGCGCATATCCCCTCCTTCAAGAAGCACCAGCGGCTGATCGACGAGCGCGCCCTGCCGGATGCGGCGATGCGCGCCGAGCAGGCGGAGGCGATCGCCGAAACGCTGGTGGCGGCCGGTTATATCCGCATCGGCCTCGACCACTACGCCCTGCCGGTTGACAGCCTTGCGGTTGCGGCCGGCCGCGGCCGCCTGCACCGCAATTTCCAGGGCTATACGACGGATGCCTGCACGACGCTCATCGGCTTCGGCGCCTCGTCCATCGGCCGCGCGCATGATGGTTACATGCAGAACGAGGTGCCGCCCGGCCTTTATGCGCAGCGCATCGCGTCCGGCAAGCTCGCGACCGTCAAGGGCTATCGCCTCACCGCCGAAGATCGCCTTCGCGCCGAGATCATCGAACGGCTGATGTGTGATTTCCGCGCCGATGTCACGACCATCGCCGCCCGGCACGGCTTCGACGCCGCGCCGCTCATCGAGGGCAACGCGCGGCTGATGGCGCTCAAGGAGGACGGTGCGGTCGTCATCCGCGGCGGCACGGTCACGGTGCGGCAGGATCACCGCTTCATCATCCGCGCCGTCGCGGCCGCCTTCGATGCCTATATCGACAGTTCGGCCCGCACCCACAGCAAGGCCGCCTGAAACGAGAAAGGCCCGGCATGGTGCGGCATGCCGGGCCTTCCCACGCAGGTCTCGTGTCCTCTATCCCACAAGACCGCGGTAGATCGCCGGCAGTGCCGCGGGCAGCCTGGCGATGTTGCTGACGATAGCGTAGCCGTTGCGGCCGAACATGGCCGGCACATAGGCCTGCGCCTCCCGGTCGACCGTCACCCCGAAGACGCTGACGCCCGTGCGGCGCGCCTCCGTGACGGCGCGGCGGCTGTCCTCCAGCGCGAAGCGGCCCTCGTAGTGGTCCACGTCGTTCGGCTTGCCGTCGGTGAGGACGAGGAGGAGCTTGCGGCGGTTCGGCTGCTCGCGGAGCTTGGCCGCCGCATGGCGGATCGCCGGGCCGATGCGGGTGTAGAAGCCCGGCTTCAGCGCCGCGATGCGCGCCTCCACGCCATGGCCCATCGGCTCGCCGAAATCCTTGACCGTCTCGACGCGCACCCAGGAGCGGCGACGCGAGGTGAAGGTAAGGATCGAATGGCTGTCGCCACAGGCCGCAAGACCGTGTGCCAGAACCAGCAGCGCCTCCTTCTCCACGTCGAGTACCCGGCGGTTGTCGAACCAGGCGTCCGTCGAAAGCGAGACATCGACGAGGATGGTGACGGCAAGATCATGCGCCTGCGGCCGGCTCATCAGGTGGATGCGGTCGCTGCCCTGCCCGCCGGCGGCAAGGTCGCTGCGCGCCCGTACCACGGCATCGAGGTCGAGTTCCGCCCCGTCGAGCTGTGCGCGCAGCATCTCGTGCCTTGGCCGCAGCACCTCGAACTGCCGGCGCACGCGGCGGATGAGGCTCCTGGTGTCGGCATCGGCCTCCGGCACGGCGGCAGTATCAGGCGCGGGCGAGGCGAGCACGCGGCAATGGTCCGGCAGGTAGGTCGCCGTGCGGTAGTCCCATTCGGGATAGGTGTATTCGCCGGTCAGCCGGGTGCGGTCGAGCGCTTCGGGCGGCAGGTCGAGGTCGAAGTGGAAGCGCGCGGCGGGCCTTCCCTTGCGCTCGCCGAGCGTCATGTCGTCCAGTTCATCGGCGGCGGAGGCGTCGTGGTCGTCGCTGTCGTCGCCGGGGCGATCGACATTGACCATCTCGGCCATGGCGAGGATCTTCT
>Ga0066256_1001044_pt1 | contig 43483 bp, 43 predicted proteins | sample ThiBio_1000_biof_FD_87107 | JGI IMG/M metagenome (GOLD analysis project Ga0066256, IMG submission 87107) | Wastewater bioreactor microbial communities from Cape Town, South Africa - Thiocy_expt_1000_biof (version 2) | ecosystem: Engineered > Bioreactor > Thiocyanate-remediating >... | reverse complement strand
TTGCCGGCATGCATTTGCCTAGCTAACCCAAGAACGGTCGGCTGCGACAGCGCCTATCAACCCTGACAACGCCTTTTCGGGAGCTTGACGCGGGGATCGACCCCCAAAAACGGAGGCTGGAAGAATTCAGGTTGCACTTGTTCCCCTGTCGCGGCGATAATTTTCGGGGGCGCGAAGGGGGATGGCTTTGGGGATCAATATCGGCAAACTCGACACGGCCCTTGACCGGGCCGTGGAGGCCGCAGTCGATCCGTCGCTCTGGGGCGATGTTCTTGACCGCGTCGCCGAGGCGACGGGTGCTTTCGGCGTGAACATCGTGCCGATCGCGGGCAGCTTTCCCGGTGGACTGATCATGACCGACAGTCTCCAACCGGCCCTCGAGGGATACTTCGACGGCGGCTGGAACAAGAATGAATGGCGCCGGCGGGGATTGCCGTTGCTGTCCAGGCAGGGAACGGTCCTCGAACAGCACTACACGACCCGCGATGAGTTCACCGATGAGGAGTATTATCGCGCGCAGTCGAAATATGGGCTTGGCCGCACCTGCATCGTCGGCCTCTCCAGCCCCAGCGACCTGGTCTGCTTCACCTTGCATCGCCGATTGGACGAGGACCCGTTCGACGTCGAGGACGAAACGGTGTTCCGGGCGATGCGCGACCGGCTGATGGTTTCGGCCCAGATCATGTGGAATGCCGGCGCGCACAGGATCGAAGGCATGCTCGAGGCCTTTCAGATGGCCAGGATCGGAGCGGTGTTCTTCGACCGCTTCGGGAAAGTCCGATCCACCAACGCGGCCGCGGAACGGATGCTTGGCAACGAGTTGCAGATTTCGGGCGGAGAACTTCGCTCGAAGGTCCATGCCGAGACTGTGCGGATCCGGCAGCGCATGAAGGCGATCCTCACCGAAAGCTGGCTCGACCCTCGCCTTGCCGAACCGATCCAGATCCACCGCGAGGCGGCGCGGCCGATTCTGCTGCGCATCCAGCGGCTCGGCGGCAATTTTCCGGACGTCTTCTCCCCCTCCGTGGGCGTCTGCCTGATGGAAACGCTCGACCCGCCGAAAGCGTCGGAATCGACGAGCATCGCCGGAGCGCTGGGCCTGACGCAGACGCAAGCCGCGCTCGCCGGAATGCTGGCCGACGGCATCTCGCTTCGCGACGCCGCCGAAATGCGTGGGATCAGCTACGAGACGGCACGCACCCATCTTCGCGCGATTTTTGCCAAGGTTGGCGTGGGGCGGCAATCGGAACTTGTCGCCCTCGTCGTCCGGATGAGGACCATCGCCTCCTGATCCCGGCGCTGGGAAAGCCTTGCCCGCCTTCCCCGCGAGGGCCAGGCTTTCCGGCTCTCAATCAAGAAGACGGGGCATGATGTCGTCCGAGAACCGCTTCCCGCTCTTCGGCACCATGCTCTAGCCGAGCGATGTGATGATTTCGCGATAGGCGAATTCGGGGAAGGCCTTGAGCGTCCTCGTGCGGACATTACCGCCGGCGCCCAGCATCAGCGCGAAGCGGGCCAGCACCGCGTCGTCCGGCGCCTCCACCACCGCCACCATGTCGCATTCGCCCATGGTGAGGAAGAACATCTTGAATGATCCGCCCATCTCGCCGAGCTGCTTCTTGGCCGCATCGAGCCGCTTGGGCGACTCGCGCACGTTCCTTGCGCCCTGCTCCGTCCAGTTCATCAGCACGATGTAGGTCGTCATGGCACACCTCCCTCCGGGGCCACGGAGCGCGGCGCGGGCCATGGATCCGTCAGCATGGCCTCGGCCGGGGCGGGCTTCCGGGTTGGTCGCCCGAAAAATGCATCCGACGCGGAAATTATCCTCCCGAAGGATGGGCACCGCAAGAGTGGCTGCCCGGAAACGAAAAAGGGCGCCGATGGCGCCCTTGGATGCTCAAGTTCCGACCAACGCCACCTCTCCATTTCAGCCTTCAGTCGTTCTGGTCAAACCCTGCTCGGACAAATCGATCTTGTCTCTCAGAATATACCTGTGGCCAAGGCCGACAGAATTTTCTGGAAGTCCGAGATAGGTAGCGAGCTCCTCATGGATCTCGAGCGGAAATAGGTGGCTAGGCGCGTCGTCCATTCCCAGTATCTGAAGCAAATCGCCAGGAGCGGACGGCTTGCTGATTGCTGCCACCAAGGCCGGGGCATTTTCGAGCCGGGGACGCATATCCTCGTCACGAGGATCGCTCATCTCCATGCCGGGGCAAGAATTGTAGCGTGATTGAACAAGGCCGTGCTTTGCCACCCAGAGGCCGAGCTGTTCCTCGTCATAAACGGTGATCGCGACGCCAGTGCACGACAGATCGCGGGTCAGGCTCTGAAGCAGGGATTCGATCCAGTTCGGATCGAGCCGGTCGGTATCTCGGTCGGTGAAAGTGGTCCAACCGCTCTCTTGCGTCGTGACGAAGGCATCGACGTTCTTAGACTTCAGCCATTGGACCAACGCTTCCCGCGTTGATCCCGTGATGCTGATGTTCCCGTAGGTAGCACCCACTCTAGCAATTCGTCAGCATGTTGCTTCAGCTATCCAGGAAGCTGCGCAGCTTGCGGCTGCGGCTCGGGTGCTTCAGCTTGCGCAGCGCCTTGGCCTCGATCTGGCGGATGCGCTCGCGGGTGACCGAGAACTGCTGGCCGACTTCCTCCAGCGTGTGGTCGGTGTTCATGCCGATGCCGAAGCGCATGCGCAGCACGCGTTCCTCGCGCGGGGTCAGCGAGGCGAGCACGCGCGTGGTGGTCTCGCGCAGGTTGGCCTGGATCGCCGCGTCGATCGGCAGGATCGCGCTCTTGTCCTCGATGAAGTCGCCGAGATGCGAATCCTCCTCGTCGCCGACCGGCGTCTCGAGGCTGATCGGCTCCTTGGCGATCTTGAGGACCTTGCGGACCTTCTCCAGCGGCATGGCCAGCTTCTCGGCCAGCTCCTCCGGGGTCGGCTCGCGGCCGATCTCGTGCAGCATCTGGCGCGAGGTGCGCACGATCTTGTTGATCGTCTCGATCATGTGGACCGGGATGCGGATGGTGCGCGCCTGATCGGCGATCGAGCGGGTGATGGCCTGCCGGATCCACCACGTCGCGTAGGTCGAGAACTTGTAGCCGCGGCGGTACTCGAACTTGTCGACGGCCTTCATCAGGCCGATATTGCCTTCCTGAATCAAATCAAGGAACTGCAGGCCGCGGTTCGTGTACTTCTTCGCGATCGAGATGACGAGGCGCAGGTTGGCCTCGACCATCTCCTTCTTGGCGATGGCCGCCTCGCGCTCGCCCTTCTTGACCTGGTTGACGATCTTGCGGAACTCGGAGACCGAGATGCCGGTCTCCTGGGCGAGGTTCTGGATCTCGGCGCGCAGGTCGCCGACCATCGCCTTCTCGTTCCTGACGAATTCCTTCCAGCCGCGGGTGGTCAGCGCGCCGATGTTCTTCAGCCAGTTGGGGTCGAGCTCGGAGCCCTGGTACTCGCGCAGGAACTCTTCGCGGCGCACGCCGTAGCTCTCGGCGAGCCTGAGCAGCTTGCCCTCGTTCTGCACGAGACGGTTGTTGATGTCGTAGAGCTGCTCGACCAGCGCCTCGATGCGGGCGTTGTTGAGCGACAGCGACTTCACCGCCGTGATCAGCTCGTCCTTATGCTTCTTGTAGGAGCGTTCCTGGCTGGACGACAGCTCGCCGGTGGCGGCGAGGCGCGCCTCGACCTGCTGGTCCTGCAGCTTGCGCAGCTTCTTGTAGGTGGCGGCGATGACGTCGAGCGTCTCCATCACCTGCGGGCGCAGCTCGGCCTCCATCGCGGCGAGCGACAGGTTGGCCTCGTCGTCCTCCTCGTCGTCCTCCTCGACGCGGCTCTCGCCGCCGACATTGGTGATGTCGTCCTCGTCGTCGCGGGAGGGCCGGCGGCCGGCGCGTGGATCGTCCTTCGGCTTCTCGACCTCCTCGGCGCGCTCGACGACCGGGGCCTGCTTGGCCTCGGGGCCGGCATAGGTCGCCTCGAGATCGATGATCTCGCGCAGCAGGATCTTGGCCTCGTTGAGCTCGTCACGCCAGATGATGATGGCCTGGAAGGTGAGCGGGCTCTCGCACAGGCCGGCGATCATCGTCTCGCGGCCGGCCTCGATGCGCTTGGCGATGGCGATCTCGCCCTCGCGCGACAGAAGCTCCACCGAGCCCATCTCGCGCAGATACATGCGCACGGGGTCGTCGGTGCGGTCCGTCGGCTCCTTCTTGGTGGTGGTGGCGACGGCCGTGCCGGTCTGCTCGGCGAGCTCGTTGGCCTCCTCGTCGGCATCGCCGCCGGCATCGCCCTCGGCGTCGTCGGCGTTCTCGTCGCCCTCGACGACGTTGATGCCCATGTCGTTGAGCATCGCCTGGATGTCTTCTATGCGGTCCGGGTCGGTCTCCTCGGAGGGGAGGACCGAATTCAGCTCGTCGAGCGTGACATAGCCGCGTTTCTTCGCGGCCTTGATCATCTTCTTGACCGCGTCGTCGGAAAGGTCGAGCAGGGGGCCGTCGCTGGTGCCCTCGCGTTCGGTCTCGACCTCTTCCTTCTCTTTCGTCGCCATTCCTTCAACGTCTCCAAGCGGCCGGACCGGAAAAGCCCCGCACAGGCGTGGGAACCACTCGCCGCATTCGTTCCCGCAGGTACACCAGTCCCGTTAAATCGCGATTAACCCTGACATATAGAGGGACGGGCAAGCTCGTCCACAAAGCTCATAATATGCCTGACGATCGTGCACGGCGGACTTCCTTCCGCCGATTTTTCCGAATCGTCTGATTCCGTCATTCTTCTGCAAGGTCAAGCGCCCTGCCACGATTCGCCCCCAAAAAGCGAATCACCCGCTCCCTTTGCGGCGGTTCCGGGCCATCCCGGCCGATCCGGCCTGCCCCGACTATCCCCGGCCGACCCGGCCGGACTGTACGCCGAAACCCTCGATCAGGGCTTCCGTCGCCTGCACGTCCCGCAACTGGGCCTGGATGGCCACGAGATGGCGAATGTTCTCTTCCGTCGGATCGTTGGCCAGCGCCAGCTCCGCAGCCTTCAGCTCCTTATTTAGAAAGCCGGCGGTCCGGTGCAAGTGGAGGGCCTGGAGGAAGGCGTCGCGCGCGTCCTCGAAGGCGGCGTCCTCGAGCGCGGGCCACAGCCGGGCCTTGCGGACCAGGTCGACGGCGCGCTGCCAGGGTTCGGCGAGCCCTAGCGCGGAGAACGCGGCGACAAGCCCGTCACGGTCGACGTCGTGGTCGTGGGCGAAGGCGTCGAGCAGGGCGGACTTCAGCCGCTGCAGTTCGGCGTGGGAGACCTCCAGCCGCTCGGCCGCGTCGAAATTCTCGTCGACCAGATGCGGATGGTTGACCAGCGCGACGACGAGGGTCGCCTCGCGCAGCGGCATGGAGCGGGCGGCGGAGCGGACAAGCGCCGAGCGGGCGAGGCTCTCGGAGACGGCGAGGCGGCCTGCCGCGAGCGCGCCGCCCTGCCGCCCGCCGCCGCCGCGGAAGCCACCCGCGCCGCCGCGCTCGCCGGAGGAGCGCTCGCCGCCGCGGCGGATGCCGAAGAAGCTCTGCACGCGGTCGCGCATCTCCTGCTGGTAATGGAAGCGCACGCTCTCGTCGCGGATGCGGCCGGTCAGCTCGCGCAGCCGCTTCTCCAGCTCGGCGCGGCGCTCCGGCGTGTCGAAGGTGCCGCCGGCGGTCTCGCGCATCCACAACAGGTCGGCGAGCGGGCGGGCGTCGGCGAGCACGGCGCGGAAGGCGTCGGAGCCGCCGGTCCGCACCAGATCGTCGGGATCCTGTCCCTCGGGCAGCAGGGCGAAGCGCAGCGTGCGGCCGGGCGCGATCATCGGCAGGGCGAGGTCGGCCGCCCGCCACGCGGCCTTGAGGCCGGCCTGGTCGCCGTCGAAGCACATGACTGGCTCGCCGCTCATCTGCCACAGGAGCTCGAGCTGGCGCTCGGTGAGCGCGGTGCCGAGCGGGGCGACGACGTTGTCGAAGCCGGCCTGGGCGAGCGCGATCACGTCCATGTAGCCTTCGACGGCAATCACCGTGCCGCCGCCATTTGGGCCGCCGCGCGCCAGCCCCTTGCGGGCGCGGGCGAAGTTGAACAGCACGTTGCCCTTGTGGAAGAGCTCGGTCTCCGGCGAGTTCAGGTACTTTGCGGGCACGTCGGGCGACATGGCGCGGCCGCCGAAGGCGATGATGCGGCCGCGCGCGTCGGGGATCGGGAACATGACGCGGTCGCGGAAACGGTCGTAGGAGACCGGCACGTCCGGCCCGGAGACGAGCAGGCCGCAGGCCTCCATCTGCGCCTTCTCGACGCCCTTGCCGGCGAGGAACTCCTTCAGCGCGTTGCGGCTGTCGGGCGCGTAGCCCAAGCGGAACTCCTGCTGGGTGACGGAGGTGAGCGCCCGCTCGCGCAGATAGGCGCGGGCCCTGGCGCCGGTGGCGGACTGGAGCTGGTCCTGGAAGAAGCGGGCGGCGAGTTCCATCACGTCGGTGAGGGAGGCGCGCTCCTTCTCGCGGCGCTCCTCCTGCTCGTCGCGCGCGGGCATGGGCACGCCGGCCATGTCGGCGATCTTCTCCACCGCCTCGGGGAAGCTCAGCCCGTCGAGCTCGGTCAGGAAGCGGAAATGGTCGCCCGAGACGCCGCAGCCGAAGCAATGGTAGCGGCCCTTGCGGTCCTCGCAGTGGAAGGACGGTGTCTTCTCGCCGTGGAACGGACAGCAGGCCCAGAAATCGCCGCGCGGAGCGTTGGTCTTCTTCCGGTCCCACTGGACGCGCGTGCCGATCACGGCCGAAATCGGCACGCGTCCGCGAATCTCGTCGAGGAAGGAATCGGAAAAGCGCATCGATAGACCCTATTGTCCCGCGCCGGCGCAGGCCACGCCCGGCACCGTTTAAATCGGTGGAGCGCATGTGGAAATCCAACCCGGGGCGGAAAGAGGCGGCTCGGCGGGCGCGTTTGGCGCGCGGCGCGCGGAATGCTAGATTGGTGTGCATGAACGCCCAGTTGCGCAACATCCTGAAGAATGCCGAGTCCTGGCCGGAAGACGACCAGCAGGAACTGATCGCCTTCGCGCGCGAGATCGAGGCGCGCCGCAAGGGCGTCTACGTGCTTGACGAGGACGAGCGCGCAGCGATCGAGGAGGGGCTGGCGCAGGCGGGCCGGGGAGAGTTCGCGACCGACGAGGAGGTGGCGGCGCTGTTCAAGCGCTACGGCGCATGAGGCTCCGCTACACCAAGCGGGCACTCGCCGACATCGACCGCATCGGCTCCTATCTTTCCGAGCGCTCTCCGCAGGGCGCCGCGAACGTGCTGTCGCGGATCGAAGGCGTGATCTCCAGTCTTGCCGACCATCCGCGCTCCGGTCGCGCGACCGACCGGCGGGACGTGCGGGTACGGGTCGCCGGCGAATATTCCTATCTCGTCTTCTACAGGGTGAGGACAGACGGCGACGTCAGCATCCTGCATGTGCGGCATGCTGCGCGCAGGCCGTTCGCGCGATAGGTGGCCCCGCGCAAGGGTCCCCCACTCCGTCGCCGCTTTGCGGCGCCACCTCTCCCCCACGGAGTGGGGTAGAGGAAGGGCGCAAGTCTTCCTGACACCCCGCCTGCACAAAATCTGGAGGCTGGTCCATAGAAAATCGATTGCGGGGAGCGTCGTGGCGTGGTCTTAGGCCGCCTTTCGTCCTGCAGAGCCCGCCATGTCGCTGCCCCTGATCGCCCTGTTCGTCGCCGCCTTCGCCTTCGGCACCACCGAATTCGTCATCGCCGGCATCCTGCCGCAGGTGGCAGAGGGGCTGGCCGTGTCGATCCCGCAGGCCGGCGTGCTGGTGTCGGGCTACGCGATCGGCATCGCCATCGGCGGGCCGCTGGCGACGATCGCCACGGCGCGGGTGCCGCGCCGCACGTTGCTGATCGCGCTGGCGCTCGTCTTCACCGCGGGGCAGGTGGCCTGCGCGCTGGCGCCCGGCTTCGGCTCGATGCTGGCCGCCCGCGTCGGCGTGTCGGTGGCGCACGGCGTCTTCTTCGGCGTGGCGATGGTGGTGGCCGTCGGCCTCGTCAAGCCGCAACAGCGCGGGTGCGCGGCCGCGCGCGTGCGCGCGGCCCTCACCGTCCCCACCACCCCGGGCGGGCCGGCGGGGGGGGCGACCGGCACCCTCTGCGGCGGGCGCGCGCCCTTCGGGGGGATGTTCGGCCTGGGGGCCGGGGCGCCGGTCGCGATGCTGCTGCTGCTTCCCGCCGCAACGGCGGGCGCGGCTGCCGCCGCCGGCTTCGGCCGCGAGGTGAGGGTGCTGGCGCGCCAGCAGGTGTGGACCTCGCTGATCATGATGCTGCTCCTGATGATCGGGCAGTACGTGCCGTTCACCTACATCGCGCCGATGCTGCGCGACGTGACCGGGCTGAGCGCGGCCGCGATCCCCGTCGTGCTGCTGGTCAACGGCGTCGGCGCCACGCTCGGCGTGTTCGCCGGCGGACGGCTCGCCGCACTTCCGCACTACATGCGGCTGATGGTCGGCCTGATGGTCGTCCAGTCGGGCGTGCTCGCCATCTTCTACGGCGTCAGTCCGCATCCCTGGCCGGCGATCGCGGCGGTGCTCGTGTGGGGATGCCTCAACTTCACCATCGGCACGCTGATCCAGACGCGCATCCTCGGCTGGGCGGCGGATGCGCCCAACCTCGCCTCGTCGCTGATCCCGGCGGGCTTCAACTTCGGCATCGCCATCGCGGCCTCGATCGGCGGGCTGCTGATCGACGGCGGCTACGGCTACCGCAGCCTGCCGGTGCTCGGCATCTTCGCCATGCTCGCCGCGGCGGGCGTGGCGGCGCTCTCCTGGGCGCAGGAGCTGCGCAGCGGCGTACCGTCGCCGGCCGCCGCGCCACATTGACGAACGGCGCCAAAAAGATTATCCGGCTAATCTAATCGCGCTCCGGAACATTCCGCGTCGCGGGCTATTGTCCGGACCATGAACACCCTTTCTTCTTCCCCATTCCGGCCCGCAAGGGGCCGTTGCCGGCGATGAGCGGCTCGCTCGTCCTGCTGCACCTGGCCGGCGCCGTCGCGCTGCTGCTGTGGGCGACGCGGATGGTGCGCACCGGCGTCGAGCGCGCCTATGGCGACGTGCTGCGCCACAAGCTGCGCGAGACGATGCGCAACCCGCTGATGGCGGTGCTGACGGGCGGGGCGCTGTCAATCGCGTTGCAGAGCTCGACGGCGGTGACGCTGCTGGTCGCCTCCTTCGCCGGGTCGGGCATCGTCGGCGGCATGGCCGGCCAGCTCGCGGTGCGCGGCGCCGAGGTGGGCTCGGCGCTGGTGGTCAAGATCCTCACCTTCGACCTGTCGCTGCTGGTGCCGATCTGCATCGCCGGCGGCACGGCGATGTTCATGGCGACGGAGCGCAGGGCGTGGCGGCAGTTCGGCCGCATCCTCGTCGGCATCGGCCTGATGCTGCTTTCGCTGGAGCTGGTCGGGCAGGCGTCGGAACCGCTGCGCGACAGCCAGCTCCTGCCGGTCATCGTCGAATATTTCTCCGGCGACCTCGTCACCGCCTTCCTGCTGGCCGGGCTGGTGACCTGGCTGTTCCATTCCTCGATCGCGGCGGTGCTGCTGCTGGTCACGCTCGCCGGGCGCGGCTTCATCCCGCCCGAGCTCGGCATCGCCATGGTGCTCGGCGTCAATCTCGGCAGCTCGGTGATCGCGCCGGTGCTGACGCGCGGCTCGCCGGCGGCCGTGCGGGTGGTGCCAGTCGGCAACCTGCTGATGCGCGGGCTCGGCTCGGTTGTCATGCTGGCGCTGTTCCTCGCCTTCAGGCCGTCGCCGGCGCTGCTGGGATCGAGCGCGGCCGACCAGATAGTCAACGCCCACATCGCCTTCAACGTGATCATCCTGCTCGCCGGCATCCCGGTCGCGCGGCTGGTCTATTGGGCCTCGCAGAAGATCGTGGCGCTCGGCCAGCCGGCCGAGGCGAAGCAGCTCAGCATCGCCGACGTCACCGCGCTCGACCCGACCGCGCTCGACCAGCCCTCGGTGGCGCTCGCCAACGCCACGCGCGAGGTGGTGGGCGTGTGCGAGATCGTGGAGCTGATGCTGCGCAACATCATGGAGCTCTACGAGGACGCCGACCGCGAGCGGATCGACGCGCTCGCCGCGCTCGACGACCAGGTCGACCGCAAGCACGCGGCGATCAAGCTCTACCTCGCCCGCATCACCACGCAGCAGATGACCGAATGGGAGGCGACGCGGCTGCAGGAGCTGCTCGGCGCCTGCGTCAAGCTCGAGCAGGTCGGCGACATCATCGTGCGCAACATGCTGGTGCACGTGCGCAAGAAGCTGGAGCGCGGGCTGACCTTCACGCCCGAGGGCTGGCGCGAGCTGTCGAACCTGCACAAGCAGGTGCTGGCCAATGCGCGGCTGGCCTTCAACGTGCTCGTCTCGCGCGACGCGGAGACGGCGCGGCAGCTCGTGCGCGAGAAGGACCGGCTGCGCGACGCCGAGAAGGAAACCAGCCGCCTCCATTTCGAGCGGCTGCGCGAGGGGACCGCCAAGAGCGTCGAGACCAGCTCGCTGCACCTCGACACGATCCGCGACCTGAAGCAGATCAACTCGCTGCTCGCCTCGATGGCCTATCCGGTGCTGGAGGAGCACGGATTGTTGAGCCATACGCGGCTGAAGGCGGTGTAGATTCGGGTGAGGGCAGGGGCGTCGGGCCGCCCCTCACCCTTATACTCGCCGTGAAGGACGGGGAGAGGGAGGCCTCGACGTTGCGGCTCAGGCTTCCTCGGTAAGCACGACGTCCACGGGGATGTCGTGCGGCTGGGGGTAGATGGTGGGGATGCGCTGGAGGGCGTAGCCGACGCCGACGACGAAGCGGGGACGGCGCGGCATGGCGGCCAGCGTGCGGTCGTAGAAGCCGCCGCCATAGCCCAGCCGGTAGAAGGAGCCTGCGTCGAAGCCGACGACCGGCGACACCACGATGTCGGGCAGGACGGGATCGCCGACGGCGGGGACGGGGATGTTCCAGACGCCTTTTTCCAGCTTCTCGCCGGGACGCCAGAGGCGGAAGACCAGCGGCCGCGCCTTCTCGACGACCACCGGAAGCGCGATCTGCCCGCCGCGGGCGCGCACCGTCTCGGCCCAGCCGCGCAGGTCCGGCTCGCCGCGGAACGGCCAGTAGAGGCCGACGAGCCGGCCGGAAAGATCGCCCAGCAGCGCATCCAGCTTCGCCGCGATCGCCTGCCCGTGGGCGGCGCGGATGTCGGCAGGAACCGCGAGGCGGGCGGCGATCAGCCGCTCGCGCTCGGCCTTGCGCCAGCGGCGAATGTCGGCGGCGGCCTGCGGGTCGGATTCCGTGGGGGCAAAACCGTCCTGCAACTCGTGCAGGAAGCAGGGCGGCGAGGCATATTGCCCGAAATCGTCCGTCTCGCCGCTCATGGGTGTTCCTCCGCCGATGTGCCGAAGAACGGATAGCACGGCGCGACGGCGGGCGATCGCCCGATTGCGACGCGACGGGGCGTATGCCCGGCCCGCCGGGGGCGGGCCGGAGCCGGGATCAGCTCAGCATGGTCTTGACGATGCCGCTCGCCTTGCCGAAGTCCATCTGGCCGGGATACTTGGCCTTGAGCGTCAACATGCAGCGGCCGATGTCGCGCAGGCCGTCGGCGCCGACCTCCTCGATCACCTGTTTGCAGACGCGACGGACGTCGTCCTCGCCGAGCTGCTGCGGCAGGAAGCGCTTGATGATCTCGATCTCGGCGCGCTCCTCGTCGGCGAGCTCGACGCGGCCGCCTTCCTCGAACAGGCGCGCGGACTCCTCGCGCTGCTTGACCATCTTGGACAGTATGCCGACGATCTCGTCGTCGCCGACGGGGTCCTTCGAGGCGCCCCGGTTGGCGATGTCGCGGTCGTGGATGGCGGCCAGAATCAGCCGCAGCGTCGAGACGGCGCGCTTGTCCTGCGCCTTCAGAGCGGTCTTCAATGCCTCGGTGAACTTCTCGCGCATGGCCTTCAATCTCCCAGCCCGTTACAGGATAGCGCCGACGCAGCACTATCGCAAACCGTTCCCGGTTCGCTAAGATGCTGTTTTTGCAGGATAAAATATTTCCCGGCCGGTCCCACCCCGGTTCATTGACCGGATCGGCCGGCTGGCCTATTGTCCGCGCCCTGCAAGGACATTATCTGTGCGCGCAAGCTTCGGGATCCGTTCCCGGGGCGCGCAGTTTCCGGCGCATCATGTGGCTCCGGACACGCCCTGCTTCAAGGGCCCCCTGATAGACGGAGTGTCGCCATGACCGCCAAGACCGCGCCCTGGGGCGCAACCCGGCCAACCGCCCTGCTGGTGCTCGCGGACGGCACCGTCATCGAGGGCAAGGGGCTCGGCGCGACCGGATCGGCCGTCGGCGAGGTCTGCTTCAACACGGCGCTGACCGGCTACGAGGAGATCCTGACGGACCCCTCCTACGCCAGCCAGATCGTCACCTTCACCTTCCCGCATATCGGCAATGTCGGCACCAACGAGGCCGACATCGAGGACCTGAACCCGGCGGCGCGGGCGGGCGCGGTGGGCGCGATCTTCCGCGCCGACGTGACCGACCCCTCGAACTACCGCGCGGCCGCGCATCTGGAAGAGTGGCTGAGGCGGCGCGGCATCGTCGCCATGAGCGGCATCGACACGCGCGCGCTGACTGAGCTGATCCGCGAGAAGGGCATGCCCAACGCGGTGATCGCGCTTGCGCGCGACGGCGTCTTCGACGTCGAGGCGCTGAAGCGGCAGGCGGCGGGCTGGTCGGGCCTCGTCGGCCTCGACCTCGCCAAGGAGGTGACGTCGGGCCAGTCGTCGACCTGGACCGAGACGCCGTGGGTGTGGAACGAGGGCTACGGCGCGCAGGCCGAGCCGACCATGCACATCGTGGCGATCGACTACGGCGTGAAGCGCAACATCCTGCGGCTGCTCGCGGGGCTGGGCGCCAAGGTGACGGTGGTGCCGGCGCAGACGCCGGCCGAGGACATCCTGGCCATGCGGCCGGACGGCATCTTCCTGTCCAACGGCCCCGGCGACCCGGCCGCGACCGGCGTCTATGCCGTGCCGGTCATCCAGGAGCTGCTGGAGACCGAGATCCCGATCTTCGGCATCTGCCTCGGCCACCAGATGCTGGCGCTCGCCGTCGGCGGGCAGACGGTGAAGATGCACCAGGGCCACCACGGCGCCAACCACCCGGTGAAGGACCACACGACCGGCAAGGTCGAGATCGTGTCGATGAACCACGGCTTCGCGGTGGACGGCGATTCGCTGCCCGAGGGCGTCGAGGAGACGCATGTCTCGCTGTTCGACGGCTCGAACTGCGGCATCTCGCTGACCGGCCGGCCGGTGTTCTCGGTGCAGCACCATCCCGAGGCCTCGCCGGGCCCGCAGGATTCGCACTATCTCTTCCGCCGCTTCGCCAACCTGATCCGCGAGCGGCAGGGCGAGCCCGCGCTCGCCGAGCGCTGAGGCTGCCGGTAAAGGCCGAAAACCTCCGCTCCGTCATCCTCGGCCTTGTGCCGAGGATCTACGATCGTTCGATCAATCGACAGGTTGCAGATCCTCGGGACGAGCCCGAGGATGACGGCAGCGCGTAAGGCGAGGTTCGTCGGCAGTCCGAGCGCGGACCGTGAGGCCTTCAGCCCTCAGACGTCTTCTCCGCCAGATCGCCGTTCATGGCGTCGGCGAGCTTGCGCATCAGCCGCACCAGCTCGTCGACCTCGCGCGGCTGCCATGACGACAGGACGGCGCCGGCGACGCGCTCGCGCGCGGCGTCGAGGCTGTCGGTCATCGCCCGGCCGCGCGGCGTCACGATCGCCTCGCGCAGCCGCCGGTCCTTCTCCGCGTGCCGCCTCTCGACGAGGCCCAGGCTCTCCAGCTTCGCCACCTGCCGGCTGACGGTCGTGTAGTCGCGGCCGGCCCGCTCGGCCAGATCGACGACGCCGATCGGCCCGAACCGGCGGATGCCGACCAGCAGCGGGAACAGCGCCCGGTCCAGCCGGACGCCGGCCTCGCGGAGCAGGACGTCGTCGCGCTGCGGCCGGTTCATCGCGCTGACGATGTCGAGCAGGGCGGCGTGGAGGGCGCGGACGGCCCCGGCATTATGTGTATTTTGCATGTTTTTCCTTGACGCGTCGGCCGGTGCGGGAATATGTGCATATTGCATATATCCGGCCGGCTGCACAGCGGCGAGACAGGGAGAACGAGCATGAAGGCAGCGATCGTGAGCCGGCCCGGTCAGGCGGCGCCCGTCTACGCGGATGCGCCGGAGCCGGTGGCTTCGGCAGGCGAAGCGCGCATAAGGGTGACGGCCGCGGCGCTCACCCAGGTGGCGCGCAGCCGCGCGGCAGGCGCGCATTACAGCGCGTCCGGGCAGTTCCCCTTCGTGGCCGGCGTCGACGGGGTGGGGCGGCTGGACGACGGGCTGCGCGTCTACTTCGCCCTGCCGCAGCCGCCCAACGGCGCCATGGCCGAATGGACGGCTGCGCGGGAGGCGCTGTGCGTGCCGCTTCCCGACGCGCTCGACGACGTGACGGCGGCGGCGATCGCCAATCCGGGCATGTCGTCCTGGGCGGCGCTGACGGAGCGCGCGCGGCTGAAGGGCGGCGAGACGGTGCTGGTCAACGGCGCGACGGGGATCGCCGGACGGCTCGCCGTGCAGATTGCGAAGCATCTCGGCGCGGGCAGGGTGGTCGCCACCGGGCGTGACCGCGTGGCACTCGGCGAGCTCGCCGCGCTGGGCGCGGACGAGACGATCCCGCTCGCCGGCGACGGCGACGCGCTGGAGGACGCCTTCAAGCGGCAGTTCGCGTGCGGCGTCGACGTGGTGGTCGACTATCTGTGGGGCGAGAGCGCGCGGCGCCTGCTGATCGCCGGGGCGAAGGCCGGCGCGGACGCCGTGCCGATCCGCTTCGTGCAGGTCGGCTCGGCCAGCGGCGACGAGATCTCGCTGCCGAGCGCGGTGCTGCGCGCCTCGGCGATCGAGCTGATGGGCAGCGGCATCGGCAGCATCCCGCTCGACCGCTTCGTCGCGTCGGTCGCCGCCCTGCTCGAGGCGGCTGCGCCGGCCGGACTGAAGGCCGCCGCCCGCGCCGTGCCGCTGGCGCAGGTGGAGGAGGCATGGGGCGCGCAGGACCGCCGCGCCCGCATCGTGCTCGTTCCCTGAGGCCCAGGCCTCACCCTGGCCGTTACGCCGCCTCGGCCGGTTCTCGGGCCGCGATGGAAAGACGCAATCCCATCGCCTCAAGGACCGTGGCGACGGTCGCGAGGGAGGGATTCCCCTTTTCGCTTAGGGCCTTGTAGAGACTTTCGCGGGACATGCCCGTCTTCCTGGCGATTTCGGTCATGCCGTGGGAGCGGGCCACGTCGCCAAGCGCCTTGCAGAGAAAGGGTACATCGCCTTCCTCCATGACGGCATCGAGGTAGGCGAGAATGTCTTCCTCGGTCTTGAGGTGTTCGGCGACGTCCCACTTCCTGGTCGTGATTGCCATTTCAGACCTTCCTTTGCGATTTCGAGCGCTCGCTTGATGTCGCGATCCTGACTGTCTTTGTCGCCGCCGCACAGAAGGATCACCACCACGTCGCCGCGCTTCAAAAAATAGACGCGGTAGCCGGGTCCGTAGTCGATGCGAAATTCGCCAATGCCGTTGAAGAACCTGGCATCGCCGAGGTTCCCGAACTCGATGCGGCTGATGCGTACCTGAATATGCATCTTCGCCCTGCGATCACGAAGCCCGTCAAACCACGTGTCGAAAACGTTGGTTGTGACGACTTCGATCATGGCCACTTGTATCCTATGGGATACGGTTTGGCAAGGCTCTACACCTCGGGCCGTCAGGCCGACGCCTTGGCGTGGGCTTCGGCTGCGGCGGCGCCTTCGTCTTCGCGCACGAAGGCGAGCAGCACGCCGCCGACAACCAGGAAGGCGAGGATGACGTAGATGGCGAGCCGCATGCCGGCCTGCTCGGCCGAATGGGCGTTGAGGCCGTGGGCGGCATACCAGGCCGCGCCGTCGGCCGCCGCCAGCCCGAACAGGAACGGGCCGACGACCGAGGAGGAGCGGCCGGCGACGGCGAACAGGCCGAAGAACTCGCCGCTGCGGCCGGCCGGCACCAGCTTGGCCACCATCGAGCGGCTGACCGACTGCAAGCCGGCGATGGCGAAGCCGGCGACCGAGCAGATGACGTAGAACATCGCCGGATCGCCGTTGACGGCGAGCCAGAGGACGGCGCCGATCATCACCACCAGCGACAGGCCGAGCGCGCTCTTGGCGCTCATGCGGTCGGTCATGCGGCCGAAGGCCCAGGCGCCGGCGACATTGGTCAACTGGACGAGGATGATCAGGACGATCAACTGGTCGCGGGCGAAGCCGTAGAGCACGGCGCCGATGATCGCGGCGAAGTCGAGCGCGATCATCACGCCGTCGTTGAACAGGATGAAGGCGACCATGAACTTCACGTATTCGCGGTGGTCGCGCAGGCGGCGGATCGTCGACCAGAGCTGGCGGAAGCCGATGGTCCACACGCTCTCGCCGGGCGCGAGCGGCCTGGGCCTGGCCTTCTCCTCGACGAAGAAGAACAGCGGCAGCGCGAAGGCGAGATACCAGACCGCGGTGATGACCATCGTCAGCCGCAGCACGAAATTGCCGCCGACGAGCACCACCAGCGGCAGCACGACGGCGAGGCACAGCACGCCGCCGAGCGAGCCGATCGCCCAGCCACGGCCCGAGACGCTGCCGAGCTCAGAGCGCGGCGCGATCTCGGGCAGCAGCGCGTCGTAATAGACCTGCGCGGCGCGGTAGCCGATCTCGGCCAGGATGAAGAACAGCATGCCGGTGAAGACGTCGCCATTGCCGACGAAGAACAGGCAGCCGGTGAAGGCGACGGAGATGGCCGTGAAGATCGCCAGCATGCGCTTCTTCACCGCCAGCCGGTCGGCGACGGCGCCGAGCACCGGCGAGATGAAGGCCGTCACCAGCATGGCGGCGGCGACCGCGATGCCCCACAGGCGCGAGCCTTCGGCACCGCCGACGACGCCGTCCTTGAAATAGGCCGAGTAGATGGCGAGCAGCACCACCGCCGCATAGGCCGAATTGCCGAAATCGTAGAGATACCAGGCGGTGCGCTGGCCGCGCTCGCTGCGGAAGAACTGGCCCATCGTCTCGCTGCCTTTCCTCGGTCCCGCGCCCCGGGCGACATGCTTGAAGCGCGTCGCGTCGAACCGGAATCATGCGACGCGCTTCAAGCCTTTCTTCTTGCGCATGTCGTCATCCCGAAACCGGTACCCACTTTCGGGCGACATGCTCTATCACATGCCCCGCATGCCGTCCTGCTCGAAGGGGAAGGCGGCGACGGCCTCGGCCGCCTCGCGCACGGCCGGGTCGTCGGAATAGACGCCGCGGCCGGCGGGCGGGATGAGGGCGGCCACGGCGCGCATGATCTCGCCGGTGACGGCGTCGATGCCGGCGCGGCGCGCGGCGGGGTCGTGGGAGATCGCGAACGGGCCGATCGGCCGGCCGATCACGATGCGCAGGCGCGGCCGGCGCTCGCGGAACAGGCCGGTGAAGCCGTCGAGCCCGACCGGCACGACCCGAACCTGCGATTCGACCGCGAGATAGGCCGCGCCGGGCCGGCCGGGCCGCAGCGTCGCCGCCCAGGAGCCGCCCTCGGGGAACAGTGCGACGATGCCGCCCTGCTCCAGCACGCCGAGGGCCGAGCGCAGCGTCGAGCGCGAATAGCCGCCGCGGAAGGCGGGGAAATAGCCCCACAGATGCGGGATGAAGCGGACGATCCACGGCGCGTTGACGAAGCGGAAGCCGCCGATGAACTCGACCTGCCGGCGCGGCAGCACGAGCAGCGCGACCGGGTCGGCGAAGTGGAAATGGTTGGCGACGAGGATGACCGGGCCGGCGGCCGGGATGTTGTCGCGGCCGGTCACCTCCAGCCGGCCGACCAGCGCAAAGGCGATGCGCGCCAGCGCCTTCAGCACGAAGCGGACGACGCGGCGGCGCGGATAGGGCACCGCGCCGGCGTCGCGGTTCATGTCGTGCTGGTCGTCCAATGTACGGGTCCCGCGGCGGCGGCCGTTTGCGAATGAGGCGGCGGCATGATGGCCGCAGGGGGGCCGTCATGCAAGCGGGGAGGGAGGGGCAGCGGCGGTCGGCGGGCAATCGTCTATAAGAGTTGCGCGGCTCGACCCTCACCCCTGACCCCTCCCCGCAAGGGGGAGGGGGAGGGGGACGCCGTCGTCGGCTTCCCGCTAGAGCGGTTCCGGTTTTCACGGAATCGGCAGAACCGCTCTATCTCTTTGTTCGAGCCGCATTTGCGGACGCAAAACCGCTTCGCACTTTGCTGGAAATGCTCTAGTCGTCGATCTCGAAGCTGACGTTCACGTCGACGTGGTAGGTGTTCTCGCCGGCCTCGATCGGCACGGCGGTGGCGCCGGCGTCGCGGAACGCCTTGGCCTGCATCGGCATCGGCGCCGGCATGGAGGACTCGGTGATCAGCAGCACCTTGCCCAGCCTGACGCCGGCGGCCTCGGCCAGCGTGCGGGCCTTGGCGACGGCGTCGGCGACGGCCTTGCGGCGCGCCTCGTCGAGCGCCGGGGCGGGGTTCTCGTTGTCGAAGCTGATGCCGCCGCCCTGGTTGACGCCGAGGGTGACCGAGCGGTCGATGAGTTCGCCGAGCTTGGCCAGGTCGCGCACGCGCACCGACAGCGAGTTGGTGACGGCGTAGCCGACGAGCTTGGGCTGCTGGGTGCCGTCATTGTCCTTGGGATAGACGTAGCGCGGCTCGATGTTGAGGCCGGAGGTCTGCAGGTCGCGGCTCTCGACGCCGGCCGCCTTCAACGCGGCGATCACGTCGGCCGCGGCCTTGCTGGCGTCGTCCATGGCGGCGCGCGCGGTGTCTGCCTCGCGGCGGATCGACAGGCTGAGCCAGGCCCTGTCGGGCGCGAGCGCCGCCTCGCCCTGGCCGGAGACGGAGATCTGCGGCACGGGGCGCGCATCGTCGGCGCGCGCGGCGAGCGGCAGGGCGAGGGGGGCGGCCAGGGCCAGCGGCAGCAGTCTCGGCATCGATGTCTCCATTCTTCGCGTTCGTCGCGCCCGCCCCGCCTCGGGCGCGGGCCGGCGCGGTCACCATACAGGCGCCGGCCGCCCTAGGGGAGGAATGTGGGCCGATTGCGGCGCTGCTTGTCTCCCCCCGCAAAAGAAACTAAGTCAGCCGGCGTGGGGCCTGTAGCTCAATGGTCAGAGCCGGCGGCTCATAACCGCTTGGTTGCAGGTTCGAGTCCTGCCAGGCCCACCAATAAGCGTTTGTTTTTTGCCTATTCGTCGAGTTTATGCGAAGCGGCATGCTGCGAGACCGCCTGAGCGGATAAGGCTTCAGGATTCGGCTGTGACCGTTGCGCGGACCGCGTCAACTATTTTTGAACCAGCAGCTCGAAAGGCCGGTTGTAGAGGATGTCCTCGACGACCTCGCGCGGGATCGGCAGCGGCATCTTCAGGTCGGAGATGGCGAGGAAGGCTTCGATGTCCTGCCTGGGCGTGAAGGAGGGGAAGTCGGAGCCGTAGAGGAGCCGGCCGGTCACCCGGCCCTCGATCGCCAGCCGCAGCCCGGTGTAGAGCTGCCAGGTCTTGATCGGCAGGGTCGAGACGTCGGCATAGACGTTCGGGTTCTTCATCATCAGCTCGACGAGCTCGTTCATCCACGGCTTGCCGAAATGGGCGAGCAGGAACTTCGTGCCGCGGAACTCGCGCGCCACCTTGTCGATCAGGCTGGGGCTCGCTACCTCCAGATGTCCGTCCGGCGCGAACACGCTCGCCTGATGGAACATCACGAAGATGCCGAGGTCGGCCGCCGTGCGGTAGATCGCGTAGGCCTCCTCCGAATGCGGATGGAAGCCCTGGTAGGGCGGCGAGATCTTGACTCCGCTCAGGCCCCACTCCTTCACCGCGTCGCGCAGGCGCTGCGGCGCGCCGGCCTGGGTCGGGTCGACGCTGCCGACGCCGATGGCGCGGTCCTTGTGGGCGTGCAGATATGTGCCGATGAAGTCGTTGGGGATGTGCATCCCCATCATCGCGATCTGCAGGCCGACGACGGCGAAATGCGAGGCGCCGGCCTCGTCCATCGCCTGGATGTGCGCCTCCGGCGTGGCGACGCCGAAGGCTTCCTTGCCGACGAGCTCCAGCCCGCGCCGCGTCCACACCGGACCGCAATGCTCGGGCAGGTAGATGTGGGTGTGCCAGTCGGTGAAGGGACGGCGTGTCATTTGCGCGCCTTCTCCGGCACGACGGCGATGGCGTCGATCTCAACGCGGCAGTCGCCGGCGATGCCGACCACGAAGGTGCAGCGGGCCGGATAGGGGCCGGGGCCCATCACCTCGGTATAGGCCTCCCAGAACTCGCGCCGGTAGGAATCGTCGGACAGGTAGCAGGTGACCTTGACGATGTCGCGCAGCGTGCACCCGGCGGCCGCGATCACGTCCTCGATCTCCTTGAGCGCGAGCCGGGTCTCGTCGGCGATGGTGACGGCCTCAGGCAGCCGTTTCAGCGTGTTGAGGTCGAGCGCCATGCCGCCGGCGAAGACGAAGCCGTTGGCGACGGCCCCGGGGTTGAGGCCGTATTTCTCGTAGGGGTCGTTGCGCGGATTGAGATACTGGATCGGCATCGGTGGACCTCGTTGCGGTTGGATGGTTGGGGCGGCTTGGCTGGCGGTCGGAAACCGGGGCGGCGCCTGTCCAGACGCTTTCCGATGGCTTTCGATATTTCATACCAATGAGTAAATTAAACACATATCGCAGTCAACAAACGGTCTGCATGCGCGGCGGCGCTCAGTCGCCGGAAAAGACCGGCTTGCGCTTCTCGAGCAGCGCCGAGACCGCCTCGCGGTGGTCGCCGGTCGCGTGGCAGAGCGCCTGGTAGGCGCCGGATAGCTCCAGCGTCTGCGCCAGCGTCATCGTCGCCGCCTCGCGCAGCAGCCGCTTGGTCAGCCGCACGGCGTACGGCGGCTGCGCCGCGATGCGGCCGGCCATGGCGACGGCCGTCTCCACCAGCGCCTCGTCGTCGACGACCTTGCTGACCAGCCCGATGCGCAGCGCCTCGTCGGCGCCGACCGTGTCGCCGGTCAGCGCCATCTCGCTCGCCTTGGCGAAGCCGACGATGCGCGGCAGCAGCCAGGCGCCGCCGTCTCCCGGCACGATGCCGACCCGCACGAAGCTCTCGGCGAACTGCGCCGAGCGGCCGGCGATGCGGATGTCGCACATCAGCGCGAGGTCGCAGCCGGCGCCGATCGCGTGCCCGTTGACGGCCGCGATCACCGGCAGTTCCAGCGCCTCGAAGGCGAGCGGCAGGCGCTGGATGCCCTGTTTGTAGTTGAAGCGGGTGCGCGCCGGCAGCGCGTCGGCCAGCCCCTGACCGGGGCCCATCTTCTTGACGTTGCCGCCGGCCGAGAACGACTTGCCCTCGCCGGTGAGCACGATGGCGCGCACCGCCGTGTCGGCCTGGGCCGCGTCGAGCGCGTCGAGGATCGCCTCGACCATCGGCATGTCGGAGATCGCGTTGCGCGTCTCCGGGTCGTTGAGCTTCATCAGGAGGACGCCGCCCTCCAGCTTTTCCGTCAGCACCAATGCCATGTCGTCTCCTTTCAGCGCAGGCCGAGGCCGCGGGCGATGATACCGCGCAGGATCTCGCGCGTACCGCCCCGCAGCGAGAAGCTGGGGGCCGCCGTCAGCACGCGCGCGAATGTCGCCACGAAGGCCTCGTCCTCCTGGTCGCCGATCCCGGCCGGCACGAGGCTGCGCGCGATCTCGGGAATCTCCTGCTCCAGCAGCGTGCCGAGGTCCTTGACGATGGTCGCCTGCAGCGCCGGATTCTCGCCGCGCGCCAGCATGCCGGCGATCGAGCGCGACATGTGGCGCAGCACCATGAGATGCGCGGCGAGCCGCCCCACGGCCCGCTTCGCCTGTCGGTCGGGCGCGGCTTCGAGGACGCGCATGAGCTCGATCATCAGCGCGAAGGCGGAGAGGAAGCGGTCGGGCCCGGAGCGCTCGAAGGCGAGCTCGCTCATCACCTGCCGCCAGCCGTCGCCCTCGACGCCGATCAGCGCGCCGGCCGGGACAAACACGTCCTCGAAGGCGACCTCGTTGAAATGGTGCTCGCCGGCGAGGTCGATGATCGGGCTGATGCGGACGCCCGGCGTCTTCAGGTCGATCAGGAGCTGGCTGGTGCCGCCGTGGCGATCCTCCGCCGCGCCGGTGCGACAGAACAGGATCATGTAGTGCGCCTTGTGCGCATAGGTGGTCCACAGCTTGGTGCCGTTGATGCGGTAGCCGCCGTCGACCGGCTGGGCGCTGGTGCGGGCGGCGGCGAGGTCGGATCCACTGCCGGGCTCGGACATGCCGATGCAGAAATAGGTCTCGCCGGCAGCGATCCCAGGCAGGACGGCGCGGCGCTGCGCCTCGGTGCCGAAATGCAGGATCAGCGGCGCCGACTGCCGGTCGGCGATCCAGTGGGCAGCGACCGGCGCGCCGGCGGCGAGCAGTTCCTCGACCACGACGTAGCGCTCGAGCGGAGACCGCTCGTGCCCGGCATAGGCCTTCGGCAGGGTCATGCCGAGCCAGCCGCGCGCGCCCAGCCGCCGCGAGAATTCCGGGTCGTGGCCGTTCCAAGAGCGGGCGCGGTCGAAGGCCGAATAGCCGGCCGGCAGCGCCTCGCCGAGGAATTCGCGCACCTCGGCGCGCAGCGTGCGATAGGGGGCCTCGCCGGGCGGCGGGGCGAAGGGGATGGCGTTCATGCGGCCTCTCCGGTCGGGCGCGTGATCTCCTGCCAGAGCGCGGCGGCACCGCGCGCGAACAGGCGCTCGCCGAGTATCTCGGACCAGCCCGCCTCGCTGCCGTGCTCGTCGCGCCAGCTCCACAGGCGGCGAGTGAACATGTGCAGCTCGTATTCCTGCGTGAAGCCGATGGCGCCGTGGACCTGATGGGCGAGACCGGCGATGCGGCCGGCCGCCTCGCCGCATCTCACCTTGGCGGCCGCAGCCTTCGCGAGGAAGCCGTCCGGGTCTGTGGCGGCGAAGGGGATCGCCTCGGCCGCCATGTCTGCCGCCGCGCCCATGGCCGCGGCTTCCGACGCGATGACGGCGATGTGGTGCTGGATCGCCTGGAATTTGCCTATCGGGCGGCCGAACTGGACGCGCTCGTTGGCATAAGCCACCGTCAGGTCGAGCGCGGTCTGCGCCGCACCGGCCATCTGTGCTGCCGCCAGCACGGCCCGCAGCCCGCGCAGTACAGCAGGATCGACGGTCAGCGCCCACCGGCCGGACGCGGCGGCAGTGGTCGTCAGCGTGTCGCGCGGCTCGCCCGCGATGTTGGCTCCCGGCTCGACCGCGAAGGGGGCGGGGACGGTCTCGATCCAGCCGTCGCCGACAACCACCAGCGCGGCCGCCGCGCGGCCGAAGGCGACGGCGCGGAAGCGCGCTCCGGGTGCGCAGCCGGTGGTGCCGGAAGGCGCCGTGACGACCGCCAGCGGGCCGGATAGGAAATCCGCGCCGGCCTGCGCCAGCAGGAGGCTGGCCAGCATCGTGTCGGCCAGCGGCGCGGCGATCGCCTGCGCACCGGCGACGCGCAGGATGGCGCAGGCATCGGCGGCCTCGAGCCCGATGCCGCCCAGCGCCTCCGGCACCAGCGCCAGCGGGATGCCCATTTCCTCGACCGCGGCCCATAAGCCGGGGTCGAGCGCGGGCGCCTCGGTCGGCCGGCCCCTGTGCTCGCGGAAGAGCCGCGACACCATATCCGTGATCATGTCCGACATGGGTGGACGTTCGCTCCTTTCCGCCGGCCGGCGCTCCCAGCGCTGGCCCCGAATCCCTCAGAGCCTCTCGATGATGGTAGCAGTCGCCAGGCCGCCGGCGCAGCACATCGTCTGCAATCCGTAGCGGACGTTGCGGCGTTCCATCTCGTGGAGCAGCGTGGTCATCAGCCGCGTGCCGCTGCAGCCGAGCGGATGGCCGAGCGCGATCGCGCCGCCATTGACGTTCAGGCGCTCGGGATCGGCGCCGGTCTCGCGCAGCCACATCAGCGGGATCGGGCCGAAGGCCTCGTTGACCTCGAAGAGATCGATGTCGTCGAGCTGCAGGCCTGCTCGGTCCAGCACGGCCTTCGTCGCCGCGACCGGGCCGGTCAGCATCAGCGTCGGGTCCGAGCCGACGGTGAGGCCGGCGACGACGCGGGCGCGCGCCCTCAGCCCGTCGCGGGCGGCGCGTTCGGCTGACGCGAGCAGCAGCGCCGAGGCGCCGTCGGCGATCTGCGAGGAATTGCCGGCCGTGCAGACGCCATCCTCGCAGAAGCTCGGCTTCAGCGAGGCGAGCTTGTCGCGCGCGGTGCCGTGCCGCACCGTCTCGTCCAGCGTGACGGGCTCGGCTGCGCCGCCTTCGCCGGCCTGGGACCCGGTGGCCGGCGGGGCCGGGACCGGCGGGGGGGGGCTCTGGATGGCGAAGTCGGCGACAGGCCCGGGCGAAAAGCCCCACTTGGCGGGCATGCGCTCGGCCGCCTCGCCCTGGGGGGTCATCTCGTGGCGGGCGCGCAGGACCGGGCCGAAGGCGTCGCCGTGGATCGAGCGGTTCGAGCCCATCGGCACGCGGCTCATGTTCTCGGCGCCGCCGACGCACAGGAGATCGGCCTGGCCGGAGGCGATCATCGCCGCGCCGAGATGCACGGCCGCTTCCGCCGAGCCGCATTTGCGGTCGATGGTGACGCCGGGCACGTGGTCGGGCCAGCCGGCCGACAGAAGCGAGGTGCGGGCGATGTTGGCGCTCTGCTCGCCGACCTGGGTGACGCAGCCGAAGACCACGTCCTGCACCTGCTCCGGCGCGACGCCGGCGCGCTGGACGACGGCGTTCAGCGCCACCGCGCCGAGATGGTCGGCGCGCACGCCGGCGAACTTGCCGCGGAACCGGCCGACCGGCGTGCGGACGGCCTCGACGATGACGACTTCCTGAAGCAACTGCCTCTCCCCGCTCAGCCCGTGGTGCCGACGCGGCGGCGTTCCTGCTCGTCGAGATAGCCTATGGCGTAGTTCTCGGGATCGGCCTCGTGGACGAGCCTCCAGTAGTCGACGAGCCGCCACGGATTGGCCGAGGTCACGCGGCCCTTCGAGTTCCGGTAGTAGCTGTTGAGCTCCGGCGAGGTCCAGACGAGGCTGGCGTGCTCTTCGTCGACCCTGCGCGTATAGGCCTGCGTCGCCTCCGGCGTCGCCTCGACGGTGCGGATGCCGTCCTCGACCATGACGCGGATGAAGTCGGCCACGTAGCGCGCGCCGCATTCGTCCATGAAGATCGCGCTGCCGCCATGGGCGAGGCCGGTGTTAGGCCCGTAGATGATGAACAGGTTGGGAAAGCCGGGCACCGCCGCACTCTTGTAGGCGTGCGGGTCGTCCGGTCCCCAGACGTCGCGCAGGTCGACGCCGCCGACGCCGCGCACGTCGAGCTGGCTGGTCAGCGAGTTGACGTCGTAGCCGGTCGAGACGACGACGATGTCGGCCTCGCGCCGCCTGCCGTCGGCGGTCACCACCGCGCTGCCGTCGATATGATCGATCCGCTCGGTGACGAGCTCGACATTGTCGCGCCGCAGCGCGGCATACCAGCCAGCATCGAGCAGGATGCGCTTGCCGTAGGGCGGGTAGGGCGGGATCGACTTGGCGAGCAGATCGGGCCGGCCCTCCAGCTCCTGCTCGATGTAGCGCTCCATGTCGATGCGGTGGCGCTCGTTGGTCATGTTCACCGAGCGGGCCGGATGCGGCCAGTCGGGATCCTTGCGCAGCGTCGGCAGCAGCCCGTCGCCGTAGCGCCACAGCATGGTGAGGCGGAACCACTCCGCGTAGAACGGCACCTCCCTGAGCAGCCATTGCTGATCTTCGCTGATCTCGTCGTGGTATTTCGGGATCGGCCGCGCCCACTGCGGGGTGCGCTGGTAGATCGTGAGCTTCTCCACCTTGTCGCAGATCTCCGAGACGATCTGCATGGAGGTGGCGCCGCTGCCGACGACTGCGACGCGCTTGTCCTCATAGGCGAGGCCATCCGGCCAGTGCATCGGGTGGAAGATCGCCCCGGGGAATGTCTCCTCGCCGCGGATCGGCATGCGCCACGGCTTGGAAAGCTGGCCGATGGCGCTGACAAGCACGTCGAAGGTCTCGGTGCGGCGGCCGTCCGGCCCCTCGACCTCGACGCTCCACGTCGCCTCGTCGTCGTTCCAGCGCGCGCCGCGGACCAGGGTGTTGAGCTCGACATGCCGGACGACGCCGGTCTCGGCGGCAATGCCGCGCATGTAGTCCTGGATCTGCTCGCGCGTCGAGAAGTAGCGCGACCACGAATAGCGGCTGCCGAAGGAGAACGAATAGGCATGGTTGGGCGTGTCGACGCCACAGCCCGGATAGCGATGCTCGCGCCAGGTGCCGCCGACGTCGGGCCCCTTCTCGAAGATCGTGAAGTCGACGCCGAGCTCGAGCAGGTTGGACCCGATCGTGATGCCGGCGGCGCCCGCGCCGACGATCCCGACGCGCAGCTTGCGCTCCCTGAGCGCGGCCGCCGCGTCGAAGCCGGGAGTCCAGTCGACGAAGCGGGGGATGAAGCCCACCTCCTCGCGCATCATCCCGGCATATTCGGGCGGGACACGCTCGGACAGACACGCCGTCATCATCCGCACCATCGTCTCGTCGCCGGGGTCGCGCAGCGCCGGAGCCTTGCCGGCCGACAACACCTCGAAGGCCGCCTGCCGGATCTGCGCCTGCACATCTTCGGAGAAGCCCGCCGCCGGGTCGGCGATCAGCGTCACGTCGCGGACCGGGCGGTAGGGCGGCTCGAGCCACTTGCCGTCGCCGGTCATGTGGAAGAGCACCATCAGGAGGACGCGAAGGTCGGCCGCCTCGAGTGAGCGCCTGAGTTGCTGCGGTTCCGGGCGGGAGGCTTCGGTCATTCAAATTCCCATGCTTCTTGCCGGGGCGGCGCTCTCCCGCAGGAGGGTGCGTTCCGGGACACGTGAGGCCTCGGCGCGGAGCGAGCGCCCTGTCCGCCCGATGGCGGCCCAACGGGGATCGCCTTCGGCGGGTGGGGAACGCTCGCTTCCCGTCTTGAGACCTGACCTTCACTGAATCGAATGGTCGGTATTGAAATATACTTGCTGGTATCATATCGCAAGAGCCAATCGTCGCGGCGGCTTCGACGCCGGATGGCAAAAGGGGAGGCGGGCTTGCCGCGGCTCCCGCGGGAGTGGCGTATGGACGGGCAGGCGACGGCACTCTGCGATTTCAGGCTGGAGGCGCGGGATTTCCGGCATGTGGGCAGCGGCCTGCGACGGCCGGAATGCGTGGTGGCGCTCAGCGACGGCAGCGTGCTCGCCTCGGACCGCGCCGGCATCGTCACGCGCATCTTCCCCGACGGCTCGCAGACCGATCACGGTTCGGGCGCGCAACTCGCCAACACCTTCGCCCTCGACGACGACGGCACGGCGATCGTCGCCGACCTGAAGCGCGGCGCGATCCTGTCCTTTGACGGCGGCAAGGCCTCGCTTCTGCATGACAGCTATGAAGGCGAGCCGCTAGGCGCGGTGAACTTCTGCCTGGCCGGCGAGGCCGCCGCGGGCGAATGGTACGTCTCGGTGGCGACGCGGCATGCCGACTTCCGCGCAGCCATCGAGCGGCCGCGGGCCGACGGTCGCATCTTCAGGCTGACGCCCGGCCGCATCGAACGCGTCGCCGACGGCCTGTTCTTTCCCAATGCGATGCAGATCGACCCGACGGGCGGCTGGCTCTACGTCGCCGAGACGACCGCCGGCGCGATCTCGCGGGCGCCGCTGCTGGCGGACGATACGCTCGGCCGGTTCGAGCGCTTCGGCCCCGACCCGCTCTACCCCGGCGCCTACACCGATGGGCTGGCGCTCGATTCGGCCGGCAATGTGTGGGTGACGGAACTCTCCCGCAACGCCATCCTGGCGATCGCGCCGGACGGCGCTTGCCACACGGTGTTCGAGGATCCGGAAGGCACGGTCCTGCGCGCCCCGACCGACCTCGCCTTTGGCGGGGCGGATCTGCGCTCCGTCTTTGTCAGCAGCCTGAAGATGTCGACGCTGCCGGTCTTCACCGCGCCCGTGCCGGGGCTCGCCTTGCGGCACTGGCGCAACGCTACGCGCCCCGCATTCTGAAGCGATGATCAGCCCCTCGCGCATGCGGCATAGCAAATTGCCACTTGCCGCCTCCGGGCGGACGTCATAGATATGTACCAATCAGTATTGATTTATACCAATCGGAAAAATCGGCGATGCGAAGCCGCGTCGCCGACCCGTCCAGGAGTGAAGCATGGCCAATGAACTCGCGCCCTACGCCAACCGGCACCTGATCAACGGAACCTGGCGCGAGGGCGAGGGCACGCTCGACATGCCGGTCTACGAGCCGGCCACCGGCAGGCTGCTGACGACCGTGAAGGCGGCTTCGCTGGCGCAGGTCGACGAGGCGGTCGAGGCGGCCAGCGTCGCCTTCGAGGCATGGTCGGCGCTGTCGATCAACCGCCGTGCTGAGATGCTGCTGAAGGTCAGGACGCTGCTCGACGCCCGCGCCGACGAATTGGCCCGTGTGCTGTCGATGGACAACGGCAAGACGCTCGCCGAGGCGCGCGGCGAGATCGGCCGGGCGGCAGAGGCGATCGCCGGGGCCATCGGCGCGCCGACCTCTTACTACAGCCAGTCGGGCAACGTCGCGCCGGGTCTCGACGCGCGCCGCGTGCGCTATCCGCTGGGCGTCTGCGTGGCGGTGACGCCGTTCAATTTCCCGGTCATGAACCCGTCCATGTTCTCGGCCTGGGCGCTGGTCTGCGGCAACACGCTGGTGCTGAAGCCGTCGGAGCAGACGCCGATCGCCACCAACACGCTGGTCGAGATCTTCTGCGAGGCGGGCATCCCCGACGGCGTGCTGAGCGTCGTGCATGGCGGCGCCGACGTCGGCGAGCGCCTGGTCGCGCATCCGAAGACCGTGGCGGTCACCTGCATCACATCGTCGCCGGTGGCGAAGGCGATCTATCTCGCCTGCAGCGCGGCCGGCAAGCGCGTCCAGGCCAATGGCGGCGGCAAGAACCCCTACGTCGTCATGCCCGACTGCGACCTCGACCGCACGGTGGACGGCATCGCCGACGGGGCCTTCGGCATGTCGGGCCAGCGCTGCCTGGCAGCGAGCCGCTGCATCGTCGTCGGCGACGTCTACGACGCCTTCGTGGCGCGGCTCGTCGAGCGCGCCAAGGCCTTCGTGCTCGGGCCGAGCCAGGACCCGAAGGTGACGATGGGGCCGGTGGTCTCGGCCGCCAGCAAGGCGCGCGTGGTCAAGGCGATCGAGACGGCGAAGGCCAACGGCGGCACGATCCTGCTCGACGGCCGCGAGCATGCCAACCGCGTCGCCAGCGCCTCGGACGAGGGCTATCTGATCGGACCGTCGATCGTCACCGGGCTGTCGCCGAAGGACCCCGTCGACCGGCAGGAGGTGTTCGGGCCGTTCCTGGTGATCCACCGCGTCGCCACCTTCGATGAGGCGATCCGCCTCGCCAACGACACCGAGTTCGGCAATGCCGGGGCGATCTACACCGAGAGCGGCCGCCATGCGGCGCGGTTCGAGCGCGAGTGCCGGGCCGGCAACATCGGCGTCAACACCTTCCCGGCGCCGCCGATGAATTTCCAGATGGGCGGCATGGGCACCTCCTTCTACGGCGACGTCCACACGCTGGGCGACGGCTACATGCTGTTCTTCACCGACCACAAGGTGGTGGTGTCGCGCTGGTAGCTCCGCGGCGGGCAGCCGGCAGAAGCCGCTGCCGAATGCGCGGGGGATGGCCGGGTGCCTGTCCTTCGGTGGAGTTGCGCTTGCGCTCCTGTGGCGGATATGGGTTGGATGAAGCGTGGTACATTCTGGAATGATCGGCAGCTCAACAGGCATCACGCCGCATAGACTGGGGCCGGGGAATGCGTGAGGAAGTCAGGGAGTTCAAGCGCCAGCGCATCCTGGAAGTGGCGGAACGGCTGTTCTACGAAGGCGGCTTCGACGCCACCAGCGTCGATATCGTCGCCTCCGAGCTCGGCGTGACCAAGCCGTTCATCTACAACTATTTTCCCAACAAGGTGGCCATCCTCGAAGCGCTCTACGAGCGCTCGGCCGAGCGCCTGCTGGGCTATGTGGAGGGCGACGGCAAGAGCGGCGGCGATCCCGTCAGCCGCCTGCGCAGCTTCGTCAAGCTGTTCGTCCATGAGAACGTCAAGTTCCAGGTCGGCAGCGGCGTCTACCTGCAGGAGGAGAAGCACCTGCAGAAGGAGGCGCTGGCGCGGATCCGGGCGATCGAGCGCAAGTTCAACAAGCGGCTCACCTCGCTGATCCAGGAAGGGGTCGAGGAAAAGGTCTTCAAGGTCAAGAATCCGGACATCGCCTCGCTCAGCATCAGCGGCATGGTCCGTTGGGTGCATCGCTGGTATCGGCCGGACGGTCGGCTGGGCGCCGACGAGATCGCCGACGAGATCGCCGAATACGCGCTGCGGATCGTCGGCTTCGACTGAGCCGGCGCGTCGGGCGAGGGAGGGCGCGCGGTGGTCTGGGCACCGGAATCGCTGTTCGGCCGGCACCTGCCGCTGGTCGTGCTGACCGGCTTCCTCGGCAGCGGCAAGACCACGCTGCTCAACCGCCTGCTGCGCGACGGCCGGCTCGCCGATTCGGCCATCATCGTGAACGAGTTCGGCTCCGTCTCGGTCGACCATGCGCTGATCGAGGCGCCGGCCGGCGACGTCTTCGCGCTGCCTAATGGCTGCATGTGCTGCTTCGCCAGCGACGACCTCTACGCGGCGCTTTCGCGCGTGTTCGAGGCCGAGCGCGCCGGCACGGCGAAGGGTTTTCGGCGCGTCATCATCGAGACGTCCGGCCTCGCCGATCCGGAAGCGGTCATACAGTCGGTCACCGACAATCCCGTGTTCGGCCGCTTTCTCTGGCTGGACCGGCTGGTGACCACGGTCGATGCGCAATACGGGCTCGACCAGCTCTCGGACCATCCCGAGGCCCTGAAGCAGGCGCGGCTGGCCGACCGCCTGGTGCTGACCAAGACGGACCTCGTCGAGCCCGCCGCGGTCGAGGCGGCGGTTGCCGGCCTGCGCGCGGCCAACCCCTACGCCGTTCTGCACGAGGGCGTCGATGCGGCGGTCGGCTTGGGAGAGCTACTGTCGCCGGCCTTCCTCGATCCCGGCAGGGAAGCCTCCTTCGTCGGCGCGTGGGCGGCGCGCCAGCCGGGGCTGGTTTCCACCCGCTGCCGCTGCGAGGACCCGACCGAGCACGCGCCGGACTGCACCGGCCACGGCCACCTTTCCGGTCGCCACCATCATCGTCATCCGGGGGCCGAGGTCGTGTCGGTTGTGCTGACAGCGCAGGCGCCGCTCGACTGGCGCGCCTTCCATCTGTGGCTCACCGGCCAGCAGCGGCGCTACGGCGCCTCGCTGCTCAGGGTGAAGGGCTTGGTGCGAGTCGAGGGCACGGAGAGGCCGATCGTCATCCATGCCGTGCGCACGACGATGCACGTGCCCGTCGAGCTGAACGAGTGGCCGGCGGGGGCGGGCGACACGCATGTCGTCTTCATCCTGAAGGATGGGGACGGCGCGGCGCTCGAGCGCGACTGGAGGCGCTTCGTAGGCACCCCGCAGGCGGCCGCCCTGACGATGCCGGCATAGACCGGCGCGGGCGGCGCGACGCGCTTGACCCCTCGGGTCGAGCGTCATATACTCAAAGGTATAAAAATATTCTGAATGGTATATAGACCGCCGCGGCGGCTTTGCGCGCCCGGCGCGACGGCGCCGCACATCTTCAACATCGAGGGACCAGATGACCAATCACGGCGACCAGTATTCGGTGGCGCGGCTCGCGGATCGCGCGGCCATCTACGACACGCTCTGCCGCGGCTGCCGGGCCGTGGATCGCGGCGACTACGACGCGATCGCCGACATCTATCATCCCGATGGGATCGACCATCACGGCGGCGCCGGCGGCAGCCGCAGTCCGAAGGACCTCGCGGCCTGGGTGAAGGGCCGCCACGGCAGGATCCCGTTCTCCAAGCACATGATCGGCAACGTGCTGATCGAGTTCACCGGGCCCGACGAGGCGGCGGTCGAGACCTACTGCCTCGCCTTCCAGCGCTATCCGGCCGACGCACGCGAGAACCTCGCCGCGCTGATGGGGGACCTGCCGGTCAGCGACACCAACCCGACCGATCTGGTGATCGCGGCGCGCTACGCCGACCACTTCGTCCGGCGCAATGGCGAATGGAAGATCCTCGAACGCACCATCGTCTACGATTCCAGCATGCTGATCGAGGCGGCGGGCCTGGAGCCCTTCGCCATCTCCGGCCTGGCGCGCGGAACGCGCAACATGGACGACCCGGTCTACAGGATGCGCAGCGCGCTCGGCCTGTAGCGGTGCGGGCGGCGGAAGGCTCCGCACGCTCCTGTTCAGTCCTGAAATTGATAGAGCCAGCCTCGTCGTCGACGGGGCTGGCTCTATCTTTGGCGCCGTATGGAAAGATGCGGGCGCCGGCCGCGCTCGCCGTCAGAGATGCGTCTTCAGGCGCTTCTGCAACTCGCCGACGATGCCTTGCCGGAAGATCAGCACGAACAGCATGAACACGATGCCCTGGATCAGCAGCACCCACGGCCCGTAGGGCGCCATGAACTGCTCCAACATCAGGATGACGTAGCTGCCGACCACCGGCCCGAAGATCGTGCCGATGCCGCCGACGAGGTTGATCAGCACGACCTCGGTCGAGATGTTGAGCGACACGTCGGTGAGGGTGGCTATGCCGAACAGCACCGTCTTGAGCGAGGCCGCGAAGCCCGACAGCGCCGCCGAGATCACGAACGAGAGCAGCTTGAAGCGGTCGACGTCGACGCCCAGCGACTTGGTGCGGTCCGGATTGTTGCGGATGGCGCGCAGCACCTGCCCGAAGGGCGAGTGCACGATGCGGTTGTAGAACACCAGCACCGCGAGCAGGATGACCGACAGCGTCCAGTAGAGCGCCATGTTGGACGACAGGTCCACGAGGCCGAACAACGTGCCGCGCGGCACGCTCTGGATGCCGTCCTCGCCGCCGGTGAACGGCGCCTTCAGCGCGACGAAGTAGACCATCTGCGCGAGCGCCAGCGTGATCATGCCGAAATAGAGGCCCTGGCGGCGGATGGCGATCCAACCGAAGACGAGCCCGAGCAGGCCGGCATAGGCGGTGCCGGCGAGCACGGCGAGCCCCACCGGCAGCCCCCATTGCGTCGCCGCATAGCCGCACAGATAGGCGCCCATGCCGAAGAAGGCGGCATGGCCGAAGCTCATCAGCCCCGTATAGCCGAGCAGCAAATTGTAGGCGCAGGCGAAGATGATGAAGCAGTACACCTTCATCAGGAAGATCGGGTAGACCGCCAGCGGCGACACGACGACGACGACCACGAAGGCGAGGAAGAAGATCGCCCGCGCCCGCGTGAAGCCGAGGAACTGGAAGCTGTCGCGGCCCTCCATCGGGAGAGGCCGGGTTTCGGTCGCAGCGCTGCTCATGCCATTTTCCCGAAAAGTCCGCGCGGGCGCAGGACGAGGATGATCACCATGGCGACGAAGATCACCGTGGACGACGCCGATGGGAACGTCGCCTTGGCCAGTCCTTCCAGGAGCCCGAGGCCGAGACCCGTCACGATGGAGCCGAAGATGGAGCCCATGCCGCCGATCACGACGACGGCGAAGACGACGATGACGATGTTGGTTCCCATCGCCGGGTCGATCGTCATCACCGGCGCGGCCATGACGCCGCCGACGCCGGCGAGCGCGACGCCGGCCGCGTAGGTGAGCGTCAGCATCACCGGCACGTTGATGCCGAAGGCCTGCACCATGGCCGGGTTGTCGGTCGCCGCCCTCAGCTTCGCCCCGAGCGGGGTGCGCTCGATCACGAACCAGGTCGCCAGGCACAGCACGATGCCGGCCACGACGACCCACACCCGGTAGAGCGGCAGGAGCATGAAGCCGATGTCGACCGCGCCCCGCAGGCTGGGCGGGATGGGATAGGGCACGCCCTGCTGGCCGAAGACGATGCGGATCAGCCCCTCGATCGCCAGCGCCAGGCCGAGCGTCAGCAGCAGGCCGTAGAGGTGGTCGATCTTGTAGAGCCGCCGGATCAGCAGCACCTCGACGACGATGCCGATCAGCCCGACCAGCACCGGCGCGATCAGCAGCGAGCCCCAGTAGCCGATGCCCAGCGTGGCGCCCAGCATGTAGGCGAGGAAGGCGCCGAGCATGAAGAACACGCCGTGGGCGAAGTTGATGACGCCGAGCAGGCCGAAGATGATCGCCAGCCCCAGCGACAGGATCGCGTAGAACACGCCGTTGACCAGCCCCAGCACCATCTGGCCAAGGATCAGATTGAGGTTGAGGTCGAATGGCATCGCTGCCCCCTACACGGCCAGAAGGCGGTCGACGCGGTCGATCTTGGCGGCGAACTCGCTGCCTTCGAGGCGATCCACGATGACGCCGTTTTCGATGAGGTAGTGGATGTCGGCCAGCCCCTCGACGAAATGAGCGTTCTGCTCCACCAGGATGATGGTGAAGCCGAGCGCCTTGATCTCGGCGATGGTGCGGGCGATCTGCTGGACGATGACGGGCGCCAGCCCCTCGGTCGGCTCGTCGAGAAGCAGCACACGCGCGCCCGTGCGCAGGATGCGGGCGATCGCCAGCATCTGCTGCTCGCCGCCCGAGAGCTGCGTGCCGCGGCTGGAGCCGCGCTCGCGGATGTTGGGGAACAGCTCGTAGATGCGCTCGACGCTCATGCCGCCCTTGGCCACGACCGGCGGCAGGAACAGGTTCTCCGTTACGCTGAGCGAGGGGAAGATGGCGCGGTCCTCGGGGCAGAGCGCGATGCCCTTGCGGGCGATCTGGTCGGGGCGCAGCCTGAGCAGGTCGGCGCCGCCGAAGCGGATCTCGCCCTTGGTCCGCCCCATCAGGCCCATCAGGGCGCGCATCGTCGTCGTCTTGCCGGCGCCGTTGCGGCCGAGCAGCGAGACGACGCGGCCCTCGGGAACCTCCATGTCGACGCCGTGCAGGACGTGGCTCTCGCCGTACCAGGCGTGCAGGTTGCGGATCTCAAGCATGCGGCTTTCCCAGATAGGCCTCGACCACGCGCGGGTCGCCGGCCACCTCGTCATAGGTGCCGCGCGCGATGACCTGCCCGCGCGCCAGCACGGTCACCCGGTGGCACAGCCCCTTCACCACCGCGAGGTTGTGCTCGACCATCACCACGGTGCGGCCGACGGCCACCTTGCCGATCAGCGCGGTGACGCGGCCGATATCCTCGCGGCCCATGCCGCTCGTCGGCTCGTCCAGAAGCAGCACCTGCGGGTCGAGCGCCAGCGTCATAGCAATCTCCAGCGCGCGCTTGCGCCCGTAGGGCAGGTCGCCGGCGCGGATGTCGGCGGCATCCGCGAGGCCGAGCTCGCCGAGCAGCTCCATGGCGCGGGCATTCAGGCCGTCGAGGCAGAGCTCCGAACGCCAGAAGTCGAAATTGGTCCGCCGCTTCTGCTGCAGCGCGAAGCGGACGTTGTTGAGCGCGGAGAAGTCCGAGAAGATTGACGAAATCTGGTAGGAGCGCACCAGCCCGTGCCGGGCGATCGTGTTCATCGGCAGACCGGAGATGACCTCGCCGCGCAGGCGGATCTCTCCAGACGTGACCGGCAGGCTGCCGGTTAGCAGGTTGAAGCAGGTCGTCTTGCCGGCCCCGTTCGGGCCGATCAGCGCATGCACCTCGCCCTCGGCGATGGCGAGGTCGACCCCGTCCACGGCCTTGAACGAGCCAAACTTCCTGGTGATGCCACGCGCTTCGAGCACCGTGTCCGTCAACCTTCGTCTCCTCCTTCCGCAGACGCCTCCGCGCCGCGGTCTCGTCAGTGGGGCCGGGGCGGCGCCATGCCACCCCGGCCCGTTCCGTCAGCCCTTGGCGTAGGGACAGGTGCTCTGGGCCAGGTCCGGCTTGACCTCGTCGCCGGGGACCGTACCGGTGATCACCAGATAATCCCAGTCGCCCTTGCTCTCTGCCGGCGTCTTGGTGCGGTAGCTGAACACGTCGCGCACGGTGACGCCATCCTTGCGGATCGTCGCGGTCGAGCCGTTGATCAGCTCCATCGGATGCTCGCGCATCCAGGCGTGGATCTTGTCGGCGTCGGTGCCGTCGACGGCATCGATCGCGCGCAGGTAGTGGCGGGTGTGCGCGTACAGGCGGGCGGCGGCCCACGTCGGCGGCCGACCGTAGGACTCGCGATAGAGCTTGGCGAAGGCGCGGGTCGCGTCGTTCTGGTCCCAGTAGAACAGGATGGTGCCGCTGACGCCCTGGAAGACGTCGAGCCCGACCGCCTTGAAGTCGGTGTCGGAGAGGTAGAACGGCGCAAGCGTCGCCTTGACGCCGAACTCCTGCGCCTGCTTGGCGATGGTGTTCTGCCAGGAGCCAAAGGTGGCGAGCGCGATGTTGGTGGCGCCCAGCGCCTGCGCCTGCAGCAGGTAGGCCGAGAAGTCGGTCGTGGTCGGCGTGTGGGCGACGCCGCCCACCACTTCGCCGCCGGCGGCAGTGATCGCCTCGGTGGCGCGCGCCTGCAGCTCGTGGCCGAGCGCATAGTCGACGGTGATGAAGAACCACTTCTTGCCGCCGGCCTTGAGCTGCGGCAGCACCACGGCGCGGGCGACGGAGGCCGTGTCGAGCACGGTCATCACCTGATGCGGCCCGCACTTCTCGTTGATGAGCTTGGTGCTCGCAGCCGCCATCATCATCGACACGTTCTTGTCGCGGATCAGGTCGCTGACCGCGAGCGCGACGGCCGAGTTGTCGACGTTGAGCAGCAGGTTGACGCCCTTCTGGTCGATCCACTCGCGGGCGATCGACATGCCTACGTCGGCCTTGCCCATGTGGTCGGCCGACAGCACGTTGATCGGCTCGCCATTCACCTTGCCGCCGAATTCGTCGATCGCCATGCGCACCGCGTGCAGCGCGGATTCGCCCGACAGGTCGGCCGAGCCGCCCGTGAGCTGCGCGAGATAGCCGATCGTCACGTCGGCATAAGCGGGAAGCGACATCGCGCCGAGCGCGATCGCCGATACCGCCGCCTTCAACCAGTTCGTCTTCATCCAAGATCCCTTTCTGGAAAACGCATCTGCCTCATGCCCGGACTTCGCTTGCGAGCCGGGCTTTCCCGGCCACGCGGGCGCGGGACGTCGTCTGTCGGTCGTGTGTCGAAGGCCCGAACGTGCGTTCGTCCCGTCGTCCGGGTCCGCGCAGGGCCGGCAAGCTCCCTACGCGGGCGGCGGGGCGATGCATCGCCGCCCCGCTCTGTCTGTTGGTCGGCTGTCAGCCCTTGACGAGCGGGCAGGTGCTCTGGGCCAGGTCCGGCTCGATCTGGGCGCCATGGACGGGCCCGTTGATCACGAAATAGTCCCAGTCGCCCTTGCTCTCGGGGGGCGTCTTGGTGCGGAAGCTGTAGACGTCGCGCACGACGAAGCCGTCCTTGCGGATCGTCGCCGTGGTGCCGTCGACCAGTTCCATCGGATGCTCGCGCATCCAGGCGTGGATCTTGTCGGCGTCGGTGCCGTCGACGGCGTCGACCGCGCGCAGGTAGTGGCGCGTATACTCGTAGTTGCCGGCGGCGGCCCAAGTCGGCGGACGGCCATAGGACGCCTCGTACCGCTTGGCGAAGGCGCGCGTCTGGTCGTTCGTGTCCCAATAGAACTGGATCGTGCCGCTGACGCCCTGGAAGGTGTCGAGGCCGACCGACTTGACATCCGTGTCGGTGAGATAGAAGGGCGACAGCGTCGCCTTGACGCCGAACTCCTGCGCCTGCTTGGCGATGGTGTTCTGCCAGGTGCCGAAGGTGGCGAGCGCGATGTTTGTTGCGCCGGAGGCCTGAGCCTGCAGCAGGAAGGCGGAGTAGTCGGTCGCCTGCGGCGAATGGGTGGCAGAGCCGACGACCTGGCCGCCGGCTGCGGTGATCGCCTCGGTGGCGCGTGCCTGAAGGTCGTGGCCGAGCGCGTAGTCGACGGTGATGAAGAACCACTTGTCGCCGCCGGCCTTGACCTGCGGGATCACGACGGCGCGCGCCTGCGACGTGGTGTCGAGGATCGTCATGATCTGGTGGGCCCCGCACTTCTCGTTGATGAGCTTGGTGTTGGCCGCCGCCATCATCATCGAGACGTTCTTGTCGCGGATCAGGTCGCTGACCGCCAGCGCGACCGCCGAATTGTCGACATTGAGCAACAGGTTGACGCCCTTCTGGTCGATCCACTCGCGGGCGATGCCCAGGCCGACGTCAGCCTTGCCGAGATGGTCGGCCGACAGCACGTTGATCGGCTCGCCGTTCACCTTGCCGCCGAAATCCTCGACGGCCATACGCACGGCGTGCAGGGCCGACTCGCCTGCGAGGTCGGCCGAGGCACCCGTCATCATGGCCAGATAACCGATATTCACGTCTGCGGCGGCGGGAATCGACCCGGCGGCCAGTGCCGCCGCCGACACGGCAGCTTTCACCCAGCGGTTCTTCACGAAGGCTCTCTCCTCTCCTGAACGCCAGTTGCGGGGTGGATCATAGTGTAGGTCAGTCAACAGGGGAAGTCATGGAGTTAAAAAAATATACCGCTTGGTAACTCCCCGCGCCAATGCTGTTTTCTGGAGAAGGGAAGGGCAGTCTCTCATCCCCGAGAGCAATCTTGTGCGGAGCCGGCTTGATAAAGCGTCGGCAGGTGGCACGGAGAGTTGACGACCAATCGGTAAAGTTCATATACTTATGGGTATAATAATATGGGCGGAGGTAGCTGGTATGCGTCAGCTCGCCGATGCCGGACTGGCGCCATGCAGCCGGAGACAGGAACCATGAGCAAGCGCGAGTTTCTCGGTGATGCCGCCAGTTTCGGCCGGTTCGGCAATGGCAGCGTCGTGGCGGCGGGCGGCTATGTGTTTGCAGTCGCCAATGCCATGGAAGGCGGCGCGGAACGGAAGGCGGATCTTTCCGTTGCGGACGAGATTCGGCTGTGCATCGACGAGCTCAAGGGGATGCTGAGGCTGAAGGGGCTCGACTTCGACGCGCTGTCACGCTGCAACGTGTTCCTGGCTAGCGCGGACCTGCGCGAAGCCTTCTGGCCAGCCTTGGCCGCCGAGTTCGGGCCGGATCGGCCGCCCGTCCACAGCATGTAGGTGTGCGAGCTGCGGGGCGGCTGCCGGGTGGTGGTCGACGCGGTCGCGGTGCTGCGGGGCTGCCGCCCCTGCCGCCGGCGCGAAGCTCGCCCGGCGTTTCGGAAGGATTGGATCGCAGATGTCGCAAAAGACGTGTTTCTCGACCGGGACGGCCTATCCGGGTGGCCAGTGCGTCGATTCCGGCCACATGGTCTTCGCTTCCGCGCTCGCCGTCGACGAGCGCACGCTCGACCGTGCGGCCGAGGCGACGACGCCGGCCGAGGAGACCCGCATCGTCCTGCAGCGGATCGAGAAGATCCTCGCCGAGGCCGGCTGCACGATGCGGGACGTCGTCAAGGCCACGGTGTTCTTCACCGACGAGGCGATCCGCTTCGACGTGCTCTTCGCCTTCAGGGACTATTTCGCGCCCGGGCCGTTTCCCTCGCGCGGATCGTTCGGCATCGGCCTGTGGCGCGACTGCCGCGTGCAGATCGACGTCGTCGCGGTGCGCTCGTAGCGCCCGGCCGCCTCTCAACGGAATCAGATGGAAGGTCTCGGATGGTCGAGTTCATCGTTCGCCCCGGCGTCAACAAATACGGCCTCTCCGCCGGCGCTTCGACCGGCAAATTCCTGTTCCTCGGCTCGATGGCGCTCGACGTCGAGAAGCTGAAGCGGCTGCCCGAGGCCGACACGCTGGAGAACGAGGCGAGGATCTGCCTCGACATCGTGGAGACCCGGCTGAACGCCCGCGGCCTCGGCAAACGCGACATCGTCAAGGTGACGGCCTACGCGACCGACGTGTCCTACATGGACGCCATGTATCGCGGCCTCGAGGCCTATTTCGCGCCGGGTCCGTTCCCGGCGATCTGCCCGATCGTCGCCACGGTGGCGGCCGACTGTCGCTTCGAGTTCGAGATCATCGCAGCGGAGTGAACATGCGTTCGCGGCCGGGCCGCGGCCCGTTCGATGGCTCCGCGATTTGCAGTTGACTGGTATTCTCGCTGGCGATACTGGTTAGTAAATTAATAGAACTTGAAAGTAGGGGAAGAGGGAGAGAGACTCTTCTCGCGCTTCGGGTGAGCCGCCCCATGCCGCCATCATCGCGACGGTATGGCTCCCTGCACCGTCGTAAAGTCTCTCCCGCTCGTATGGATCAGGATGACCGCCGTCGATGGCGGTTGCGGACGACCGGCTGTCCGGCCATGGCGCGCATCGCGCGCGGTCAGGGCATGGCATGACGACAGACCCGCATCCGGGCGCGGCATCTTTCCCGGCGCATGCGCCGGCTCGCAACTGCAAGTCGTTGTAATTCGCTGGTTTGAACCGTTGGAGGATGGAATGATCAGACTCTTCGACCGCTTCGGTGCCCTCGCCATGGGCCTTGGTGTCGGCCTCGGCCTGGCAGTGGCGGGCGAGGCCCCCGCCGCGCCCCCCCCCGGATTGCCACACCACGCGATCCGCCTCGCGCTTCCCCGCCGCGCCGGGCCCTCGGCCGCATCCCGACCGAGGCGGCATCGAAGTTCCTGCCGCAGCCGATCGTCGTCGAATACCGGCCCGGCGGGCAGGGCGCGGTCGGTATCCTGGAGATGATCAACTCTAAGGCCGACGGCTACACCATGGCCTTCTGCGGCATCACCTGCTACGCGCTGCCGCAGATGATGGACCCGGCCCCCTTCAAGGTCGACGACTTCGTTCCCGTCACCACGCTGGTGTCCACGCCGGTCGTGCTCGTCGCCCGCAAGGATCTCGGCCTGAAGGACGTCAAGGCGGTCGTCGACAGCGCGCTCGCCAATCCCGACAAGCTCTCGATCGGGCTTCCCGGCACCGCCTCGGGCACCGCGCTGACCACGCATATGTTCCGCGCCGCCAGCAAGGCGCCGCTCCATCTCGTGCCCTATTCCGACGGCACCTACATGACCGACATCCTCGCCGGCCGCCTCGACCTGATCGTCATTACGGTCGGCCAGGCGATCGAACATGTGCGGGCCGGCAACATGGTGCCGCTCGCCGTCAGCGGCACCACGCGCTCCTCCCTGCTCCCCGATGTCCCGACCTTCAAGGAGGCCGGCTTCTCCGGCGTCGAGGTGACGCCCGCGGTCCACGTCGTGGTGCCCAAGGGCACGCCGGAGAAGGAGATCGCCATCCTGAACGCGGCCTATGCCAAGGCTCTGCGCGAGCCGGAACTGGCCGAGAAGCTGCGGTCGCTGGCGATCGAGCCGGTGGGCGACACGCCGCAGGAAGCCCGCAAGGTCGTCGACGACATGATCCAGGCCTATGGCCAGGTCATTCGCGACAACAACATCAAGATGGGCCGCTGAGCGCCCTGCGGCGCTCCCGACGAACGACAATCCCGCCATGGCGCCTTCGCGGAAGGCGTCATGGCCGCACCCGGCGGACCCGCACATGAACGCAGTCTCGATGCCTGGAACCGGCTACTTCCAGGACCGTAACATCACTACCCGCTACCGCATCGAGGGCTCCGGCCCCACGGTCGTGCTGATCCACGGCGTCGGCGGCCAGCTCGACATGTGGGACCCGATCGTCCCGCATCTGTCCGACAGGTTCCGCGTCATCCGCTACGACCTGCGCGGCTTCGGCGAATCGACCAGGGTCAAGGGGCGCTACGAGGTCGGCTCCTACATCGAGGACTTTGCCTCGCTCATGCACCACCTGAAGGTGGAGCGCTGCCATCTGGTCGGCCAGTCGCTGGGCGGCATCATCGCGCAGGGCATCGCGCTCACCTATGGCGGCATGATCGACCGGCTGGTGCTTTCCTCCACCATCGGCGGCGTCAATGCCGAGGACAAGGCGTTCCTGCGCGAGCGCTACCTGAAAGTGCGCGACGGCGCCGACGCGCAGGACCATTTCGACCGTTCGCTGGAGGTCTACTTCTCGCCGGAATATCTCAAGGCCCATCCCGACGCGGTGCTGAAGGAGCGCGAGGCGCGCAGGGACATCGATCCCGAGTGCTTCGCCGCCGCCTACCGTATCATCGCCGAGACCGACATGGTCGAGGACCTGCACAAGGTGAAGTCGAGAACGCTCGTCCAGACGGGCGAGCTCGACCGCGCCAGCCCGCAGATGGCCAAGGCTATGGCGCGCGCAATTCCCGATTCGCGAGTGGTCATCTACAAGGGGCTGCGCCACCGTCTGGTGGCGGAGGCCCCGGACCTGGTCGGGCAGACCATCCGGGATTTCCTTCTCGCCTAGCGAAGCGTCACGATAGCGGGCCGGAACAAGCGCCGGCCCCGAAAAGAGGGCCAGGTGTACGTCAGGAACGCGATCAGCGGCGCCGCGCTCGCTGCCCTTGGGGTCTATGTCTGCGCGACCGCGGTCGCCACGCTCGACCTCGGCGACGCCGTCTACTGGGGGCCGGGCTACTTCCCGATGCTGCTCGGCGGCCTGCTGGCGATCCTCGGCGGCGTGCTGGTGATCCAGGCGCTCTTCGAGGAGGGGCCGCCGCTCTCGGCCGTCAACTGGCGCGGCGTCGTCCTGATCTGCGGTGCGCCGATCGTGGTTGCCCTGTTCGTCGAGCGGCTGGGGCTGGTTCCCACGCTGCTGGCGACGGGGGCGATCGCCGGCCTCGCCCAGCCGGACGTCGGCCTCGTGAAGGCGCTGCTGACCTCGCTCGGCATCCTGATCGTCTGCCTTGTCGTCTTCGTCTACGGCCTCGGGATGAACGCCGCACTGTTCGGCACCTGGTTCGGAGGATACTGAGCCATGGACACGCTGATGTCGGTACTGGGCGGGTTCGAGGTCGCGCTGCTGCCGACCAACCTGCTCTACTGCTTCGTCGGCGTGCTGCTGGCCGCTCACATACACGCCCTCGCAGGCACCCGAGGTGATCATGCTGGCTGGCATTGAATACGGCACGCATGAGGGCGGTTCCCCCACCGCCTTCCTGATGATCCTGCCGGGCGAGGCCTCGGCCATCGTCACGGCCATCGACGGTCACGAGATGGCGAAGAAGGGACGCGCCGGCGCCGCGCTCGCGATCGCGGCCATCGGCTCCTTCATCGCCGGAACCGTCGCCACCGGCGTCATCGTCGTGGCCGCCGTGCCGCTGACGGCGATGGCGCTGAAGTTCGGGCCGGTCGAGTATTTCTCCCTCATCGTGCTCGGTCTGGTGTGCACCATCGCGCTGGCGAGCGGCTCGCTGGTGCGCGCCGCCGCGATGATCGTGCTCGGCATGATCTTCGGCGTCGTCGGCATGGACGTCGGCACCGGCGCCTTCCGCTTCACCTACGGCTTCATGGAG
>Ga0066256_1000651_pt1 | contig 43510 bp, 40 predicted proteins | sample ThiBio_1000_biof_FD_87107 | JGI IMG/M metagenome (GOLD analysis project Ga0066256, IMG submission 87107) | Wastewater bioreactor microbial communities from Cape Town, South Africa - Thiocy_expt_1000_biof (version 2) | ecosystem: Engineered > Bioreactor > Thiocyanate-remediating >... | reverse complement strand
GGGTCTGCCTGGGCGCGCGGGCCGCGCCGGGGAGGCCCATGGCGTGGGTTGACGCGGCGGACCGGGATACGGCCGGAGCGGGCCCCCGGCACCATCAGGCCGTCCGGGCCATCGATCGCGCGCACGGGATGCCCTTTCCCCAGCCCGCCAATGGCCGGGTTGCACGACATCACCCCGATCGCATCGAAACGCAGCGTCACCAACGCCGTCCGCGCGCCGGCGCGAGCGGAGGCGCCTGCGGCCTCGCAGCCGGCGTGCCCGCCACCCACCACAATCACATCATAGCGATCGGTCATTTTCCTGCTGTCCCGAATGAGACTCGAGAGCATGGTGTTTGGACCACATCATGCTTTATCTCTTTGGTTTGGAATCGCCGGAACACATGTCCATCCGGCGGCCCGCTGTCAAGGAAACTCGTCGTTTCGTTTCACGTGAAACAGATCTCGGGCTGGAAACGAACCTCTTTAGGCCCCCGGCAGGCGCAAGAATGATCGATCAGCCGAAGACGCACCTCCGCTCAGGATTGCCGACAGGCAGCATGTTTCACGTGAATCACGTCCATCATAGGGCCGGCATGTTTCACGTGAGTCATTTTCCAATGCAGAATTGCGAGAAGATAACATCGAGCATGTCCTCGACGTCGACGGCGCCAACAATCCGTCCCAATCTGTCGGCCGCGAGTCGAAGTTCTTCCGCGCGCAGCTCCTGCCCGGCCTGGCTGCGAAACGCCGCTTGAAGATAGGTCTTGGACTCTTCCAGCAAGGCGACGTGGCGCAGACGAGACGGGAGCACATCGCCAGCCTGCCCGATGCCATCCCCGGCGCGGCGCGCAATCTCGTCGAGCAGCGTCGTCACGCCAGCCCCGTCCTTCGTCGAAACCGTCAGATCGTACCCAGGTACGGGGCGGCCGAATTCTGCAACAAGATCTGACTTCGTTCCGATGCGAAGCACCGGCGTGTCATTCACCGAAACGTCGACCGGAACCGGCCTGTCCATGTCCTCCAGCAAAAGCACAAGGTCAGCGCCATGCGCCTTGGCGCGGGCTCTTTCTATGCCGATCGCCTCCACCTTGCCCGCATTCTCTCGAAGTCCGGCCGTGTCGGTCACCCGCACCCGGACACCCCTGAGATCGAGCACGACCTCCAGCAGGTCGCGCGTCGTGCCGGGCTCGTCGGTGACGATAGCCGCTTCGCGCCTCGCCAGCGCATTGAACAGACTCGACTTGCCGGCGTTCGGCGCTCCGAGAATAACCACCTCGAAACCGTCGCGAATGATCTCAGCGACCCGGTAGCCCGCGACGTGTCGCTCGATCTCGCCGATCAGCGCCCCCACATCGGACCAGATCGCATCCGAAACAGAACCGGGCACATCCTCCTCGTCGGAAAAATCGATCTCAGCCTCGATCATGGCCCGCGCGTGGATCAGGCGACGGCGCCAATCCAGGTAGAGCCGGCTCTGCGCGCCTTCGGCGTTGCGCACGGCGAAGCGTCGCTGCGCCTCCGTCTGGGCGTTGACCAGATCGGCGAGCGCCTCGGTGCGAACCAGGTCAAGCTTGTCGTTCAGGAAGGCGCGGCGCGTAAAATCGCCGGGCTCCGCATGCCTGACGCCCCCGCAAGCGAGGATCGCCTCCAGCATGGCAGCAACGACCGCGAGCCCGCCATGCACCTGGAACTCCGCGACATCTTCTCCCGTGAAGCTGCCCGGACCAGGAAAAAACAGCACCAGCCCGCTGTCGATCGTCGAGCCGTCCGGACTACGAAACCTCCGATACGTCGCCAGCCGATCGGTAACCATCTTCCCGGAGATCGTTTCGATTACGAATCGACTCCGTGGGCCCGAAACGCGAATCACGGCGACGCCGGCGGGCAGCCGGCCGCTGGACAACGCGACGATCGTATCTTCGTGCATTCTTCGTCGATCCCTCGCTTCCAGGCGGTTCAACTGCGCCATAGCCTAAATGCTCGCGCGGCCAAAGTCCGCACTTACTGAACCAGCGCCGCCAGGCAACCAGCCACGGTTGTTTGCATTGACTGCCGCGGCATCATGCCGAAGACTAAAGCGCAGTCCGGACGCCTGACGCCCATCGATGTCCGTACGTGCCCGGCCGAAATCTGAAAACCTGTGATCCCGCGAGGCGCTTCATCGTGACATTGCCACCGCAAAACATGCTTGGCGAGGAAGCCAGTCCGTATCTCCAGCAGCACAGTGACAATCCCGTACACTGGCGGGCTTGGTCACCGGCCGCTCTGGACGAGGCGAGGACGCTCGACCGCCCGATCCTGCTGTCCATCGGCTATGCCGCCTGCCACTGGTGCCATGTCATGGCGCATGAGAGCTTCGAGAACGACGCGATCGCCGCCGTCATGAACCGGCTCTTCGTCAACATCAAGGTCGACCGCGAGGAGCGGCCGGACATCGACCAGATCTACATGGCGGCCCTGGCCTCCATGGGTGAGCAGGGCGGCTGGCCACTGACCATGTTCCTGACGCCCGACGGCAAGCCATTCTGGGGCGGCACTTACTTTCCGCCGCAGCCGCGCTATGGCCGTCCGGGTTTCGTCCAGGTGCTGGAAGCGGTCGACAAGGCCTGGCGCGAGAAGAAGGAAAGCCTCGAGCAGAGCGCCAGCGGGCTGACCACGCATGTCGAGACTCGACTGGCCGGCGCCCACGGCAAGGCCGCGCTGACCACGGACAGCCTCGACCAGCTCGCCGAAGGCATCGACGGCATGGTCGACAGGACGCTCGGCGGCCTGCGCGGCGCGCCGAAATTCCCCAATGCGCCCTTCATGCAGACACTCTGGCTGTCCTGGCTGCGCAATGGCAACACGGACCACCGCGACGACGTGCTGTTGACTCTGGAACGGATGCTCGCCGGCGGCATCTACGATCATGTTGGCGGCGGTCTCAGCCGCTACTCCACCGACGCCGAATGGCTGGTGCCGCACTTCGAGAAGATGCTCTACGACAACGCCCAGCTCGTGCGGCAGTGCAACTGGGCCTATGCCGCGACCGGCAATGAATTGTTCCGGATACGAATCGAGGAGACGATTGCCTGGCTGCTGCGCGAGATGCGGGTCGAGGGCGGCGCCTTCGCGGCCAGCTTGGACGCCGACAGCGACGGCGAGGAGGGGCTTTTCTACACCTGGGACAGGGCAGAGATCGAGGCGGCGCTCGGCGAACGGTCGAAACTCTTCTTTAACCATCTCAGCCTCGCCAGCCCGCATGGCTGGGAAGGCAAGCCGGTCATCCACCAGACAGCCGAGCAACAGCTCGGCTCGGTCGCTGCGCGCCGGGCGTTGCAGCCGATCAAGGACAGGTTGCTGGAAATCCGCGAAAGGCGCGTGAGGCCGGGCCGCGACGGCAAGGTTCTGACCGACTGGAACGGCCTGATGATCGCAGCACTCGCCGAAGCCGGGCGTTCGCTTGGCCGAAAAGACTGGATCGAAGCCGCGGCCACGGCCTTTGCCAGTATCGTCGCGGCGCGCGAGAACGGCCGGCTGGCACACTCCATGCTCGGCTCGAAGAAGCTGTTTCCGGCGCTGTCCAGCGATTATGCCGCGATGACCAATGCGGCGATCGCGCTGTCGGAAGCGACGGGCGAGGGCGCCTATCTGGATCATGCCCGCGATTTCATCGCCGGGCTCGACCGCTGGCATGCCGACGCCGAGGGCACCGGCTACTATCTCACCGCCTCCGACAGCGGCGACGTGCCGATCCGTATCCGGGGCGACGTCGACGAGGCCATCCCGTCGGCCACGGGGCAGATCATCGAGGCTTTGGTCCGGCTGGCGTCGCTCACCGGCGACATCGATCTCCAGGACAAGGCCTTGAAGGTCGCCGAACATGCCGCCGGACGGGCCGCCCACCAGGCATATGGCCAGGCAGCCAGCGTCAACGCCTGCGCGCTGGCCATCGAACCGATGAAGCTCGTTATTGTCGACACGCCAGAAGCCTCTAGCCTCATTCCGGTCGCGAATCGAAATCCGGATCCGCGCCGGGTCGATATCGTCGTGGCGATCGGTTCGGAAGCGAATCGATCGCTTCTGCCAGGTGGTGTGCTGCCGCCGACGGACAAGCCCGGAGCGTGGCTCTGCACCGGGCAGGTCTGCCTGCCGCCGGTTGTCGAAGCCGGAGAGTTGGAAAGGCTGTTGCAGAGGGAGGCCTAGAGCGTTTCACCGTTTCACGGAACCGCTCTGTCCCTTTGTCTTGGCGCTACCTCCAAGGGAAGGCGCCACGCGCCGTTTCCCGAGAGAACGGCTCAAATTTCTGGAGTAGCCTTAGGCGGCATCGCCATCTATCAGCGTTGCCGCCGCCCCTCATCTGGCTGCCGCCATCTTCTCCCCGTAAACGGGGAGAAGGACGCTGTCGCAGTACATTTCGCCAAGCTTGAACGTTGCAAAAACGCGCCGAGGTTGCGGCCAGCCTCTCTCTCCCCGTTTACGGGGAGAGATGCCCGGCAGGGCAATGAGGGGCAGCGCCAACCTCCGCGATACCACGGTGACCTTTGCCTCGACTGCCTTAAAGGGCGGAACCGGCAGCCGCTCCAATCACGTATTCATCGAATCGAAGAAGTCGGCATTGGTCTTGGTCTGCTTGAGCTTGTCGATGAGGAACTCGATCGCGTCGGTGGTTCCCATCGGCGCCAGGATGCGGCGCAGCACGAAGATCTTCTGCAGATCCGAGCGCGGCACGAGCAGGTCTTCCTTGCGGGTGCCGGACTTGAGGATGTCGATCGCCGGATAGATGCGCTTGTCGGCCACCTTGCGGTCGAGCTGGATTTCGCAGTTACCGGTGCCCTTGAACTCTTCGAAGATGACTTCGTCCATGCGGCTGCCGGTGTCGATCAGCGCCGTGGCGATGATAGTCAGCGAACCGCCTTCCTCGATGTTGCGGGCGGCGCCGAAGAAACGCTTCGGGCGCTGCAGCGCGTTGGCGTCGACACCGCCGGTCAGCACCTTGCCGGATGACGGCACGACGGTGTTGTAGGCGCGCCCGAGGCGGGTGATCGAATCGAGCAGGATGACGACGTCACGGCCGTGCTCGACAAGGCGCTTGGCCTTCTCGATCACCATCTCGGCGACCTGCACGTGGCGCGCGGCCGGCTCGTCGAAGGTCGAGGAAATCACCTCGCCCTTCACCGAGCGCTGCATGTCGGTGACTTCCTCGGGACGCTCGTCGATCAGGAGAACGATCAGGTAGCATTCCGGATGGTTGGTGGTGATGGAATGCGCGATGTTCTGCATCAGCACCGTCTTGCCGGTGCGTGGCTGCGCGTTGATCAGAGCGCGCTGGCCCTTGCCGATCGGCGCCACCAGGTCGATGACGCGCGGCGAGATGTCCTTGGTGGCCGGGTTCTCGGTCTCCATCTTCAACCGCGAGGTCGGATAGAGCGGCGTCAGATTGTCGAAATGGATCTTGTGCCGGATCTTCTCCGGGTCGTCGAAGTTGATCGTGTTGACCTTGAGAAGCGCGAAATAGCGTTCGCCTTCCTTCGGACTGCGAATCGGTCCTTCGACGGTGTCGCCGGTCTTCAGCGAGAAGCGGCGGATCTGCGAGGGCGAGATGTAGATGTCATCGGGACCCGGCAGATAATTGGCGTTTGCGGAGCGCAGAAAGCCGAAGCCATCCTGCAGAACCTCGACCACGCCGTCGCCGATGATCTCGACGTCCTGGGCGGCAAGCTTCTTCAGGATCGCGAACATCAGCTCCTGCTTGCGCATGACGCTGGCGTTCTCCACCTCGAGCGATTCGGCATAAGCGATCAGCTCTGGCGGCTTCTTGTTCTTGAACTCTGCGAGTTTCATTACCTGCATGAACGGACTCTGGGTGTGCTTTGGGAAAAATTCGGTGGCGGCAACGAATGCGAGCGCGGGCCGAAAAGCAATGGAGGGCGGCGCTGGATGGGAAGGAAGACCTGTCTTGTATCGTCGGTCCACCCAAAGAGCAAGCCGCCTTTTGCGGCCGCGAAAGCCTCAGAAAGGCTTCACGATCACCAGTATGACGATGGCGATCATCAGCAATGTGGGGATCTCGTTGACGATCCGCCAGTGGCGCGCCGGCTTTTCGTTGCGATCCTCGGCGAATTTCCGCACCGCGCCCGCCAGGTAACCGTGCACGGCCGAAAGACCGAGCACCAGCGCGATCTTGGCATGCAGCCAGCCGCCATGAAAACCGAAGCTTTTCCAGGCCAGCCAGAGGCCGAACACCCAGGTGACGATCATCGCCGGATTGATGATGCCGCGCAGCAGACGGCGCTCCATGACCTTGAAGGTCTCCGACTGCACCGAACCCTTCTCGGCATCGACATGATAGACGAAGAGCCGCGGCAGATAGAGCATCCCGGCCATCCACGAGATCACCGCGATCACGTGGATCGCCTTCGCCCAGGGATAGAAGTCGTCCGGGCCGAACAGGAAGAGCAGCACCGCCAGCGCCAGGAAGACGACCAGGGCGATCATCGCCCGCCGCGCCGCGCCGGCGCTGCTGCCGGTATTTGCTGCATTCACCATTGCCTGCCTACCTTCAGCGCGTCGCGCTCCGCACCATCTTCACCATCGCCTCGACATGCTCCACCGGAGTTTCCGGGGTGATGCCATGGCCGAGATTGAAGACCAGCGGACCATTGCCCAGGGCCTTCAGGATCGCCGTAACGCCGTCCGCCAGCGCCGCGCCGCCCGCTACCAGGCGCAGCGGGTCGAGATTGCCCTGCACCGCGCCCGCCTTCTGCAGCGCCTGCGCCGTGCCGAGCGGCACCGTCCAGTCGAGGCCGAGGCCGGTCACGCCGGTACGCGCGCGATAGGTCGTGTATTGCGTGCCGGCTCCCTTGGGAAAGCCGATGATCGGCACATGCGGATAGACCTTGCGAACCTGCCGCACGATCTCGGCCACCGGCTTGACGCAGAACCGCTCGAAGCAGTCCTCATCGAGCACGCCCGACCACGAATCGAAGATCTGCACGACATCGGCGCCGGCCTCGATCTGCCGAATGAGATAGGCGGCGGAATGATCCGCCAGCGTCTTGAGCAGCGCCTCGAACGCCGCCGGCTCGCGATAGGCGAACAGCCGCGCCGGCGCCTGGTCCGGCGTGCCGTGGCCGGCAATCATATAGGTCGCCACCGTCCACGGCGCACCGCAGAAGCCGATCAGTGTCGTCTCGTTCGGCAGTCGGGCGCGCAGGCGGCGCACCGTTTCGTAGACCGGTTCGAGATTCACGTGAAACGCTGCGCCGTCGAGCGCCGGGATCTCGGACGCGTTGATCGGCGTCAGCAGCGGGCCTCGCCCTTCCTCGAAGCGAACGTCCCGGCCCAGAGCGTGCGGCACCACCAGTATGTCCGAGAACAGGATCGAGGCATCGAAACCGAAGCGTTCGATCGGCTGCAGCGTCACTTCGACGGCGAGATCGGGATTGTAGCAGAGGTCGAGGAACGAACCCGCCTTGCGGCGCGTTTGCCTGTACTCCGGCAGATAGCGTCCGGCCTGACGCATCATCCAGAGCGGAGGCGGGAACACCGCTTCCCCCTTCAGCACATCAAGCATGGACCGCTTCACGGACATGGAATGCTCGCCTCCCTACAGCGCCGCGCATGCTTTGGACGCGCGAAGGACGCTGTAGCATCCTGTTTTGCGCATGAGCCTTTCCGGAAATCGATACCGATTTCGGGGTCATGCGCAGCTCTCTTAAAACAAACTATCTAATTTCTAAGACTCTTTTGATTCTAAGAGTCTGTTGGTTCTGGTGGTTGCCACCTGTCCCGCTTTGCCCCGCAAAACACCAGCCCCCATATTGTCGCGCACACATCGCGTGACCGAAGGAGCTTTCTGGGGAAAGTCGGGAATCCCGTTCTGGAATCAAGACCTTGTCGACCAGCTTCCGGTGATGCGTCCTGTGGATGGCTGGAGCATGCCTTTGCCTCTCCCCGATTTTGTCCCCAGCCGCCCGGCGAAGATTACAGCACACCGAATTGTGGACAACCTGCCATCTGATACAGTCGCTTCCCGTCGGCCGGCTTTCTTGTCCAGCTTTGTCCACACCCGCCCACAGCCCGGAACGAAACCCTGTGCACAAACCCCAGAGCTTCTTTCACCTGCATCTGATTTCCGACGCGACCGGCGAGACGCTGCTCGCCGCCGGCCGCGCGGCATCCGCGCAATACAAGGACGCGCGCGCCATCGAGCACATCTATCCGCTCATCCGCACGGAAAAGCAGGTCGCCAAGGTGTTCGAGGACATCGAGGAAGAGCCCGGCATCATCCTCTATACGGTCGTCGACCAGAAACTGGCGCGCAGCATCGACGAACGCTGCGCCGCCATGGGCCTGCCCTGCGTGTCGGTGCTGGAGCCGGTGCTCACGGTCTTCCAGTCCTATCTCGGCACGCCGGCCGGCCGCCGTGTCGGCGCCCAGCACGTGCTCGACGCCGAATATTTCCGCCGCATCGACGCGCTCAACTTCACCATGGAGCATGATGACGGCCAGCTGCCGGCCAACATGGACGACGCCGACATCGTGCTGATCGGCATCTCCCGCACCTCGAAGACGCCGACCAGCATCTATCTCGCCAACCGCGGCATCAAGACCGCCAACATCCCGATCGTGCTCGGCGTTCCCGTGCCGGAAAGCCTGATCCATGCCCCGAAGCCGCTGATCGTCGGCCTGATCACCACGGTCGAGCGCATCTCGCATGTCAGGCAGAACCGATTGCTCGGCAGCACCACCGCCTACGAACCCGGCGACTATATCGACCGCGCCGTCATTGCCGAGGAACTCGCCTACGCCCGCCAGATCTGCACCCGTCACGGCTGGCCGATGATCGACGTCAGTCGCCGCTCCATCGAGGAAACGGCAGCCGCCATCGTTGCCCTGCGCGGGAAGTCGAGATAGATGAGCGATGAGCAAGCTTGCCTCGCTTCCTAGCGGACGGTCGGCGCTGCCCCTCACCTGCCTGCCGGCATCCTCTCCCCGTATAGGGACGGGGAGAGGGGCACTGTCATCGAAGGCTTCGCGAACGACCTGCGTAGCAGGAGGAGCACCTCTGCTGACGCTGCTGTCTTTCTCCCCGTCCCTATACGGGGAGAAATGTCCGGCAGGACAATGATGGGCGGTGCAAGCGTTGCAAATATTGTTCAACCCGCTTCGTGCGTGCGAGTGAAAATGACCGAGAAAATCATCCTCGCTTCGGGCAGTCCGTTCCGCAAGGCGATGCTCGTCAATGCCGGCCTCGACATCGAGGCCGTTCCCGCCGATGTCGACGAGCGCGCGCTGGAAGCGCCGCTCAAGGGCAGCGGCGTTTCGCCGGAGGACGTCGCCCAGGTGCTGGCCGAAGCCAAGGCCACCGAGGTGAGCGAGCGCCGGCCGAAAAGCCTCGTGCTCGGCTGCGACCAGACCCTGTCGCTGGGCGACGAGATATTCCACAAGCCCGCCGACATGGAGGGCGCGCGGCGCCATCTGCTGGCGCTGTCGGGCAAGACCCATCAGTTGAACAGCGCCGCGGTGCTGTGCCGCGACGGCGAGGTGCTGTGGCGGCATGTCGGTGTCGCCAGCCTGACGATGCGCAAGCTCGACCCCGCCTTCATCGGCCGGCATCTGGCGCGCGTCGGCGCCAAGGCGCTGTCCAGCGTCGGCGCCTACCAGATCGAGGGCGAGGGCATCCAGCTCTTCGACAAGATCGAGGGCGACTATTTCACCATCGTCGGCCTGCCGCTGCTGCCGGTGCTGGCAAAGCTGCGCGAGCTGGGAGCCATCGATGGCTGAGACCATGAAGAAGGCTTTCGTCGTCGGTCACCCCATCGCCCATTCGCGCTCGCCGAAGATCCATGGCCACTGGCTGGCCAGATACGGCATCGCCGGCAGCTATGAGGCGATCGACGTCGCGCCATCCGATTTCGCGGCCTTCCTGGAAGGGCTGGCCGAAAATGGCTATCGCGGTGGCAACGTCACCATCCCGCACAAGGAGGCCGCCTTCGCGCTCGCCGCGCGCCGCGACCGGGCGGCCGAGGAGATCGGCGCCGTCAACACGCTGTGGTTCGAGGACGGCACGCTCTGGGGCGGCAACACTGACGGCCATGGCTTCGCCGCAAACCTTGACGACCAGGTTCCGGGCTGGGCGGCCAATGGTCCGGCGGTTGTGCTTGGCGCGGGCGGCGCTTCCCGCGCCGTCATCCAGGCCTTGAAGCAGCGTGGCGTGCGCGACATCCGCATCGTCAACCGCACGCTCGCGCGGGCGCGCGAACTGGCCGACCGTTTCGGCGCCGGCGTCACGGCGCATGCCGTCGAGGCGACCGGCGAATTGCTTGCCGATGCCGGCCTGCTGATCAACACCACGGCGCTCGGCATGCATGGCAATGAAGGCCTGCCGGCCGATCCCGCCGGCCTGCCCGACCATGCCATCGTCACCGACATCGTCTATGTGCCGCTGGAGACGCCGCTGCTCGCCGCCGCCAGGGCGCGCGGCCTGAAGGCCGCCGACGGGCTCGGCATGCTGCTGCACCAGGCCGTGCCAGGCTTCGAGCGCTGGTTCGGCGCCAGGCCCGAAGTGTCGCCCGAACTGCGGCGCATGATCGTCGCCGACATTAAAGCGCCGGGCGTCCAATCGGACGCCCAAAGGACGCTCTGACACTATGATTGAGCATCGGAATAATCCGGAAGCCGTACACACTTTTCGGTCCGATGTTCTAAAGCCCATTGAGGACCTGACATGATCGTGCTCGGCCTTACCGGATCGATCGGCATGGGCAAGTCGACGACTGCCGGCATGTTCGCCGAGGCCGGCGTGCCGGTGCACGATTCCGACGAGGCCGTGCATCGCCTCTACGCCGGCAAGGCGGCGCCGCTCGTCGAGGCGGCGTTTCCCGGAACCACCGTCGACGGCGTGGTGGATCGCGGCCGGCTGGCGCAAAGGGTGCTGGGCGACGCCGAGGCGCTGAAACGCCTGGAGCGGATCGTCCATCCGCTGGTGCGCGCCGACGCGGATGCCTTCCTCGCCGGCCATCGCGCCGCCGGCAGGCCGATGGCGGTGCTCGACATACCGCTTCTGTTCGAGACCGGCGGCCGCGACCGCGTCGACAAGGTCGTGGTGGTGACGGCGCCGGCCGAGGTCCAGCGCGACCGCGTGCTGGCGCGGCCCGGCATGACGGAAGCGAAATTCGAGGCGATCCTGGCCAAGCAGGTTCCCGACGCGCAAAAGCGGACTCAGGCGGATTTCGTCGTCGATACGGGCCACGGCCTCGAGGCTGCCCGCGCAGCCGTGCGGGCGATCATCGCAGAGCTGACGCCCCGGTCCTGAACAGGGGCACGGGAAGCTCCCCAAGGTTTGTACGCCGGCAGGCCGATCGCAAATGGGGGTCGTGCCCCAAAGGCGATTGTCCCGCCCACAAGCGGGACGATCAGGGTCGGGGCGCCCGTCACGACAGGTCTCGCCTCGCCATATCCGGGGAAAAGCCCGCCGGGCGGCGGCCTCGCCCTTGCTGCCCGCATTGCCCGTTGCCATTTTCGGGGCGCGCGCGATGCTGGCTGCGCGAAAGCGGACTGATTCGATGCGCGAGATCATCTTCGATACGGAAACCACGGGCCTCGACGCGCGCGAGGATCGTGTCATCGAACTGGGCGGCGTCGAGCTGGTCAATCGCTTCCCCACCGGCCGCACCTTCCACCACTACATCAACCCGCAGGGCCGCGCGATCAATCCCGAGGCGCAGGCCGTGCACGGCATCAGCGCCGCCGACCTGCAGGGCAAGCCGGTCTTCGCCGACGTCGCCGAGGAGTGGTTCTCCTTCATTGACGGCGCCAAGCTGGTGGCGCACAACGCCACTTTCGACGTCAACTTCCTCAACGTCGAGTTCGAGCGTCTCGGTCATCCGCAGATCGATCCCGGCCGCATCGTCGACACGCTGGCGCTGGCGCGCCGCAAGCATCCGATGGGCCCGAACTCGCTCGACGCGCTCTGCCGGCGCTACGGCATCGACAACACGCGCCGCACCAAGCACGGCGCCCTGCTCGACTCCGAGCTGCTGGCCGAGGTCTATATCGAGCTGATCGGCGGCAAGCAGGCCGCGCTGGTGCTCGACTCGGTTGTGGCCACCGCCGTCGACGAGGCCGGCAGCGTCATCGACATTTCCATCGGCGCCCGGTCGGTGCCGCTGGCGCCGCGCATCAGCGAGGCCGAACGCGCCGCCCACGCGGCCATGGTCGGCACGCTGGGCGAAAAGGCGATCTGGCTGCGCTTCGCCGAAGGTTGAGCCCGAGCAGTCGGACGTTTCGCGACCGGATATGGCTGCCGTGGCGAGATCGGACGTGGCGGCGCTGTTCAGGATCCGAGGCCGATCGTAACGGCGTCCGGCAGGGTCGTCGCCCGGTGGCTGGACAACACGACGACGCGGTCGCGCAACCGCTCGGCCAGGCGCGCCAGGATTCGCTGGCCCTGGGCGTGGTCGAGATGTTCGGCCGGTTCGTCGAGCAGCACGATCGGCCTGTCCGACAGCCAGGCGCGGGCAAGGTTCAGCCGCTGCGCCTCGCCGAGCGACAGGCTATCCTGCGTGATCCAGGCGTCGAGCCCGCCCGCCGCCTTGATCCGCGCCTCGAGCTCGACCGCCTCCAGCGCTCGCCAAAGTTCCTCGTCCGTCGCCGCCGGCGCGAACAGATTGGTGCGCACCGTGTCCTGAAGGATCGCCGCGTCGTGCGGGCAGAAGGTCGACAGCGCCCGGCGGTCGTCCGCCCCGAGCAGGTCCGCGTCGGTTCGCATCATGTCGTTGCCGATCCAGCCGGCGACCTGCTTCAGCAAGCTGGTCTTGCCGACGCCGCTTTCGCCGGTGAGAATTGTCGGCCGCCCGGCTTTCAGCGTCAGCCCGTCCGGCGCGCCGATCGGCCGTCCGTCCGGCGCGCGCCGTTGCAGCGCCGCATGCGCCAGGGCCGCTACCGGCCCGGTGAGGCGGAGGTTGGCCCGCGGCTGTGCCTTGGGCGGCCCGTCGGTCCATCTGTCGAGCTCGGCCTGCGCGGCCCGGCGCCGCAATTCCGCGACCAGGATACGCGAGGCGCTGCCCATCGCCTCGCCCAGCGGCAGCCAGGCGAAGGCCAGGAACACCGGGATCAGCAGCGCTTCGCCGCGCGCGCCGGAAAGCCATGCCACGGCGATTACGCACAGCGCGCTGATCGGTCCGAACAGCGAAGCCGCCGCGTCGAACGCCGCCTGCGCCCTGCGAAGTCCCAGAACGTCGCGGTCGGCCGCCGAAAAGCCAGCCAGCGCCGCGCCGCATTGCTGTTTCCATAGCCCCTCGGCCTTGAGCGGAACGCTCGATGCCATCGCCGTGCCCAGCGCGCGCGCCGCCGCCCGCCGCGCCGTGCGGGCGCGCGCCCAGGTCACCGCGCCGGCTTTCGCCGTCCACCGTGCCGCCATCAGGATCGCCGCCAGGAACAGCGCGATCGGAGCGAGCGCCAGCGGCGCCACGAAGGCGGTCGTCGCAAGGCAGCCTGCGATGCCGCAGGCCAGCGTCAGCGCCGGCATGCCGGCGCGCAGCCTTGCGAAGTCGAGGTCCTCGACATCGTCGAGATAGTCGGCGAGCCGCGCCTGGTCGCCGAGCTGCCAGCCGGCCTGCCGCACGGATGGCGCGGCGGCCATCGCCGAGAACAGCCGCACGCGGCGCTCGACCTGGTCGGAAAGCGCGGCCTTGTGCCCAAGCAGGCGCTCGCCGTAGCGCGCCGCGGTGCGGCCGGTGGCGAACAGCCGCACCAGCGCCGCCGGTATATGGAAGTTGAAGGTAAGGGCCGCCGCTGTCAGCCCGGCGATGGCGACCGACCCCAGGAACCACGCCGAGAGACCGCCGAGCAACAGGCCGCAAAGCAGCGCCGCCAGCGCCAGCAGGGTTGCGTAGCGCCAGCTTTCGCGGCTGGTGCTGCGATGCTGCGTGGTCATGCCGCCGGCTCCCGCTTCTCGAGCGCGTCGAGATCGATGACGCGGCCGGCCAGCGCCGCGAGCTCCGGATCATGCGTCGCCGCCACCACCAGCCGCGACCCGGCCATCTCGACCAGCGCCTGGCGCACTGCCCTCGCCGTGGCGGGATCGAGTTTTGCGGTCGGCTCGTCGGCGATCACCGAGCGCTCCGACAGTGCCGCCCGGGCGACCGCGATGCGCAGCCGCTGGCCGCCGGAAAGATTGGCGCCGCCCATGGCGAGATGCGCGTCGAGCCCGCCCGCCAGCAGTCCGTCGTCAAGCAGCCCGACGGCGCCGGCCGCCAGCATCAGGCGTGCCTTGCTCGGGCTCGCCATCTCCCAGGCGATCGCGTCGCCGAGCGTGCCTTCCGGAACGTAGCTGTCGGTGGCGACCCAGACCGCGTCGGCGATTGCGGGTTTCGCGGCGGCTGACGCTCCGGGTGTCGGATCGAGCCCGGCGAGGCGTCGCAGCAGCGTTGACTTGCCCGCGCCGCTGCGGCCGGTGATCGCGACCAGCCCGCATGCCGGCAGGTCGAAGTCCAGCCGGTCGAGTGCCGGCACGTCGAACATCGGCAAGCCGGGCGACGCGTCGGTGGCGATATCCAGCATCGCGTCCATCGCCGCCGCCGCCGCCAGCCCATCCGCCTTGGCGTGGTACTGTTCGGAAAAGCGGCGGAACGGCGCGAAATATTCAGGCGCCACCATCAGGATGAACAGGCTCTGCCAAAGCTCCAGGTTGGAGAAACCAGGAATGGACGCCAGCTTCAGGTGGCCGAGGCCGAGGAACACGGCGAGCACGGCGATCGACATCGAGGCGAAGAAGTCGATGATGCCGGCATTGAGAAAGGCCACGCGCAGCACGCCCATGGTGTTGGCCGCATAGGCCCGCAGCCGTTCCGCGAGCCGCGCTTCCTCCGTCGCCAGGGCATGGTTGGCAAGCACCGTCGGCAAGGCGCGCATGCGGTCGGCGAACTGGCCGGCGAGGCGTCCGAACGCGGTCTCGCGCGCCTTTGCCCGCCTGGCGATGGTGTCGCCGACCAGCGCGAAGAATATGATCATGACAGGCGTCATCACCAGCACCAGCGCCGCCGCCTGCCAGGAAACGAGGAGCAGCGCCGCCGCCGCCAGCAGCGGCCCGACCGCCATCACCATGCTCGCGGTGCGGTGGCCGATGACCAGCGCGGCCAGCGCCTCGGGGTGGCGCTGCATGCTGACTGTCAGCGCGCCGGGGCTCAGCCGGCGGAGCTGGCGCGACGGCATCATGCGCAGCCTTTGCAGCGCCGCGTCCCTGACGGCGATGGCAACATGCGTTTCCGCGCCGGCCTGGACGCGATCGCAGGCGAAGCCGGCGAGCGTCGCCGCGAGTAGCAGCCCGATCGTGGCGAGCGGCACCCAGCCTTCGACGGGCTGGTTCATGACCAGCCGTCCGACGAGCAGCACCACGGATCCGGAAAAGCCGAGCCTGAGAGCCGTTCGCGCGACCTGCCAGGCCAGCACGCGCCGCGCGCCGGGCCTGCCCGCCTCGCGCGCATGTGCCAGCGCGCCGAAGGTGGGACCTTGTTGGTCCGGGGTCTCACATGCGGTTTCTAACGTCATCGCGGTCTTGTCGCATGGATTTCGGCTGGTCAGCTTGATCCATATCAAATCATATGGGCTGGAACCGATCTAGGAAGGCTCATACGCAAGAGGGATTCCCCCATGATTGATCCGCTCCTCGTCGACCTGTCGCGACTGCAGTTCGCCCTGACGGCGCTCTACCACTTCCTGTTCGTGCCGCTGACGCTCGGCCTGTCCATCCTTATCGCCATGATGGAGACCGTCTACGTGATGACGGGCCGCACCGTCTGGCGCGAGATGACCAAATTCTGGGGCGTGCTGTTCGGCATCAACTTCGCCCTCGGCGTCGCCACCGGCATCACCATGGAATTCCAGTTCGGCATGAACTGGGCCTTCTACTCGCACTATGTAGGTGACGTGTTCGGCGCGCCACTCGCCATCGAGGGCCTGATGGCCTTCTTCCTCGAGGCGACCTTCGTCGGCCTGTTCTTCTTCGGCTGGGACAGGCTGTCGGCGCGGGCCCACATGATCGTCACCTGGCTGATGGCGCTGGGCACCAATTTCTCGGCGCTGTGGATCCTGATCGCCAATGGCTGGATGCAGAACCCGGTCGGCGCGGCCTTCAATCCGGACACGATGCGCATGGAGGTCACCGACTTCATGGCGGTGATCTTCAATCCGGTCGCGCAGGCCAAGTTCGTCCACACCGTCTCGGCCGGCTATGTCTGCGCCGCCACCTTCGTGCTCGGCGTCTCGGCCTGGTATCTGCTGCGCGGCCGCCACGTCGAGCTCGCCAAGCGCTCCTTCGTCATCGCCTCGGCCTTCGGCCTGGCGTCGGCGCTGTCGGTCATCGTGCTCGGCGACGAAAGCGGCTACGCGCTCACCGACAACCAGAAGATGAAGCTCGCGGCGATAGAGGCCATGTGGGAGACCGAGCCCGCACCCGCCTCCTTCACCGCCTTCGGCATTCCGAGCCAGAGGGATCGCGAGACGCATTTCGCCATCCGCATCCCGTGGGTTATGGGCATAATCGGCACGCGCTCGATCGACAGGGAGATTCCCGGCATCGACCAGCTCGTCGCCCATGCCGAGGAACGCATCCGTACCGGCATCCTCGCCTATGACGCGCTGGAGAAGGTCAAGGCGAACCGCAGCGACACCGCCGCCCGCGCCGCCTTCGATGCCAACTCCAGGGATCTCGGCTACGCGCTGCTGCTCAAGCGGTTCCTGCCCGATCCCCGGCAGGCGAGCGAGCAGCAGATCAAGGATGCCGCCTGGTCGACCGTGCCTTATGTGCCGCTGCTCTTCTTCGGCTTCCGCCTGATGGTGGCCTGCGGCTTCCTGCTCGCCGCGCTGTTTGCCGTGTCGCTCTGGCACACGACACGCGAGACGGCGGCGCCGCGCTGGCTGCTCCGCGCCGCGCTGCTGGCCATGCCGCTGCCCTGGATCGCCATCGAGGTCGGCTGGTTCGTGGCGGAGTTCGGCCGCCAGCCCTGGATCATCGACGGCGTGCTGCCGACCTTCCTCGCCACGTCAGAGCTTGGCGCATGGAACCTGATGCTGACGATCGCCAGCTTCACCCTGATCTACGGCGTGCTCGCCGTCATCGAGGTGCGCCTGATGCTGGCGGCCATCCGCAAGGGGCCGGAGGTGGCCAAGGTCATCGACGACCTGCGCCCGAACGCCGACCCGGCCATGCAGCCCGCAGAGTGAAGCGAGAGGATTAGGACGATGATCGAATTTCTCTTCGACTATTCAACGCTCCGGGTGATCTGGTGGATCCTGCTCGGCGTGCTGTTGATCGGCTTTGCCACGACCGACGGCTTCGACATGGGCGTCGGCACCCTCCTGCCCTTCGTCGGCAAGACGGATGCCGAGCGGCGCGTCGTCATCAACACCATCGGCCCGGTCTGGGAAGGCAACCAGGTGTGGTTCATCCTCGGTGGCGGCGCCATCTTCGCCGCCTGGCCGGCGCTCTACGCGCTGTCCTTCTCCGGCTTCTACCTCGCCATGTTCCTGGTGCTCGCGGCGCTGATCCTGCGGCCCGTCAGCTTCAAGTACCGCTCGAAGCGGCCGGATCCGGCCTGGCGCGCGGGCTGGGATCGGGCGCTGTTCGTCGGCAGCGCCGTGCCGGCGCTGATCTTCGGCGTGGCGGTCGGCAACACGCTGCGCGGCGTGCCGTTCCACTACACCTCCGATCTCAGGCCGATCTACGAAGGCACGCTTTTCGGCCTGCTCAACCCTGTGGCGCTCTATTGCGGCCTGGTGTCGCTCTCCATGCTGGTCATGCACGGTGCCGCCTGGCTCGCCCTCAAGAGTGAAGGCCCGGTGGCCGATCGCTCGCGGGCGCTCGGCGGTAAGGCGGCGCTTCTCGCCGGCGTGCTGTTTGCCGGCGGCGGCGTTCTTGTATGGCTCGGCCTGCTCGGCGGCTACCGCGTTACCTCGCCGATCGTCTGGGACGGGCCGTCGAACCCGCTTCTCAAGACCGTCGAGGCCGACCCCGGCGCCTGGCTCGCCAATTTCCACGCGCATCCGCTCCTGTGGGTGGTGCCCGCGCTCGGCGTCGCCGCGCCGCTGCTCGCCGCCATCGGGTTCCGCACGCGGGCGGCGGGCTTGACCTTCCTCGCCTCCTCGCTCGGCGTCGCCACCATCGTCGCCACGGTCGGCGTCGCCATGTTCCCGATCCTGCTGCCGTCGAGCACCAATCCCGGCCATTCGCTGGCCGTCTTCGACGCATCCTCGAGCCGGCTGACGCTGCGCAACATGCTGATCGCGACGGCGATCTTCATGCCGCTCATCCTCGCCTACACCGGCTGGGTCTACCGCGTGCTGCGCGGCAAGGTCAGCGAGAAGAGCGTCGAGAGCGCCGGCACCAGCGCGTACTAGGACAGTTCCGGCAAGGCCGCGTGGCGGCTTTGCCGGAAACCAAATGAGACAGAGCAATGGAGGTGACCCTGTTTCACCGGAATTGCTCGGAAAGAGGAACAGGAACCATGTGGTACTTCGCCTGGATACTCGGACTTGGTCTTGCCGCTTCGGTCGGCATCCTCAACGCGCTCTGGTACGAGCTGCGCTCGGTGCGTGAGGAGCCCACGCACGAAGGCGTGCCGCTGCCGACACCCTGATCCGCGGCGGTTCGGAGCCTTCATCCATGACGGACAGCAGGCAGAAGCCCGGCTTCGGCCGGGAACGGGAGCGGCTTGCCCTGGATTTCGCGCTTTTGGTCGCCCGGGCGCACGAACGCAAGCTGCGGCTTTGCGACGCGCTCGAGGCGATCGCCGACGACCTTCCGTCGCGCGTCGATCCCCTCCTGTGCCTCGATGTTGCGAGCAGCCTGTTGCCAATGCTGCGCGCCAGCCATCACTTCGAGGAGGAAATCGTCTTTCCTGCCTTCGCCCAAACGGAGCAGCGGGAGCGGATCGTCGCCAGGTTGCGCGCCGAGCACCTCGAGGACGAATGCCTGGCCGAGGATCTCAGCGAGGCGCTGCTCGCCCATGGCCATGGCGGGCCGATCGCCAATCCGGAGGCCTTCGGCTACATGCTGCGCGCATTTTTCGAGGCCCTGCGTCGACACATCGCCTTCGAACGCGACCATCTGCTCCCGGCCCTGACCGACGGCGCGGGCTGAGGCCGCGCAACCGGCGTGATGTGCTAGGGTCAGCCGCCCGCGCGTGACGCCAGCCGCGCTATGTCGTCGATGATGACATGGCGGTTGTTTTCGATGCGGATCACGCCGTCGCTGCGCAGCCGGGTCAGTTGCCGGCTGACCGTCTCGATGGTCAGGCCGAGGAAATCGGCGATCTCGGCCCGCGACAGCGGCAGGTCGAAGGCGGCGCCGCGGCGCTCCGGACCGGCGGAGGGATCGATGTTGCGGGCGATCATCAGGAGGAAGCTGGCGATACGCTCGGCGGCCGTCTTGCGGCCGAGCGTCACCATCCATTCGCGCGCCTGGTCGAGCTCTTCCAGCGTCTGCTGCAGCAGGCGGTGCTCGAGGCCCGGCTGCTCGGCCATCATGCGTTCGAGCGCGCCGCGCGGGAAGGAGCACAGCTCGACCTCGGTCGCCGCCTCCGCCGCCACTTCGCTTTCCGCCTTGAAGGGACGGCCGAGGAAATCCGGCGCGAACTGCAATCCGACGATCTGCTGGCGGCCATCGGCGAGCGTTTTGGTCAATTTGACCACCCCGGACAGCACGTTCGAATAATGGTCGACATTCTCGGCGTCGCCGACGAGCTCGCGTCCGCCGACGATCCGGCGCCGGCTCGCGCCCTTGGAGAGGGTGACGAGCTGGTCGGGCGTCAGCGCGCCGCAAATGCCACGGTGCCGCGCCTCGCAGGAGGCGCAGAGGACCGGGATTCCCTTGGTGTGGACGTCGTCGCGCACGATGCCGCAGATATATCCTCGGGCGCCCGTCGCCGCCACAGGCGCAACCGCGTAACGGCGTCGCAGCGATGCATCGACGGTAATGCCGGTTGGCGGTATGAATCAAGCTCCGGCGTCGGCCGAAACGAAAAAACCGGGCCATTGGCCCGGCTTTCATCGTTATTGCAAAGAATAGAATCCGGCTTTCGCTGGAAATCTGCTGGTACAGCCAGGCCTGTCCGATCCCGAATCTTCGGGACGGTGTTGCCTCAGCTGGTCTTGACCTTGGCCGCGGCCTGGTCCTCGGCCAGCTTCTGCTGGAACATCTGCGCGAAGTCGATCGGGTCGAGCATCAGCGGCGGGAAGCCGCCATTGCGCGTCGATTCGGCGATGATCTGACGGGCGAACGGGAACAGCAGGCGCGGGCACTCGATGAACAGGATCGGCAGCATGTGCTCCTGCGGGAACCCGGTGATGTTGAACACGCCGCCATAGACCAGCTCGACGTTGAACAGCACTTCCTGGTCGAAGGAGGCCTTGGCGTTCAGCGTCAGGTTGACGTCGAACTGCTTGTCCGAGAGCGGATTGGCGTTGACGTTGACGTTGATGGCGATGCCGGGCGCCTTGTCGCGGCCGCGCAGCGAGTTGGGCGCGCCGGGGCTTTCGAAGGAAAGGTCCTTAACGTACTGGGCAAGTACGTTGAGCGTCGGCTGCGTGGCGGTGCCGTTTCCGTTGGCCGCGCCGGCCGGCGCGTCATCATTGCTGGCCATAAGCCGTTGTCCTCTTGCCGCGGCAGCATCGCCGCCCGAATTGAAATCGGGCGTTCGCTACCATGCTCGGCATGACAACACAAGGTTGGCCTTATTCATCCTTCAGGCGCCGCCACGGCGAGTGGTGCTCGGATCCGCGGGAATAATCGTCGTCGCGCGAATAGTCGTCATCGTCGAGGTCGATGGTCTTGCCGCGCTGTCGACTCCTGAAGCCGGCCGTGGTGAATTCGCTCGCCACCACGACGCGCCCTTTCAGCAGCCGCCAGGCAAGGTCCCGCACCGGCGGCAGGAACAGCAGGATGCCGATGATATCGGTGATGAAGCCGGGAACGATGAGCAGGATCGCCGCCACCACGATCATGGCGCCATGCGCGAGCTGCCGGCTGGGATCGTGGCCGGCTTCCATCTCGGTGCGGATGCGCGCCATGACGCCCAGCCCCTGGTGCCGTAGCAGGAGGCCGCCGGCGATGCTGGAGGCGATCACCAGGCCGACCGTCGCGAGCGCGCCGATCTGGCGGCCGACGACGACGAAACCGGCGATCTCCAGAAGCGGGAGCGCGAGCAGGAACAGGGGGAGGAACGAAATGCGCAAGTCTGACCGACCGTTTCCAGGTTTTGCTTGCCGGCGGCGACGTGACCGGCAGGTGAGCCCGTTAAATAGGTATGCCTGCCTTTGATTTGAATGATTGCGCCTAGCGTTCTATATGCTTTGAGTGTTGAACGCCATGTGACCCGCGGTCTTGCCCGTTGGTCCGGCCAGAATAGGGATTGATCGGCGGAAGATATGGGATTCTTCGATTTCGGCACCATTTTCTTTCTGATTGCGGCGGTGGTGATCTTTTTCCAGCTCCGCAATGTCCTCGGTCGCCGGACTGGCAACGAACGCCCGCCGTTCGACCCCTATACGGCGGCGCGTGCCGGCGACAAGGAGGCCCCGCAGGGTCCCGAGAATGTCGTCTCACTGCCGCGCAAGCGCCCGCCGGGTGAGCCGGCCGCCGATACATACGCCGCGATCGATGCCTTCGCCGCCCCCGACAGCGAGTTGAACAAGGGTCTGCGCGCGATCAAGGACAACGACGCCTCCTTCGATCCGAAGGGCTTCGTCGATGGCGCCAAGATGGCTTACGAGATGATCGTCATGGCCTACGCCGACGGCGATCGCAAAACGCTGAAGAACCTTCTGTCGCGCGAGGTCTTCGACGGCTTCGTCGCCGCCATTGGCGAGCGCGAGGCGCGCTCGGAGAAGATCCAGTCTTCCTTCGTCGGCATCGACAAGGCCGACATCGTGAATGCCGAGATGAAGGGCGGCGAGGCGCACGTTACGCTGCGCATCGTCAGCGAGCTGATTTCGGCCACCCGTGACAAGGCCGGCGCGGTCATCGACGGCGATCCGGAGACGGTCGCCGAGGTCAAGGACGTCTGGACCTTCGCCCGCGACACCCGCTCGCGCGACCCGAACTGGAAACTGGTCGCCACGGAAGAAGAGGAATGACCCGGCCGGCGCCCGATCTCGCGCGATCACGCGGTGATCGGCGAGGCGGCGTCTGACGGAATTTCGCCCCACCAGGAAGTGCTCGCCGGTTTTGGGACGGGCGCATGCGTGATAACAAGGACGGAAGGCGCGCCGCGCTCTAATGTCGCCGAGGCCCTGGTGTCGCTATCTCCCCTGTTTTCGAAGAAATCCTTCAGCGATCTGCCCGGCTGGGAGACCGACGATCATCTGGCGGCCTTCGCGGCTTTCCGCCGTTCGGCCTTCCATGCTCTGGTCAAGCCGTATCGCACGGGCGCGCTCGGAGTCGATTTTGCCGCCTTTGCCGACGCCTATGCCGAGGCACGGGCCGTTTCGCTCGCCGATCGGTCCACCGCCCGCACTTTCTTCGAGCGGCATTTCACGCCCGCGCTGGTGGCTGCTGAAGCAGGTGGCGCCGGCCTCGTCACCGGCTTCTACGAACCGCAGGTCGTCGCTTCGCCGGTGCGGACCGTGGACTTCACGGTGCCGCTTCTGTCGCGCCCCGCCGACCTCGTCGACATCGACGACGGCAACCGGCCTGCGGGCATGGACCCCTATCTCGCCTTCGCGCGCCGGACCGCGAGCGTCCCGGTCGAATATCACGACAGGGGCGAGATCGAGCGCGGGGCGCTCGCCGGACAAAACCTCGGGATCGCCTGGCTCGCCGACAAGGTCGATGCCTTCTTCATCCATGTGCAGGGCGCGGCGCGGCTTTCCATGACCGACGGCCGGCTCTGCCGCGTCACCTATGCCGCCAAGTCGGGACAGCGCTTCACCGGCCCCGGCAAGGTGTTGAGCGAGATGGGCGAGATCCCGCTCGAAAAGGTGACGATGCAGTCGATCCGCGCCTGGTTCAAGGCGAACCCGCATCGCGTCGACGAGATTCTTTGGCGCAACCGCTCCTACATCTTCTTCCGTGAAGCGCCGGTCGATGACGCGGCGCTGGGGCCGATCGCCGCGGCCAAGGTGCCGCTGGCGCCGGGGCGCTCCGTTGCCGTCGACCGGCTGCTGCATACGTTCGGCACGCCCTTCTACATCGCGGCGCCCGGGCTGACTGCGTTCGACGGCAAGCCGTTCCGGCGCCTGATGATCGCGCAGGACACCGGCTCGGCTATCACAGGCCCGGCGCGGGGCGACCTGTTCGCCGGTTCGGGCGATGCCGCCGGCGAGATCGCCGGCGTCGTCCGCAACGCGGCCGATTTCTACGCCCTGGTGCCGCGCGCGCTGTTCGCGGAGGCTTGCCCGTGAGCCGCCGGCCCGACCGCCTGAACGAGGAAGATCGGGTCCTGTGGAACCTCGTCGCCCGCACGGCGAAGCCGCTGAAGGGCAAGGCGGTCATCGAGGTGCCCGAAGTCGCCGCCACTGTCACGCCCGAGCAGGCGCCGGCCGCGCGCTCGGCCGCCCCGGCCAGTCCGGCAAAGCCGAAGACGCAGCATGTCGCGCGCGCGCTCGACGAGCCGACGCTGGACAAGCTCTCCAAGGGGCGGCTGCCGATCGAAGGTCGGGTCGACCTGCACGGCATGACGCAGGAAGAGGCCTATTCGCTGCTGTTTTCCTTCCTCAGCCGCGCGCATGCTGGTGGCATCCGCTACGTGCTGGTCATCACCGGCAAGGGCTCCTCTTCCGGCGGCGACGGCGTCCTGCGCCGCGCCGTGCCGGCCTGGCTGTCGACGCCGCTGTTTCGCCCGCTGGTTTCCAGCCACGACCATGCCGCCCGCCACCATGGCGGTTCGGGAGCGCTCTACATCCGGCTGCGCCGGACCAGGACGTCGCCATGACGCCGTTCGGTGAAAGGTTGCGGACGCTGCGGAACGAACGCGGCGTCAGCCAAAAGGACATGGCCGCCGCCGTCGGCGTCAGCGCGGCCTATCTGTCGGCCCTGGAACATGGAAGGCGCGGCGTGCCGAGCTGGACGCTGATCCAGAAGATCATCGGCTATTTCAACATCATCTGGGACGATGCCGAGGAGCTGGTGCGCCTCGCCGAGGCGTCCCATCCGCGCGTCAGGCTCGATACGGCCGGGCTCAGTCCGGCGGCAACGGAACTTGCCAACCTGCTTGCCGATAACATCGCCAGGCTTGACGATGCCCAGCTCCGCGACATCGCCACCGTCGTTCGCGCCGCGCTCGGCCAGCAGCCGTAGGCCCGTCAGGCAATGCAGGCAAAATGCCCACCGGCCATCGGCCGGCGGGCATTGGAGTCTCTGGAATGGCGCTCTGGCACGGCGGGATCAGCCTCTGTCCCGGCCACCCCGGTCATGGTCGCCGCGATCGCGATCGCCGCCCATGCAGTTGTCGCTGGCCGTGCAACACTTGCCGGTCCAGAGCTTGCCAGCCGGCGTCTGGGAACAGGTGAGGGTCTGGTCGGCCATGGCCGAGCTGGCCAGCGCCGACACGGCGATGGCGGCAAGAAGCACGTTGCGAAGAATGGCAGTCATCTGAGTTCTCCATGATTGGTTGGGTCTGCGCTGGTGTGTCGCCGGCCCGAACGGATTGGTTCATGGAGAAATCGAAAAAAATGCCAGGCGATCCTCGCGGCAATTGCATAAGGAAATTTGGCGCATCGGCGCGACAGATATGCGGCGCTCAAGCGCTACCGCCACAGTCCTGGACGATCTCCGGGCGGAAATAAGCCGGTCGGGCGAAATGCATGGGAAACGCCCGAATGCGTAAAGGCCCCAGGAGAGCCAACGATGGGATAGCGGCGAAGCCGCATCGCCGCGTCCGCGGTCGAGACGGCCTAGCGGACGGCGCCGACCAGGACCGGCTGGCCCTCGCGGATCGACACCCAGCGGCCGGTGTTGTCGATCGCCTGCCGCTTGAGGAAGCGGTAGCCGGTCTCCTCCCAGGGGCGGACGGCGTCGTTGAGGTTGTCGAGGATGTAGTCGCCCTTGTCGGTGCGCACCGTCAGCACGGCATGGCCTTCGCCATCGGGCTTGCGCACCACGGTGATCAGCAGGTCGGCGAGCGTGATGCCCATGCGCGAGAGTTCGCGCCGCTTCTCCAGCACGTAGTCCTCGCAATCGCCGACGCCCTTGTCGGGATAGGCCCAGACCTCGTCCTTGCCGTAGATCTCGAGATCGCTCATCGGCTTCACGGCGGCGTTCACCTTGGCGGTGATTGTGGTCAGCTTGCTCCACAGGGCGTCGTTCATCACCGCCGGGGCGAGGTCGGTCGGGCGGATCGAGCATTCCTCCGGATTGGCCTTGCAGAAATCGTAATGGCCGATCGGCTGCGAAGTGAGCCCGCCCGTCACCATAGCACCCGCCGAGGCCGCCGCCGGAAGCGCCAGCAGCATCGCCAGCCCGCTCGCCGCGCACAGACGCAGCTTCCGCCCCATCGATGAGGAATTCATGTCCCCGCTCGCCCTTGCCGAGGCGGCTCCGTCCGGATCGTGTCCGGCGTGCCGCCATTTTCGTTGACCGCCCCCTGCGGTTTTGTCCGCGCCTGAGGGCTAGTTAACGAAACGTTAAAGGCGATTTACAGTTCGTGTCAATTCCGTGACGTCAGCCGACTGCCCACATGGTTACCGCGCGTCCCGGCGCGCGGCGATTCTGCAACAGGTCTCCCGGAACGGCCGGCGCGCGGCGGCTTCCGGCTATTTCCGGACCGTCTTCGCCAGCTTAGGCTTGATCGCCACGCGGTCCTGGCGGCCATAGCTGGTGATGAAGTCGACGATCCGCGGCACGATTTCCGAGCGGAAGCGCGATCCGTTGAAGACGCCGTAATGCCCGACCGCCGGCTGCATGTAGTGGGCCTTGCGGTCGGCCGGGATGTTGACGCACAGGTCCTGCGCCGCCTTCGTCTGGCCGAGCCCGGAAATATCGTCGTTCTCGCCCTCGACGGTGAACAGCGCGACATTGCGGATCGCCGACGTGTCGACCGGCGTGCCGCGATGCTTCATCTCGCCCTTCGGCAAGGCGTGGCGGATGAAGACGGTGTCGACGGTCTGCAGGTAGAATTCGGCCGACAGGTCCATCACCGCCAGATATTCGTCATAGAAGTCGCGGTGCTTCTCCGCGTTGTCGCCGTCGTTCTTCACAAGGTGCATGAAGAAGTCCTTGTGAGCGATGATGTGACGATCGAGGTTCATGCTCATGAAGCCCGAAAGCTGCAGGAAGCCCGGATACACCTCGCGGCCGAAGCCCGGCACCGGCCAGGGGGCGTGCATGATGACGTTGTCGCGGAACCAGTCGAGGTCCTTCTCCTCGGCCAGCATGTTGACCGCCGTCGGATTGCGGCGCGTATCGATGGGGCCGCCCATCAGCGTCATGGTCGAGGGCGCGAAGCGGTCGCCGCGCGCTTCCATCAGCGCTACCGCGGCAAGCACCGGCACCGAGGGCTGGCAGACCGCCATGACGTGCGTGTCCGGGCCGAGCGCGTGCAGCATGTCGACGACATAGTCGATATAGTCGTCGAGATCGAAGCCGCCTTCCGACAGCGGCACCATGCGGGCGTCGACCCAGTCGGTGATGTGCACGTCGGCATAGGGCAGCATCGCCTCCACCGTGCCGCGCAGCAGCGTCGCGTAGTGGCCCGACATCGGCGCCACGATGAGCAGTTTCGGATCGGCCTTGCGGCCAGCCGGAACGTCGCGCCGGAAGCGGATCAGGTTGCAGAAGGGCCGCGACCAGACGACGGTCTCGTTCACATCCACCGTCTTCCAGTCGACCACGGTCTTCTTCAGCCCGAAGCTCGGCTTGCCGTAGCGGCGGGTGCCGCGCTCGAAAAGCTCCGCCGCCGCCGCGATCGAGCGGCCGAACGGTGTGTGCGACAGCGGATTGAGCGGATTGTTGTAGAGCATGCGCACTGCGTCGGCGTACAATCGCGCGGGCTGCAGGGCGGCATGGTTGAATTCATAGAGCTGGTAGAACATCGAGCACTCCGCTGCTGCTGCGACCGAAGGGACGACGAGCAGCGCCGAGCCTTGAATGTCTCGCGCTGAAGTTAACAACAAATTGCTGCGATGCAATACGCCGGGTCGGCGGGAACCGGCTCATTCTTTCGTACAAGCTGTTGAAACTCGGACCTGAACGGCGGCAGCCGGCTCAGTGTGCGGCCGCGAGACGCTGACTGATCGTCGATGCCGATCGGTCGTCGGGCTGGCGGAGCCCCCGCGTCTCGCGGCCTAGAGCCGGATGATTTCAGGCCGTATCGACCTGAAATCTGAATCCGTCTCTAAATCAAAGAGATAGAGCATGATGTCAGGGAAAGCGGTCCGCGCTTTTCAGCATCATGCCCTGGGATCAGACCCGAGCCATGCAGACGGCGGTGTGGCCCGACCCGATGAAGCCGAGCTGGTTGGCGGCGCCCTTCGACAGGTCGAGCACGCGACCCCTGATGAAGGGACCGCGATCGTTGATGCGGACCACGACGGTGCGGCCATTGGACTGGTTGGTGACTTTCACCCGCGTGCCGAACGGTAGGGTGCGGTGGGCGGCGGTCAGCGCCGACGGGTTCATGCGCTCGCCGGAGGCGGTCCTTGTGTGCATCGCGTACCACGAGGCGCGGCCGCATTGCGCGGCGCCGGCCGCTGCGGAGGGAGAGGCGGATGCGCCGACCATCAGGCCAGCCGCGAGCGTCACCGCGGCCAGCGCGGTCTGTTTCTTCATCATCATCTAGGGGTAGGGGCTCCGTTTTTGACAGGCCCAAGCCGTTAGGTGGCGAATAAGGCGTGAAATGCGGCAAGCATCCGGCAGTTCCATGGCGACGGCACACGTTTGGAGTCGCCGGGAAACAGTTTGTCAGGAATCTTAAGCCAATTGTATACCAATTCTTCATGATATTCGGCGCGACGCAGGGGATGCGCCCGGCAATGCCGAACGTTAATATGCAAGTAGAACCGATCGAGGACCGGCCGCATCCTGCAGCTCTTCCATGGTCATTCAGGCGCGGGCGGCGATCGACTTGTCAGGGAGGTCTGGGCCATGAAAGTGATCAGGTTTGTGCTGGCGTTGATTGTGTTTGCCGTCGGGCTGCTGTGGACCCTGCAAGGCGCCGGCCTGGTGGGCGGCAGCTTCATGACCGGTGAGCGGCAATGGCTCTACATGGGCATACTGGCCATGCTGATCGGCCTTGCCGGTCTTTTATGGGCAGGGCGGTCGCGCGGTTGACTGCGGTCGACGGGCGGCCGGTTCGAACCGGCGTCCGTGTGCCGGCCAAGCGGCCGCGCTTCGCCGGCCGGATGATGCGCGTGGGCTGGTGGCGAGCATGATCTTGCGTCGGCCGGCCAGCTTTGGAAAAATCCTGCTTCCGCATGGCGCAGGATCGAAAACCGGTTTCCTGTGCCTCGCCTAAAGAATAGTATTCTTATCGACATTGGGGAATAAAGAACAATCGACCGGAGGCTTTGCATCATGACGGCCACAGGCCTTTCCGCCCAAGGCGCCACGCTTCGCTGACGCATGAGCACCCGCACCGGTTCTTCCATCGTCATTGTCGGCGGCGGCGCCAGCGGCGTCGTGATGGCGGCCCATCTCCTGAAGTCGCCCAATCCCGACCTGCGCGTGACGCTGATCGAGCGGCGGCCGCATTTCGGCCAGGGCCTCGCCTATTCGACGCTGCTGTCGGCGCATGTGCTCAACGTCAACGCGTCGGGCATGAGTGCCTATGCCGATGATCCCGGCAATTTCGCGCGTTGGCTGTTGGAACACGGCCTGGCCAGTCCCGACCAGGGACCCTTCTACGCGCCGCGCAGCCTCTATGCCCGATATCTGAAAGAGCTGCTCGACGATCTCGAGGCGCGCGAGCGCGACACCGGCAGGCTGCGCCTGATCCGTGAGGAAAGCCTGTCTGTCGTGCCGACCCCCTCCGGTGTCGAGGTGGCGCTTGCCAACGGCACCAGCGTGGTCGGTCATCTCGCCGTGCTGGCCACCGGCCATGACGAGCAGCCCGGTGTCGGCCAGGGCCATGCCATCCGCATGGGTTCGGAAGCCGACACGCCGCTCGATCCCGACGCGCGCGTGCTGGTGCTCGGCACCGGGCTCAGCATGGTCGACGCCTTCCTGTCGCTCGACCAGCGCGGTCACCGCGGCGGGATAGTGGCGGTGTCGCGGCGCGGCCTGCTGCCGTCGCCGCATCGCAAGGGCAATCCGATCAAGCTCGATGTCGCCGACATCCCGCTCGGCACGCAGCTCTCCTATTTCGTCGGTTGGTTCCGCGACCTGATCCGCGAGAACCAGAAGGCCGGCGGCGACTGGCGCGACGTGGTCGACGGGCTGAGGCCCTTCAACCAGAAGATCTGGCAGAACTGGCCCTCGACCGCCAAGCGCCGCTTCGTCGAGCACACCAAGGCCTGGTGGGACATCCACCGCCATCGCATGGCGCCCGAGGTCTACGAGCGGGTCACCAAGGCGGTGCGGTCCGGCCGCATCCGCCTGCTTGCCGGGCGCGTGATGGACATCGAGCCGGCGGACGGCTTCACGGCAACGGTCCAGCCTCGCCACAAGCAGGAACTGGAGACGATCGAGGTCGCCCGCATCTATGATTGCACCGGCATTGTCAGGGACATCTCGACCTCCTCCAACAGCGTGGTGCGCTCGCTCGTCGATCGCGGCCTGGCGCGGCCCGATCCGCTGCGGCTCGGCCTCGATGTGACGCCCGATTGCGAGGTCATCGCCGGCGACGGCACCGTATCGTCCAAGATCCTGGCCGTCGGCCCGCTGACGCGCGGCACCTTCTTCGAGATCGACGCCATCCCCGACATCCGCGTCCAGTGCGCCCGGCTGAGCAAGATGTTGCTGGGCTAGGCGGACCTGTCGACGATCGAGGGACAGCACCCCCCTCTGCCCTGCCGGCCAGAGGGGGTGCAGGAACGCTGCCCTTGCCGCGCCCTGGAATTTCATTCCTCGACTGGCCGTCCAATTGGCACGATCTATCTTCTTTCCAGACGCGATCGGCTGGACAAGACGCTAGTTTGACCCATGGAGGCCTGACATGAGCGAGCACCGGAAAGCCGCACCCGGCAGGGCCCCTGCGGAGAGCGCGCTGTCGCGCCTGCGGCCGCCGGTGGTCTCGGTCCTCGACCTGATCGGCCAGACGCCGGTCGTCGAGCTGACCAAGTTCGACACCGGCAAGTGCCGGCTGTTCATCAAGCTGGAGAGCCAGAATCCGGGCGGCTCGATCAAGGACCGCATCGCGCTGTCGATGATAGCCGGCGCCGAGCGCGAGGGCAGGCTGCGTCCCGGCGGCACCATCGTCGAGGCCACCGCCGGCAACACCGGCCTCGGTCTTGCCCAGGTCGGCATTCCCAAGGGCTATCGCATCGTCCTGGTGGTGCCCGGCAAGATGTCGCGCGAGAAGATCCAGCACCTGCGCGCGCTCGGCGCCGAGGTGCGCATGACCCGCTCCGACGTCGGCAAGGGCCATCCCGAATATTACCAGGACATGGCCGAGAAGATCGCCACCGAACTGCCGGGCGCTTTCTATGCCAACCAATTCGCCAATCCGGCCAACCCGCTGGCGCATGAGACGACGACCGGTCCGGAAATCCTCGCCCAGCTCGACGGCGACGTCGACGCGGTGGTGGTCGGCGTCGGCTCCGGCGGCACGCTGAGCGGCCTTGGCCGCTTCTTCGCCAGGGCTTCGCCCAAGACGGAGATGGTGCTTGCCGATCCGGTTGGCTCGGTGCTGGCGCCGCTGATCAAGACCGGCAGGATGGAAGAGGCCGGAAGCTGGACGGTCGAGGGCATCGGCGAGGATTTCGTGCCGCCCAATGCCGACCTGTCGCTGGTCAGGAAGGCCTATTCGATCCCCGACAAGCAGAGCATGCTGGCCGTGCGCGACCTGCTTTCCAGGGAAGGCATACTGGCCGGCTCGTCCTCCGGCACGCTGCTTTCGGCGGCGCTTCGCTACTGCCGCGAGCAGACGGTGCCGAAGCGCGTCGTCACCTTCGTCTGCGACAGCGGCAACAAGTACCTGTCGAAGGTGTTCGACGATTTCTGGCTGGCCGAGCAGGGGCTTGCCGAGCACGAGCAGCATGGCGACCTGCGCGACCTGGTCATGCGTTCGCACCGCACCGGCGACACGGTCTGGGTCGGCCCGCAGGAGAGCCTGCTCAACGCCTATGGCCGCATGCGCCGCTCCGACGTATCGCAGCTTCCCGTGCTCGACGACGGCAAACTGGTCGGCATCATCGACGAAAGCGACATACTGGCCAAGGTTGACGGGCCGTATGACGGCCGCTGGGACCGCTTCAATGCTCCGGTGCGCACCGCCATGGCCGCCGACCTGCACACGCTGCAGGCCAGCCAGACGCTGGACGCGCTGCTGCCGGTCTTCGACCGCAACGAGGTCGCCATTGTCTTCGACGGCGAGGAGTTCATCGGCCTCATCACCCGCATCGACCTGATCAACCATCTGAGGCGCCGCGCAAAATGACGTCCACCGGTAAGAACCGCCTGGCCTTTTCGACCCGCACCGTCCATGGCGGTCAGAGCCACGACCCGACCACGGGCGCGGTGATGGTGCCGATCTACGCCACCTCCACCTACGCCCAGCAGTCTCCGGGCGTGCACAAGGGCTTCGAGTACGCCCGCAGCCAGAACCCGACGCGCTTCGCCTTCGAGCGCGCCGTGGCCGACCTCGAAAGCGGCGTTAACGCCTTCGCCTTCGCCTCCGGGCTGGCGGCGATCTCGACGGTGCTGGAGCTTTTCGACGCGGGCGCCCATGTGGTGGCCACCGACGACATCTATGGCGGCTCCTTCCGGCTGATGGAGCGCGTGCGCAAGCGCTCGGCGGGGCTGCAGGTCAGCTTCGCCGATTTCACCGACCTCGCGGCGGTCGAGGCCGCGATCCGGCCCGAGACGAAGCTGCTCTGGGTCGAGACGCCGACCAACCCGCTGCTGCGCGTCGTCGACCTCGAGGCGGTCGCGGCGCTGGGCAGGCGCAAAGGGCTGGTCACCGTCGCCGACAACACCTTCTGCAGCCCCTATATCCAGCGGCCGCTGGAACTCGGCATCGACATCGTGGTGCATTCGGTGACGAAATACCTCAACGGCCATTCCGACATGGTCGGCGGCGTCGCCGTCGTCGGCGACAACAAGGACCTGTCCGACCGGCTGAAATTCCTGCAGAACGCCATCGGCGCCATCTCCGGCCCGTTCGACAGTTTTCTTGCCTTGCGCGGCATCAAGACCCTGGCGCTGCGCATGGAGCGGCATTCCGCCAACGGCCTGAAGATCGCGCAATGGCTGGAAACGCGAAAGGATGTGCGCCGGGTCATCTATCCCGGCCTCGCCAGCCACCCGCAGCATTCCATCGCCGTGCAGCAGATGCATGCCTTCGGCGGCATGATCTCGGTGGAGCTCGACCGCGACCTCGCCGGCACCAGGCGCTTCCTCGAGCGCACGCGGCTGTTCACCCTGGCCGAGAGCCTTGGCGGCGTGGAAAGCCTGATCGAGCATCCGGCGCTGATGACGCACGGCTCCATTCCGCCGGAAAAGCGCGCGGCGATCGGCATTTCGGATTCGCTGGTGCGGCTGTCGGCCGGCATCGAGGACGGCGACGACCTGATCGCGGACCTGGAGCAGGCGCTGGGCGGCTGAGGAGGGTGTTTGACAGCTGCTGACCGGAAGTGACTCCCGGTCAGCAGGCCGCTAAGTTTCAGCTAACTTTCCAACGTGAATACAAAAAATCCGCGTCCAGCGGCGGATGCCGTCGCATAGTCACCGGGCAAAGGTCAGATTTACGTTGCTGTTGACATTGGTGACGGTGGCGTTGTCTGCAGGGGTTGGGAATATTGCCAAATGACCCTGAGAGCATGAAAAGGTTACTGTATCACCTTTCTTGATTTTTGAGAAAATCTCTGTGAAAGGTCCGGTGGGCAACGTCTTTTTCTGAGATGAATTCAAGCTGATTGAACAGTTTGGCGAAACGTTCGATGCTTGAACTGTTCCGGAAACAGAAAGCTTCCACGTCGCTTTCCTAGGCTTGGTTGGGGGTGATACCGAGATAACCCAGTCGGTATCATAGTCGGAACTTGCGCCGGTTCCATTGCCGACACCTGAACGCAAGTCGCTTTTGGCGTTGATCGTCAATCCGATTGTCCAAGGGACCTTTTTTGACGACGTCACTTTGCATGACGTATCAAGGTATTCGTAACTATGAGACCCACCGTTACTTGGGTAACCCTGAGAAGCTATCGATCCGTCAGAATTCACGTAATCGTGCTTCGATCCTTCGACAATTTTCCATGTTTGATCTAGAGTTTGATCGTGAGGTGGCGCACCATTATCGGGCAAAGCCACAGAATGCACTTTCACATGCAGAGACCCACAAGCATCTGCGGTGAATCCAGAGCTCGTAGATAGTAAAAGAATCAAGGCACAACTGGCACTGACGGCACTCCTATGCATTTCCCCCTCCTCTTTCTAAGAGCGGAGTCGAAAATTCTGGCGCCGCTCACGATTGAATAACAAGCTATGATCGCCATAGGCATGGATATAACTATGTCAAATAGGGGAATAGAGCAATAGTAGACATTGCTAAATTTATGGCAGCCAAGTACTATGGTGGTAGTAACTTGGATGGATTTCTATTAATATAATATTAGAAATATAGTAAGATAGTCGTAATTATGCTGCTATCCGGCTTAAATACTCTGCGATCTCATGGCTAGCCCGTGTTTCCGTGATTGGGTTTAGCCTCCCAGGTTGACCCCGCGCCCCGTCTGACCGAATTCTAGCGCCCCACCCCACCCGGCTGCGGACGCCATGGCCACGCGCGAACCACCACCATCCACCGAAGCTCCCCTCACCTTCGCGGTGCTGGTCTTTCCCGGCTTTCCGATGATGGCGTTCTCCTCGGTCATCGAGCCGCTGCGCGCCGCCAACATACTGGCGCGGCGGGAGTGCTATCGCTGGATCATCGTCGGCGCCGACCCGGGGACCGTCGAGGCCTCGAACGGCGTCGTCATCCAGCCCGGCTTCCCGGCGGCCGACGCGCCCAGGGTCGACCGCATCGTCGTCTGCTCGGGCGGCGACGCCGATCATGTCGTGGCCGACGCGGCGATGGGCTGGATCCGCCGGAGCCTGCGCAATGGCGCCCATATCGGCGCGGTGGCCGACGCCGCCTTCTTCCTCGCCCGCGCCGGCCTGCTCGACGGCCATGCCTGCACGCTGCACTGGACCAGCCAGGCCGCCTTCACCGAGGCCTTTCCGGACATCGAGCTGCGGCGCGACCTCTACGTCATCGACCGCCGGCGCTTCACCTCGGCCGGTGGCGTCGGCAGCCTCGACATGATGCTGGAGATCATCACCCGCGATTGCGGCGCGGAGATCGCGGCCGGCGTCGCGGAATGGTTCGTGCACAGCCCGCTGCGCTCCAGCGTCGACCGCAAGCTGATGCCGCTGCGCCTGCGCACCGGCGTGCAGAACGAGCTGGTGCTGTCGGCCATCGCCGTCATGGAGGACGCCGTGGAGGAGCGCCTCGCCATGGCCGAGCTGGCGACGCGGCTCGGCGTCTCGCCCGACAAGCTGGAGCGGAACTTCCGCGCCGAGCTCGGCGTCTCGCCCAACGGCTACTACCGGCGCCTGCGGCTGAAGCGGGCCGCCGACCTCCTCGCCCACTCCTCGCTCGCCGTGCGCGACGTGGCGCTGGCATGCGGGTTTGCTTCCATGTCGAGCTTTGCCCGGGCTTTTCGGGAGGAACATGGCCACGCGCCGAAGGCGACGCGCAGGCATTAGAGCGCTCCCTTCCTGCCGCGCCGAGTTCCCTCACACCCCCCTCTGTCCTGCCGGACATCTCCCCCGCAAGGGGGGAGATTGGATGTCGCCCTCGCCTTCGCCAATCGCTTGCGTTGCAGGGAGAACGCCATCAGCGGAATTGCTGATCTCCCCCCTTGCGGGGGAGATGTCCGGCAGGACAGAGGGAGGTGCTATCCCGCCAGCCCTGCGATCGAACAACGGCGCCAGCGATGCGGCATCCGGCACAACATTTGCGGAATGCCGCACAAGCTCAAAACCGCGCCCGGCTATGTTCGCCGGAACAGGAGGCGCGTGATGAGCATCGTCGTATTCGATCCCGACAGCACCGAGGATGTCGACTTCAAGGACCGCATGCGCCACCCGGCCGCCGCCGACCCGGCCGGCGGCATGTGGCTGTCGGACACCGAGCCCTCCTTCATCGACGCGGATGCCTTGCGCAAGGGCCGGCTGGCGAAGCTGCGCGGCTGGATGCGCGAGGCGGGCTATGGCGGCGTCGTTCTGTTCGACCCCTACAACCAGCGCTACGCCACCGGCTCGCGCAACATGTTCGGCTACTTCCTGCGCAACTCGACCCGCTATTTCTTCATCCCCACCGAAGGGCCGATCGTGCTGTTCGAGTACCCGCAGAGCTACCATGTCTCCATGGTGCTCGACACGATCGACGAGGCGCGGCCTTCCAAGCTGGTCTGGTCCTCGGTGTCGGGCCGCGACGACGAGACCGCCGGCCCCTTCGCCGACGAGATCGCCGAGCTTCTGAAGAAGCATGGCGGCGGCTCGATGAAGCTCGGGCTGGACCGCTGCAGCCACCTGCAGGCGCTGGCGCTGGAAAAGCGCGGCTGCGAGGTCAGGGATTGCCAGGGCGAGATCCTCGCCGTGCGCGCGGTGAAGACGCCGGAGGAGGTCAAATGCCTGATGGCCTCGATGGCCGGCGCCGAGGCCGCGGTGGCAGCTGTGCGCGAGGCGATCAGGCCCGGCGTGTCCGAGAACGAGCTCTTCGCCATCATGTACGGCGAGGTGATCCGCCAGGGCGGCGAGTTCATCGAGACCCGGCTGCTCACCTCGGGCCAGCGTACCAACCCGTGGTTCAACGAGGCCAGCGGCCGCAAGATCAGGCCGGGCGAACTGGTCGCGCTCGATACCGACACGATCGGCTGCTACGGCTACTACTCCGACTTCTCCCGCACCTTCCGCTGCGGCCCGGGCAAGCCCACTCCCTACCAGAAATCGCTCTACCGCATGGCGCACGACCAGGTGCAGCACAACATCGGGATCGTGAAGCCCGGCATGGCCTTCCGCGAGATCGCCGAGAAGGCGTGGAAGATTCCGGACCGCTTCGTCGACCAGCGCTACACCTCGGTCATGCACGGCGTCGGCATGCATGGCGAAACGCCCTTCATCGCCCACGCCATGGACTACGCCACCTACGGCCGCGACGGCATCGTCGTGCCGGGCATGGTGGTCAGCGTCGAAAGCTACATCGGCGAGAAGGGTGGCCGCGAGGGCGTCAAGCTGGAGGACGAGATCCTCGTCACCGAGACTGGCACCGAGCTGCTCTCGCGCTTTCCCTACGAGGACGAGTTCCTGGAGCCGCGGGTGTGATGCCGTGCTTGCCTTGGCTGGGCGCATATGCTTGCGATTGGCGCGAACATCCATCGCTTCGTCATCCTGGGGCGGAGCAAGGAGCGCAGCGACGCGGCGCAGACCCCAGGATCCATGCCGTGACGCCAAGGCGTCGCGGCGGTGCCGAATTCTGCACGGCCACACCCTTCGGTCGGGGTCACGGCATGGATCCCAGGGTCTTCGCGACGGAGCTTCGCTCCTGCTTCGCCCTGGGATGACGATGTCGCGAAGGTCCGGGCCAATCTCCATCGCTTGCGCCAGCGCGCCACCCCATCATCGAACCGTTGCCGGAAACCCAGAAACACCCCCATGAAAGCACCCATTACCATCCGGCGCGGCACGGTGGCCGCCGCGTTCATCGATCTCCAGGAAGAGCACCGCAAGGACAGGCGCTACCTCGTCGAGGGCTATGGCGATATCCTCGCCAACGTGCAGCGCCTGCAGGCGGCGGCGCGTGCCAATGGCGTGCCGCTGCATCACTGGGCCTACATCGTCGACCTCGACATGCAGGACCGCCCCTTCCATCCGCTCGACGAGAGTGGCAAGTCGGCCTTTTCCGACAAGGACGATCCGCTGACGGCGATCTGCCGGGAAGTCGCGCCGCGCGATGGCGAGGCGATGCGCGTCAAGGCAGAGGCCAGCGCGCTTCGCGCAGGCCCCGCCGCCGACGAGATCAGGGCGCAAGGCATCGAATGGCTGGTCGTCGCCGGCGTGTGGACCGAGGCCTGTGTCGACGCCACGGTGAAGGACGCGGTGGCGCGCGGCTTTCGCGTGCTGCTGGTCAAGGACGCCTGCGGCAGCGGCAGCGCCGCCATGCACCAGACCGCCATCCTCAACCTCGCCAACCGACTCTATGGCGGCGCCGTCACCGACACCGCCGGCGCCTGCCGGTTGCTGGCCGGCGAAACGGTCGAAGCGTGGCAGGTCGAGGGCTCGGTGCCGATGCGCTTCACCTTCGACAACGCGGCCCGGCTCTACGCCGGGCTCTGACGATGGCCGGCAAGCCGCCCGACACGTCCTCGGCCTCGCGCGGCAAGTACGCCGCCCGGCTCGATCCCGAGTTCTGGGATTACGTCGACGCGGTCAATGGCTGGTACCCGCCCGAGATCGTGGCCGCGCCCATCGCCGCGCAGCGCGTCGTCTATGACCGGATGTGCGCGGCTTTCCGCCTGCCGCGCCCGGCCGGCGTCGAAACGCAGGACCGGCTGGTCAGGGCGGCCGGTCGCGACATCGCGCTGCGCCACTACCTGCCGGCGGGCGCGGCGCCCGCGGCTTGCGTGCTCTACTGCCATGGCGGCGGCTTCGTTCTCGGCGGGCTCGACAGCCATGACGACATCTGCGCCGAGATCTGCGCCGGCACCGGCTTCGAGGTATTTTCGGTCGACTACCGTCTGGCGCCGGAACATCGCCATCCCGCCGCCTTCGACGATGCGCTCGCCGCCTTCGAATGGCTTGCCGCCGCGTCCGGCCTGCCGCTCGTGCTGTGCGGCGAAAGCGCCGGCGGCACCCTCGCCGCAGCCGTCGCGCACGCCACCCGCCGGCACCCGCGCCGGGCGATCGGCCAGATGCTGATCTATCCCGGGCTAGGCGGCGAGATTGGCCGCTCCTATGTCGAGCACGCCGCCGCGCCCCTGCTGACGCTGGCCGACCTCGATTTCTACCGGACCATCCGCGCCGCGCCCGGACAGTCGCCCGACGACCCCACCTTCGCGCCGCTTCGCGACGGCGATTTCGCCGGCCTGCCGCCGACGGTCGTCGTCACCGCCGAATGCGATCCGCTCTCGTCCGACGGCGAGACCTATCGCGACCGCGTCCTCGCCGCTGGCGGTCGCGCGCTTTGCCGCGAGGAGCCGCGCCTCACCCACAGCTTCCTGCGCGCCCGAGCCACCGTGCCGCGTGCCGCCGATGGCGCGGATGACGGCGTGGTTGATGTCGATGACGACATACTCGGAGGTGGGGGTGGTCTCAGGCGTGCCGCCGATCTCGCGGGAGAGCGGCCCGGTTGTCGGTGTAATGCCGCAGCCGGCCATGGCGAGGCCGACCAGCGTGAAAAGGCCGATGAGCGCGGCGCGCAGGCACCGCCTGGCAGGCAGCAACAGCATCATCGTCCTCTATGGGCGCCGCGGCTCTATGACTACTTGAGATAGAGAAAGCTCATGGAGGAGCTCGAAGGCAAACTAACATTCTTCGCCCATGTCTACAATCTTGAGTAGTGATCGCGGGGAAAGAGATGTTGCCCTCGGGCAACTGCGGGTGATCGGGTCGGGTGCTGATAAGCTGAATAATTTGCCGAACAATCTTACTCTTGATGCCTGTTGCTGTACCTGGTGAATGCTCCGACCAGAAGGGCCTTCCTCATTTTCTACATCCTGTGATTGCGGATTGGGCTTTACAGCAGCGGCCCTCCGACCTTGTTTTACGACCATCTATGGTTGTGGCTGGTGGGAATGCAGGACATCAACGCAGCGACGCTGTCGAGCGGCATCTGGCGACTACGGCATGTGCTTCGGGGGGCCGCAGGCTACGAGCTGGTCCGCTGGCCGCGGCTCGTCGGGCCCGGGGCGTATGAAGTGGTGGTCGGCTGGGGGCACAAGGCGACGGCGGCTTCCGCACGCAGGCTTGCGCGGCACTACGGCAAGGCCTACGTGGCCATCGAGGATGGCTGGATGCGTTCCTTGCGCCCGGGGCCTCGCGAGTTTCCGCGATCGCTGATCCTCGACCATAGCGGCATCTACTATGACGCGGCGGCGCCATCCGATCTCGAGCGACTGATCACGGAACGTGTCGGCGCGACGGACAGTGAGACGATGCTGCGCGCCGAGCGGGGAATGGCGCGCCTTCGCGCCGAGGCGGTCTCCAAGTACAACGATGCGCCGCGCCTCGATGCGGCGGCGCTGGGGCTCGCGCCGCGCGGCAGCAGGAAGCGCGTGCTGGTGGTCGATCAGACGCGCGGCGATGCTTCGGTTGCGGGAGGCGCCGCGAAGGAGGGCACGTTCGGGAGGATGCTCGCTGCGGCTCAGGCGGAGCATCCGGGCGCCGAGATCCTGGTGAAGGTCCACCCGGAGGTCGTGAGCGGCGCGAAGCGAGGTTATCTCGCGGAGCAAGCGCGCGCGATCGACGGCGTGCGCGTGATCGCCGAGAGGGTCAACCCGTGGTCGCTGATCGAGGTGGTCGATCATGTCTATGTGGTGAGCAGCCAACTCGGCTTCGAGGCGCTGATGGCGGGCGTGCCGGTGACCTGCTTCGGCGCGCCGTTCTATGCAGGCTGGGGATTGACGGATGACCGGTTGGTGATCCCGCGGCGCGCGGCGCGGCTAAAGCTCGCTGAGGTATTCGCGGCTGCCTATTTCGACTACGCCATCTACGCGGATGTCGGCTCCGGGCAGAGGATCAGCTTCGAGGCTGCTGTCGATCAGCTCGTGCGGGATCGGCGCCGCATGAATGCCGAAAGTAGGGTGGGTATCTGGTGGAGCTCGCGCAAATCAAACCCAGCACGCGAGCTTGTGCCCGCGCGCTGAGTGCGACGCCGCTTCAGAGCCCCATCTGGCTCGCCATCCAGGCTTCGACCGCATTGCGATCGCCGCTCGGCAGATCGGCGTACCTGCTGAAGTAGCCGAAGTAGTGCGCAGCGCCGGCAGCGCCAGTGGGGCTGTAGGCGAAAAGCGCGGCGATGCTCGCGTTCCACCCGCGGTCGCCGGCGTCGCTGAAGCCTCCGAGCGCCGGGCCTCCATTGATCCAGGCCTCGGGCGTTGCCCCGGGCCCCGAGCGAATGACAACAACACTGCCGCTCGAAACATTGGGCGCGCCGCGCGTGTAGATCTTGCCAGCGAGGCAACCGATATAGAGGTCGCCAGCGAAGACCTGGCAATCGCCATTCGCCGGGCCGCCCGCGTCGGTGGTCGCAACCCAATTGCCTGACGACCGCACGCCGCTCACAGACGTGCGCGCGCCCACTGAGTTGGCAAGTGACAGGGCGTAAGCGTCGTCAGCGCCATCGGCTTCGAGGTAGTATTTTCCGCCACCGGTCTGCCGCAGGATCATGCGGCGGCTGTCCGCAGTAGCTGTGGCCCACCCGCCGAGCGTCCCGAGATTCCGGATGCTGCCGACAGGATCGCCGACGCCTGCGGGCGTTGTCGCCGAAGCGCCGGTGCGCTCCTGTTTCAGCGTGGCGAGATCGGAGATCTGGAAGAACAGCTCAGGCGCGAGATCGAGCGGGTGGAAGTGCTGAAGGGCCCTTCCGGCATGCTCTATGGCCCCGGCGAGCCCGGAGGCCTGATCAATTACGTCACCAAGGTCCCCACTGAGCAACTGGCGGCGCAGGCCACGCTGACGGCCGGCACTTACGATCGCTATGGCGCCTCGGGCGAGATTTCCGGGCCGATCACGGGCAATGGCACGCTGCTGGCCCGCGCGGGCGCCTATTATGAGCAGATGGACCCGTTCCGTAACAACACGCGGGAAAAGACGCTGATCCTGGATGGCGGGCTGACGGCGAAATTGGGCGAAGATGCACGGCTGATCGCGCAGGTAACGCATTACGACCAGAAGAATCGCGGCGCGCGGCTGCGCGGCGTGCCGACCGACAATGACGGCAATTTCCTGGCGGATCGCAGCTGGAACACAAATGAGAAGACCGATTTCCTGAACCTGCGCGCCACTGTCTATCAGGCGCGGCTGCAGGCCGAACCGGCGGACGGCATCGCGCTGGAACTCGCCACACGTTATTTCGATGCGCGCGAACGCCAGCAATATCACGAGGCGCGCGGGCTGGTGGATACCGATGCCGATGGCGTGGTGGACGCTTCGCGCCGCGAATTGCGTGATCAGGAACGTATTACCAAGGGCCTGACCTTTGCGGGCAACGCCACGATTGACCGGCAGATTGCCGGGATCGACAACCGGCTGCTGATCGGCGCGGACTGGTATCGGGAGGATGCGGATTTCTGGGGGCGGACCGTGCCCTTCGCGCAAATCCCCCTGCTGAGCCTGGCCAATCCCGTCTATGGCCTGTCGGGCGCGTCCTTCTATGATCTGGAAGCCATCGCCAAGCGGCCCACGGACACGCGCAGCACGCGCTATGGCTTCTATCTGCAGGACCAGTTGCATCTTTCCGATCACTGGATCGTGGTCGGCGGTGCGCGCTATGACCGTTATGAGGACGAGGATCTGCTCGGCGGGACGGACTATACTTCGGGCGATTGGACCTTCCGCGGCGGGCTGATCTACAAGCCGCGCGACGATGTCTCGCTTTATGCCAGCTGGTCCGAAGGGTTCGAGCCGCAGGACGTTGCATCGCAAAGCCCGCTGGCCGGAGGGCCCTTCGCCCCGATAACCGGCGAGCAGGTGGAAGCGGGCGTGAAAGTGGCTCTGCTGGGCGGAAAGCTGCAGGGCGCAGCGGCAGTCTATCAGATCAAGCGGCGCAACATGCTGCAGATCGATCCCGATGGCGACAGCTCCGATGGCGTGGACGATCTCGCACCCATCGGTGAAGTCACTAGCAAGGGCTTCGAACTGGAGCTGACCGCCGACATCACGCCCGACTGGGTGCTGACCGCCAATTACGCCTATAACGATGCGCGCATCACGGCGAGCGTACCGGGCCAGTCGCTGACCAATGCGGGTGGCGATCGCCTTGGCAACGCGGCGGTACATCGGGCGGGCCTGTGGGCGCGCTGTCCGTGCCGGTCCACCGGCACGGCGACGGCGCTGGGCGGTGAATATGGCAGCAGCCGGCGGAGCAGCGATGGGCAGAAGGTGAAGCCCTATGCCATTTTCGATGCCTCGATCATCCAGCAGATCACGCCGCAGTTGAGCCTGCTGCTGCGCGTGGACAATATCTTCGACAAGACTTACGCGGCATCGGGCTTCGTCGCTCGCACCGGGCATTTCCCGGGTGAGCCCCGTTCCGTCTTTGCCGAGTTGCGCTGGAAGCTGTGATGGCCACGGTGGCGGTGAGCGGTGAGGTGAAGAAGAAGCAGAAACACCAGCAGGCCGGGCGCTCGCTCTGGTGGCGCGTCCACCAATGGGCGGGGCTGCAGGTCAGCCTGTTCCTCGCCTTCATCCTCGCGACCGGAACTATCGCCACTCTGTCTCACGAGATCGACTGGCTGATGACGCCATCCATGCGGGTCGCCCCGCAGGACGGGCCGCAGGCTTCATGGGGCGCGCTGGCCGAGGCCGCGCAATCGGCGGCGGGTGGTGCGCGGATCGAGCGGATCAGCGCGCCGATTGCGCCGTGGTTCGCGGCAGAAGCCCTGGCAGTGGGCGGGGATGGGGAGCTCTTCCGCATCCAGATCAACCCCTGGACCGCGCAGGTGCAGGGGCTTTCCTCCTGGTTCAATGCGCAGCGGTTGTTCCGCGAATTGCACCGGCACCTGATGCTGCCCACCCGCTGGGGGATACCGATCGTCACGGCGCTGGCCATTCCGATGCTGGCCTCCACGATAACGGCGCTGTTCGTGTACAAGAAATGGTGGCGCGGTTTTTTCCGCCTGCCGCGTACCCGGCCCGGCCGCCGGAACGACGGGCGACGCTATACGGGGGATCTGCACCGCTTTGCCGGGCTGTGGCTGCTGTGGTTCGTGGCGCTGATCGGTGTTACGGGCCTGTGGTATCTGGTCGAATGGGGCGGGGGGCATGCGCCGGTCGCGCGGCCTTCGGTCACTCTGCCATCGGTCCAGGCAGCGGGCCCCGCGCTCGATGAGATCGTTGCGCTCGCCCGGCAGGATTACCCGGCGTTGCGCGTCACTTCCGTCTATTTTCCCGAAGAGAAGCCCGGCGGCGTTCTGGTGATGGGCGATGCCGAGGCGCTGCTGGTGCGCGAACGGGCGAATATCGTGATGGTCGATCCCGAAAGCTCCGCCGTGGTGGAGCGCCTGCGGGGAACCGACCTGACGTTGCATCAGCGTATTTCCGAAGCCGCCGATCCGCTGCATTTTGGCAGCTGGGGCGGGTTTGCCACGCGGCTGCTATGGTTCCTGTTCGGGGCGGGGCTGACCGGGCTGGCCGTGACTGGCGTGCTGATCTACGCGCTGCGCCTCAAGCACGATGCCGCTGCGGGGCGGGCTGAAAC
>Ga0066256_1001042_pt1 | contig 43552 bp, 42 predicted proteins | sample ThiBio_1000_biof_FD_87107 | JGI IMG/M metagenome (GOLD analysis project Ga0066256, IMG submission 87107) | Wastewater bioreactor microbial communities from Cape Town, South Africa - Thiocy_expt_1000_biof (version 2) | ecosystem: Engineered > Bioreactor > Thiocyanate-remediating >... | reverse complement strand
TAACGCACCTGGAGTTATCTACGCACTTCTACAACAAGGTCGCTAACATGCCGACCATCGGCAAGGCCTTCATGATGTCATTATAAATCTTCTTCGCCGCGGACGTGCCGACGATCACGACGTCGCCCTGCATGACGGGAGGATCGGGCGCCCGGCCGGCCTTGATCTCGTCCACGTCGAAGCGCGCGGCTTCGCGCGCGCCCGTCGCGGTGCGGAAGACCATCACCTCGCTGCCATCGGCCACTTCCTTCAGGCCGCCCGACGTGGCGATGAGCTGCACCAACGACATCTTGCCTCGGTAGGGGTACACACCGGGCGAATTCACCGCACCTTCCACCGTCACGCGCTGGCTGTTGTACTCGCGCACGAAAACGGTCACTTGCGGATTCTGGAGGTATCGGACCCCATACCTCTTCTTCAAATCCTGCTCGAGCTCGCGCGCCGTCACGCCGCCTGCACGCACATCGCCGACCAGCGGCAGGTTGATCGTTCCGCTCTCGGCAACCTGCACGCTCTTGGTCAGATCAGGAGCCTGATAGACAGATACTTCGAGGACATCCTGCGGGCCGATGCGGTAGCCGTCACCACCAGCCGCGGTACCCTTGACCTCGAGCTCCCGCACTTCCCGCAGCAGCTTCGCCGACTTCCTCTGCTCCGCGCCGCTCGGCGCGCTCTGCGGAGGTGGTGCACCCAGGCTTGCCGTCGCCACCGTCGGCACGGTCGCCCCCGAGGCCATGGTCGCCTCGTTCAGGTCGGCGCCACAGCCGGAAAGCGCAAGCGCCATAGCAATTGGCGCGAGCAAAACCCCAATTCCCCTGAGAAATAAACTAATCGGCATTGCCCCACTCCCAACGCAGGCACACGTCCCCACAATCCAGTGCCCTTGGAATGCCCAATGTTCGCAACGGCTGAACGCTAACACACTCAGAAGCGCACAACGAGCAGCATCTTGAATGCGGAGCGAGCCACATTGCGACCATATTTGGAGCACATTCCCGCGGCGGTGGCCGCTAGGACAAGGGCCTTGCTGATCGGCACGCCGATTCAATCCGGCTTATGTGACAGAATGAGCACATTCCCGGACGGGCCCTGTCTGCATGCGCCACCCATTTGACATGTAAGCAACTTATGCTGCCGCTCTGTGGCGCTTGCGCCTTCGAATAGGCCGGGTTAGCAATGGTCGGCCGTGGCGGCGGTCCAGATTTTTTTCGTTGGCGTATTTTAAGAGCGCTCCATGAACGATGGTTTTGGCCCCGCCCTCGATGCTCACCCATCTGAAGGCGTCCCGACGCGGTGGATCGCGATCAACACGCATCCCCATCGTGAGCACATAGCCCTCGAGCACCTCAACAGACAGAAGTTCGCCGTCTACTGTCCCATGGAGCTGAAGCGCGTCCGACACGCGCGGCGCACGCAGGATGTCACGCGTCCGCTCTTCCCGGGCTACATCTTCGCGGAAGTGATGCCCGATCTCATGATGTGGCGCCCCATTCTCTCCACCTATGGTGTGCGCGCGATGATCCGCGTCGGCGACCGACCGGCCTTCATCGACAAAAAGTTCATTCAAGCCCTGAGGGATCGCGAGGTCGACGGCGTCATTGCGAAGCCGCTCAGGCCTTACGAGGTCGGGCAGCAGGTTCGCCTCAACGGCGGGGCCTTCGACGGCCTCATTGCAACGATCATCGAGATGGACGAACGCGAGCGGCTGGTGCTGCTCGCGAGCCTCCTCAGCCAGACCGTCCGGCTAAAGGTTGTCGCGAGCCACGTGCGCCCGCTCTAGCCGCTGGAGCCGTGGCATCGATAGCTGCCGGGTATCTGGCCGGGCGCCCCCCCTCAAAAGAGGGGGCCGGTCCCGGCCCTCTTGGCTACGCAACCACCTTGTTCTTGAGCGTACCGAGCCCGCTCCAGGAGATCTCGAGCTCGTCACCGGGCACGAGAAAACGCTGCGGAATGCGGCTGCCGCCGGCGCCGTCCGGCGAGCCGGTCGAGACCATGTCACCCGGCTGTAGCTGCGCGAAGCCCGAGACGTACGCAATGAGCGTCGGAATATCGAAGACCATCTTGGAGACGGTCGTCGACTGCACCTGCTCGCCGTTGAGCTTGGTCGTGAGCTGCATCGCACCCACATCGGCGATCTCGTCGGCCGTCGTGAACCACGGTCCGCAGCCGCCCGAGGCATTGAAGTTCTTGCCCGCGCCGACCGAGTGCTTCTGCCAGCCGCGCACCGAGCCGTCGTTCATGATCGTGTAGCCGACGATGTGGTCGAACGCCTTTTCCTTGGGAATGTGGCGACCCGCCTTGCCGATCACGAGCACCAGCTCACCCTCGTAGTCGAAGGTCTTGGCCGGCTCGCCCTTGGGATACTCGAGCGGTTCATTGTGGCCGGTGAGCGCGTCGTGCGTCTTGATGAAGAGCGAGACATCCTTGGGCGGCGGCACATCGCCGTCGACCGGATGGCGCTTCGGGTAGTTCACGCCAATGCAGATGATCTTGCCGGCATCGTGCAGCGGCGGCAGATAGCGGATCGCGTCGAGCTTGAGCGACGGCGTCTTGCCCTTTGCCCACGACGCCACCTCGGCAAGCGCATCGGCGGCCAGGACCGCTCGGATGGTTGGGTACTTCTGGATGAGCGCGGCGTCCGCCGGGATGATGCCGCCGCCGGCCGCATCCGGCTCCACGACCACGCCCCAGCCCTTTTTGCCGCCCTGCTCGTAGCTGACCAGTTTCATTTCGTCTCCGCCCTGTCTGGAAGATTTTGCTGGCCATTCATGCACTAAGGCGGCGGGGTCGCGCAAGGCGGCACGAGTGTCCCGCTTCCGACTAGAGCGGCTTTTCGCCCGCACGGCGTTCGAGCTCGGGAATGATCGTCGCCCGCTCCTTCAGAAAGGGGTTCACGGCCAGGGCCTGATAGTAGGCGTCCAGTGCCTCCTTCCAGCGCCCCGCCTGGGCGTGGATCATGCCGCGGCCGGCGAGCGCGCCGAAGTGGCGCGGCTCGAGGGCCAGGACCTTTTCGATGTCCGACAGCGACTGCTCTTGCTCGCTCATGAGGAAGAGCACCGTCGCCCGCCTGTTCCAGGCTTCGGCAAAGCCGGGTGCGGCCTCGATGGCCTCGGAAAAGCGATCATGGGCCGCCCCGAGCTGGCGCACGGAAAGATAGCCGATGCCTTCCTCCATGAGCCTGTCGACGTCGGCGCGCCCGGAACGCATCCACACCTCCCAGATGCGCGCGACCACTGCGTCCGCCTCGTCGTCCCCGCGCGCGGCCTTCAGACCTTTGAAAAGCGCATCGAGCGCGCGGGCGCGCTCCTCGCTCGACGAGCCTTGCGGAACATCCGACGACTGGCCCCAGACTGGCAGCAAGCCCCCATTGGCGACGGCCAACATCAGTAAAGCCAACACAAGCCAAGACGCCGCTGAGCGGCGCCCCCGTCCGGGCTTCGACATGGCTCACCTCCTGCCGCGCACCGCCATCATGGGACTGTCACCCGAAACGCTAACGCACGCGGATGAACTCCGCTAGATTTGAGCGGAAGAGACCAATAACAGGGTGGAGACGACCGACATGGCCATTCCGCGCACCGTGTTCGGCGAGGAGCACGAGATGTTCCGCGCCACCGTCAAGGATTTCGTCGAGCGCGAGATCGCACCCCACCACGACAAATGGGAAAAAGACGGCATCGTCCCGCGCGAGCTCTGGCGCAAGGCGGGCGAAGCCGGCCTGCTGCTCACCGGCATTCCAGAGGAGTACGGCGGCGCGGGCGCCAACTTCCTCATGAGCGCCATCCTGATCGAGGAAATGTCGAAGGGCCTCTATTCGGGCCCGGGCTTCCGGCTGCATTCGGATATCGTCGCGCCCTACATCCTGCACTACGGCAGCGAGGAGCAGAAGCGCTCGCTGCTCCCGCGCATGGCGCGCGGCGAGATCGTCACGGCCATCGCCATGACGGAGCCCGGCACGGGAAGCGACCTGCAGGGCATTCGCACGACGGCGGTCCGCCAGGGCAATGAGCTCATCGTCAACGGTCAGAAGACCTACATCACCAACGGCCAGCTCGCCGACGTCATCATCGTCGCCGCCAAGACGGATCCAGGGGAAGGTGCAAAAGGGATTTCGCTCGTGATTGTCGAGGCAGATCGGCCCGGCTTCGCGCGCGGGCGCAATCTCGAGAAGATCGGCAACAAGGCGCAGGATACGTCCGAGCTCTTCTTCGACAATGTGCGCGTGCCGCCCTCGAACATCCTTGGGGCCGAAGGCAGGGGCTTCTCCTATCTCATGCAGGAGCTGCCGCAGGAGCGCCTGATCGTCGGTCTCGCAGCCGTCGCGATCATGGAGGCGGCGCTGGAATGGACGCTCGCCTATACGCGCGACCGCAAGGCTTTCGGAAGGCCGATCGCCGATTTCCAGAACTCGCGCTTCAAGCTCGCTGAGGTGGCGACCGAGGTGCAGGTCGCGCGCGTGTTCGTCGACAAGTGCCTTGAGCTCCACATCGCCGGTCAGCTCGATGTGCCGACGGCCGCCATGCAGAAGTGGTGGCTGACGGAAGTCGAGGGGCGCGTGCTCGACATCTGCCTGCAGCTCCACGGCGGCGCGGGCTTCATGTGGGAATATCCGATCGCGCGCGCCTATGCCGACGCGCGCGTCCATCGCATCTTCGCCGGCACGACGGAGATCATGAAGGAGATCGTCGCGCGGTCGCTGATGGTGGGGAGGTAGTGTTTTCTTCTCCCTCTCCCCATTCCTTCAATGGGGAGAGGGTCGGGGTGAGGGGCGGCGGCATACGCTAACGTCTCACAAGTTTCCGCCCCTCACCCTGGCCCTCTCCCCGTAAGGACGGGGAGAAGGGAATTCACCACTTACCCAAACTGCACGGCGTAGACCGGCGGCAGCGTGTGCGAGACGCACGCCCAGCTCTCGCCCTGGTCCTCACTCACCCAGAGACCGCCCGTCGTCGAGCCCATGGCCAAGCGATCGCCGCTCTCGTCGATCGCAAGCGCATGACGATAGACCACATCATAAGCGTGCGACTGCGGCAGGCCCTTCGTCAGCGTCTGGAATGTCTTGCCGCCATCGCGCGTGCGCGTCACGACGAGCTTGCCGTCGACGGGTATGCGCTTCTCGTCCTTGATCTCGGGAACGAACCACGCCGTATCCGGCTCGCGCGGGTGCACGACGACGGCAAAGCCGAACGCCGAGGGCTTCACGTCCGTGAGCTCGGTGAAGTTGTGCCCCTCGTCCGAGGAAACGAAGATGCCGTTGTGATGCTGCACCCACATGCGGTGCGGCGCCGCCCGGCACTGCGCGAGGCAGTGGACATCCTGCGCATTGGGTTCGCTCACCTGCTCGGGCGGCATGTATTCGGCGCGCATGCCATGTCCGCGCTGCGTCCACGTTTCGCCCGCATCCCCGGTGTGCCAGATGCCGCCGGTCGAAACGGCGATCGAGACTTGCTTCGAATTGCGCGGATCGACCAGGATGGAGTGAATACCCGGAAGATCAGCGCCGCCGCCGGCCCACATCTTGCGCAGAGGATGATCCCAGAGCGAGCGAACGAACTGCCAGCTCTGGCCATCGTCCTTCGAGCGGAAGAGACCGCCGGGGAGCGTCCCGCACCACAGAACACCCGGCTCATCGGCGCCGCCCGCGACGAGCGCCCAGATGCGCACGGTGCTCCAGGGCAGCGGCCGGCCCCACATATCGTTCTCTTCGAGCCCCTCGGGCTTTTCGGGATAGGCGGGCGTCGCAATCTCCTCCCAGCCATCCGCGGTGGAGCGATGCACCTTCACGCCGAAATGGCCGTGATCGAGGGCCGCGTACTTCCGGCCACTGCGCTTATCGCTCAGTGCGAGCGTCACGTTATCGGCGAGGAAGTCGACCTTGGCGATCTCCCAGCCGCGGCCTTCGCGTGCGACTGTGAACAATCCTTTGCGCGTCGATACGAGAAGTTCGTCGCTCATCGTGATCTAGCCTCCCGATAGTGCTTGAAACACGTAGATGGTGCTGCGATCGCCGACGGCATCGCCCAGATCTTTGCGATCCGAGATCATCACGCCGTCGATGAAGATCGTCATGTGTCGGCGCAGCGCCGCTTGATCATCCAGCACGTAGCTGCGCGCCTGCGGGTTCGCCGCAAACACCGCATCCAGCACCTCGCGCACGGTCGCGCCCGGCGCCTCGGCCTCGGGACACGCGACGTGCCGCTGGATGTTCGGCGTGAAGACGACCCGGGCCATGGCGGCTGCCTCCGTTGCCGAACTACTTGCCAGCGTACGCGCGCTCGAGCGTGGCGATGTCGAGCTTCTTCATCTGGAGCATCGCTTCCATGGCGCGCTTGACGCCCGCCTTGTCCGGTCCCTTGAAGACGCGCGAAAGAGCGCTCGGCACAATCTGCCAGGACAGCCCGTACTTGTCCTTGAGCCATCCGCACTGGCTTTCAGCACCGCCGTCGGCCGTGAGCTTCGCCCAGAGATCATCGACCTCCGCCTGGCTTTCGCAGCTCACCGAAAGCGAAATGGCCTCGTTGAACTTGAAAATCGGACCGCCATTGAGGGCACTGAAGCGCTGCCCCTCGATCTCGAACTCCATGACCATCACCGAGCCGGGCTTGCCGCGACCGGCCTCGCTGTAGCGCGAGACGTCGATGATCTTTCCGACCTTGAAGACCGAGAGGTAGAAGTTGACGGCTTCCTCGGCGTTGTCGTCGAACCAGAGGAACGGCGTGATCTTCTGCTTGGCAGCCATAACTCAAGCTCCTTCCTTCGCGGGAACGGCGCTCATGTCCATCCAGAATGGCTCCCACACGTGACCATCGGGATCGGCGAACGCGCGACCGTACATGAAGCCCATATCCTGCGGCTCACGCGCATCCTTGCCGCCCGCGGCGACCGCCTTGCGCATGATCTCGTCCACGGCTTCGCGCGAGTCGTAATTTAGCGCGACGAGCACCTGCGTCACCTTTGCCGGATCGGCGATCTCGTTCTTGATGAAGCTCTTGAAGTGCTTGTGCGTCAGCAGCATCGCATAGCTGTGGCCTTCGCTGATGATCATGCCGGCCGCGTCGTCGTTGGTGAAGCGCTCATCGAACTTGAAACCCAGCGCCGTGTAGAAGGCGATGGTCCGCTTCAAATCCTTGACGGGCAGATTGACGAATACACTCGTGCTCATGATGACCTCGGGTTTTGCGCGTTGATCAATCAGCCGGACTTCGCGAAGCCGCTCAAAGCTGGACAATCGGGACGAAGCCGCCCCAGAACATCCGCTTGCCATCGAATGGCATGTTCGCCGGGTCGCCTTTGAGGCGCGGGTCCTTCATGACGGCGGCGTTGATGCGGTCACGATCCTCGCGCGACTTGTAGGTGATCCACGAGAACACGACGGTCTCGCCTTCTTCGAGCTTAACGGCTTGCGGAAACGACGTGTGCACACCTGGCTTTACATCCTCGCCGATGCACTCGACGAACGAGAGCGCGCCGTGATCCATCCAGACCTTGCCGGCAAGTGACGCCATCTCCTTGTAGGCATCCAGGTTCTTGATCGGAACGGGAAGCACGTAACCATCGACATACATGGGCATTCTCCTTGATCGGAAAGGAAGAGAGGTCGGACTACTTCTCCGAGGCGATCGACCACATGACACCGAACGGGTCGCGCAGGACGCCATAGCGGTGGCCCCAGAACATGCGCTGCACAGGCACGACGACCTCGCAGCCGGCATCGACGGCGCGCTTCCATGCCGGATCGACGTCGTCGACCTGAAGGTGCAGCGTGTAACCCTGTGGTTTGACGTCCGGATAGCCGTGCTCCGGGAATGGATCGCACAGCATGAGCGAGCCACCATTCACATAGAGGTGGATGTGCATATCGCGGCCCTTCTCGTCGGGTGGTGCACGTCCCACCTGCTCGGCGCCGAAGGCACGCGCGTAGAACTCGGCAGCTTTCACCGCGCCGTCGAGCTGAAGGTAAGGCGCTACGCCACCCCGAATCTCGACCTCTCCGGCCTTGCAGGCCTCACTCGGCATCGCTTGTTCGGACATCGATCCTCCGTTGTTGGTCAAAGTTGCCGTTGGGCGCTCTGTTTGATCCGAGGACGATCAGGCACGGCGGCCGCCGACACCCGCGATCAAGAATTTTTCTCAGGCACCTTCTTTTTTCCGCCAGCTCGTGCCGCACCTGCGAGCTTGTCGAGCTGGAGGCGTATGTGCGCGGCCTCCGCCGGCGTATTGGCGAGCGCGATGGCACGATCGAAGGCGACCTTGGCCTCCTGCATCCGCTCGAGTTCGAGCAGGAATGCGCCCCGCGCACCGTGGAAGTAGAAATAGCCGTCGAGTTGGCCGGCAAGCGGCTCGATCATGGCGAGTGCAGCTTCCGGCCCCTCGGCTTTCGAGACGGCAACAGCCCGGTTGAGCGTCACGACGGGCGATGGCTGCATCTGCTCGAGTGCGCCGTAGAGTAGCGCAATCTGCGCCCAATCGGTGTCCTCGGCGCGTGCAGCACGCGCGTGGAGCGCCGCAATGGCTGCCTGCACTTGATACGGACCGGGCCGGCGATGGCGGAACGCCTTGTCGACGAGCGCGAGACCTTCAGCGATCAGACTGGAGTTCCAGCGGCTGCGATCCTGGTTCGGGAGCAGCACGGTGTTTCCGTCATCGTCGAAGCGGGCATCGGCACGCGCGTGCTGCAGGAGCAGCAAGGCCAGAAGCGCCATGATCTCGGGCTCGACCGGGAATAGATGAAGCAGCAGGCGTCCGAGGCGGATGGCCTCCTCGCAGAGCACGGCACGCGCGCCCTGCTCGGCCACGTCATTCGTGTAGCCCTCGTTGAAGAGCAGGTAGAGCACGCCGGCCACGGCGGCGATCCGCTCGCTGCGTTCGACCGCTCCCGGCGCCTCGAAGGGCACGTTGGCACCGCCGATCCGCCGCTTCGCGCGCGTGATACGCTGCTCCATGGCCGCATCGGTCACGAGGAAGGCGCGCGCGATCTGGGCGACCGACAAACCCGATACGATCCGCAGCGCGAGTGCGATCTGCTGCGTCGCCGGCAGCTCGGGATGGCAGCACACGAACAGAAGACGCAGGATGTCGTCGCGGTAGTCGGATGCATCGAGGCGCTCGATCGTCGGCGTCTCGCTGTCCGAGAGATCCGAGATCGCGTCTTCCTCGGGGAGCGGCTGCAGGCGGCGCTGGCGCCGCGTTGCATCGATCGCGGCATTGCGGCCGACCATGATGAGCCAAGCCGCAGCATCGCGCGGCGGGCCCTGGGTCGGCCACAGGCGCAGTGCCCTGAGGCAAGCCTCCTGGCAAGCCTCCTCGGCCATGTCGAGATCGCGGAAATGGCGGAGCAGCGCCGCAACCACGCGGGGACGCGCGGACGTCAGAACGGCGTTGATCCAGCGAGTGTCCGTCACGGCGCCTGCTTTCCATCTTTGAAGGTACCGACTGGCCGAATTTCGTAGGCACCGCCCGGATTGGCCTCGGCCAGCTCGCGCGCAACGGCGAGCACCTCGTCCAGGTTCTCGGCATCGACGATGTAGAACCCCAGAAGCTGCTCCTTGGTCTCGGCAAATGGCCCGTCGATGACGATCGGCGGCTCGCGGTCCTTGCGGAGCGTCGTCGCGGCCGTCGTCGGCAGAAGGCGTGCGACCGGCCCGAGCTTGCCCTGGCGCGCGACCTTCTCGTGCACGACCGACAGCTTCGCCATCACGGCGGCGTCCTGCTCCTTGGTCCAAGCACAGACCACGTTCTCGTCGTGGTAGCAGAGGATGGCGTACTGCATCGGGCATCTCCATGTGATCACGCTTCAAGGACGAACGAGAGCAGGCGCGGCCGACAGCCGCCACCAAATTTTGCGTGCGGACCAAACGACTGATTCGCCAAGCAGTTAACCGGATATTTGCCATCGTCGGCCTAGGCTCGAGCATGGCGCGCATTCTCATACTGCTGGCGATCGCCGCGATTACCTATGCGGTCATCCTGCCGGGACCTCCCGGCGGGCCGGTTCCCGTCGACCCATCCGCTGCTGCGGCAGCAGCGCCTTCTGCGACCTCCGGCCTGCCCGGCCTGGACCTCCTGTCGCTGGGGATTGGCCTGATTGTCGGCTTCATCCTCGGGTGGCTGTGGCAGTTGCCCTGGCGGACGGTTCCGGAGCTCTTCCGTGAGGTCGCCTTCCGCTCCATCCGGGGCATCGGGCTCGTCGGCCTTGCCATGGGCGCAGCCGCCATCCTGCTCTTCTACTGACAGGGACGCGCTCATCCCTGACCGGTTCCCGTGGGCCAGCGCCTGAGGCTGCCCGGCGGAAAAATCCACTCCGGCGTGACGAACGGCTGATCAGGCCCCAGACGAAACCAGGGCGAGCCGTCCGGCGTGTCGCGGCCCTTGAGAACATGCATGTCCTGCGCCGGCATGAAGCTCTGAATGAGCAGGAAGCGACGCTCGCCTGTCGTCGGATGCTCGGCGACGTCGGCGACCAGCACGGCATGGCCGGGGAAGCCGCCCTTGATAATCACATCGCCAATCTCGACGCGGCCATCCCGTACGGGGAGCAGCTCACGCTCCAGTGAGTGCGTGCCGGCCCAGGTGAAGACCGTGTCCATGTAGCGCCGGAAGGAGGCATAGCTCGCATCGGGCGACGACCGCTTGGCCCATACGAGGGCACGTCCCTCCGCGCGTGGACGCTCGCCGGCTGCCCAGCGGCTGAACTGCATGGGCTTGCTTCCGCCCGTGTCATTGAAGGCAATGCGCCGGATCTCGCCGCGGGCGAATTGCCACTCGGCCCTGAGCCGCATGACCGCATCCGCACACTGCTGGAGGTCACGCGTGCCGGTATCGATGTCGATCACCGCGGCATGGACGTCCTGGCGCCACTTCGGCGCACCCGTGTGGAGAAGGACGGATGTGCCGTCGGGCTTCAGCGGCAGGCCGCGCAGCCACGCGGCAAAGCTCCCCTCCGGCACCGGAATGCGCACGAATCCCTCCGGCGGCGCGAAGCGTCGGCCGAGCTGGTCGCTCTCAGCAGGCATCTCGGATCGCCAGGCATATTGCCCGGCCGGGGCTACACCGCTCGTGCCTGCAAGCGCCGCCATGACGACGAGCGTGGCCGCACTCATCTGCCGGATAACTTGCATATCCCTGCCTCTGACGTTTCCTCCGGGCTTTCCTTGACCAGCAACGCGGCCACAGGGCTTTGGCATATTCATGACCCCAATTGACAGCGTGACGTCAGGAGCCAATGTCAGAGAACGAAGCAAGGGTGCGAGGCCGACGGGGAACGGGAGAGCGAGGCGATGTCGTCGCTGCTGACATCGGCGCAGAGGGAAGCCTTCGTGCGGCGCGTGCGCGTCGAGATGGCGAAGCGCGGCCTCACGCGGACAGCCCTCGCCGAGATCGCCGGCTGCAAGGAGCGCACGCTCGGCAATCTGCTGGCCGGGCAGCCGGTGCGCGACGCGACCGTTGCCGGCGTCGCGCGTGGCTTATCGATCGACCTCGACACGCTGCTCGGCGGCCCTGTCGGCAATGGTGCCTCGGACGGCAGTATGCAGGGCCGTGCCGACGAGAGCTACGGCGGCTACCTGCTCTCGGCCTACGAGGACTATCTCGGCCCCTACCTCGCCTATCGCCGCGTATTCTCCCGGCGCAATGCCATCTACCGCTCCGTCTACGAACTCGACTGGGACGAGGACCTCTCGCGACTGCGGTTTCTGGAGTTGCAAGGGAATCCAAACGGCCGCGGCGCCGACGCCTCGACCCAGCACGCCGGCGGCGTGTACATCAGCCCGCATACGGGAATGCTGCAGCTTCTCACGACCTTCCAGGGGGCGCTGCGCCTCGTGACCCTCAACCGCTTTCAGCGCGGCAGCGACAAGCTTCGCGGCGTCATCCTCACGCAGAGCGACCGCGAGCGCTTCTATCAGCCTGCCGTGTCCGCGATCTTTCTCCATAAACTGAAGGGCCGCCAGCGCCTTTCGGAGCTCGAGCGCCGCATCGGAACGCTGGAGCCGGATCATGCCGACTTCGGCACGGCCATGGCGGAGATCGAGGAAATCGAGCGCTCGGCCATCTTCATGGCTGGGCCGCTCAGCGAGAAGTAGGGCGAGCTAATTCTCGCCCACGCGCCGCAGATGCTCCTGCGCTGCCGCGTGCCCCGGCTGGATCTCGAGCGCGGCGCGATAGTCACGGATGGCGGCCTGCAGATCGCCCTTGCCTTCCCAGGCGCGACCACGCTCGATGAATGCCTCCGGCGCACGGCGGAAAATATCCAGCGCACGATCTGCGTCGTTGATCGCCTCGTCGAATGCGCCGCTCTCGACATGACTGCGCGCCCTGCGGATATGGGCGGGCCCGTTGCGCGGCTCCAGGGTGATGAGCTGAGTGAGATCCTGGATGGCCGCACGGTGATTGCCGAGGGCGACGTGGATCTCGGCGCGCAGCGTCAACGCAGCCCCGAGGCGTGGATCAGCCTCGATGGCGCGCGAGACATCCTCCAAGGCGCGATCGAGCCGCGGCCCCTGGGCCTGATGAAGCCGTGCGCGATTGAAGAGCGCGAGCGCGTAGCGCGGATTGATCTCGAGCGCCTTGTCGTAGTCGGCGAGCGCACCGGAGAATTCCCGGATCTGCACGCGCGAGAGGCCGCGGTTGTTGTAGAGAGCCGCATCATCGGGGCGTATTTCGAGGGCGCGGTTGTAGTCTGCAATGGCGAGATCGAACGAGCGCTGAGACTGGAGCGCAAAGCCGCGCTGCGCATAGGCGCGCCACTCCCGCGGATCGAGCTCGATGGCGCGTGTCAGATCGGGGATTGCGCGCGCGTGCTCGCGGGCCTGATTGCGGGCCCAGCCGCGCACGAAGTAAGCCTCGGCAGACTCGGGATAGCGCTTGATGACGTCATCGCAAGCACTGATCGCCTGCTGATACGGTCGGTCGACCCGGCAGGCGGTGGATCTCAGATCCGGACGCTGGACGGCGGTGCCGCCCGACTCGTTCGGCGTCGATACAGGCGGTGGCGGCTGGCGCGCTGCGGTCTGCGTCTCACCGGTCCTGCCGGAGAGACGGTCAAGCTTGCGCCGCATCTCCTCCACGATGTCGTCCGTACTCGGGCGCTTGCCCGCGGGCCCGCTTGCTGGCGGCGCAGGCTGTGCCACGGGCGGGGACACCGGCTCGGCCGGGAATGACGGCGAGGTCGGCGACGTCGGCACCGTGAGCTGCTTGCCCGTCGCCTGCTCGAGCGCGCGTTTTGCCTGTTCGATGATCTCATTCGGCTTGAAAGGCTTCGGCTCGGGCTCCCGGGGCGGAACGGCGTGCGAGGGCGGTGGCCGGTCAGGAAGGCGCGCATCCCTCGGCAGGGTGGTCGACGGCGGCGGGACCTGCTGTCGGGCTGCGGTCTCCCGCTCGCGGCGGCGCGCCTCCTCGTCTGCCTTTGCCTTCTCTTCTGCAGCCTTTTGCCGGCGCGCTTCCTTCTCGGCCGCGCGTTTCTCATCCTCCCGGCGCGCAGCAGCCTCGCGCTCGGCTGATTTGCGAAGCTCTTCGCGGCGCTGCGCTTCCTGCCGCTCCGCAGCCTTGCGCGCTTCCTCCTGCTGGCGGGCGATCTCGCGCTCGGCAGCCTTGCGGGCTTCTTCCTGACGCTCAGCGGCCTTACGCGCCGCTTCCCTGCGCGCCTCCGCCTGTCCCGGCAGCGACCACACGCCGAGCACGTTCGTCGCGCCGAGGAGCAGGACGAGCGCAATGCCGATAACGATCAGAAAGCGCGCCGGCGATGTGCCGCGATCGGCGAGGCCGGCCGTATTCTGGTCGAGCGTCGAGCGCGTGCGGCGCGCCTCGGTTCTCCTCGCGACTGCGGACGGGCCCGGCTCAGTGCCGGTCTCCGGCTTTGGATTATGCTCCGTCATAATTTTTCACCGAGCCTCGTCAAATTCTCGCGTGCTGCCATGAAATTCCCGTCGGCATCGAGGGCGCGCCGATAGTCGGCGACGGCCTGGTCGCGATTACCCTGCCGCTCGTATGCGACGCCACGCGCATTGAGCGCACGAGCCGAGAGCGGGTTCAGCTCGACCGCTGTGTTGAAGTCGGTCAGTGCCTTGGCAAGATCCTTCAGCTCGAGATGGCTGAGCCCGCGGTTCTCGAAGGCGAGCGCATACTTCGGATTGAGCTCGATCGCCCGGTCGAGATCGGCGATGGCCCGCGCATGATCGCCCTGGCCGAGCACGACCGACCGCGCGCGATTGTTGTAGGAGAGCGGATAGCGCGGATTGATCTCGATGGCCCGATCAAAATCGGCGACAGCGCGCGCGAAGTCTTTGAGGTCCATGTAAGCGACGCCGCGATCGTTGTAGAAGCCCGCGCTCTGTGGGCTCAGCTCGATGGCCTTGTTGTAGTCGGCAAGCGCGCGATCGAAATCGCGCATACGGACGTAGGTAAGCGCCCGCTGGGAATGCGTCGCCGCGTTGTCCGGCTGAAGCTGCAGGGCGCGATTGAAATCCGTGAGCGCGCGCTCGGGCTGCTGGCGCTCGCGCAGGGCCCAGCCGCGCACGGCATAGGGATCTGCGTAGTCATTGTGCTTCGCGATGATCTCCGAGCAGGCGGGAACGATCACCGACAAGGGTTTCGAGATCTGGCAATCGCTCTCGGCCAGATTGGGTCGCGCAGGCACTGGCGGCGGGCGGCCTTCCTCCTTGGCCTTGCTCTTCTCGGCCTCCTCGCGTGCGCGCCGAGCCGCGGCATCGTCGGCGGCCTTGCGCTGTGCCTCGCGCTCGCGGGCGAGCTTCTCGGACTGGACGCGATCGGCTTCGCGCCGCTCCATGGCAATGCGCTGCTTTTCGATCGCCTCCTTCACCGGGCCGGGCCGCTTGCGCTCGACTTCGAGACGCGCATCGCGCTGGCCGTCGGACTCCCAGAGCCCGGCATAGTTCGATCCGAAGATGAGAACCGTGGCGGCGAGCGCGCCGATGGCCACCCTGCGTCCGAGGCGCGCATCGCGGTCCGTGGATGCGCGACCAGCGCCGCCGAACGACCCTCCCGTATCAAACCGGCGCTGTGGCTGAACCACCGGGACGCGCGGCTTGGCCACGGCAGGCACGGAGGTTGTCGATGCCGGCTTTGCCCCCGTGTCGCGCTGCTGCCCGCTGCCCCATTTGGCCGGCTTGTCGCTACTCATGGAACGGCCATCCTCCGGCAAATTCCAGCGGGCGTGGCGAACTCGTCGATTCGCCGTCAATCCGCGCACTGTTGCACCAGGGGCTGAGTGCGCGCAACCGATAGCCATTGATAGTCAAGGGAATTGCCACGCATGTGGCTTGCGCGCTGAGGTGTGGCGCCATCCAGCAGCCGCGCTATGGTGGGGCACGGCGCCGGCACCACGTGCGCGCAGGATCATAGCTATAAGGGAGGACGTCATATGCCATCGCTCGATGGGCGGGTCGCCATTGTCACGGGCTCGGCCCGCAATATCGGCCGCGCGACGGCGAAGATGCTGGCCGGCGAAGGTGCATCAGTCGTCATTCACGCGCGCAAGGACAAGGAAGGCGTCGACGAGGCGGTGGCCCTACTCAGGGCCGAGGGCGCGACGGCCATCGGCCACATCGCTGACGTTTCCACGGAAGCCGGCGCGCAGAGCCTGATCGAGGCCGCCGTCGGCCGCTTCGGGCGCGTGGACATCCTGGTCAACAACGCCGCCATCCGCCGCAACACGCCCCTCGTCGAGATGACCTACGCCGAATGGCGCGAGGTGCTGGCCAACAGCCTCGATTGCGCCTTCCTGTGCACACGCTACGCCGCCCCGCATATGATCAAGGGGGGCTGGGGCCGCATCGTCAACATCGGGGGCATCTCCATGTTCAAGGGCACGGCGGGGCGCACACACGTCTCTGCCGCCAAGGCCGGCATGATCGGCATGGCCCGCTCGCTCGCCTCCGAGCTCGCCCCCCACAACATCACGGTGAATGTCGTCGCCCCCGGTGCCATCGATACGGTCCGCAGCGGCGCGGCCGGCGCCCGGCCGAGCGGGACGGCCTCTTCCGCCAATCCCATGGGCCGCGATGGGCGCCCCGAGGAGATCGCCCATATCGTCACCATGCTGTGCAAACCGGACGCGGCCTACACCACCGGCCAGACCATCGAGGTCAATGGCGGATCGCACTACCTCTGAGGGTGGCCACGGCGCGCCGAGGGCCTATGGCTCTCGGCCGCACACGGGTCGCAGTTGAAAGCGCTCCACCGGGCCGCTAAGAGAAGCGCATCATGGTGCTTCGCGCGTCCATATGCCGTTCCAGGCGAATTCGCGTCCCGGCCGCCTCCGGGCGCCGGGTCAGGGCACGTCTGCCAGCCAGAAGTGCACGTCAATTCAACACGTAAGGCTTACCGGACGCATTGCGGGCCGGCGCCACTACGATCTGAGACGGAGCGGGCTCCACTGAGGCCGCTTCCCGACCGTCCGAGCCCCCGAGGCTGACCTCATGAACGACACTACGACCCAAGCGCGCGACTGGAGCAAAACGCTCTTCCTGCCCAAGACCGATTTTCCCATGAAGGCCGGGCTCCCCCAGATGGAGCCGCGGATGCTCGAGCGGTGGGCGAGGATCCGCCTCTATGACAAGCTGCGCGAGACCGCCAAGGGCCGCGCCAAGTTCGTCCTCCACGACGGCCCGCCCTACGCCAACGGCAACATCCACATCGGCCACGCGCTCAACAAGATCCTCAAGGATCTCGTGACGCGCTCGCAGCAGATGCTCGGGCACGACTCCAACTACGTGCCGGGCTGGGACTGCCACGGCCTCCCGATCGAGTGGAAGATCGAGGAGGAGTATATGGCCAAGGGCAAGGCCAAGCCGAACCTCAAGGATCCGGCGGCGATGAAGGCATTCCGCGCCGAATGCCGTGCCTTTGCCGAGCATTGGCTCAATGTGCAGCGCGAGGAGTTCAAGCGCCTCGGCGTCGAGGGCGACTGGGATCATCCCTACACGACCATGACATTCCCGGCGGAAGCCCAGATCGCGCGCGAGCTCATGAAGTTCGCCGAGACGGGCCAGCTCTATCGCGGCTCGAAGCCGGTCATGTGGTCGGTCGTCGAGAAGACCGCGCTCGCCGAGGCCGAGGTCGAGTACCAGGACTATCAGTCGGACATGGTGTGGGTGAAGTTTCCGGTGGTGAAGGGGAACCTGCCCACTGGAAGCGCCGTCGTCATCTGGACGACGACCCCGTGGACGATCCCCGGCAACCGCGCCATCTCGTTCCACTCGAAGATCGAGTATGGCCTCTACGAGGTCACGGCATCACCAGACGGCAACTGGGCCAAGGTGGGCGACAAACTCGTTCTTGCAGACAAGCTCGCGGCCGATGTCATGAAGGCCGCGAAGGTCGAGGCTTACGAGAAGCGCGCGACCGTCAGCGCGTCGGACCTCGCGAATGTCGTCTGCGCTCATCCGCTGCGGGATGCAGGTCTCGGCGGCTACCAGTTCAACGTGCCCCTCCTCGACGGCGATCATGTCACGGACGACGCGGGCACCGGCCTCGTGCACACGGCGCCGGGTCACGGCCGCGAGGACTTCGACATCTGGACGGCCTCCACGCGCCTCCTGCAATCACGCGACGTCGATCCGGCGATCCCCTACACCGTCGACGAGAACGGCGCCTTCACGAAGGATGCCCCGGGCTTCGAAGGTAAGCGCGTCATCACCGACAAGGGCGAGAAGGGCGACGCCAACCAGGCCGTCATCGACGCGCTGGTGAAGGCCGGAATGCTGCTCGCGCGCGGGCGCCTGAAGCACCAGTACCCGCACTCGTGGCGCTCGAAGAAGCCGGTGATCTTCCGCAACACACCCCAGTGGTTCATCCACATGGATAAGGAGATCCCCTTCCTAGAAAAGATCTCGCGCGAGCTCCGCGCGAAGACAGCTTCGGCCAGTGGCACAGGACACAACCAGCCGATCCCGAAGACGCTGCGCGAGGTCTCGCTGCAGTCGATCCGCGATACGGAGTGGGTGCCGAAGTCGGGCGAGAACCGCATCACGGGCATGATCGAAGCCAAGCCCGACTGGGTCATCTCGCGCCAGCGCGCCTGGGGCGTGCCGATCACCGTGTTCGTGCGCAAAAGCGACGGCGAAGTGCTGGTCGATGCCAAGGTCAACCAGCGCATCTATGACGCCATGTATGCCGAGGGCGCAGACGCGTGGTTCTCGGATACCGACGGCGCGCGCTTCCTGAAGCCCGACTACAATCCGGCCGACTTCGAGAAGGTCAACGACGTGCTCGATGTCTGGTTCGATTCAGGCAGCACGCACAGCTACGTCCTCAATGATCCGCATTTCCCGAGCCTCATGGGCATCGAGCGGCAGGTCGACGGCGGGCGCGATCGCGTGATGTATCTCGAAGGCTCGGATCAGCACCGCGGCTGGTTCCATTCCTCGCTGATCGAATCCTCAGGCACGCGCGGCCGCGCGCCCTTCGACGTCGTGCTGACGCACGGTTTCTGCCTCGACGAAAAGGGGCAGAAGATGTCGAAGTCCGTCGGCAACGTGACGGCGCCGCAGGACGTCATCAAGACCTCGGGCGCAGACATCCTGCGCCTGTGGGTTGCGGCCTCGGACTACTCGGACGACCTGCGCATCGGGCCGGAGATCCTGAAGAACTTCGTCGAGACCTACCGCAAGATGCGCAACACCTTGCGCTGGATGCTCGGCACGCTCGCGCATCACGATGCGGCGCAGGAAGTGGCACCGGCCGACATGCCGGAGCTCGAGCGCTACATGCTCCACCAGCTCGCTGCGCTGGAGCCGATCGTCCGCAAGGCCTATGCCGAGTACGACTATAAGCGCGTCGTGTCGGCACTCGCGCAGTTCATGAATACCGAGCTTTCGGCCTTCTATTTTGACGTGCGCAAGGACGCCCTCTACTGCGATGCGCCTTCGAGCATCCGTCGGCGCGCGGCGCTCACCTGCGTCGAGCATATCTTCCAGTGCGTGACGACGTGGATCGCGCCGATCCTCGTCTTCACGTCCGAGGAAGCCTGGCTCATGCGCTATCCGAGCGAGGGCAGCTCGGTGCACCTCGAAACGTTCAAGGCGGCACCCGCCGATTGGCGCGACGAAGCCCTCGCACAGAAGTGGGAGCGCATCAGGCGCGTACGTTCGGTGGTCACCGGGGCGCTCGAGATCGAGCGGGCAGCGAAGCGCATCGGATCGAGTCTCGAGGCCGCGCCTATCGTGCACGTGACGAACAGCGAGCTCGCCGCTGCACTCTCAGGCGTCGACTTCGCGGAGGTCTGCATCACGTCGAACATCAAGGTGGTCGATGCGCCGGCACCGGCTGGCGCCTTCACGCTGCCGGAAGTGTCGGGCGTGGCCGTCGTCCCGGCTCGCGCCGAGGGCCGGAAGTGCGCGCGCTCCTGGCGGATCACGACCGATGTCGGAAGTGACCCAGCCTATCCCGACCTCTCCGCCCGTGATGCCGCCGCAATGCGCGAGCTGGATGCGGCATGAGCGAACTCGAGGAGCGAGCGGCACCAGCCAATAACCTCAGCCGGCGCAGTGGCTGGCTATGGGGAGGGCACGCGCCGCTCGGGTTCTCGCTGCTGCTCGCAAGTTTCGTGATCGACCAAGCCTACAAGTGGTGGATGCTCAGCGTCTATGACATCGCCACGCAACAGCCCGTGCAGATCACGCCGTTCTTCGAGCTCGTGTTCGTCATCAACAAGGGGATCAGCTATGGCATGCTGGCCCAGGACGGGCATGGCGGACAGTGGGCACTCGCCGGATTCGCGCTGCTGACGTCGATCGGGCTCTGGATCTGGCTCGTGCGCGGCGGCGTCGGACAGCTGATTGCTGCATCGCTCGGGCTGATCATCGGTGGGGCGCTCGGAAATGCGCTCGACCGGGTCGTCCTCGGTGGCGTTGCCGACTTCTTCCACTTCCACGCGTATGGTTGGAGCTGGTACGTATTCAACCCAGCCGACGTGGCCATTGTCGCCGGCGTGGTGGGGCTGCTATACGACTCGTTCAAGCCGAGTCGCAATGAGGCCGCAAAGGGCTCATAACTAATAAGCATTCCGCCGTCTGACGCGCCCGGGGGATGGGCCGCAGAAGGCAAGACAGGGGTGGCAAGGTATGGCCGGCAAATCTGCACGCATCAGCCGTCGCATCCGGGTGGGACTTGCGGCCGTCATTTCGGGCGCCGCACTCCTGGGCGGTTGCGCGGACGGCGTCGAGGTCAACAGCCCGCTGCTCGACGCGGTGGGCCTTAGCACGGCGGCGCTCTCCAAGAGGGAAGAGCCCAAGGTGGCGCCGCGGGCCCCGCTCGTCATGCCGCCGAGCACACAGCGTCTGCCGGAGCCCGGCGAGACGCCCGCTCCGGCTGCAGCGGCCGCAAGCGCCGACCCGGCATGGCCGAAGGATCCGGACCAGCAGCGGGTCGCCTCCGCAGCCCGGAAGAAGACGGAGCACGACCAGTATTGCCGCGATGGCAACTGGAAGGAGCGGGCCAAGGACAACGATTTCGGCGGCAGGAGCGGTCCGCAGGGTACGTGCGGCTCGATCTTCAGTGTGATCAGCGGCGGCTGGTTCGGCGGCGACGGCCCGCCGAAAGAGGACGTGCCGAAGCCCTGACCGGCGGGACCATCAGGTTTCGGCCTAACCCTCGGATCTGCCTCGACGCCGGCCTCTGCTCGCGCTTCATTTTGCACTGCAAAAATTGCAGTTGCTGCAATGCAAAATTACGTTTATATTGCGCGTGATATGCCAGCATAGCGCTGCGAGGCTCCCCATGAGTGCGCGTCCCTTCGATATTCCGGCTGCCTTCGCCCGCATGTGGGTCGACAGCTCGCTCCAGATGATGCGCGCGACCACCGAGTTGTGGACGAGCCTTTTGGACAACGCGCCCGCGCGCACGTTCACCTCGACCGCATCACCCTGGTGGATGCCCCCCCAGCAGTCGCGTTCGATCGCCCCGTTCGGAATCTGGTCTCCGTACTGGCCACAGGCCACTGTGCTGCCCGCGATGCCGGTGGCGTCCGAGGCACTCTTTCCTTGGCTGCCGAAGGCCCAAACTACCGTCGGCAATCCTATTGCTGTGTGGCAGCAAATGTGGCTCCAGGCCGCCGCGCAGCCGGCCCAGTGGCCTTGGCAACCGGCGGCGCAAGCCGCTACGACGCCAGACGTCTGGCAGCCCATCGCCACGGCCTACAGGACGGCGAATGGCCATGCCATGGCCGCCGTGCTGCGCACCATGGCCGACGTCGTGGAGCCGAAGCCGCGCGTCCTCACGCCGGCGGATTACTGGCCCCTGCCTCTCCGCACCCGCCACTGAGTGCATCCCACGCGCTTCAGGCTTTCTGCTCCCAGCGGCCGGCATCGCTCTGGCGCCAGTAGGTCGCCTTGCATCCCTGCGCCTTGACCCTCTGCCACTGAGCCCGCGCGGCGGCGACAGCCTCCTCGTCGCGCCCATCGAAGATCACGACGATACGCACGTAGCCCGCATAGGCCTCCATGTCGGCCCCATCGAGCAGGAAGCGGACACCGGCGCCGTTGGCATTCTCCTGGTCGAGCGTAAGCAGGATCGGCTGGCGATCAGGCGGACCATCCTTAGCCGTACCATGCGGCAGGAAGCTATCGTCGGCGTACGTCCACAGATGTGCATCCAGCGCTTCGAGACGTTCCGAGTTGCCGACCTGCACGACCGCGCGCCATCCTCGCTCCAAGGTTCGCTGAAGCAGGCTCGGCAGCACCCGCTCGAGCGGCTGGCGCTCGAGGTGATAGAAGAGCACTTCCGTGGTCGTCGTTTCGGCCATGCGCCCGATGCCTGCCCCTTAACGCTTTGTATCAGAAACCTGCGATCTTGCGTGTCGCTTGAAACCGCTGGGCGCGCTCACGTATGCTATTGCCCGTGCGGACCGATCAGAGGGCGGCGCTAGGTGACGGAACAACAAAAGCAGTTTCCCGAGTTCTACGTGACTGCTCCGCAGGCCTGTCCCTACCTGCCGGGGCGGGCAGAGCGCAAGCTCTTCACCCATCTCACGCACGACAAGCCGCGCGTCCTCATCGACAACCTGCTCAAGGGCGGCTTCCGGCGCAGCCAGAACATCGCCTACATGCCCTACTGCGAGGGCTGTCAGGCATGCGTGTCCGTGCGCGTGCTCGTCAATGAGTTCGAGCCCGGTCGCAACTTCCGGCGCATCCAGGAGCGCAATCGCGATCTCAAGGCGCGGCGCATCCAGGCCGTCGCGACGTCGGAGCACTTCAGCCTCTTCCGCAGCTACATCGATGCTCGCCACGGCGACGGCGGCATGGCCGACATGAGCGTGCTCGACTACGCCATGATGGTCGAGGACTCGATCGTCGACACCTTCCTGACAGAGTACCGCGTCGGACCGGACAAGCCGCACCTGCATCGCGCCGAGAGCGCGCCACTCAAAGCCGTCGCGCTTTGCGACCAGCTCTCCGACGGCATTTCGATGGTCTACAGCTTCTACGATCCCGAAGACGACGCCCGCAGCATCGGCACGCACATGATCCTCGAGCATATCGAGTATGCGCGCCGTCTCGGGCTGCCGTACCTCTATCTCGGCTACTGGATCGAGGGCTCACGCAAAATGAGCTACAAATCCCGCTTCGTGCCGCAGGAGCGCCTGGGCGCCGAGGGCTGGACGCGGGCTTGACCGTCCGCACGGCGCGGCCCATACGGGTTCTCAGGCGCGCGTTGTATCAAAGCCCTCGTTAGCGACACCACACCACAAGAAAGATCAGGCGTTACCTGCGGGCGACCTTGTCGCCCCGCCGAGGAACGCCGTGGCCGCCAACGCGCGGCTGGGAGAAGGCGCAGTTGCACGTGGCGGTGCCGACGAAACGGCGCCACCGCACGCAGCGGGACGGGATCGAATGACGGAAGTCTTGGCGGCATTGGCGGATCTGCCAATCGCGCAACTTGCGGTGCGGATGGTCTCGGTTGCCGTCTTCATTGTCCTCGTATCGTTGATCTCCGAGCGCGTCGGCCCGTTCTTCGGCGCCATGGTAGCTTCGCTACCCGTCTATACCGGGCCGGTCTATCTGTTCCTGGCACTCGACCATCCGCCAGAGTTTCTCGCGCGCGCCGCCGTCGCATCCGTGGCTGCCCTCGGGGTCACGCCCATCTACCTTCTGATCTACGGGCTGTTCGCACGCGCCGGCCACTCGATGCTGCTGAGCCTATCGGCCGGACTTGCTGCCTGGATCGTTTGTGCCGTGCTCATCCAGTTTCATGACTGGTCCCTGGTCGAGGCGCTCCTGTTCGGTGTTCCGATCTTCGCCGTCGCCACCCTGCTCGCGCCGCGCTTCACGGACGCCATACCGCAGAAGGCCGGCGAGCGCAGGTGGTCGGATCTCGTGGTTCGCGTGCTGCTCGTGACGATCGTCGTCGGTATCGTCAACGCGCTGAGCCCATTCCTGCCGACTCAGCTCACCGGCATCCTCTCGATCATGCCGACAATAACGACGAGCCTCATCGTCGTCCTCCACGGGCGCATCGGCGGTCCCGCGACAGCGGCACTGCTCGCGCACTCCATCGGTGGCCTTATTGGAATGTTCTCGGCGGTCGCGCTCGTTGCCGCGACCGTCGCCGTCTGGGGACCAGCGCTTTCCCTCTCGCTTGCGCTTGCCGTCTGCGTGGCATGGAATCTCATGCTCATTGCAGCCAAGCAGGGGCGCGCACTCTTCAAACGTCGCTCGCGCTGACGCGGCGTCTCAGCCGACCACGGCCTGGCACTCGATCTCGACCTTCATGCGCGGATCGACGAGGCCCTTCACTTCGACCAGCGTCGAGGCCGGCCGATGCTCACCGAAATAGGCAATGCGGCGCGGATTGATGGACGCCCGCTCGCTGATGTCGGTCATGAAGACCTGCACCTTCGTCACGTGCTCCGGGCCGGCACCCGCCGCCTTGAGACACTCGTCCATGACATCCATGGCAATGTCGAACTGAGAGACCGTGTCCGGCGGGATATGGCCATTGGCCTCCATGCCGACGACGCCGGAGACCCAGACGAGATTGCCTGCCCTGACGACGTGGCAGTAGTGGCTGACCGGAGTCATGATGCCTGGAACCATGATGCGCTGGATCATTGCCGTCTCCTCCCGATGCACTGCGGATCTGCATCTGCGGACTATAGCGCCCTACAGGCACGAGTCGATCTTTGGCCGGGCGCGATCTAGTCTCGGGCGCCAAGGAGGAACAACACCATGATCGAAGAAACGCTCGACATTCAAACGCGCGACGGCGCGATGGAGACCTTTGTCTGCCGGCCGGACCGCGGCACGCACCCCGCCGTGCTGCTGCTGATGGATGCGCCCGGCATTCGCGAAGAGTTGCGCGACATGACGCGCCGGCTGACATCGGTCGGCTACTGCGTGCTGCTTCCCAACCTCTATTACCGCGCCGGGCGCGACTCGAAGTTCGATCCCGCGACCGTGCTCACGCACGGCAGCCCCGAGCACACGCGCATGCGGGCCATCCGCACCAAGATGACGATCCCGCCGATCATGGACGACGTCGCTGCCATGATGAAGTTCCTCGAGGGGCGCGAAGGCGTGAAGCCGGGCCCCATTGGTGTGCACGGCTATTGCATGAGCGGGCCGTACGCGCTCGCCGCCGCCGCGCGCTATCCGGACCGCGTCGCCGCCGCAGCCTCCTTCTATGGCACATGGCTCGTGAGCGATGCCGAGGAGAGCCCGCACCTCACTCTCGGCAAGGCCAAAGGCGAGCTCTATATCGCCTGCGCCGAGATCGACGAGCTGGCGCCGCTGCCGATGGTCGCCGAGCTCAAGAAGCTGTTCGACGCGTCAGGAAACCCGGGCGAGCTCGAGATCTATCCCGGCGTGCACCACGGCTTTGGCTTTCCGCAGCGCAAGATCTACGACAAGGCCGCCGCCGAGCGGCACTGGGAGCGCCTGATCGCGCTCTATCGGAGGCGGCTCGGATAGCGAGCTTCAGGCGCTTCGAGTCGAGCGGTCAGCTACACCACTGCACGAGCCGCCAGCTCTTGACCTTGCAGGTCTCGCGGCCGCGCTTGTCGGTGGTGCACACGCGGTTCGGCTCGCGCCGGTAGGAGCAGTAGACGCCGGGAGCAGGGAAGCCCTCGTAACCCCGCTCGGGCTTCTTGGTATTGTACTGCCACTCCTCGTAGCGATAGCGTTGGGCTTCCGCCTCACTTGTTGTGAAAACGAGGGAGGCAAGAACGGCGAGCGACAGCCCGACGGCCGCGGTCCGCCTGATCAGATTTCTCGATGTCATTGTGTCCTCCCAGATGGGACTGGTCTGGCCCACTGCTCTGACACAATCAACCGGCGCGGCAAAGGGTTCCCTGCGACCTGCAACAGGCAGCTAGCCACCAAGCTTCGCCGCCACCTCAGCCACGCGCTCCGGCGTGAGGCCGAAGTGGGCGAAGAGCTTGCCTGCGGGCGCCGAGGCGCCGAAGTCCGAGAGGCCAACGAAGGCATCGCTCGGGCGCAGCCATTCGCGCCAGCCTTGCTCGATGGCAGCTTCGATTGCGACGCGCGGCGCATCGCCGAGGACCGCCTGCTGATAGGCCGCCCCCTGCTTGCGGAAGAGCTCGAAGGAGGGCAGTGAGACGACCGCCGCCGCGATGCCCTTGGCCGCCAGCAGGTCCGCCGCCTTTGCGGCAAGGCCGACCTCGGACCCGGTCGCGATGAGCGTCACGGCGCGCTTGCCACCCGCTGCCTCGCGCAGCACGTAGCCGCCCTTCGCGCTCGAATTCTCACCGAGCGGGCCCTTGCGCAGGTTCGGCACGTTCTGGCGCGTGAGCGCGAGCACGGATGGCGTGCTGCCCTGCGCCACCGCAAGCGCCCAGCATTCCGCCGTCTCGACGCCGTCGGCCGGGCGGAAAACATTCAGATTGGGGATCGCGCGTAGCGCCGCCAGATGCTCGATCGGCTGATGCGTCGGGCCGTCCTCGCCGAGGCCGATCGAGTCGTGCGTGAAGACATACACGACCTGCTGCCGCATGAGCGCCGCGAGGCGGATCGAGGGCCTGCAGTAATCCGAGAACACGAGGAACGTGCCGCCGTACGGAATGAGACCGCCATAGAGCGCCATGCCGTTCATGGCCGCGGCCATGCCGTGCTCGCGGATGCCGTAGTAGAGGTAGCTCCCCGAGAAGTCGCCCTTCACGATCGGCTTCTGGCTCTTGGCCTTCGTGTTGTTCGAGCCGGTGAGGTCGGCCGAGCCGCCGATCAGCGCGGGCTGTGCCGCGACGAGCGCCTCGAGGGACCGCTCAGACCATACGCGCGTCGCCCGCTCGGCAGTCTCTGCGGCTGCGGCTTCACGGAGGTTCGCCACGGCGGCATTGACGGCTTCCGTGCGCGCGGCCGAAGGATTCTCGAAGGCTTCGCGCTCGCGCGCGTCAAGCTTCTTCCAACGCTGCTCCCAAGCCTCGCGCACCGCGCGACCACGCGCGCCTGCCGCGCGCCACGCATTCAGCACGTCCGCAGGCACCTCGAAAGGCGCACTCTTCCAGCCGAGCTTCTCGCGCGTGCCGGCAATTTCTTCGGCACCGAGCGGCGAGCCGTGCGTCGAGGCCGTGCCCGCCTTCTTCGGCGCGCCATAGCCGATCACGGTCTTGCAGGCGATGAGCCACGGCTTGCTGTCGTCGGCCTTCGCCGCCGCGAGCGCCTTGCGCACGGCGTCCATGTCGTGGCCGTCGATGGCGAGCGTATTCCAGCCCGCCGCCTTGAAGCGCCCGATCTGATCCTCGCTCGTCGAGAGCGACGTCGGCCCGTCGATCGAGATGCCGTTGTCATCGAAGAGCACGATCAGGCGGCCGAGGCCGAGGTGGCCAGCGAGCGTGATCGCTTCCTGCGAGATGCCTTCCATGAGGCAGCCGTCGCCGGCAATCACGTACGTGCGGTTGTCGAACAGCTCGCCATGCCGCGCATTCCAGATGCGCTCGGCGATCGCCATGCCGACGGCATTGGCGAGACCCTGCCCGAGCGGGCCCGTCGTCGTCTCGATGCCTTCGGCATGACCGTACTCGGGATGTCCAGCCGTCTTCGATCCGAGCTGGCGGAAATTCTTGATCTCCTCGATGGTCATGCCGGGCGTGCCGGTGAGATGGAGGAGCGAATAGAGCAGCATCGAGCCGTGCCCAGCCGAGAGCACGAAGCGGTCGCGTGCCGGCCAGCGGGGCGCCGACGCATCGAATTTCATCACCTCGGCAAACAGCACCGTCGCCACATCGGCCATGCCCATGGGCATGCCCGGGTGACCGGACTTCGCCGCCTCGACGGCATCCATTGCCAGCGCCCGGATGGCATTTGCCATGTCGCGGGTCGCGAGGGCGCCCTTCGCCTTGTCAGTCATACGCGCGGTCCCTGCTGGTCGTGTGCCCCAAAACTCGATGGAGAACCGGGAAGATGGCGCACCATTAATGGTGCGGCGGGCAGGCGTCCACCATCCTCGGCTGGCTTATCCCGTTCATGCGGTCGCAGCGGCGGCCAGCTCCCTGAGGCGCACCAATGAACGCTGTGTGGCGCCGACAGGGTCGTCCGGGACGTGGGTTTCGACGGAGAGCGTCAGCGAGCGCCCCGGCGCGGCGGCGAGACAGGCTGCGATGAAGGCCCCGTAAGGCACATCGCCCTCGCCCACGGCGACATGCCGCCGCCCGGCGCCGATCGAGAAGTCCTTGAAATGCATGTGATCCACGAACGGCATGAGCGCCGCCATGCGTTCCGCGTCCGGGGTGGTGCCGGTCGCATAGATATTGCCGATGTCGAGGAGCGCCTTGAGGCGCGGGTGCCCAAGCGCCTGCATGAGCGCCATGAGGTCCGTCTCATCGCGGATATTGCAGACCGGCTCGTTCTCGACATGGAGGACCAGGTCCTCGCGCTCGGCCACGGCCAGCAATTCGTCGAGCGCCGGCCCGAGCTCGGCGAGCTTGAACCCCTCATAGGTCAGGAAGCTGAAAATGCGGACATTGCGCGTGCCGAGCCTGTGCGCCGCCTCGGCCGTCAGCCGCGCGATTTCGCCAAGAGAGCGGGAGCCGATCTCGAAGCCGAACTGGTCGCCCAATCGACCGGCGGACCGGCCGGGCGCCGCCCATTTGAGCAGGGGCGAGGCGAGCCCGACCACCTTGATGCCCGCATCGGCGATCTGCCGCGCGGCATCCTTCTGCTCGTCCGGCGAGAGGGCGAGGAAATTGCGGCCCTCGATGGAGCGCATTTCGAGCGCGCTGACGCCATTCTCCTGCGCGAAAGCGATTGTTTCGGCGAGCGGCGCCTTCAGCTCGTCGTTGACGAACGCAATGGTGTGTTGAGCGGCCATGCGAGACCTCGTGCCGGCATCCCTACGCCTACAATGCAGGCGTAGGGTCACGCAGCAAACCCGTCAACCGTCGTGCAGTGCAACAAAGAGCTCGAGCTCGGTGCGCGTCGGCAGGCCAGCGCGGCTGCCGAGCCGGGTGCACTTCAACGCGGCGACGGCGGCCGCGCGACGCACATTGACCTCGACCGGCATATTTTCGGCCACGCCCAGCGCAAATGCACCGTGGAAGGCGTCGCCGGCGCCCGTTGTGTCGACGACATCGATCTGAAATGCGGGCTGATGACCCGTTCGACCGTCACGCTCGGCCCAGAGATAGCCGCGTCCCCCGAGCGTCACGCCGGCATGCCGCGGCCCATGACGGAGCACCTGCTGGAGGGCATCGGCGTCGCTCATGCCGCGGGCAAATTCGTGCAGCGACGGCGCCGAGAAGACCGCATAGTCGACGAGGCCGAGCAGCTCGGGCAGGGCCTCGCGGCCCCCGAGATCGGCATCGAGCACCGTCGGCACGCCCTCGCGCCGCGCCCGCGTCAGCACGACCCGCACGGCCTCCAGCCATCGCAGATCGCAGAGCACGGCTTTCGCCTCCGCGATCCGCTCGATCGGCAGCCAGCTCGTGCCCGCCGGGATCGAGGTATCGCGCTGCGTGATGATCATGCGCTCGCCCTGGCTGTCGACGATGACGGCCGAGGTCGACGAGCGGGCCTCCTCGAAGGCGTGCACATAGCGGATGTCCACCTTCTCCGCCTTGAGGCCATTGCGGATGGCGACACCCGCCTGATCGTCGCCGACGCGCGACCAGAGTTCAGCTTTGGCGCCTAGGCGCGCGGCCGCAACCGCCGCATTGGCGGCCATCCCCCCGCCAACCTCGATGTGCTCGAGCGCGCGGATCTTGGTCGGCTCCGGCGGGAAGCTCTCGATCCTGTAGATCCGGTCGAGGGCCGCATGTCCGACGCAGATGAGGGGAACCGGCTGAGCCATTGCATTCCGCTGGGTGAGGGCGCACCACCAGGAGCGTGGCGGACGCTGCAAACCGAAATTCCGAATGAATTTCGGCGTTTCGACGATCGCCAGCGAGGCAGAAACTTGGCAACGGCGCACAGGCCACCGCCATCAAGCAGCGCCTCCGCCACACACCCGAACCGCCGCACAAACAATCGTTCGAACCATAACGCGCGTACGATAACCTGACCAGCGCGCAGATTTCGGCGGCAAACCGGTCGCCCGGCGACGCTTTTGCACAACCGGCGCACGTTTCCCACGCCCCCCGCGCGGCCATGTCCCAGGACAGGACGGCGAAAACATGCTTATTCACGCCGAAAATGCCGCGGGGGGCGGCGGGGGCGCGAAGGCTTCCGGTTGCCATCATCGCCAATCGTTCACACCGTTTGGAGGCATCCGTCGCCTTGCCTAACTCAGAGATGCTCGCCACCCGCGATCCGGTGGAGCACCGAGCTGAACCCAGCCACGCCGACACGCTGAAGATCGAAGCCCGGCGGCTTGCAGCCCATTGCGCCAAGTACCGCGGCGCCGACCTCGGCCGCGCCCTCATCCAGCTTTTGACCACCACGGTGCCGTTTCTGGCTCTGCTCGCCGGGATGTGGGCGACCGTGGATCACGCCTATTGGCTGACCATACTTCTCGCCGTACCCGCTTCCGGCTTGCTGGTACGCTTTTTCATCATCCAGCATGATTGCGGGCATGGCTCCTTCCTGCCGTCCGCGCGCGCCAACGACATGCTCGGGCGGACGATCAGCCTCTTGACCATGACGCCCTACGGCCTCTGGCGGCGCGTCCACGCGAGACACCACGCAACCTCGGGCAATCTCGACCGCCGCGGCTACGGCGACATCGAGACGCTGACGCTCGCCGAGTACCGCGCCTGCTCGCCTTGGCAACGCCTGCGCTACCGCATCTACCGCCATCCCCTGTTCCTGTTCCCGATCGGCGTGCCCTTCTTCTTTGTCGTGCTGCAGCGCACGCCTTGGGGGCATCCGCTCGAGCCCAAGGAAGGCTGGCGAAGCGTCGTCGGCCTCAACATCGCGATGATCGTCTTCTATGGTCTGCTCGGCGCTGCCATCGGCTTCTCCAAGCTCGTGTGGATCGTCGCCCCGATGATCCTGATGGCTTCGGCCCTCGGCGGGTGGCTGTTCTTCATCCAGCACCAGTTCGAGGACGGCCACTGGGACGCGAGCGAGGAATGGGACTTCCAGGTCGCCGCCATTCGCGGCTCCTCGTACTACGTCCTGCCGAAGCCGCTCGAGTGGTTCACGGGCAACATCGGGCTGCACCACATCCACCACCTGAATAGCGTCATTCCGAACTACCGCCTGCATGACTGTCTCGCAGCATCACCGGAGTTCCAGGCCATGAACCGCGTGACGCTCTGGGAGAGCTTCAAGTGCGCGCGCTTGGCGGTGTGGGACGAGGCGCAGCGCCGGCTACTCACATTCCGCGAAGCGCACGCCACAATGGCCGCGGACGCGGCAGGGATCCGCGCGTCCGCGTCGGGCTGACGGCTCGCGCTATCGCCAACCATTTGCAATTACTGGCAAAAGTGCTTTCGCCAGTTGATTTTGCACGATCCTACGTGTTCAAGGATCCGTGCACGGCGCTGCGTCGGGCGACATCGAAACGCGAGATTGCGAAGCACCTATGCCCACGGTCGAAGCTCGCACCCATAAGATGGCGATTGCCAGCATTGCCGTCGCCTGCGCGGTTTTGGGCATCAAGTACATCGCCTACTGGGTGACGGGGAGCGTCGCCCTCTTCTCGGACGCGCTCGAAAGTATCGTCAATGTCGTGACGGCCCTCGTTGCGCTGATGGCAGTCCGCATCAGCGCGCGGCCTGCTGACCGCCGCCACCAGTTCGGCCATCACAAGGCGGAGTACTTCTCGGCCGTCATCGAAGGCGTGCTGATCATCCTCGCGGCGCTCATGATCCTGCACGCCGCGTGGCAGGCGCTGCGCGAGCCGCGCGCCTTCACCGAGCCCTGGCTCGGCCTCGCCATCAGCGGCGTCGCCACGGTCCTCAATGCCGGCTGGTCCTGGGCGCTCATCACCTATGGACGACGCTGGCGGTCACCGGCGCTCGTCGCGGACGGCTGGCATCTGTTTTCCGATGTCGCGACCTCGATCGGCGTCATCGTCGGCCTCATCCTTGCCATCGTGACCGGCTGGCAAGTGCTCGATTCGGTTCTTGCGGCGCTGGTTGCGGTCAACATCCTGGTCGCCGGCTGGCGGGTCATGCGCTCGTCGATCAGCGGGCTCATGGACGAGGCCGTCGACGGCGATATCGGCCGCCGCATTCGGGCCGTCATCTCGGAGAGTGCGGCGGGCGCAATCGAAGCCCACGACATCCGCACGCGCACGGCCGGACGCGCGACCTTCATCGACTTCCATCTAGTGGTGCCGGGCGCCATGAGCGTCGCCGATGCTCATCGCATCTGCGATCGCATCGAGCAGGCCCTCGAAGCGGAGATCGAGGGCGCCGAGATCGTCATCCACGTCGAGCCGGAGGGCGAGGCCCGCCACCGCGGCGTGGTGGTGATTTGATGCGCTCCTTCCCCTTCTCCCCGTGTTTACGGGGAGAAGGTCGGGATGAGGGGCGGCCGCTTGCGCTGACGCCGGCGTATGCCGCCGCCCCTCACCCTAACCCTCTCCCCGCGAAGGGCGGGGAGAGGGGATGAGGTCTAGACCGACAGCGACGTCGCTTCACCGTGCTCGTTGACGTAGGCAATGCGGACCATGTTGGTCGTGCCCGGTGAACCAAGCGGGACACCGGCCGTGATGATCACGCCGCTGCCTGCGCGCACAAAACCCTCCTCGAAGGCAATGCGGCACGCCTTTTTGACCATGTCGGCGAGGTTCTCCGGGTCGCTGGTCAGCACGCAGTGCACGCCCCAGACGGCCGCCAGCCGCCGCGCCGTCGCGACCACCGGCGTCAGACCGATGACCGGCAATCCCGGCCGCTCGCGCGCGACGCGCAACGCCGTCGAGCCGGTCGCCGTAAAGCAGATGATGGCCGAGAGCTTCAGCGTGTCGGCGACGGCATGAGTTGCAGCGGCGATCGCATCGGCGGCCGTCGGCTGCGGCGGCGTGCTCGTCGCGTGAACCAGCACGTCGTAAGTCGGATCCGCCTCGGCCTCGATCGCAATGCGATCCATCATGCCGATCGCTTCGATCGGGTACTTGCCGACGGCCGACTCCGCCGACAGCATGATCGCATCCGCGCCATCGAATACGGCCGTCGCCACGTCCGACACCTCGGCGCGCGTCGGAACCGGCGCGCTGATCATGCTCTCGAGCATCTGCGTCGCGATCACGACCGGCTTGCCGGCCGCACGAGCCTTGCGCGTAATCTGCTTCTGGAGGCCCGGCACGCGCTCGACCGGCATCTCGACGCCGAGGTCGCCGCGCGCCACCATGATCGCATCCGACTGCGCGATGATCTGGTCGAGATCGGCGATCGCGGAAGGCTTCTCGATCTTCGACATGATCGCGGCGCCCTGGCCGATCATCCGGCGCGCGAGCGCGACATCCTCGCCACGCTGCACGAACGAGAGGCCCACCCAGTCCACGCCGAGCTTCAGGACGAAATCGAGATCGGCCTTGTCCTTGTCGGTCAGCGGGTTGATCGGCAGAACAGTGTCAGGCATGGACACGCCCTTGCGGCTCGCGAGCGGGCCGCCGACGATCACTTCGGCCGCAATGCGCGAGGGATCGGCCTCGATCACGCGCATCCGGATCTTGCCGTCGTCGAGCAACAGCGTGTGGCCCGCCTCGACCCCCTCGAAAATCTGCGGATGCGGCAGGAAAACCCGCTTGTCGTCGCCTTCGCGCTCCTCGCTATCGAAGATGTAGGTCTGACCGGTCTTGAGCTCCACGCGGTCCCCGCCGAGCTTGCCGACGCGAAACTTCGGGCCCTGCAGGTCGGCGAGAATGCCGATCGGGCGGCCGTGCTTGAGCTCGGCCGCGCGCACAGCCGCATGCAGGCCACGCACCATGTCGAAGCTCGAATGGCTCATATTGATGCGGAAGACGTCGACGCCGGCTAGGAAGTAGCTCTCGATCACTTCGGGCGCCGATGACGCCGGGCCCAGCGTCGCGAGGATCTTCACTCTCCGGTTTCGTCTCATCGTCCCTTCCCGCCGCTGTCGCCCGGATCTGTCAGGCGGATCGTCCAATCATTCGAGTTCTGCGTATCGACTTCGAAGAAGCCTGTCCGCTTGAACCCCCGCCGCATGCAGTCCTCGACGCCACGAATTGTAAAGACCTTGTCGGCCGTGCACATCATGTTGGTGCCGCCCCACTCGCCGCCGCGGTCGTAGTCTACCGCATGCACGTAATAGAAGCGGCTGCCAAGCTTTCCCTTTAACAACGTCTCACAAGTCTGTGACGCGATGTTCCACCAGCCCTCGGTCGCCCATCCTTTCGGGTCCTGGTAACCGATGGCGACGCCAATTCTGCTCGACGTCGCATTGCAGAGTTTCAAGTCTGCACGCGCGACGCTTGCGCCAAGCATGACGGTCAACACCGTGAGGCACGCGGTCGTTGCCGGTCGAGAACAAAATAAAGGCAATAGGCGACGCGCATCAGCAGGCTTCCGGCCGTGGTCGGCCCCTTCATGTGCATCGGTCATGGGTGTCAGATCGGTTCGACGAGTATCGCGCGGAAATCATTGACGTTGGTATGTGTCGGCCCCGTGTGCACGAGGTCGCCCAGCGCCTCGAACAAAGTCGTGGCATCGTTGTTATCGAGGGCCTTTCGGGCGTCCGCGTGGCACGCCTGGGCGCGCGCCAGCGTATCCGGACCGATAATCGCGCCTGCAGGGTCGTCGACACGGCCCTCGCCGCCATCAATGCCGTCCGTATCGGCAGCAACGGCTGCGACGCCCGGCAGGCCATCGAGCGCACTGGCGAGTGGGAGCGCATATTCCTGGCTGCGTCCGCCGCGTCCGGCCCGGTTGCGGACAGTGACCTCCAGCTCGCCACCGCTGATGATCGCGAGCCGCCGGCCTTCCGCCTTAGCTTTTCGAGCGAGCTCGGCATGAGCGGCCGCGACATCGCGCGCTTCACCCGTTACCTGATCCCCAAGGCTCAGGACCTCGTATCCGCGCGCCCGGGCGAGCGCTGCCGCCGCCTCCAGGGCTGCAACCGGCGTCGCGATGATCTGATAGCGGTCGCCGGCAAAGAGCGCGGCCCCTGGTTTCGGCGTCTCGTTGGCCGGGTTCTCGAGCGCGCGATAGACGCCATCAGGCACCGGCAGATCCAGCTCGGCCATGCGCGGCGATCGCCGTGCAATGACCGCGCAAGCATCCGCGAGCGTTGTCGGATCGGGCACTGTCGGTCCCGAGCCAATCGTCTCCGGATCGTCGCCCGGCACATCGGATATGGCGAGCGTGATGAATGTGCCGGCCTTGGCCGCTGCTGCGCGCAGCCGCCCGCCCTTGATCCGCGAGAGATGGCGGCGCACCGCATTCATTTCGTGGATATCGGCGCCGGACTTGAGGAGGCCGCGCGTGAGCGCCGTCTTGGCTGCGAGATCGAGCCCGACCGCAGGTGCTGCCCACAATGCTGAGGCCCCGCCTGACAGCAGAACAAGCACCGTATCGTCAGCCCCCGCCGACCGCGCCAGCTCGAGCGCCCGCTCGGCAGCAGCGAGCGACGTTTCATCCGGTGTCGGATGGCGGCCCTCCAGAATTTCCAGGCGCTCGGGCCTGGTGCCGGCATAGGCCGCCGCATAGCCTTGCGGTGCCGTCGCGACGCCCGTCAGGCGATCGCCGATGCCTGCGGCGCGATAATGCGCTTCCGCGACGGAGGCCATGGCACTGGCGGCCTTGCCGGCGCAGAGCACGATCAACCGCCCTTTGGCCGGCACAGGCGGCAAATGCGGCGCGAGGCAGGTCCGTGGATGGGCTGCCGCCACCGCCGCCTCGAACATCTCGAGCAAGAGCCCGCGCGCTTCGGCCGGCATGATCTGGGGAGCCCTCGAGCAGAAAAAGTTGTCGCCGCCATTACTTGCGGTCGGCGACAGCGATACGTCAAGCGCCGAAGACCTAAGCTAGAAGGCTGGCCCAAAGCGGTTGGAGCGCGGGAAACCCTTCGGCGCCGTGCGACCCGCCTGGGCGCGCTGCCCTACCCACTCCTTCAATTCGCTGCTCTCGAGCGTATACGTGCGTCCCGCGGAGTCGAGCCACGTCAGGCCAGCCTTCTTCTCGAAAGGCCGGACATCCGAAAGCCCGCCGTCCTTGAAACGCTGCAGGATGATGCCCTTGCCCCGCGTCATCTCGTTGATTTCTTCAAGGCTGAAGACGAGCATCCGGCGGTTCTCGCCGATGGTCGCGCACATGTTCGCGCTCGGCGGGACCGGCACGCAGACGCGCGCCCCGGCGTCGGCGTCGACATTGAGGACCTGCTTGCCCTTGCGCGTCGAGGCCAGCACCTCGTCCTCGGGCACGATGAAGCCATGCCCCGACGTGGCCGCCACAATGAGCTTGCGCCCCGGTTCGTGCACGAACATGTCGACGATCTCGTGGCTTTCCTCGAGATCGACCATCAGACGCACGGGCTCGCCGTGGCCGCGCCCGCCTGGAAGCTGGCTGCCTTCGAGCGTGAAGAACTTGCCATTCGTCGTGAAAACCAGAAGCTTGTCCGTCGTCGAGGCGCGCACGGCCCGCTTGAGGCCGTCGCCATGCTTGAAATCGAGCTTGGAGAGATCCTCCGGGTGACCCTTGAGCGCGCGGATCCAGCCCTTCTCGGAGAGAATGACCGTGATCGGCTCCTTCTCGATGAGGGCCTGATCCAGATCGACCTCGATGGCCGGCGCGTCGGCAAGCTCCGTGCGACGGCGGCCGAGCTCGGTCTTTTTAGAATAAGTCTCGCGGATGGCTTTGATCTCGGTGCTGATCCGCTCCCACTGCAGGTCTTCGGACTTCAGCAGAGCCTGCAGATCGCGCATCTCGCCCGTGAGCTTGGCGTGCTCGGCCTTGATCTCCTGCTCCTCGAGCTTGGACAGCGACCGCAAGCGCAGGTTCAGGATGGCTTCGGCCTGCACATCCGTGAGCTTGAACTTGGCGATCAGCTTCGCCTTGGGCTCATTCTCGAAACGAATGATGCGGATGACCTCATCGATATTGAGGTACGCAATCAGGTAGCCGTCGAGCACCTCGAGGCGGTGCCTGATCTTGGCGAGGCGATGCTCCGAGCGCCGGATCAGCACCTCCTGACGGTGCTCCAGCCAGTGCTTGAGCACGTCCCTCAGCGAGAGCACGGCCGGGATCTGCCCCGCCGTCAGCACGTTCATGTTGAGCCCGAAGCGAGTTTCCAGCTCCGTAACCCGGAACAGGCTCTCCATGAGCACGATCGGATCGACCGTTCGGCTCTTCGGCTCCAGGATCAGGCGGACGACCTCGGCGCTCTCGTCGCGCACGTCGCCGAGCAGCGGCAGCTTCTTCGCCTGCATGAGCTCGGCGATTTTTTCGACGAGCCGCGCCTTCTGCACCTGATAGGGAATCTCGGTGACGACGATCTGATAGCCGCCGCGACCGGTATCTTCCTTCTCCCAGCGCGCGCGCAAGCGGAAGCCGCCGCGGCCCGTGCGGTAGGTCTCGATGATGCTGTCGCGCGGCTCGACGAGGATGCCGCCCGTTGGGAAATCCGGCGCCGGAATGAAATCGACGAGCTTCTCGACGGTCGCGTTCGGGTGCTTGATGAGGTGCAGCAGCGCCGCGCACAGCTCGTCGACGTTGTGCGGCGGGGTGTGCGTACCTATGCCGCCGGCATGGCCGGCCGAGCCGTTCGCCAGCAGATTCGGGAAATTGGCCGGGAGGACGACGGGCTCCTTGTTGGTGCCGTCGTAGGTCGCCCGGAAATCGATCGTGTCCTCGTCGATACCGTCGAGGAGCGCCTCGGCGACATGCGTCAGACGGCTCTCCGTATACCGCATGGCCGCCGGGTTATCGCCGTCGATATTGCCGAAATTGCCCTGGCCATCGACCAGCGGATAGCGGACGGCGAAGTCCTGGGCGAGGCGCACGAGCGCGTCGTAGATGGCCTGGTCGCCGTGCGGGTGGAAGTTACCCATCACCTCGCCGACGATCTTCGCGCACTTCTTGAAGCCGCCCGCGGGATCGAGCTTCAGCTCCCGCATGGCGTAGAGAATGCGCCGGTGGACCGGCTTCAGGCCGTCGCGCACGTCGGGCAACGCCCGGTGCAGGATCGTGGACAGCGCGTAGGTCAGATAGCGCTCTTCCAGCGCCTCGCGCAGATTGACGGGTTCAATGGGGCCCGGGCCGGGCAGAATCGGTCTATCGCTCATGGCCTGGGGATTAACGCGCCGGCCAGCGGCTCTCAAGTGCCCGTGGCGCCACAGAGGCCCCAATCGCACAGCCTGCAACGCTCGGCCGTCTCATGCCTGCAACGCCCGGTGGAAATTTCGCTGCGAGCGGCGGGCAGACCGTGGATTGTCCACAACCTGCGCTAAACTCTCGCAAATCACCCCACGACACGAGGCCGCCTTGTCGCCGCTGCCGACCGATGCCCCTATCCTGCCGCTGAGCCAGACGGTCTCGGCGCAGCGTCCGGGTGATGCGCCGGCATTGGTGGCTGCCCTGGAGCGCTGCCGCGCCGAGGACGGCGCCTTCGCCTACAGTGCTGGTCGGGAGATCGGAACCTTCCGCATTGAAGCCCGAACGCTCAATGAGCTGGCGCAGCGCCTGGCGGGTGTCACCGCCGTGGCTGCCGTCGCGCTCGAGACCGGTCCGATCGCTATCCAGCCCTGCTGGACGCCCGGCCGGCTCGCCGAGGCCGAGCACCGGCTCGGCAGTGCCGATGGCGGCACCGGGGACTTCGCGGTCGTGCGCCTGCGGATCGTCCCCCGGCGCTCGGGAGAGGGCAACATCTTCGAGACCGAATTTGCCGGCCCACCCGAGATCGATGCCCTCAATGCCGCCGTAGCGCGCGGCGTGGCGCGTGCCTCTGCCGAGGGCGTGGAGGGCGAAGGCCGGATCATCGACACGCGCGTCGTCTTCATCGACGGCGCCTTCCATCCCAAGCGCTCGACGCCGGCCGGCTTCGAGGAGGCTGCCATCGCGGCCATGCGGGCTGCCTGCCGGACCGCAGGCTTGCGGCGGCTCGAGCCGCTGATGGAGATCGAGATCATGGCGGAGCGGGATCATGTTCTGCCCGTCGTCAACGATCTCGCCACGCGCGGCGGCAGCGAGCTGCGCCGACGGCTCGCACAGAAAGGTGTGGCGATCGCCGCCGAGCTGCCCCTCCGCGCCTTCCTCACCTACGAGGGCGATCTCGCCGCGCTGACCCAAGCCCGCGCGAAGATCATCGGCGAGCCGCAACTCGCCCGCTGGGCCGAGGTTCGCCGCCGCTAGGAGACAGGCGCCACGTCCCCCCTTCGCCCTTAACCATGCGGGCAGCTATGCACTCACGTCATGGTTAAGGAGCGCTCATCATGAAGAGATTGTTCACGAAATTCTTCTTCCACTAGCCCGCACGTCCGCTGGAGGCAGTCGGTGGGGCGGAAAGCGAGGGGTCAATGAAGCGCGGTGTAATCTCCATTGCGGCGGCTCTTGCCATGGCCGCGCTTGCTGTGACTGCGGAAGCCAAGACCTTCCGCTTTGCTTTCCAGGGCGATCTCAACGCGCTCGATCCCTATGCGCTGAACGAGACCTTCACACTCGGCACGATCGGCAATGCCATGGAGGGCCTCGTCACGCGCGACAAGGACCTCAAGATCGTCCCCGCGCTCGCCGAACGCTGGGAGATCGTCGAGCCGACCCGCTGGCGCTTTCATCTGCGCAAGGGCGTGAAGTTCCACAACGGCGAGGACTTCACCGCCGACGACGTGCTCTTCTCGCTCGAGCGGGCGCTCTCGCCGGAATCCAACATCCGCACGCGCTTTGCGGCCAAGCTGAAGGCCGAGAAGGTCGACGCTCACACGGTCGACTTCGTTCTTGCCGTGCCGAACCCGATCCTGCACGCGGAGTGGGATTCCTGGTTCATGATATCGAAGTCCTGGGCCGAGGCGAATGGCGCCCTCAAGGTCCAGACCAAGAGCAATCAGCTAAGCCCCTTCGCGCTCAAGGCCAACGGCACCGGCCCGTTCATCGTCGAGAGCCACGAGCCCGGCGTGAAGACGATCTTCAAGCCGAATCCCAACTGGTGGGGTAAGCCCGAGCACAACCTCACCCAGGTCGTCTTCCAGACCATCAAGTCCGATGCAACGCGCGTCGCGGCCCTTCTTTCGGGTGAGGTCGACATGATCGATCCCGTGCCCGTGCAGGACATTCCGCGCGTACGGGCGAGCGCCAACACCATCGTGCTCACGGGCCCCGAGCTGCGCACCATCTTCCTCAATATGGATCAGGCGCGCGACGAGCTTCTCTATTCGGATGTAAAGGGCAAGAACCCCTTCAAGGACACCCGCGTACGCAAGGCCTTCTATCAGGCCATCGATATCGACGCGATCCAGAAGCGCATCATGCGCGGCCATGCAACGCCGACGGCGCTGCTCATTTATCCGCCGCTCTTCTCGCGCTCGGCCGAATTCAAGCGGCACCCCTATGATCCGGCTACTGCGAAGAAGCTACTCGCCGAAGCGGGTTATCCCAACGGCTTTGCCCTCGAGATGGATTGTCCGAACGACCGCTACGTCAATGACGAGGCAATCTGCCAGGCCGTCGTCGCCATGCTCGCGCGCATCGGCATCAAAGCGAAGCTCAATGCCATGCCGAAGGCGCGCTACTTCGACAAGGTCGGCGCGCCGCAGAAGTACGACAGCTCGTTCAACCTGCTCGGCTGGACGGCGAGCTCCCTCGACGGCCTCAATATCCTGCGCTCCGTTGCCGGCTGCCGGGATGGCGACGGCAAGGGCGCGACGGCCAACTTCGGCGGCTATTGCAATCCGGTTGTCGATGAGCTCGCTGGTGCGATTGCCGTCGAGAACGACGTCCAAAAGCGTGACCTGATGCTCGCCAAGGCATTCCACCACATCCATGACGAGGTCGGAATGATCCCCCTCCATCAGCAGGCGCTGAGCTGGGGCGTCTCCAAGAAGGTCAGCATGGTGCAGCGCGCCGATAACCGCATCCTCTTCTATTGGGTGCGGATGCAATAGCGGCTCCTCGGCCCTATCCACCTTAGGACCAGCTAGACCGCCGGCCCCGGATACGACAGTATCAATGCAGGCCGGCATGGCACGCGAAGGACGCGCGCCGTGCCGGCAGCCTTACTTATGCTCATCCTGCATCGAGCCGTCGGGAGTAGAGTTCCATGAAGCTGCGCATCATGACATTGGCTGCGGCTCTTGCCGCTGCCATGCTCACCGCACCTGCTGAAGCCAAGACATTCCGATATGCCTTCCAGGGCGACCTCAACGCCCTCGACCCGTACACGCTGAACGAAACCTTCACGCTCGGTGCCCTCGGCAATGTCATGGAGGGGCTTACGAAGCGTGACAAGGATCTGAAGATCATCCCGGGCCTCGCCGAACGCTGGGAGATCGTCGAGCCGACGCGCTGGCGCTTCTATCTGCGCAAGGGCGTGAAGTTCCACAACGGCGAGGACTTCACCGCCGACGACGTCCTCTTCTCCGCCGAGCGCGCGCTGTCACCTGAATCGAACATCAAGAGCCGCATCGCCGCCGGCACCAAGCTCGTGAAGGTCGATGATCACACAGTCGATTTCATCACGACCGCGCCGAACCCGATCCTGCACTACGAGTGGGATACCTGGTACATCTTCTCCAAGAAGTGGTCCGAGGCGAACGGCGCGACCAAGGTCCAGACCAGCTCGAGCCAGCTCAGCCCCTTCACGCTCAAGGCCAACGGCACCGGCCCCTTCATCGTCGAGAGCCACCAGCCCGGCGTGAAGACCGTCTTCAAGCCGAACCCGAACTGGTGGGGCAAGCCCGAGCACAATCTCACCGAGGTCATCTTCCAGACCATCAAGTCCGATGCGACCCGCGTCGCCGCCCTGCTCTCGGGCGAAATCGACATGATGGACCCGGTGCCGGTGCAGGACATCGCCCGCATCAAGGCCAATGCCAGCACCGACGTGCTGACAGGCCCGGAGCTGCGCACGATCTTCCTCAATATGGACTCGCTGCGCGACGAGCTGCTCTACTCCGACGTCAAGGGCAAGAACCCCTTCAAGGACGCCCGCGTGCGCAAGGCCTTCTATCAGGCCATCGACATGGAGGCGATCCACTCGCGCGTCATGCGCGGCAACTCGGCCAACTCCGCCCTGCTGATCTCGCCGCTGCTCTTCTCGCGCGCCGCCGAGTTCAAGCGCCACCCCTATGATCCCGATGCCGCGAAGAAGCTTCTTGCGGAAGCGGGCTACCCGAACGGCTTCGGCGTCGAGATGGACTGCCCGAATGACCGATACGTGAACGACGAGGCGATCTGCCAGGCCGTCGTCGCCATGCTTGCGCGCATCGGCATCAAAGCGAAGCTCAATGCCATGCCGAAGGCCAAGTACTTCGAGAAGGCGGGCGCGACGCAGAAGTACGACAGCTCGTTCAACCTGCTCGGCTGGACGCCCGGCTCGTTCGACAGCCACAACGTGCTGCTGAACATCACCGGCTGTCGCGATGACAAGGGCGCCGGCTCCTTCAACTACGGCGGCTACTGCAATCCCAAGGTCGATGAGCTCGCCAAGCAGATCCTCGTCGAGAACGACGCGACGAAGCGCGACGACCTGATCGCCCAGGCTTTCCGCATCGTGCATGAGGAAGCCGGTATCATTCCGCTCCACCAGCAGGCGCTGAACTGGGGCGTCTCGAAGAAGGTCAAGATCGTCCAGCGCGCCGACAATCAGATCCTCTTCTACTGGGCGCAAAAGGAATAGCGCTTCACAATCTCGGACGGGGCGGACAACTGTCCGCCCCGTCTTGGTTTCAATGACCGAACGGCGCTGATGCTCGCATTCACGATCCGCCGACTTTTCGAAGCCGCCATCGTCATGCTGACGGTCGCGCTGCTGGCGTTCGTGCTTTTCCGATTCGTCGGCGATCCGATCAACCAGATGGTCGGGCAGGACACAAGCATTGCCGAGCGCGAGGAATTGCGCGAGCGCCTCGGCCTCAATGATCCCGTGCTCGTGCAGTTCGGCCGCTTCATCTGGAATGCTGCGCGCTACGACTTCGGCATTTCCTATCAGGTCAAGCGTCCGGTCACCTCGCTGATCGCCGAGCGCTTCCCGGCAACATTCGAGCTGGCGATCACGGCAGCGCTCTTCGCCATCCTGCTCGGCATTCCCATGGGTGTGTATACGGGCATCCACCGAGATAGCTGGCTCTCGAAGCTCTTCTTATCCGTGTCCCTCGTCGGCATCTCGCTCCCGACCTTCCTGATCGGCATCCTACTCATCTATGTGTTCGCCGTGCAGCTCGGCGTGCTGCCCTCCTTCGGGCGTGGCGAGGTCGTCAAGATCGGCGGCTGGACGACCGGGCTTCTCACCGCTTCCGGCCTCAAGGCGCTCATTCTTCCCGCGATCACGCTCGGCCTCTTCCAAATGACGCTCGTGACGCGCCTCGTGCGCTCGCAGATGCTCGAGGTCCTGCGCACGGACTACATCAAGTTCGCCCGCGCCCGCGGCCTCTCCGATCGCGCCGTGAACTTCGGCCACGCACTGAAGAACACGCTCATTCCCGTCATCACGATCATCGGCCTGCAGCTCGGCGCCATCATCGCCTTCGCGATCATCACCGAGACGGTCTTCCAATGGCCCGGCATGGGTCTGATGTTCATTCAAGCCGTGCAGAATGCCGACATTCCGGTCATGTCCGCCTACCTGCTGCTCGTCGCGTTCCTGTTCGTGCTGATCAATCTGATCGTCGATCTGCTCTATGTGTGGATCGATCCTCGCGTGCGCATCTACGGGCGTGAAGCATGAGCACCGAGGAACAACGCCTGCCCGTGATCGATACGCCGCGCGCGCCAGCCGCACGGCGGGGGGCCGTCGCCCGGTTCTTCGACAGCGATCTCTGGTACAGCTTCCGTTCCTCACGCCTCGTCATTGTTGCTGCTGCGATCACGCTTCTGATCGTGGGGGCCGCGTTGCTTTCGCCCGTCATCGCGCCGCACGATCCCTATGACCTGCGCGCGCTCAACCTGATGGACTCGGATCTGCCGCCCGCGTGGGTCAAAGGCGGCGACCCGCGTTTCCTGCTCGGGACGGACGACCAGGGCCGCGACATCCTCTCGACCATCCTCTACGGCACGAGGAGCTCCATCGCGATCAGCGTGCTCGCGGTCCTGCTGGCC
>Ga0066256_1001038_pt1 | contig 43722 bp, 49 predicted proteins | sample ThiBio_1000_biof_FD_87107 | JGI IMG/M metagenome (GOLD analysis project Ga0066256, IMG submission 87107) | Wastewater bioreactor microbial communities from Cape Town, South Africa - Thiocy_expt_1000_biof (version 2) | ecosystem: Engineered > Bioreactor > Thiocyanate-remediating >... | reverse complement strand
GAAGGTCATGCCCGGCGGCACGAACAGCGGCAGCATGAAGCTCGCCATGAACAGCACGGTGACCAGCGGCACGCCGCGCACTGCCTCGATGAAGATCACCGACAGGAGCTTGACGATCGGCATGTGGGAGCGGCGCCCGAGCGCCAGCAGGATGCCGAGCGGCAGCGACACGACGATGCCGACATAGGACAGCACCAGCGTGACCATCAGGCCGCCCCACAGCGGCGTCTCGACGTAGCGCAGCCCCAGGAAGCCGCCGACCAGCAGCCAGAAGCAGACGAACGGGAACACGCCGAAGAACAGGATCGCGTTGAGCCGCTTGTAGGGCACGCGCGGGATCAGCAGCGGCACCAGCAGAACGAGGAACAGCGCGCCGGCCAGCATCACCCGCCAGCGTTCGTCATAGGGATAGCGGCCGAACATGAACTGGCCGAAGCGGCTGCCGACGAAGGGCCAGCAGGCGCCGGACCAGCCGGCCGGCAACTGGCCGCCCTGCTCCGTCGTCAGGCAGGCCGTGCGGTCCGTCCCGGTCCAGACGGCGTCGAAGAACAGCCAGTTGAGAATGTGCGGCAGCGCCCAGGCGATCGCCAGCAGCGCGACCAGGGTCATGGCGGTGTCGACCGCCGAGGCGAACAGGTTCTTCTGCAGCCAGGCGGCTACGCCGACCTGCGAGCGGGGTGCCGCCTGCGCCAGCACCATCTCGGTGCGAACCCACGACATGTCGTGTTCTTGCATGGGATCACCTCTCCGGCAGGGCCATCTTGGCGTTGAACCAGTTCATCAACAGCGAGGTGATGATGCTGATGCTGAGATAGACGACCATGAAGATGACGACGACCTCGATCGCCTGTCCGGTCTGGTTCAGGATCGTGCCGCCGATCGCGTAGAGGTCGGGGAAGCCGATCGCCACGGCGAGCGAGGAGTTCTTGGTCAGGTTCAGGTACTGGCTGGTCAGCGGCGGGATGATGATGCGCATGGCCTGCGGCACGATCACCAGCCGCAGCCCCTTGCCCGGCCGCAGCCCGAGCGCGGAATAGGCCTCCGTCTGCCCTCGCGGCACGCCGAGCACGCCGGCGCGCACGATCTCGGCGATGAAGGAGGCCGTGTAGAAGGACAGAGCGAGGTAGAGCGACAGGAATTCCGGCTTGATGTTGGTGCCGCCGGTCAGGTTGAACGTGCCCTTCTGCGGGAACTCGACCGTCACCGGCATGCCGGCGAGCAGGAAGGCGAGCAGCGGCAGGCCGACGATGAGCAGCACGCTGACCCAGAACACCGGGAACTGCTGGCCGGTCGCCATCTGGCGCGCATGTGCCCGGCGGGCGACGTACCAGACGAGCGCGACGGCGATGACCAGGCCCGCCAGGATCAGCCAGAAGCCGGGCCCCCAGGTCAGGCTCGGCAAATAGAAGCCGCGGTTGTTCAGGTAGGAGCCCAAGGGCAGCGGAATGCTCTGGCGCACGCTCGGCAGCAAGGACAGCACGCCCTGGTACCAGAACAGGATGACCAGCAACGGCGGGATGTTGCGGAACAGCTCCACATAGACGGTGGCCAGCTTGCGGATCAGCCAGTTGTTCGACAGCCGCCCGATGCCGACGAGAAAGCCGATGATGGTGGCCGTCACGATGCCGGCTGCGGCGACGACGAGCGTGTTGAGCACGCCCACGACCAGCGCCTGCCCATAGGACGAGTCCGACGAATAGGCGATCAGCGTGTTGGCGATGTCGAAGCCCGCGCGACCGCGCAGGAAGCCGAAGCCGGTGGAAATGTTGGAACGGCTCAGGTTCTCGATGGTGTTTTCGACGATCCACCAGATCCCGAAACCGAGCAGGACGACGAGCAGCACCTGGAAGAAGGCGCTCCTCACCCTCGGGTCATAGATCAGCGGTACGCGTGCGGAATCGTCCCGAATAGCCTCTTGCGACACATGGCTCCCCTTACCTTGACGCAGGCCCCGCCGCCGGTTCCCTCTTTTTCGGTCGACGGGGTCAAGGAAAGGCCGGAGGGCGAACCCTCCGGCCCAAGCGCGGGATCAGCGGATCGGCATGCCGTATTGCAGGCCGCCCTTGGTCCACAGGGCATTGACGCCGCGGCTGATCTTCAGCGGGGTCTCGGCGCCGACGTTGCGCTCGAAGATCTCGCCGTAATTGCCGGTCGCCCTGACGATGTTGACGACCCAGTCGTTGCCGACGCCGAGATCGGTGCCGATCTTGGTCTCGGCCTCGACGCCGAGCAGACGCTTGATCTCGGGGTTGTCCGACTTCAGCATCTCATCGACGTTGGCCTTGGTGATGCCGGCCTCCTCGGTGTTCAGCAGCGCGTAGTAGGTCCACTTGACGATGTCGAACCACTTGTCGTCGCCCTGGCGCACGGACGGGCCGAGCGGCTCCTTGGAGATGATCTCCGGCAGCACGACGTGATCGTCCGGCGACTTCATCTGCAGGCGCACGGCATAGAGGCCCGACTGGTCGGTGGTGTAGGCGTCGCAGCGGCCGGCGTCGTAGGCGGCGTTGGCCTCCTCGAACTTCTCGAAGACCACCGGGTTGTATTCCATCTTGTTGGCGCGGAAGTAGTCGGCCATGTTGAGCTCGGTCGTGGTGCCGGCCTGCACGCAGATCGAGGCGCCCGAGAGCTGCAGGGCGGAGTTCACGTCCGGCAGGCTCTTCTTGTTGATCATGAAGCCCTGGCCGTCATAGTAGGTGACGCCGGCGAAGTTCAGGCCCTGCGCGGTGTCGCGGTTGATCGTCCAGGTGGTGTTGCGCGACAGGATGTCGACCTCGCCCGACTGCAGGGCGGTGAAGCGGTCCTTGGCGCTCAGGCCGGTGAACTTGACCTTGGTGCCGTCGCCGAACACCGCCGCCGCGACCGCGCGGCAGAAGTCGACGTCGAGGCCGGTCCACTCGCCCTGCGCGTTCGGCGCGGAGAAGCCGGCGAGGCCGGTGTTGACGCCGCACTTGATGAAGCCGCGCGCCTTGACGTCGCCGAGCGTGTCGGCGGAGGCGGCCGTGGCCATCATGCCGAATGCAGCCGCTCCCAGGACACCGATTACAATGTGTTTCATACCCAAACCCCTTTTTCTGTTGCCCGGGCGAGGCCCGTTCATCGTTCTTTGCGAACCGTGGCGGCCCGATCGGCTCGCCGCCGAGCGCTACGCCTTGCGGCCGCGCGCGGACTACCTCCCGTTCACGGCCAGCATCGAAGGCGATAATTTTGCCTCGGTCAAGTCAGAATGGAACGGCCGCCGCAACCGCCGCGCTTTTCCGCCGTCCGCGCATGCATCCGCGCCGTATCTGCCGAAATTGGCGCATCAAAACGGTTTGGATGGCGCAAGACAAACGAATCCGCTGGCGGCGGGATGGGGCGCAAAGCGCGGCGTTGCACGCCGCCGGCAGAGGGCATAAGGCTGCTGCCGACCAGGCGAAGGAGAGCGGGAATGGCGGGTGAGAAATCGGCGCGGCACGGCATCAACACGCGGCTCGCGCATGGCGGCTACGACCCCCGCTCCTATCACGGATTCGTCAATCCGCCGGTCGTCCACGCCTCGACCGTGCTGTTTCCCGACGCGCAGACGATGGCGACGCGCAACCAGAAGTATACTTACGGCACGCGCGGCACGCCGACCAGCGACGCGCTGGGGGCGGCGATCGACGCGCTCGAAGGCTCGGCCGGAACCATCGCCGTGCCGTCGGGGCTGGCGGCCATCACCGTGCCGCTGCTCGGCTTCCTGTCGGCCGGCGACCACGTGCTGATCGTCGATTCGGTCTATGCGCCGACGCGGCACTTCGCCAACACGATGCTGAAGCGCCTCGGCGTCGAGGTCGAGTACTACGATCCGCATGCGGGCGCCGGCATCGCGGCGCTGATGAAGCCGAACACCAAGGTGGTGTTCACCGAATCGCCCGGCTCCAACACGTTCGAGATGCAGGACATCCCTGCGATCGCCAGGGCCGCGCATGAAGGCGGCGCGGTGGTGATGATGGACAACACCTGGGCGACGCCGCTGTTCTTCCGGGCGCTCGACCACGGCGTCGACATCACCATCCACGCGGCGACGAAATATCCGGCCGGCCATTCGGACGTGCTGCTGGGCACCGTGTCGGCCAACGAGGCGACGTGGCCGCGGCTGCGCGAGGCGCACCTGACGCTCGGCTGCCCGGCGGGGCCGGACGACGTCTACCAGGTGCTGCGCGGGCTGCGCACGATGGGCGTGCGGCTGAAGCACCACGAGGCGAGCGCGCTCGAGATCGCGCGCTGGCTGGAGACGCAGCCGGGCGTGGCGCAGGTGCTCCACCCTGCCCTGCCGGGCTTCCCCGGCCACGACATCTGGAAGCGCGACTTTTCGGGCTCCAGCGGCATCTTCTCGGCCGTGCTCGACGGCGGCGGGCAGAAGCAGGCGCACGCCTTCCTCGACGCGCTGGAGATCTTCGGCCTCGGCTATTCGTGGGGCGGCTACGAGAGCCTGGCCGTGCACGTCTCGCTCGCCGACCGCACGGTGGCGAAGGGCGATTATCCGGGGCCGATCCTGCGGCTGCAGATCGGGCTGGAGGACGTCGAGGACCTGAAGGCCGACATCGCGCGCGGGCTGGCGGCGGCGCGGACGGCCTGAACCGGCGCTATTCCTCGGGCGCGATGGTGAAGATGCCGTCGACCTCGTCGCGGGCGACGTAGCGCTCGTCCGGCGTCGTAAACACCAGCCGCGTCTTGCGGGTGGCGTCGGCGAGCGCGATGCCCCAGCCTTCGAGCAGGCGCCAGGAGGCGATCTCGTCCATCACCGGGAAGACCGCGGCGCAGCCGGGGTCGACCTCGACGGCGCTGCCGCCGATCGTGGCGTCCTTCTCCAGCACCACCCGGCAGGTGCGCGCGCCGCTCTCGTCGCTGATGATCCACGGACCGTAGAAGTCCTCCAGCAGCGCCGGATCGACGGCGCCGGTGTCCATCGGGACGAGGTCGTCGGCGCGGGCGAGGCCGGCGGAGAGCACGAGCAGGGAAACGACGGCAGCAGCGCGGAACATGGCACCTCCGGGGAGAAAGACGTGCCCGTCATAGCGCAGGCCGGCGCGCCGCGCAGCAGGCCCCTCGCCTTGTCCAAGGGCTTTGTCCCGAAACCGGTTCCCACTTTCGGCCAACATGCTCTATGCCGCGTAGGCGCATGATTCTCCGGAGCTGGGCATGAGACAGACCGCAACCGCATTCCTCGTGGTGACCGTGCTGACGGCGCTGCTCGCCGCGCTCAGCATCGCCGTGCAGGCGAAGGGCTACCCGCAGGGCGGGCTCGGGCTGGCGCGGCTCGACGCGCTCGCGAGCGCCGCGACCTTCGTCCCGCTGGCCGCGCTCTACGCCTTTGCGGCGCTGCTGATCGTGCTGTCGCCGCCGCGCGCAGCCGGCTTCATGCACGCCCGCGCGGCCGGGCCGATCCACTTCGCGGCGGTCGTGCTGCTCGCCACCATTCTCGGCGTGCAGGTCGCGCGGCTGGCCTTCGGCAACACCGGAGCGTTGCGCGCCCTGCTCGACTGGCAGTTCGTCTTCGCGGCCGGCATCGTCGTGGCGCACGAATTCCTCGACCTGTTCCGGCGCGACATCCTGCTGAGGACGATCGGCGCGATCGTCTTCCTGGCGGCGACGCTCGCCTGCCTGTTCTGGACGTTCAGGTTCTAGGGACCGGCAGTCGGGATGCGGGCCGTTCCCGGCACGGGACTTGCGCCCGGAACGGCGTGACCGTATAGCCCGCGCCAAGCGGAGCGTAGCGCAGTCTGGTAGCGCATCTGGTTTGGGACCAGAGGGTCGCAGGTTCGAATCCTGCCGCTCCGACCAGTTCCCCGGCCAAGCTTCAGTTCGCGCCCGCCATCGCTTTCGGCTGCGCGGCGTGACCCGCATGCGGCAGCGGCTCCCCGCCATCCCCGAACAGCTTCCAGCGCTGCGGCCGGAAGGCGATGCGGCTGCGCTCGGCGGCGCGATGGTCGGCCGGAAGCTCGATCTCGACGCGGTTTCCGGCGCTGCCGATCTCGAGCTCGACCCTGCGGCTGCCGGCGACGCGGCGGCTCGCCACCACCACGCCGGCAATGCAGCCGCCGCAGCCGTCGAGGAGCTCGACGTCGTGCGGGCGGAAATGGAGCGTGCCGTCGCCCGCCGGCGCGCCCTCGGCCCGCAGGCCGATGGTGCGGTCCTGCACCCAGAGCTGGCCATCCTCGATGCGCACGGGCAGCGTGCTGGATTCGCCGATGAAGCCGTAGACGAAGGGCGAATTCGGCGCGTCGTAGACCTCGTCGGCGGTGCCGACCTGCTCGATGCGGCCGCGGTTCATCACGACGACGCGATCGGCCAGCTCCAGCGCCTCCTCCTGGTCGTGGGTGACGAAGACGGTGGTATGGCCGGTGGCGTCGTGGATGTCGCGCAGCCAGCGCCGCAACTCGCGCCGCACCTGCGCGTCGAGCGCGCCGAACGGCTCGTCGAGGAGCAGCAGGCGCGGCTCGATGGCGAGCGCGCGGGCGAGCGCCACGCGCTGACGCTGGCCGCCGGAGAGCTGGGCGGGATAGCGCTTCTCAAGCCCCGAGAGCTGGACGAAGTCGAGCAGCTCGCCGGCGCGGCGGCGGATCTCGGCGCGCGGCGGGCGCGAGGCCTGGGGCCGCACCCGCAACCCGAAGCCGATATTGTCGGCCACGGTCATGTGCCGGAACAGCGCGTAGTGCTGGAAGACGAAGCCGACATTGCGCTGCTGCACGGTCAGGTGCGAGGCGTCCTCGCCGCCGAAGAAGACGGCGCCGGCGGTCGGCTGCTCCAGCCCGGCGACGACGCGCAGCAGCGTCGTCTTGCCGGAGCCCGACGGGCCGAGCAGCGCGATCAGCTCGCCCGAGCGGATGTCGAGGGAGACGTCGTCCAGCGCCGGAAAGCCGTCGAACTGCTTGCCGAGGTTGCGGATCGAAAGGTCCATGGCGGCTCTCCTAATTGTGGCCGGTCGCGGCGAGCTCGTCGCCGTAGCGGTATTCGAGGAGCGATTTGAGGCCGAGCGTGACCAGCGCCAGGCCGGCCAGCAGCGTCGAGACGGCGAAGGCGCCGGCGATGTTGTACTCGTTGTAGAGGATCTCGATGTGCAGCGGCATGGTGTTGGTGAGGCCCCTGATGTGGCCGGACACGACCGAAACGGCGCCGAACTCGCCCATGGCACGCGCGTTGCACAGGAGCACGCCGTAGAGCAGGCCCCAGCGGATGTTGGGCAGGGTCACATGGCGGAAGGTCTGCCAGCCGCTGGCGCCGAGCGACAACGCCGCCTCCTCGTCGCCGGTCCCCTGCGCCTGCATCAGCGGGATCAGCTCGCGCGCGATGAAGGGGAAGGTGACGAACACCGTGGCGAGCACGATGCCCGGCACGGCGAACAGGATCTCGACGCCATGCGCCTTGAGCCACGGCCCGAGCAGGCTGCCGGCACCGAACAGGAGCACGTAGACCAGCCCCGAGATGACCGGCGAGACCGAGAACGGCAGGTCGATCAGCGTGATCAGGAAGGCCTTGCCCTTGAACTCGAACTTGGCGATCGCCCAGGCGGCGGCGACGCCGAAGACGAGGTTGAGCGGCACGGCGATCGCCGCCACCATCAGGGTGAGCCGGATCGCCGCCAGTGTGTCCGGCTCGGCCAGCGTCGCGGCGGCGGCACCCCAGCCCTTGGCGAACGCCTCGCCGAACACCACGACGAGCGGCAGGACCAGGAAGACGAGCAGGAAGGCGAAGGCGACCAGCATCAGCGCCAGCCGCACGGCCGGCCGTTCGGTGACCGGCGAGGCGGTGCCGCGCCGGAAGCCCGCGCCGGGGGTCAGGGTGACGTCAGCCATAGCGCCTGCGGCTCCACGATTGCAGGAGGTTGATCACGAACAGCATGGCAAAGGAGATCGCCAGCATGATCGCCGCGATCGCGGTGGCGCCGGCATAGTTGTACTCTTCGAGCTTGATGACGATCAGCAGCGGCGCGATCTCGGTCTTCAGCGGCAGGTTGCCGGCGATGAAGATGACCGAGCCGTACTCGCCGACGGCGCGGGCGAAGGCGAGCGCGAAGCCCGTGGTGATGGCCGGCGCCAGCCCCGGCAGCAGGACGCGCAGGAGCGTCTGCGCGCGCCCGGCGCCGAGCGTGGCGGCCGCTTCCTCCACCTCGCGGTCGATCTCCTCCATCACCGGCTGCACGGTGCGCACCACGAAGGGCAGGCCGATGAAGACGAGCGCGATGACGATGCCGAGCGGCGTGTAGGCGATCTTGACGCCGAGCGGGGCGAAGATCGCCCCGATCCAGCCGCGCGGGGCGTAGAGCGTGGTGAGGGCGATGCCGGCGACGGCGGGGGGCAGCGCGAAGGGAAGGTCGACGATGGCGTCGATCACGCGGCGGCCGGGGAAGCGGTAGCGCACCAGCACCCAGGCGACGACCGTGCCGAACACGACGTTGACGAGCGCGGCCAGCAGCGAGGCGCCGAAGCTGAGCTTCAGGGCGTGCAGCACGCGCGCGTCGGTGGCGATGGCCCAGAACTGCGGCCAGCCGAGCGAGGCCGAGCGCAGCAGCAGCGCCGCGAGCGGGATCAGGATGATGAGGGTCAGGTAGGCGAGCGAGAAGCCGAGCGTCAGTCCGAAGCCCGGAACGACGCTCGGCTTGCTGAACCGCCACCCCGCCGCGCCAGCGAGGCTCATCGCAACCTCCGCTATTGCGCCGGCTTGTAGATCTGGTCGAACACGCCGCCGTCGCCGAAATGGTAGGGCTGCGCCTTCTTCCAGCCGCCGAAGACCGGATCGTCGATGGTGATCAGCTTGATGTCCGGCAGCTTCGGCAGGTCCGCGGCCGGCACCAGGTCCGGCTTGAACGGCCGGTAGTGGTTCTTCGCGATCAGCGTCTGCCCCTCGGCCGAATAGAGGTAGTTCAGATAGGCCTCGGCCACCTTGCGCGTGCCCTTGGCGTCGACATTGGCGTCGACCACGGCGACCGGCGGCTCGGCCAGGATCGAGGTGGGCGGCGCGACGATGTCGAACTGGTCGGCGCCGAACTCGTCGAGCACCAGATAGGCCTCGTTCTCCCAGGCCAGCAGCACGTCGCCCAGCCCCTTCTGGGCGAAGCTCAGCGTCGAGCCGCGCGCGCCGGTGTCGAGCACGGGCACGTGCTGGAACAGCTTGCCGATGAACTCCTTGACCTTGGCCTCGTCGCCGCCCGACTGGTTCCACGCCCACGCCCAGGCGGCGAGATAGTTCCAGCGCGCGCCGCCGGAGGTCTTGGGGTTGGGCGTGATGATCTCGACGCCGTCCTTGACGAGGTCGCCCCAGTCGTTGATGCCCTTCGGGTTGCCCTTGCGCACGAGGAACACGATGGTGGAGGTGTAGGGCGCCGAATTGTTGGGCAGCCGGCCGCGCCAGTCCGGGTTGATCTTGTGCGTCTTCTCGACGATGGCGTTGATGTCGCTCTCCAGCGCCAGCGTCACCACGTCGGCGTCCAGCCCGTCGATGACGGCGCGGGCCTGCGCACCGGAGCCGCCATGCGACTGCCGGATGGTCACCGTCTCGCCGGTGTCGGCCTTCCATCTGGCGGCGAAGGCGTCGTTGAACGCCTTGTAGAGCTCGCGCGTCGGGTCGTAGGAGACGCTGACGAGGGTGGTGTCGGCAAAGGCCAGGCCGATGCCGCCGAACTGCGCCGAAGCGGCGAGCGCGGCTGCGAACAGGAATGATCGTCGATGCTGTGTCATGGCTGCCTCCGTTGGGTGAGCCATGAAACTCTATCGGGTTGGTCGAGTATGAGAACGCGCGAGCCGACCAAAATGATGCAGCGGCAGGGCAAGATTTTCCATGACGGGCTGCCGCGGCGCGGCGGGCGTTGCGCAGCCGCGCCGAGACGACCCGGCGCCACGGGATCGAAAAAGGGGGATTTGGGTGGCCTTACGGGCCGCGCGGGCGTCCCGTGGCGCCCGCTTTCGGCTGCAGCTTAGACGGCGACCAGTTCGGCCAGCTCCAGCCGCGCCGGCGCGGCGACGCAGTCAGCGATGGTGGTGTCGTCGAGCACGTCGCGGGTCGCCTCGGCGACGCGGGCAAAGACGCGCCTGATCTCGCAGCGCTCCTCGCTGGAGCAGTCGGCGCAGCGCCGGTAGGCGATGCGGCTCAGGCAGGGCAGCGGCGCGATCGGCCCGTCGACGATGCGCAGCACCTCGCCGAAAGTGATCTCCGACGGCTTGCGCAGCAGAAGATAGCCGCCGGCCTTGCCGCGGCGGCTCTCGACGATGCCGTGGCGCTTCAGGTCGAGCAGGATCTGCTCGAGGAACTTTCGCGGGATGCGCTGTCCGGCGGCGATGTCGGCGATGACCAGGGTCGCGTCGGGCGTGTCGGCGCGCGCCAGGGCGATCAGGGCACGCAGGGCGTATTTGGCTTTTTGAGAGATCATCTGGACTGCCGGTACGGGCGGCGCGGCGGCCGCCGCCATCCCGATACCGCATCCGCCCGGTCGTGTCAGCGACAAATCGGCCGCAGGAGGCTGCCGGCGGCACGCCGGGCCGCGGCGAATTGCCCGCCCTGCCCGCCTGCGCCGCCACGCCGCCCCCGCGGCCGCTTGTGGGGCGGCGGCAATGATGGTTGACTGCGGCCCAAGAGACCATTTCGACGGGGGCTGGAAGATGGCGACCGCTGCGACGGTGCGATATGCGGCCCCGCCGTTGCGGGGCGGTCCGGCCGCCGGGGCATCCCCGCCCGCCGGCGCGCACTCCTGACGAACGGAACACCTGGCCGATGGACACCAGCCTCTCCCCCTCCGAGCGCGAGACGCCGCTTGCGGCCGGGCCCGATGCCGTGACCGTCGCCGACGACATCGCGACGGCGCCGGTCCGCACGCATCGCGGGATGGCGATCGACATCGCCTCGCTGGCGATCATGGCGGCGGGGCTGCTCGCCGCGCTGCTGCTCCACCTCGTGCCGGCGCTGCTGTCGGGGCTGCTGATCGCGCAGCTCGTCAACGGCACGGTGCCGCTGCTCAACCGCGCCGGCGTGGCCGACCACAGGCTGGGCCGCGCCATCGCGCTCGGCGTGCTGGCCGGACTGGTGGCGAGCGCGGCGGTGCTGGCGATCCTCGGCATGGCCTCGTGGCTGACGGCGGGGCCGGAGAACCTGTTCGTGCTGCTGCAGAGCATGGCGGAGGCCGTCGACACCGCGCGCGCCCACCTGCCCGGCTGGGTCAGCTACTACCTGCCCGACAATGTCGAGGAGATCGAGGCGGCCGCGTCGCGCTGGCTCAGGGCCAATGCCTGGCAGCTCCAGTTCGTCGGGCGCAATGTCGGCATGTTCCTGACGCACATCGTGGTCGGCATGCTGATCGGCGGCATGATCGCCTACAGCCGCGGCGTGCGCCACCCCAACTCGGCGCCGCTGGCCGCCGCGCTGGAGGACCGCATCTCGACGCTGAGCACGGCGTTCGCCAACATCGTCTTCTCGCAGATCCGCATCTCGGCGCTGAACACGGTGCTGACGACGATCTACCTGGCGGTGATCCTGCCGCTGGCGGGCGTCGAGCTGCCCTTCGTCAAGGTGATGGTGGCGGTGACCTTCATCGCCGGCCTGCTGCCGGTGGTCGGCAACCTGATCTCCAACACGGTGATCCTGCTCGTCAGCCTGAGCGTGTCGCCCTACGTCTCGCTGGCCTCGCTCGTCTTCCTCGTGCTGATCCACAAGCTCGAATATTTCGCCAACGCCCGCATCATCGGCGGCCGCATCCGCTCGCGGGCGTGGGAGCTGCTCCTGGCGATGCTGGTGATGGAAGCCGCCTTCGGCATCCCCGGCCTGATCGTCGCCCCGATCTACTACGCCTACATGAAGAGCGAACTGTCCCAGCGCGGGCTGATATAGGTTTTTGGACTGGGCAGTCCGGTCGCACCTTTCGTCCGGTACGACCTCGATATCAAACATGCAAATTAAATCAATAGCTTGGAAAAGCGGTGGCGATCCCGGCAGGATTCGAACCTGCGACCATCGGCTTAGAAGGCCGGTGCTCTATCCGGCTGAGCTACGGGACCGTAGCGGCGATATAGGGTGCCTGGAGCAGCTGGACGCTCAGTGCGTCCAGGGCGTCTTGCGGTCATACCGGAAATTGTCCGAGTACGAAATGTTGCGGCGGCGCGGCTGGTTCGGCTCCTCGACGCGGTAGGCGATGCCCTTGCTGCGGGCATAGGCTTCCGCCTCCTCGCGCGTGTCGAACCTGAGCTGGATCTGGCTCTTCATGTCCGACGAGCTGGTGTAGCCCATCAGCGGGTCGATCTTGCGCGGCTTCTCCGGCTCGAACTCGAGCACCCAGTAGCCGGTCTTGGCCGTGCCGGACTGCATGGCGGTCCGGGCGGGGCTGTAGATCAGTGCGGACATGGTGCGTGGCTCCGGTGGCTTCGCCGAACTGTCCTGCATTTACCTGAGCGCCGGCTTTCGTCAAGCCGGCAGGGCGCCGCAGCCGGGGGAGCCGGCGCGACGGCTCACTCCTCCCGGAGGTCGGTATTGGTCGGGGTCGGCCTGAGCCGGCCGACGTCGCCGATCCGCACATAGAGCTCGAGCAGCGGCTTCACGAGCTTCTGCGTGGCCTCGGCCACCTGCGCGTTGTAGGCCGCCGTCTCCTGCTCCGTGGCGATCGACTTGCCGGCATTGGCAAACAGCACGGTCAGCATGCCGTTCATGGCGACGGTGACCTCGCCGGCCGCCTTCGGGCCGTTGGCGGTCGTGAACATCGGCATCATGGCGATGTTCTGCGCGCCGACGCGGGCGACGAGCTCCTGCAGCCGGGTGACCTCGGCACGAATCTCCTCGCCCGCCACCTGCTTCTGCACGGTCACGACGTAGAGGCTCTGGAAATCCTCCATCTTGGCGCGCAGGTCGTTGTAGTTGCGGATGACGAAGTCTGTCTTGATCTTCTGCGCCTCGAACTCCGCGTTGACGCGCGGCGCGATGAGGTAGGTGCCGGCCGAGCCGGCGAGAAGCGCGGCGACCGTGAACCACATCGGCGCCCTGTCGGCGACGAGAAAGGCCGTCACGGCCTTGCCGCGCCGCCGCCTGCCGCCGGTTTCCTCCACGGTTGCCTCGCTCACCGTCCGCACCTCAGATTTGCCGCCGGCTGCATTAGACCACGATCCGCGTGGGCGGGAAACGCCTTGCGGGGAACCATCCCGGCCGCGCCCTGTTCTACCGGCGAGGCGGCCGGCCAGCCGGCCCGGCCTTCCATGCCGCCAACGACCCGGAGGAACGTCCCGTGGCAAAGTTCGTGACGATCGGATACGGCGACCGCGCCGGCTACGACCGCACCGCGCCGGAAGTCCGCGACGCGGCGCATGCGCATGACGCCGAGCTGCAGGAGGCAGGCGTGCTGATGGGCATCGCTGGCGCGCCGGTCCAGGTCCGCAATCCCGACGCCAGGGGGGTCGAAACGGCCAACGGCCCGTTCATGACGTCGTCCTTGCCGGTGGCGGGCTTCGCCATCATCGAGGCGGCGACGCTCGCCGAGGCGATGGAGATGGTGTCGAAGAGCCCCTGCGCCGTCGCGCATGGCGTGATCGAGGTGTGGCCGCTGGAGCAGCCGTCGAACTAGAGCTCCAGGACGCCCTGCCCCGCGTCCATCGCGTCGAGAACCGAGGCCGCGAGGGGGCGGGTGATGCGGGTCTTTTCCTCCAGCGCGCGGCGGTCGAGCTTCTCGACCACGCGCATGGCCGTGGCCAGCGACCGCTCGATGCGGCGCACGAGGTACTGCACGACCAGCGGCTCGATCGCCACCTGACGGTCGGCGAAGAGTTTCGTGATGACGCCGGCCAGGAGCATGTCGTCCGGCTCGCCGATCTCGACGACGGGCGCCGCCTTCAGCCGCGAGGCGAGGTCCGGCAGGCGCACGCCCCAGGCGGCCGGGAAGCGGCGGGAGACCAGCAGCAGGTGGCCGCCGGCCTGACGCACCGCGTTGAAGAGGTGGAACAGCCCGGCCTCGTCGAGGCCGCCCGCATCGGCGTCGTCGACCAGCACCGGGCCGCGCGAGGCGGCCGCCAGAGCCGCCGCGCCGAGCGAGGCGCGGTCGAGGCTCGCGGCGCCCGAATGTTCGGCCCAGATGGCGGCGAGATGGCTCTTGCCGGAGCCGGGCGGGCCGGCGAGCACCATCGCGGAAGCCGGCCAGTCGGGCCAGCGGTCGACCATCGCGACGGCCGCCGCATTGGCCGGGCTGACGACGAGATCGTCGCGCGAGAAGCCGGGCGTGCGGTCGAGGTCGAGCGGGATCTGGCGTGGGCGCTCGGGCTGCATGGCGCTCACGCGGGGCCGGCCCCGTGGCCGCGGTAGAGCGGCGATTCGAGGTAGCGCGAGATGGCGAAGCGGACGAGGACCGCGACCGCCGCCGAGGCCGGCACCGCGACCAGCAGGCCGACGAAGCCGAACAGGTAGCCGAAGGCGAACAGCGCGAACATCAGCCAGACCGGATGCAGGCCGACGCTCTTTCCGACCAGCCGCGGCTGCAGGATGTTGCCCTCGATGAACTGGCCGACGAGGAAGACGGCGACGACGGCCGCGATCCACTGCCAGTCCGGCCAGAACTGCACGAAGGCGACGCCGACCGACAGCGCCAGCCCGGTCAGCGAGCCGACATAGGGGATGAAGCTGATGACGCCGGCGAACAGGCCGATCAGCAGGCCGAAATTCAGGCCGACCATCGTCAGCCCGACGGCGTACATGATGCCGAGCACGATGCAGAGCGTGCCCTGCCCGCGGACGAAGCCGGCGGTGGCGAGGTTCACGTCGGCGGCGATCTTCCGGACGGTGGCGACGTGGTCGCGCGGCACCCAGCCATCGACGGTGGCGACCATGCGGTCCCAGTCGAGCAGCATGTAGAAGGCGACGACCGGGGTGACGACGAACAGGCCGGCGATGTCGATCAGCGTCTTGCCGGAGCTCCAGATCGACTTGAACAAAGTGGTGAGGAAGCCGGCGCCCTGAGTGAGCAGCGAGGCGAGCCCCTCGCGCAGCGAATTGGCGTCGACGCCGGTGTTCTGCGCGATCCAGGTCGGGTCGAAGCCGGTGACGAGGTCCTGAAGCCGCGACAGATAGTCGGGCAGGCGCGCGATGAAGTCGGCGAGTTGGTTGGCGAGCACCGGGATGACGATCATCAGGCCGATGACCAGCACGACGATGAAGGCGATGAGGATGACGACGGTCGCCCACAGCCGCGACAGGCCGAGCCGTTCCAGCCGGTCGGCCACGGGATCGAGGAAATAGGCCAGGATCATGCCGGCCAGGAAGGGCAGCAGGATCGAGCTGAACAGATAGAGGAAGCCGATGAAGATGGCGGCCGCGACGAGCCAGAACATGATCTGGCGGCGCCAGGCCATGCTCGGGCCGGGCTCGACCATGACGACGGGCGGCGACGGCTCCGCCACCGCGACGGCCCGGGCCCTTCGCGGCGACTTCCTGACGGCCGCCGCAGCGCCGGCCTTACGCGGATTCGCCTTCGCCATGACCGCTCATGTGCCTCAGCCAGGCGACGAGATAGGCTGCCGCGGAAGCGGCGGTCAAGAGGCCGGAGGCGATGACCAGCCAGGCGCGCAGGCCGCCGAAATGATAATCGAAGGCGAGCTCGAACAGGACGACCGAGGCGAGCACGATCTGGATCGCGGTATTTGCCTTCGACACCGGCAGCGGCTTGACCTCGACGGGCATGGCCATGACGGTGGAGATCAGCACCGCGCCGACGATGAGCGCATCGCGCGACACGGCCGCCACGACGAGCCACAGCGGCAGGTCGCCCCTGAGGCCCAGCACCACGAAGACGCTGACCAGCAGCAGCTTGTCGGCGAGCGGGTCGAGATAGGCGCCGAGCTCGGACTGCTGGTGGAACTGGCGGGCGATGAAGCCGTCGACCGCGTCCGACACGCCGGCCAGCACGAAGCCGGCGAGCGCCCAGCCCGTCGCGCCGACGAGCATCGCATAGATGACGGCGGGAACGAGCAGGAAACGCATCAGCGTGATGACGTTGGGGATGGTCACGGCCGTCGTCGGCTCCGCACCGGCTTGTGTCTGTCGGCGATAGATGGCCGTCCGCGCCGCACTTAGCAAGGTGCGCGACTGTCCACGGGCTTTCGCGGCGGCAGTGGTCGCCCCGCCTTGCAAGCGGCGGCCGCTTCGGGCAAACACCCGGCATGGGCGGCACAGGCGGCGGAAACGGGCGGCCATGAGCGACGGCAAGAACGGTTTGACCTATGCCCAGGCCGGCGTCGACATCGATGCCGGCGCCGAGATGGTCGAGAAGATCAAGCCGCTGGTGCGGCAGACGCGGCGGCCGGGCGCCGATGGCGAGATCGGCGGCTTCGGCGGCCTGTTCGACCTCAGGGCGGCGGGCTTCACCGACCCCGTGCTGGTGGCCGCCAACGACGGCGTCGGCACCAAGCTTAAGATCGCCATCGAGACGGGCCTCAACGGCACGATCGGCATCGACCTCGTGGCGATGTGCGTCAACGACATCGTCGTGCAGGGCGCCGAGCCGCTGTTCTTCCTCGACTATTTCGCGACCGGCAAGCTCGACCCCGACCAGGGCGCGGCGATCGTGGCCGGCATCGCCGAGGGCTGCCGGCAGGCCGGCTGCGCGCTGCTCGGCGGCGAGACGGCGGAGATGCCGGGCCTCTATGCCGACAAGGACTACGACCTCGCCGGCTTCGCGGTGGGCGCGGCCGAGCGCGGCCGGCTGCTGCCGACGGACGACATCGTGGAAGGCGACGTGCTGCTCGGGCTCGCCTCGTCCGGCCTGCACTCCAACGGGTTTTCGCTGGTGCGGCGGATCGTCGAGAGGAGCGGGCTCGCCTGGGCCGACGAGGCGCCGTTCGCGGCCGGGCGCTCGCTCGGCGAGGCGCTTTTGGCGCCGACGCGCATCTATGTGAAGCCGCTGCTCTCCGCCATGCGCGAGACGCACGGCATCAAGGCGCTCGCCCACATCACCGGCGGCGGCTTCCCGGAAAACACGCCGCGCGTGCTGCCGGCGGCCTTCGCGGCCGAGCTCGACCTCGACACGATCGAGCCGCCGCCCGTGTTCTCCTGGCTGGCGCGGACCGGCGGGGTGGCGCGCGACGAGATGCTGCGGACCTTCAACTGCGGCGTCGGCATGATCGCCGTGGTGGCGGCCGGGCAGGCCGCGCAGGTGGCGGCCGTGCTGCAGGCGGCCGGCGAGACGGTGACGCCGATCGGCCGCATCTGCCCGCGCCGCGACCGCGGCGTCGTCTATCGCGGCGAGTTGGAATTCTGAGCCAGGAGCACACGCGCATGACCACACGCAAACGCGTCGCTATCCTGATCTCCGGGCGGGGCTCGAACATGGCCGCGCTGATCGCGGCGGCGTCCGAGCGCGACTATCCGGCCGAGATCGTCGCCGTCATCTCCAACCGCGCCGACGCGCCCGGCCTCGACCTCGCAGCGCGCGCGGGCGTACAGACGCGCACCGTGCCGCGCTCGGAATACCCCACGCGCGAGGCGCATGAGGGGGCGATCACCAACGTGCTGGAGGACGCGCAGGCGGAGCTGATCTGCCTCGCCGGCTACATGCGCACGCTGTCGCCCGACTTCACGGCGCGCTGGCACGGGCGCATGATCAACATCCACCCTTCCCTGCTGCCGACTTTCCCCGGCCTCGACACGCATGCGCGCGCGCTCGACGCCGGCCTGCGAATCCACGGCTGCACGGTGCATTTCGTCACCGCGCAGGTGGATTCCGGGCCGATCATCGCGCAGGCGGCGGTGCCGGTCTTTCCCGAGGACGGCGAGGAGGCGCTCGCCGCGCGCGTGCTCAAGGCCGAGCACCGGCTCTACCCGCTGGCGCTCAAGCTGGTGGCCGCAGGCAAGGCCCGGATGGAAGGTGGCCGCATCGCCTTTTCGGGCTTTACCGACGACGCCGCGGGGACGCTCCTGTCGCCCGACCCGGCCTCGGCCAGCGCCGACATCGAGGCGCTGGCGCGGTTCACGCCGTAGCGGGCGTTGCGTTGCCGGCGGTAGGAAATTTTGCTACCATTCGCCTTGGGAGATACGGTCATGGCGAATATCGAAAAGGTCAGCATCTCGCTGCCGCACGAGCTCCTGGAATCGGTCCACGAGGCGGTCGACAGCGGCCAGTACGGTTCGGCGAGCGAGGTGGTGCGCGAGGCGCTGCGCGAATGGAAGCAGCGCCAATCGCTGCGCCAGCTCGAAATCGAACGCCTGCGCAGGCTCTGGCAGGAAGGCATCGACAGCGGTCCGGGGCAGCCTTATTCGATCGAAGAGATCAAGGCCGAAGCGCGGGCGAAATACGAGGCGATGCGCAGGGAGCGTTGATTGCCGCGGATACAGATCGTTCGGAATGCCACAGCCAAGACCGATCTAATCGAGATCTGGAACTATATCGCTGCCGAGTCGCCGGGCGCCGCCGACCGCCTGCTCGATGAAATCGACAAGCAAATCATCCGTCTGGCCGATTTCCCCGAAATCGGTGCACGCAGACCGGAGATTGCCTCCGACGCGCGGGTGCTGGTCAGCGGCAGATATCTGATCCTTTATCGCTTCGACGGCAATATGGGCGAAATCATCCGCGTCGTTCACGGCGCGCGCGACCTCACCGACCATTTCTAGCCCGCCCGCCGCACCCACACTTTGGTGTCGTGGACGGCGAAGCCGCCGTAGGGCGGGCCGGCGTCGGAGCCGGTGAGGACGTTGATGCCCTCGCCGCGCTCGTGGGCGGAGTTGGGCCACACGCCTTCGGCGATGACGACGCCGCGGCGCAAGCCGGAAAACAGCTTCGCGTGCAGCACGACCTCGCCGCGCATGTTGCCGATCTCGACGCGGTCGCCGTCGGCAAGGCCGAGCGGGGCGGCGTCCTCGGGATGGATCTGCAGCTCGGGCCGGCCCTCGCGCTGGCGCGAGGTGGGCGTCTCGGTGAAGCTCGAATTCAGGTAGTTGCGCGCCGGCGAAGTCGCCAGCCGGAACGGGTGCTCTGCGTCCGCGACCTCGATCAGGTCGACATGGTCGGGAAATTCGGGAAGCCGCCGCCAGTCGCCCTGCGGCCCCATCGACTTCGGCGGCTTGTTTGGCGCCGGCGTGTTGGTCCAGTCGGGCCGGAAGCGGAACTTGCCGTCGGGATGGCCAAAGCCGGAGATGTAATGGGCGCGCTCGAAAGGCGGCTGAAGGTCGGCCCAGCGCCCGGCGCGAAAGCTGTCGAAGTCACCCAGGCCGCGTCGCGCCAGCATCACGTCGATATGCTCGCGCGCGGTCATGCCGAAGCCGGGCATGTGGGCGACGCCCAGCCGTTTGGCCAGTTCCTCGATGACGTAGAGGTTGGGGCGCGGGCCTTCCGGCGGGTCGACCAGCTTCGGCCCCAGCGTGATGTGCTGGTTGCCACCGCCCTTGTAGATGTCGTCGTGCTCCATGAACATGGTGGCCGGCAGCACGACGTCGGCGAGCTTCGCCGTATCGGTCATGAACTGCTCGTGCACGCAGGTGAAGAGATCGTCGCGCAGGAAGCCGCGCTTCACCAGCCGCTGCTCGGGCGCGACGTTGGCCGGATTGGTGTTCTGGATCAGCAGCGCCGTCACCGGCGGCCCGCCGTAAAGTGCGTCCGGGGCGCCGGTGAGCACCGGTCCGATGCGCGAGTGGTCGAGATGGCGGATGCGCGGGTCGGCGAGCCGAGTGCCCTGCACGAGATTGCCGTCGAGCTTGAGCACGCCGGAATTGGAATGGAACGCGCCGCCGCCCTCGTACTGCCAGCAGCCCGTGACGGCCGCTATGGAGAGCGCGGCATGCATGTTGACAGAGCCGTTGCGCTGGCGCGCGAAGCCGTAGCCGAGGCGGAAGAAGGTCCGCTTGGTGGTGCCGACGAGACGGGCGAAGGCCTCGATCTCGGGAACGGGCACACCGCAGATGGCGGAGGCCCATTCGGGCGTGCGGGTGGAAAGATGCGCCTCCAGCCCCTTCGGGTCGTCGGTGTATCTTTCCAGATAGGCCCGGTCGGCGAGGCCGTCGCGGAACAGCACGTGCATGACCGCGCAGGCGAGCGCGCCGTCGGTGCCCGGCTTGACGATCAGGCCCATGTCGGCCTGCTTCATCGTGGCGTTGTCGTAGACGTCGACGACGACGATCTTGGCGCCGCGCTCCTTCCGCGCCCGCACGGCATGCGTCATCACGTTGACCTGGGTGACGACGGCATTCGTGCCCCAGATGACGACGCAGTCGGACCTGGCCATCTCGCGCGGATCGGCGCCGGCGAGCCGGCCGGTGCCCATCACCCAGCCGGTCCAGGCGAGGTTGGTGCAGATCGAATCGAAGAAGCCGGAATATTTCTTGGCGTGGCGCAGGCGGTTGATCGAATCGCGCTGCACCAGCCCCATCGTACCGGCGTAGTAGTAGGGCCAGACCGTCTCGGAGCCGTGCTTTTCCTCGGCGGCGATGAACTTTTCGGCGACGAGGTCGAGCGCGGCCTCCCAGCTCGCCTCCTTCCAGCCGCCCCCGCCCTTGGCGCCGGAGCGGACGAGCGGCTTCAGCAGGCGGTCGGGATGGTGGATGCGCTCGGAATAGCGCGCGACCTTGGCGCAGATGACGCCGGCCGTATAGGAATTGTCTCGGGCGCCGTGGACGCGGCCGATGCGCCTGCCGTCGAGGATCTCGACGTCCAGCGCACAGGTGGAGGGGCAGTCGTGGGGGCAGGCGGAGTGGCCGACGGTCAGTCGCGCGGCCGCCTCGCGGATATTGGCTGGGGCATTCATGCGGTCAAACTAGCGGGTTTTGGCGTGGGCGTGTAGGGAAACAGCATGATCGCATTTGGACCAGACGAAGCCCCCAGCGTTTTCGCGCGTCGTCTACCCCCACCCCTAACCCCTCCCCACAAGGGGGAGGGGAATGCCGCCGTTTCCGAGTTCCCCTCCCCCTTGTGGGGAGGGGTTAGGGGTGGGGGTAATTTCCTGTCTGCCAGCCTGCCATGAACTACCGCCACGCCTACCATGCGGGGAATTTCGCCGACGTGATGAAGCACGCGGCGTTGGCACGGATCGTGGAATACCTGAAGCAGAAGGACAAGGCGTTCCGCGTCATCGACACCCACGCCGGCCTCGGCGTCTACGACCTCTCCTCGGCCGAGGCGCAGAAGACCGGCGAATGGCGCGGCGGCATCGGCGGGCTGCTGGAGGCGACGCTGCCGGCCGGGGCCCAGGCGCTGCTCGCGCCCTATCTCGACGCTGTGCGCGCCGCGAACCCCGGCGGCGGCATGCGGCGCTATCCCGGCTCGCCGGCGATCGTGCGGCACCTGCTGCGGCCGCAGGACCGGCTGACGGCGATCGAGCTGCATCCGGCCGACGCGGCGGCGCTGAAGGCGCGCTTCGCGCGCGCCTTCCGGGCCGGGGGGATCGAGATGGGCGGCTGGTCTGCCCTGGCCGCGCACCGGCCGCCCGCGGGGAGCGGCGGGCTGGTGCTGGTGGCCCCGCCGTTCGAGGAGGCGGGCGAGTTCGACCGGCTGGCCGAGGGGCTGAAGAAGGCATGGCGGCGCTGGCCGGGCGGCATTTACGCGCTGTGGTATCCCATCAAGGACCGCAAGGCGGTCGAGGCATTCCGGCGAGAGCTGGCAGGCGCCGACATCCCGAAGATCCTCGATCTTTCGCTGGAGATCCGCGCGCCTTCGGCCGAGCCGCGCTTCGACGGCTCCGGGCTGGCCGTGGTCAACCCGCCCTACCCGCTCGAAGCGGAGATGAGGACGCTGCTGCCGGTGCTGGCGGACATACTCGGCGAAGGCGGCGCGAAGGCGAACGTGGCGTGGCTGGCGGGCGAATAGCTATTTGCCCGACATCTTCCACTTCAGCCGCTCGATGCCGAGGAAGACGCCGCCCATGCCGTTCGGGCCGTAGGGCTCGTAGGCGCGGAGCGCGGTGACCTTGCTGCCGTCGGTCTCCATGACGAAGATCTGCGGGAAGTCGAGTTTCTTGCCGATCTTGAGCACGTGGTGCGTGTCGACCTCGAAGACGCCGGACAGGCCGTCCTTGCCGGGGAAATAGTGCTTTATGTCGAAGCCGAAGCTCTTCATCGAGCCGAAGCCCCAGTCGAGGCCGGCGCGGATCTCGGCCTTGCCGCGCATATGCGGCCGCGGATAGTGCGGATCGAATATCTCGGCGTCGTCGGCGAAGGCGGCGATCGTCGCCTCCTTGTCGCCGCGCATCAGCGCGTCGAACATCGCCTTGCCTATCGCGTGGACTGCGTCTGCCATGTCCGCCTCCCCTGCCCCTGCGGCAACCTAGCACCGGCCCTGCGCGTTGCAAGCGGAGCCCGCGCTTGACCCTGCGTCGGCCGTTGGCCAAATTGCTTACCTGCCGGCCGAATCGACGCGGCCGGATGCGGCGCCACCAACGGAGAGCCCGATGAAGAATTTCGTCCATGCCGTCCTGGCGGCCGCGATCGCCGCCTCCGGCGCCGTCGTCGCAGGCGCGGCCAGCGCGGCCGACATGGTGGTCGGCGTCTACGCGTCCGACCCCGGCGCCTGCGCCGACACGCGCGTGCTCGGCCGCATCAGCGAGCGCTTCCGCTGGCAGGTGCGCAACGTGCCCCACCTGCCGCAGGTCGAGATCGTCGACTTCCAGCGCATCGGCCAGACCCGCTACCGGCCGGCGCACGACACCTGGCTGGTCGACCGCCGCTACTGCCACGCCACCGTCGCGCTCAGCGACGGGCGCAGCCGCACGGTCTGGTACCTGATCGAGAAGCCGATGGGCTTCGCCGGCTTCGGCAGTAATGTCGAGTTCTGCGTGTCCGGCTTCGACCGCTGGCACGTCTACAACGGCAATTGCCGCGTGCTGCGCTAGGGCGCGCGCCGGGACGGATTCCGTGAGACGCATCAAGGCGGCGGTCGCCGCGACGCTGATCCTGGCCGCCTGCGCCCCTTCCTCCGGCAAGGACGGCGCGACGACGGCCGCGCGCGGCAGCGGCTTCGACTTCTACGTGCTGTCGCTCGCGTGGTCCCCGAGCTATTGCGAGATCGAGGGCGAGCAGGCGGACCGCCGGCAATGCGCCCGCGACCGCGACCTCGCCTTCATCGTGCACGGGCTGTGGCCGCAGTTCGAGCGCGGCTATCCGAAGGACTGCCAGAGCGACGAGCCGGCCCGGGTGCCGAACGATCTCGCCGACCGCATGGCCGACATCATGCCCTCGCGCGGGCTCGTCGGCCACGAGTGGCGCACGCACGGGACCTGCACCAACCTGTCGCAGGCCGACTATTTCGCGGCGACGCGGGCCGCCTACGAGCGGATCAGGCTGCCGGAGAGCCTGAGCGACGCCGGCCAAGCCGCGAAGCTGGCGCCGAAGGCGATCGAGCAGGCCTTCGCGCAGGCCAATCCCGGCATGACGACGGACGGCATCGCGGTGACCTGCGAAGGCGGCATGCTGGACGAGGTGCGCATCTGCCTGACGCGGGAGCTCGGCTTCCGCTCCTGCCCGGAGATCGACCGCAATTCCTGCCGCGCCGGCTCGCTGAGCCTGCCGGCCGCGCCCTGAAGGCGGCTTTCCGTCTCGGCGGGCGCGCCAGAATCGGCTAGAGTGGTTCCGGTATCAATGGAATTGGCAGAACCGCTCCAGCTATTTTGTTCAGGCGCATTTCCGGACGCAAAACCGCTTCGCACTTTTGCTGGAAATGCTCTAGGTCTCGCGCCGACGAGATGGAGAACCAGCATGCATAAACTGCTCTTTGCGACGCCCTCGCCCTACAGCGCGAAGGTGAGGATGGCGGCCACCTATGCGGGCGTGCCGTTCGAGCCGGTCAAGACCAACACGACCGAGCCGAGCGCCGAATTCCTCAAGGCCAACCCGCTCGGCAAGATCCCGGTGCTGGTCACCGAGGACGGCATGGCGATCTACGACAGCGCGGCGATCGTGCAGTATCTCAACCGCGTGTCGAAGAACGCGCTGTTCCCGCGCAATCCGGCCAAGCGCACCGAGGCCGAGAGGCTCGAATCGCTCGCCGACGGCATCTGCGACTGCCTGCTGGCGCATGTCTACGAGCGCCGTTGGCGGCCGGAAGAGAAGGTCCACCAGGAATGGCTGGACAAGCAGTGGGCCAAGGTGACGCGCGCGCTCGACATGCTGAACGCGGCGCCGCCGAAGATCCCGGCCAAGATCACCGCCGGGCAGATCGCGCTTCGCGCGACCATCGGCTACCTGCAGCTCCGCTTCGAGGGCAAGTGGGAGAAGGGCCGCTCCAGGCTGGTGCGCTGGGCCAAGAAGTTCGACGAGAAGTTCCCGGAGCTCGCCAAGCTCGTCCCCCAAGGTTAGGCACCCGGCTTCGGCTGGCATCTGCCCAAAAGAAAACCGGCCCGCGAGGGGCCGGTTTCCGTATTCCAGTCCGGGATGCGACGATCAGAAGTCCGGGATGCGACGATCAGAACTTGACGCCAAGACCCACCATGATGCGGTGGTTGTTGGAGTTGATCGTCTGCGCGCCCGACCCGGTGTTGAGGGTCACGTCGCCGAGATCGGTGTAGCGATACTCGATACGCGTGAACATCTTGTCGGTCATCTTGATGTCGGCACCGGCACCGGCCGTCCAGCCCCAGGCACCGCCGCTGGCGCTGCCGGCGGCATCGAAGATCTGCTGCTGGCCGAGCGCCGCACCGGCGGTGCCGTAGAGCAGGACGTTGTCGCTGGCGGCGACGCCGAAGCGGGCGCGCAGCGAACCTTCCATGCCGTTGCGGAAGTAGGTCGTGCCGTTGCCGGCGTTCTGGCCGTTGTAGCCGACGTCACCTTCCAGACCGTAGACGAAGCCGCCGCTCTGCCAGTTGTAGCCGCCGAAGCCGCTGAACATCCAACCGCTCGGGCCGTTGATCGTGCCGCCGGCAGCACCGGTGGCCGCGCCGCCGAAGCCGTAGCCGGTCGACAGACCGACATAGGGGCCGGCCCAGGTGCTCACCGGAGCGCCCTCGATCGGCGGGGTCGGCGCCGGGGGCTCGTTGTAGACCACGTCGGCCGCATAGGCCGAGCCGCTGGCAAGCACCGCGGCGAGTCCCGCCGCCACGGCAACCGACCGCAAATTGATCCTGTTGGCTCTCATAATTGACACTCCTTGGCCATCAGTAACGGAAATACGCCCGTCCATCTCGAAAACGCCCCACACCGTCCAAGGCCTCCAACGATCCGGCGCGCTTTCGGTTCCGCCTTGTCGATCCGAAATGAGGCCAAACCGAACCCGAAACTCGGTCATTGCCTGTCCGCAAGATGGCAGAAATGTGAAGTTGCAAATCGGCAACGCCTACAGCCGGAAGCTGTAACGTTTCGTTAACCAACGAAAGAGTCAGCAGGTTTCACCGCGCCCCGGCGCGCGGCTTGGTGCGGGCCGGCAGGGCGCATATATTGCGACTCGATGTTCCGCCTTCCCCCCGATAGCGCCGCCGGCACGACCCCCGCCCCCACCGCGCACGGCCTCCCCTCGCCGCGGAGGCGCGGGGCATGAGCGCGCGCGTGCCGGCACTGGTGACGGGCGCGGCGCGGCGGATCGGCGCGGCGATCGCGCTCGACCTCGCGGCCAACGGCTTCGACGTCGCGATCCACTGCAACGGCAGCCGCGACGAGGCGGAGGATGTCGCCGGCCGGGCGGCCGCGCTGGGCGCGAGGACGGCCGTGATCGCGGCCGACCTGACCGACTTCGCCAGCAGCGGCCGCGTGGTGGACGAGGCGGCGGCCGCGCTCGGCGCGCCGGTGCGGCTGCTGGTCAACAACGCCTCGCTGTTCGAGGACGATTCGCTCGCCGATTTCGGCTGGGAGGCGTGGGAGCGGCATTTCGCCGTCCACCTGAAGGCGCCGGTGGAGATGGCGCGCAGGATGGCGGCGGCGCTGCCGGCGCGCGACGACGGGCTGGTCGTCAACGTGATCGACCAGCGGGTGTGGCGGCTCAGGCCGCAGTTCTTCTCCTACACGCTCTCGAAGAGCGCGCTGTGGACGGCGACGCGGACGATGGCGCAGGCGCTCGCGCCGCGGGTGCGCGTCAACGCGATCGGGCCGGGGCCGACGCTGCGCAACACGCGCCAGAGCGAGGACGATTTTTCGCGGCAGGTGCAGGCGGTGCCGCTGCAGCGCGGGCCGGGGCTCGACGAGTTCGGCAGCACGATCCGCTACCTGTGGGCGGCGCGCTCGGTGACCGGGCAGATGATCGCGCTCGATGGCGGCCAGCCCCTCGCCTGGGAGACGCCCGACGTGGCGGGGATCGCCGAATGAGCGGGCCGGGCAAGACGCCGCCGATCCCGCGCAAGTCCGGCCGCGCCGGCGACGACATGGCCGGCTACATGCCGAACGGGAACGGCGAGGACGACGAGGCCGAAGTCGTCGAGCCGGCCGAGGAGGCGCCGGCGACGCGCGCGACGCAGATCCCCGGCATCGACTGGAGCGGAGCCGACGAGGACGACGGTCCCGGCGGCGTCGGCGCCGAGGTGATCCAGCGGCTGGTCAAGCGGCTGCCCAACGCGCCCGGCGTCTACCGCATGATGAACGCGGCCGGCGACGTTCTCTACGTCGGCAAGGCGCGCAGCCTGAAGAAGCGCGTGACCAACTACGCGCAGGGGCGCTTCCACACCAACCGCATCGGCCGGATGGTGCGCGAGACGGCGGCGATGGAGTTCGTCGTCACCCGCACCGAGACCGAGGCGCTGCTGCTGGAAGCGAACCTCATCAAGAGGTTGCGGCCGCGCTTCAACGTGCTGATGCGGGACGACAAGTCGTTCCCCTATATCCTGCTGACCGGCGACCATCCCGCCCCCGGCATCTTCAAGCATCGCGGCGCGCGCAGCCGCAAGGGCGACTATTTCGGGCCGTTCGCCTCGGCCGGCGCGGTCGACCGCACGATCAACTCGCTGCAACGGGCCTTCCTGATCCGCACCTGCACGGATTCGGTGTTCGAGAGCCGGACGCGGCCCTGCCTGCTCTACCAGATCAAGCGCTGCTCGGCGCCCTGCACCGGCGAGATCAGTCCCGGCGACTACGCCGAGCTGGTGTCGGAGGCCCGCGACTTCCTGTCGGGCCGGTCGAGCGCGATCAAGGCGCAGATCTCGGCCGCCATGCAGGAGGCCTCCGAGGAGCTGGATTTCGAGCGGGCGGCGATCTACCGCGACCGCCTCGCCGCGCTCTCCCACGTGCAGAGCCACCAGGGCATCAACCCGCAGTCGGTGGAGGAGGCGGACGTGTTCGCCATCCACCAGGAGGGCGGGCAGAACTGCGTGCAGGTGTTCTTCTTCCGCACCGGCCAAAACTGGGGCAACCGCGCCTACTTCCCCAAGGCCGACGCCTCGCTGGAGGCCGGCGAGGTGCTAGGCTCGTTCCTGGCGCAGTTCTACGACGACAAGCCGACGCCGAAGGCGATCCTGCTCAGCCACGCGGTCGAGGAGCAGGAGCTGCTGGCCGAGGCGCTGTCGACGCGGGCGGGCCGCAAGGTCTCGATCAGCGTGCCGCAGCGCGGCGAGAAGAAGGACCTGACCGACCACGCGTTGCAGAACGCGCGCGAGGCGCTGGGCCGGCGGCTGGCCGAGACCTCGTCGCAGGCGCGCCTGCTCGAAGGGCTGGCGGCGACGTTCGGGCTGGCGCGGACGCCGCGTCGCATCGAGGTCTACGACAACTCCCACATCATGGGCACCAACGCGGTCGGCGCGATGATCGTGGCCGGTCCCGAGGGCTTCGCCAAGAGCCAGTACCGCAAGTTCAACATCCGCTCGACCGAGATCACGCCCGGCGACGATTTCGGCATGATGCGCGAGGTCATGCAGCGGCGCTTCTCGCGGCTCGTGCGCGAACACGGCGAGGAAGGCGGCGAGACAGCGGCGGAAGGTCCGCACGAGGAGATGCCGGCCTGGCCCGACCTCGTGCTGATCGACGGCGGCCAGGGGCAGATGAGCTCGGTCCGGCAGGTGCTGGACGAGCTCGGCATCCGCGACAAGGTGACCGCGATCGGCGTCGCCAAGGGCCTCGACCGCGAGGCCGGGCGCGAGCGCTTCTTCATCGAGGGGCGCGAGCCGTTCATGCTGCCGGTGCGCGACCCGGTGCTCTACTTCATCCAGCGCATGCGCGACGAGGCGCACCGCTTCGCCATCGGCTCGCACAGGGCGCGCCGCAAGAAGGAGATGGTGAAGAACCCGCTCGACGAGATCGCCGGCATCGGCCCGACGCGCAAGCGCGCGCTGCTGCACCATTTCGGCACCGCCAAGGCCGTCAGCCGCGCCGCCGTGGAGGACCTTCTTTCCGTCGATGGCATATCGGAATCGATGGCGCGGATGATCTACAACCATTTCCACGAGACTCGCGCATAGCGGCCGCGGCATCGCCGCCGCCCGGCGCAGGCGAACTTGACCGGCATGGGAGGCATCTGATTTGACTGCGACCGCACCAGAGGCAGGCAAGATGCAACAGCGCGCGTTCAATCTCCCCAACATGCTGACCTATGCGCGCATCGTGGCCGTGCCGCTCGTCGTGCTGTGCTTCTTCCTCGAAGGGCGGTTGCAGACGACCGACGCGGCGCGCTGGGCCGCCTTCGCCATCTTCGTGGTGGCCAGCATCACCGACTTCCTCGACGGCTACCTGGCGCGGATCTGGAAGCAGACGTCCAACATCGGCCGCATGCTCGACCCGATCGCCGACAAGCTGCTGGTCTCGTCGGTGCTGCTGCTGGTGGCGGCCGACGGCACCATCGCCGGCTGGACGCTGTGGGCGGCGATCATCATCCTGTGCCGCGAGATCCTCGTCTCGGGCCTGCGCGAATATCTGGCGGGCCTCAAGGTCTCGGTGCCGGTGACGCAGCTCGCCAAATGGAAGACGACGGTGCAGCTCGTCGCCATCGGCTTCCTGCTGGTCGGGCCGGCCGGCGACAAGCTGATCGGCTACGCCACGCAGATCGGCATCGTGCTCCTGTGGATTTCCGCCATCATCACGCTCTACACCGGATACGACTATTTCCGGGCCGGGCTGAAGCACATCATGGACTGACCATGAAGCTGATCTATTTCGCATGGGTGCGCGAGCGGATCGGGCGATCCGAGGAGGAGGTCGAGCTGCCGGCCGAGGTGAAGACCGTGCGCGACCTGCTCGTCTGGCTCAAGACGCGCGGCCCCGAATACGAGCAGGCGCTGCAGCACCCGGAGGCGATCCGCGTCGCCATCAACCAGGAGCACGCCAGCCACAAGGAAAGCCTCTCCGGCGCGCGGGAGGTCGGGCTGTTCCCGCCGATGACGGGGGGCTGAGGCGATGGCCGTCGAGCCCGTGATCCGCATCCAGACGGCCGGCTTCGACGCCGGCGCCGAGATCGCGGCCGCCTCGCGCGGGCGGGCGAACGTCGGTGCTGTGGTCTCCTTCACCGGCCTGTGCCGGGCCGAGGAAGGGCGGCTGACGGCGCTGGAGCTGGAGCACTATCCGGGCATGGCGGAGGCGCAGATCGGCCGCATCGCCGGCGAGGCCATCGCGCGCTGGCCGCTGCTCGCGCTCACCGTGATCCACCGCGTCGGGCGCATCGAGGCCGGCGACGACATTGTGCTGGTGGTGGCGGCCGCCACGCACCGGCAGGCCGCGTTCGACGCGGCGAGCTTCGTCATGGACTTCCTCAAGTCGGAAGCGCCGTTCTGGAAGAAGGAGCACCGGCGCGACGGAGCCGACGGCGGCTGGGTCGAGGCCAGGCACGCGGACGAAGAGGCGCTGCTGCGCTGGCGCTAGAGTTGTTTCTGCCGCATTTCCGGACGCAAGACCGCTTCGCACTTTTGCTGGAAATGCTCTAAGGGCCTTGCGCAGCGGCCCGCGGCTGCCTGCCCGCGGCCCGCGCGATTTATACAATTTAAAGTCGCACGCGGTAGCATTCCGCCCGGTAAACCGTCTTCAGAGCGTCAATGCCGGGCTTCCTGTCCTCGTTCTTCGAACTGGCGTCCAGCCATCAATGGCTGGTGACGGCGAACTTCATCCTGTCCGCCCTGCTCGCGCTCTGGATCGTCCGCTACCGCAACCTCTACCACGCCGCACGCCAGCAGCAGGCCAACACGGACGAGATGATCGACAATCTGTCGGAGGGCATCTACCGCTCCGCCCCGGACGGACGGCAGATGAAGGCCAACGCCGCGCTGGTTCGCCTCAACGGCTACGACAGCGAGGCGGAGATGCTGGCCGGCGTGCGCGACATCGCGCGCGAATGGTACGTGCAGCCGCAGCGGCGGGCCGAGTTCACCGAGCTGCTGGAAACGCAGGGCCGCGTCGTCGACTTCGTCTCCGAGATCTACCGGCACAAGACGCGCGAGCGCATCTGGGTGACGGAATCGGCGCGGCTGGTGCGCGACAAGGCGACCGGCCGGGCGCTCTACTACGAGGGCTCGGTGCGCGAGATCACCGAGACGATGAAGCGGCTCAAGCTGGAGGAGAAGTTCTCCAAGCTGATGCGCGAGGTGCCCGGCGCGCTGTTCCAGTGCACGGTGACGCCCGGCGAGCCGGGCATCGTCGAATATCTGAGCCCCGGCTTCGAGCGGCTGAGCGGCATTCCCGCCAGCGCCCAGATCGTCAACTGGCGCGCCTTCCTCGACCGCGTGCCCGACGCCGACCGCGCGCTCTATTCGCGCTATTTCGGCTATACGGGCGAGGCGCCCCTGCCCTTCGACCTCGAGCACCGCTACACCTGCCCGCTCGGCCACGAGAAGTGGATCCGCGTCTCGGCGACGCCCGAGATCAAGGGCCGGTCGGTGGTCTGGCACGGCTACATGTCGGACGTGACGCTGCGCAAGAACAACCAGCTCGCGGCCGAGCGGCTGGCCTATTTCGACACGCTGACCGGCCTGCCCAACCGGCGCGCCTTCCTCGACCGCATGGCCGAGGCGGTGGAGCGCTGCCGCAAGACGGACGGGCGCGGGGCGCTGCTGTTCATCGACCTCGACAACTTCAAGTCGCTCAACGACACGCAGGGCCACGACGTCGGCGACAAGTACCTGAAGCAGGTGGCGCAGCGGCTCGGCGCGGCGATCGGCGAGGCCGGCACGGTGGCGCGCATCGGCGGCGACGAGTTCGTCATCGTCATCGAGGCGATCGGCGGCGACAGCGAGGCGGCGGCCGCGCAAGGGAGCCGCGTCTGCCCGGGTCCCGGAGCGGCGTCTCTCCGCGACTACGTAGAGCCCGCCTCCCCCCGTCCCCCCTCGGCCTGCAGCGGCTTGGCCGGGATCTGCGGGCAGGGCGGGTGGCGGGTGCAATTCCGGAACCCCGCGGCCCCCGCTACGTACGGGGTGAGGTCGGCGGCCTGCGCCGGGCTGGCCCCCTCCAACCCCGCCTCGACGGACCGGGAGGCCGAGCGCTACAGGCTGCTGGCCGACCTGCGCGACACGCTCATGCGAGGCGGCGACGAGCTCGAGCTGCACTACCAGCCGCAGATCGGCCGCGACGGCAAGGTGACGGCGGCGGAAGCGCTGATCCGCTGGAACCACCCGCGGCGCGGCACGATCTTCCCCGACAGCCTCATCCCGCTCGCGGAGCAGTTCGGCCTGATCGGCGAGATCAGCAATTTCGTGCTGGCCGAGGCGGTGAAGCGGCTGGCGCAATGGAGCGCCGACCCGCGGCTGCAGCGGCTGGGGCTGGCGGTGAACCTCTCGGTCAAATGCTTCCAGAACGACGACATGCCGCCCTTCCTGGCCACGCTGCTGGCGCAGCACAGGGTGGACGGCAGCCGGCTGACGATCGAGGTGACCGAGCACGCGATGGCGCGCGACCAGGAGCAGATCGCCGGCCGGCTCGACCGTTTGAAGCAGCTCGGCGTGCGGCTGTCGCTCGACGATTTCGGCACCGGCTACTCCTCGCTGACCTATCTCAAGCGGCTGCCCTTCGACGAGGTGAAGATCGACGGCAGCTTCGTCGCCGACATCGAGACGGCGGAGAACGACCGGGTGCTGGTCAAGACGATCCTGGCGATGGCGCAGACGCTCGGCCTCAACGCGGTGGCCGAGCATGTCGAGACGCCGGCGCAGGAGGCCTTCCTGCGCGAGCACGGCTGCGAGTGCTTCCAGGGCTGGCTCTACAGCAAGGCGCTGCCGGCGCGCGCCTTCGACACCTTCGTGCGGGCGCTCACGCCGATGCCGCGCGAGGCGGCCGAAGCCGCCAGCGCATGAAAAAGGCCGGGTCGAGCCCGGCCTTCGTCGTCTCTCGGTAAAGCCGGCCTCAGCCGACGATCTCGATGTCGGAGAACCAGAAGCGGATCTCCTGGGCGGCGGTGTCGGCCGCATCGGAGCCGTGCACCGAGTTCTCGCCGATCGACTTGGCGTGGACCTTGCGGATGGTACCCTCGGCGGCCTTCGCCGGGTCGGTCGCGCCCATCACTTCGCGGTTCTTCGCAATCGCGTTCTCGCCTTCCAGCACCTGCACCACGGTCGGGCCGGACGACATGAAGTCGACCAGCTCGCCGAAGAAAGGACGGTCCTTGTGGACGGCGTAGAAGCCCTCGGCCTCGCGGCGGCTCATCCACACGCGCTTGGAGGCGACGACGCGCAGGCCGGCTTCCTCGAGCATCCTGGTGATCGCGCCGGTGAGATTGCGCTTGGTGGCGTCCGGTTTGATCATCGAAAAGGTGCGTTCGATCGCCATGGCATATCCTTCGGAAACGGGTTTTGCATGAAGTGGCGCGCTCTATAGCGGCGGCGGGCAATTCTGTGAAGGGGGCGGCGGGCGTGCTATTGCGTCGCCGGGGCAGCAAAGGCGCGAAGGGCGTAAGGTGAAGCAGCATTTCCAGATGATGGCGGCCTACAATGGCTGGGCCAACGGGCGCGTGCTGGAGGCGGCCGGCGCGCTCGCGGCCGACGATCTCGAGCGCGACATGGGCGCCTTCTTCGGCTCGGTGCTCGGCACGCTCAACCACATGCTGGTGGCCGACCGCATCTGGATGAAGCGCTTCACCGGCGAGGGCGAGGCGCCGGCGCGGCTCGACGCCATCCTGTTCCCCGCGCTCGGCGCGCTCAGGGCGGCGCGCGAGGCGGAGGACGAACGGATCGTGGCCTGGATCGGCGGCCTGACGGAGAAGGCGCTCTCCGGCCGCTTCACCTACATGACCGTGACGGACATGCGCACGGTCTCGCAGCGGCTGGCGCCGGCGCTGGCGCATTTCTTCAACCACCAGACCCACCATCGCGGCCAGGTCCACGCCATGCTGACCGCGCTCGGCCAGCCCTCGCCCGAGCTCGACCTGATCCAGTTCCAGCGCACCGAGACCGGCCGGCCCTTCGCGTGAGAGACGCTTTAGGTGCATCATGTAAATGAAACATTCCGCGAACATTGCCCAAAGCACGCGTGTGCGACCTGTGGATAACCGTCTCTCAAAGTTAGTTGTTCTAATAGGAATTACAATAGATTACGGGAATCCATCCACAGATCTCGCACGAAAACCGCTGCGATGAATGTTGTCTCGGACTTGCATCAGCAGGCAATTCGGCGGACAAGAAGTAATCGGCCCCGTTGGTCCTCATGAGATTTCTCAATGAAGGACTCTGCCGATGCCAAAGCGCCCTCAAAAACGTCCTCATCTACCGGGTGACCCGCCTCCTTCCCGCTCGGACGCGGCTACCATGCGCTGGGGGGCGCTAAAAATTTCCATTGGAAGTTTCGTTACGTACTGCATTTATAAATTCGTCGATTATTTTTTTGCTCATTTGGATACATGGTTCTAATCGAATCATATGATCTAATCGAATTTCTTATGCAGTAATTCTGATGACTTTACTGTCCTTATCTATAAAGCTCTATTTATTGGTGCAAGCCTTCGTAAACCATGCGTGCCGTCGCGCCGGAACGAAGGTCCGGCGCTGCGCGTAGGTCTGGCAAGGCGGCCATGCCAGCCGCTCCAAACAGCTTCAGATGGAGAAGACCATGAACGCGCGCAAACTCGCGGCTGCGCTCGCCAGCAGCGCATTTTTCATCGCCCTGCCCCTCGCCCACGCCCAGAGCGTCGATGCCGACGTCTCGATCGGCGGAGGGAGCGGCCTGTCCGCCGACGTCACGACCGGCGGCGGCACCACCGCGGATGCCGACGTCAGCCTCGGCACGAACGGCATTGGCCTGACCGACGGCGTCGATGCCGGCGCCACGGCTTCCATCGGCGGCACGGGCGGCACCGCGGCCGGGCTGAGCGTCGGCACCGGCAGCGGAACCTCGGCCGGCGTCGGCATCGGCCTCGGAACCGGCGGCGCTGCCGGCGCCGCGCCGGGCACCGGCACGGCGGGCGGCGGCACCGGGACCGGCGGCACCGGCAGCGAGACGTTCGACCCGGCCGGCATGGTGGCGGGCATGTCGGAATCGCAGATCCAGAGCTACCGGCGCACCTGCGCCGACGTGACCGCGCAGCGCGCGGGCTTCGACAAGAACCTGATCGCGCTGTGCGAGATGATCCAGTCGGCCTCGCGCTAGGTTCCACCGGCATTCAAGGAGGCGGCCGGCCATCGCCGGCCGCCTTCGTATGCGCGCATCCCGGTTTCTGGACAAGCGCCGGCGGAACTGGCAGGAAGCGCCCCGAACCAAGACCAGCCTGCGGACGCGATCGTGCTTCGGACACTCTTCATCCTGCTCATCCTGGCGGGCGCGGCCCTCGGCATCGCCTATCCGCTCGCGGCAGGCAGGCTCAGCGGCTACACGATCGGCGTGAGGCGGGTCTACGACCGCGCGGCAGGCTATGCGCCGGCCGAGGCGAGCCTTGCGCCCTCCGACGCGCCGGTGACGGTGAGCCTCGACGTGGCGACGAAGGGGCCGGTCCGGTTCGACGGCGGCACGCTGCTGACGCTGACCGCCGACACCGAGGGCAAGACCGTGCTGGCGCGCACGCTCGACTTCACCGACGCGGTCGAGACGGTCATCAACCCGCAGTCCGGCATGCGCGTCTACCACGAGAAGGCCGGCAGGATCTCCGAGGTCGCGGGCGACCGCTACGTCTTCACCATCGGTCCCGGCGACACGCCGAGCGACGCGGTCGAGACGGTCGACCTGAAGGTGGAGGCCGGCGCCTTCGACCTCGACCCGCGCACCACGCCGGCCGGCTACGTGCTGATGGCGGTGGGGCTGGTGGGGCTGATCGCCAGCTTCGGCCGCAAGCGGCCCAAGAACCCGAACTCCAGCGAGCCGCAGCGCAAATGGGGCCGCGAGTAGACGCCCCTATTACGCCGGTCAGATCTCGCCGAAATCCCCTCCCCGGCCCTTGCCGGAGGCGAAGCGGCGGGCGCCTTCGACGCCCTCGCTCCCGAACGCGCGACTGCTCTTCCATTCCGACGCGAGCGCGCGCGGCATGTCGAGCGACCATTGGCGCAGGGCGGAGGCCCTGTCGGCGCGCAGGCAGGCCTGCGGGAAGCGGGCGATCTCGCGGGCGAGCTCCAGCGCCGTATCGAGGGCCTCGCCCTCGGCGCAGACGCGGTTCGCCAGCCCGATCGACAGGCACTCGGCGGCCTCGACCTTGCGGCCGGTGAGGATCAGGTCCATGGCGCGGCCGTGGCCGACGATGCGCGGCAGGCGCACCGTGCCGCCGTCGATCAGCGGCACGCCCCAGCGGCGGCAGTAGACGCCCATATAGGCGCCCTCCTCCATCACCCGCATGTCGCACCACAGCGCCAGCTCCATGCCGCCGGCCACCGCCGGGCCGGCGATCGCGGCGATGACGGGCTTGGACAGCGTCAGCCGCGTCGGACCCATCGGCCCCTTGCGCGGGCGATCGTCGGTGCCGTCGAAGGAGGGGTCGAGGTCGTGCTCGGCGAACCACGCCTCGCCGACCGCGCCGGACGCCGCATGGGCGAGGTCGAAGCCGGCGCAGAAGGCGCCGCCGGCGCCGGTCAGCACCGCCACCTTGCGGGCCGGATCGCGGTCGAAGGCGACGAAGGCGCTGAACAGCGCGTCGGCGGTCGCCGTGTCGACGGCGTTGCGAAGCTGCGGCCTGTCGATGGTGACGACGGTGATCTCGCCGTCGCTGTCGGTCCTGATGGTCATGCCTGCCTCTCGCGCCGGTGCCGGAAGCGGCAAGCCTAACCCAAAAAGGCGGAGCCGTCAGTCGGCGACGCCGGCCTCGTATTCGGCCGACATGGTCAGCCAGCTTTCCTCGTGGCGCGAGAGCGTGGCGGCCAGCTCGGCGCGCTCCTTGGACAACTGGGTGACGCCCCTTGGGTCGCTGTCGTAGAGCTTCGGATCCTCGAGTTGCGCGTCGATGGCGTCGAGGCGCTTGCGCGTGCGCTCGATCAGGCCCTCGGTCGCCTTGATCTGCTTGGCCAGCGGCTCCAGCGCGGCGCGGCGCTGCGCGGCCTCGCGGCGGCGCTCGGCCTTGGACGCCTTGTCGGCCTCGCGCTTCTCGCGCCGGTCGCCGCTCTGGCCGGTGACGAGCTGGCGGTAGTCGTCGAGATCGCCGTCATAGGGCGCGACGTGGCCGTCCTTGACCAGCCACAGCCGGTCGGCGGTCGCCTCCAGCAGGTGGCGGTCGTGCGAGATCAGGATCACGGCGCCAGGAAAGTCGTTGAGCGCATGGATCAGCGCCTCGCGGCTGTCGATGTCGAGATGGTTGGTCGGCTCGTCGAGGATGAACAGGTTCGGCCCCTCGAACGAGGCCAGCCCCATCAGGAGCCGCGCCTTCTCGCCGCCGGAGAGGTCCTTGGCGGCCGTGTTCATCTTCTCCGTCGCCAGGCCGAAGCGGGCGACGCGGGCGCGCACCTTCGATTCGGGCGCGTCCGGCATCAGGCGCCGCACATGCTCGTAGGCGTTCTCCTCGGGGCGGAGATCGTCGAGCTGGTGCTGGGCGAAGATCGCGACCTTGAGGCCCGGCGCCACCGTCATCGTGCCCGCCTCGGGCTTGAGCCGGCCGGCGAGCAGCTTGGCGAAGGTCGACTTGCCGTTGCCGTTGGCGCCGAGCAGCGCGATGCGGTCGTCGGCATCGATGCGCAGCGTCATCTTCCTGAGGATCGGACTGCCGGGCTGGTAGCCGACCGAGACGCCTTCGAGCGCGACGATCGGCGAGGCGACCGTCTTGACCGGCTCCGGGAAGGAGAAGGGCTGGACCGAATCCTCGATCATCGCGGCGATCGGCTTCATCTTCTCCAGCGCCTTGATGCGCGACTGCGCCTGACGCGCCTTGGACGCCTTGGCGCGGAAGCGGTCGACGAAGGACTGCAGGTGTTTTCGCGCCGCCTCCTGCTTGACCCTGCCCTTTTCCTGCAATTCGAGCTGCTCGGCGCGCTGGCGCTCGAACTGGTCGTAGCCGCCGCGCCAGAAGGTCAGCTTCTTCTGGTCGAGATGCACGATGGAGTTGACCGCGCGGTTGAGCAGGTCGCGGTCATGGCTGATGAGCAGCACCGTGTGCGGGTATTTCGAGACGTAGTTCTCCAGCCACAGCGTGCCTTCGAGGTCCAGATAGTTGGTCGGCTCGTCGAGCAGCAGCAAATCGGGGCGCGAGAACAGCACGGCCGCGAGCGCCACGCGCATGCGCCAGCCGCCGGAAAAGCTGGAGGCCGGGCGCTTCTGCGCCTCGTCGTCGAAGCCCAGCCCGGCGAGGATGGTGGCCGCGCGCGCCTCGGCGGTATGCGCGTCGATGTCGGCCAGCCGGATGTGGATCTCGGCGATGCGGGCGGGATCGGTCGCCGTCTGCTCCTCGGCCAGCAGCGCGGCGCGCTCCAGGTCGGCCTTGAGCACGATCTCGATCAGCGGCTCCTCGGTGCCGGGCGCCTCCTGCGCGACCTGGCCGATGCGCGTGCTCTTCGGGATGTAGATCGACCCCGTCTCGGACGGCAGGTCGCCGGTGATCGCCTTGAACAGCGTGGTCTTGCCGGTGCCGTTGCGGCCGACGAGGCCCGCCTTGGCGCCGGTGGGCAGCGCCAGCGAGGCGTGGTCGAGGAGCAGGCGTCCGGCGACGCGGAGCGAAAGGTCGTTGATGGTCAGCATGGCGCGGCGTTAATGGCGGAGGCGGGCCGGAGGCGCAAGGGGCTCGATGGCCGCGCCCGAGCCGGCGCGCGGCCGGTTGACAAACCCATAACCATGTGGCTATGGATAATCCATAACCGTATGGTGATGATTTCACGATGAACGAGCGGACCGACGCGATCTTCAGCGCCCTTGCCGACCCGACGCGACGCGCCATCTTCGAGAGGCTGTCGCGGGCGGGCGAGCAGAACGTGCGCGTGCTGACCGAGCAGGCCGGCATCTCGCAGCCGGCCGTCTCCAAGCATCTCGGCGTGCTCAAGGCGGCGGGGCTGGTCGCCGACCGGCGCGACGGCCGCCAGACGCATTACCGCGCGCGGCCGCGCGCGCTGGCGCCGCTGGTCGACTGGACGAGCGAGATGGCCGGGTTCTGGGAGAGCCGGTTCGACGACCTCGAGGACCTGCTGAAGAGGATGGACCAGTGAACGAGAAGCCGCAGACGCTCTCCGTCGTCGTCGAGCGTGACTTCGCCCACCCGCCCGAGAAGGTCTGGCGCGCGCTGACGCAACCGCACCTGATCGAGGAATGGCTGATGAAGAACGATTTCAGGCCGCAGGTCGGCCACCGCTTCAATTTGCGCGGCGAATGGGGCGGCGTGCTCGCCTGCGAGGTCAGGCAGATCGAGCCGCACGAATCGCTGACCTATAGCTGGAACTTCGCGCACGAGGACCCGGCCTACGACCTCGCCAGCACCGTGACCTTCACGCTGACCCGCACCGCCACGGGTACGCATCTGCGCATGGAGCAGACGGGCTTCCGGCCGGACCAGAAGCAGGCCTATGGCGGCGCCAAGGTGGGCTGGCGGCAGTTCCTCGCGCGGCTCGACGAGCTGCTGGCGAAGGTGGAGTGAACAGCGCCCAGTGGCGCGTGCACGCATGAACGGAGTTTTGCGAACATGAATTTCTGGATGCGCCAGACCCATCGCTGGCTGTCGGTCGTCTTCACGCTGACGGTTCTCGCCAACTTCGTCGCGATGGCCTTCGGGGAGCCGCCGGCATGGATCGTCTATTCGCCGCTGCCGTTCCTCTTCCTGCAGCTCTTCACCGGGCTGTATCTCTTCGCGCTGCCCTATTTCGCGGGAAGGCGGCGCGCGACCGGGACCGCGTAACGCCCGGGACGACACAAGGAAGGAACGATGGAACAGACGCAATCCGAACTGATCGACGCCAAGATCGCCGGGCTCGGCGGCTGGCGCGGCGAGATGCTGGCGCGGCTGCGCGAGGCGATCCGGCAGGCCGACCCGGAGGTGGTCGAGACGGTCAAGTGGCGCAAGGCATCGAACCCGCTCGGCGTGCCGGTGTGGGAGCACGACGGCATCATCTGCACGGGCGAGACCTACAAGGACAAGGTGAAGCTGACCTTCGCGCAGGGCGCGGCGCTGGACGACCCGGCCGGCCTGTTCAACTCCAGCCTCGACGGCGGCACCCGCCGCGCCATCGACTTTTTCGAGGGCGCGAAGGTGGACGCGGCGGCGCTGAAGGCGCTGGCGCGCGCGGCGGTGGCGCTCAACAGGGCCAAGGCCGCGCCGAAGAAGCGGGCGAAGGGCTGATGGCGCGCGCTCCAGCCGGACCGAAGGCCGGCGGCAAGCCGGTCAGGCTGCTCTCGGGCGGCAATCCGCAGATCGCCAAGGGCGGCGGGGACGGCCCGGTGCAGGCCTATATCGAGGCGATGCCCGACTGGCGGCGCGACGTCGGCCGCCGCCTCGACGCGATCATCGTGCGGGCGCTGCCGCAGGTGACGAAGGCCGTGAAGTGGAACTCGCCCTTCTACGGGGTCGAGGGCAACGGCTGGTTCCTCTCCTTCCACACCTTCACCAGCTACGTGAAGGTTACGTTCTTCCGGGGCGCGGCCCTGACACCGCCGCCGCCCGGCGCGAGCAAGCATCCCGACGTGCGCTATCTCGACATCCGCAGGGACGACGCGCTCGACGAGGCGCAGTTCGCCGACTGGGTCCGGCAGGCGGCCGCCCTGCCCGGCTATCTCGCGCCGGGGAAGTGACCGATCAACCGGGGTACGGACACAATGACCGAAACGAAATCGATCGTCGTCGAACGCGCGATGCCGCACAGCGCCGAGAAGATCTGGCGGGCGCTGACCACCTCGCATCTGATCGCCGAATGGCTGATGGAGAACGATTTCCAGCCCGCCGTCGGCCACCGCTTCACCTTTCGCACGCGGCCGGGACCGGGCTGGTCGGGCGTGATCAATTGCGAGGTGCTGGAGGTCGAGGCGCCCCACAGGCTCCGCTACCGCTGGGGCGACGGGTCCGAATCCGACAGCGGGCTGAGCACGGTGGTGACATGGACGCTGACGCCGCAGGGCGACGGCACGCATGTGCGTATGGAACAGGCCGGCTTCCGCCCGCAGGACGAACGCGGCTATGTCGGCATGGGCAGCGGCTGGCCCCGCATCGTCGACAAGCTGGGCGAGATCGCGGGGCGGGTGGAAGATAGCTGAACGAGCTAGAGCGGGCCGGCGTCCGGCAGCCTCAGGCGGCAGAACTCCGTTTCGCGGCCGCCTTCCCTGCCTTCGCCGCAGTCTTCCGCCTCGCCGCGGGCCGCTTCGCCTTGGCAGGCGCCTTGGACGTATCCTTCCCGGGCACGAAGCTGACGCGCAGGCGGGTTCCGGTGGCTTCAGCGAAACGCTGTAGCGTGCGGGTCGACGGCATGGAGCGGCCGCTTTCGAGGCGGGCGATCGCCGCCTGGGTGGTTCCCATCGCCTTCGCCACCTGCTCCTGCGTCATGTCGGCATGGGCGCGAGCCCGGATCAGCGCCTCGGCGAGCGCGAACTCCTCCTCAAGCGCGTCGTAGGCGGCGACATACTCAGGGTCTTTCCGCCACTCTTCGAATATTTCGGAGACGGGTATGTATTCTCGGCTCATCGGCAGGTCGCACCCAGCCTCATTCGTTCACGAGGGCTTCGCAATCGCGTCGTCTGCAGCATGTCATTGTTACACCTGCCGGCCAAGCATCTACGGGTTCGTGCTACCCGGACGTCGACTTCCCCCACTCCGTCGCCGCTTCGCGGCGCCACCTCTCCCCCACTTCGTGGGTAGAGGAAGGGCGTCAAGGCTTGCCGGCTGTCCTCTCCCCCGTCGATCGGGGGAGAGGTGGCATGCGAAGCATGACGGAGTGGGGGTCGACCAGCAGCCACCGATTTGGAGCCGAAGCACCCATCTCAGGCCTTGCGTTCCCAGCGCTTGTCGGGGCCTTGCTGCCAGTAGGTGACGGCGTGGCCGGCGGATTTGAGATCCTTCCAGTGGCGGCGGGCGGATTCGAGCTGGAGCTGGTCGTGGCCGTCGAAGAGGAAGACGGCGCGCTCGTAGCCGTCGAGCGGCGGCGGCTCGGCGCCGTCGACCATGAAGCGGATCGCGGCGCCGTTCGGATTTGCGTCGGTGACGGTGAGCAGCACCGGCTGGTCGGCGGCGTGCGGCTCGCGGTCGGTGCCGTGGGCGAGGAAGGAATCGTCGCGGAACGTCCACAGATGCTGGTCGAGCGCGTCGCGGCGCTCCTCGCTGCCCACCTGCACGACGGCGCGCCAGCCGCGCGCCACGGAGCGCTCGAGCAGGCCCGGCAGCGCCTCCTCGAGCGTCGATTCGGTGAGGTGGTAGAACAGCACTTCGGCCAAGCGGCTCAGCCCTCGTAGTTGTCGCGCACCAGCCGGTCGAGAAGGCGCACGCCGAAGCCGGAGGCCCAGCCCTGGCTGATCTCGGTGGCCGGCGAGCCCATGGCGGTGCCGGCGATGTCGAGATGCGCCCAGGCGGTGTCCTTGACGAAGCGCTGGAGGAACTGCGCGGCGGTGATCGAGCCGCCGTAGCGGCCGCCTATGTTCTTCATGTCGGCGTTCTTGGAATCGATCAGCTTGTCGTATTCGGGCCCGAGCGGCAGGCGCCAGACGCGCTCCTGCGTGGCGAGGCCGGCGGCGAGCAGGCGGCCGGCGAGCTCGTCATTGTTGGAGAACAGGCCGGCATGATGCTGGCCGAGCGCGACCATGACGGCGCCGGTCAGCGTCGCGAGGTCGATGGCGAAGGCCGGCTTGAAGCGGTCGATGCAGTACCAGATGGCGTCGGCGAGCACGAGGCGGCCTTCGGCGTCGGTGTTGAGCACCTCGATGGTCTGGCCGGACATGGAGGTGACGATGTCGCCGGGACGCTGCGCGTTGCCGTCGACCATGTTCTCGACGAGGCCGATGACGCCGATCGCATTGACGGTCGCCTTGCGGGCGGCGAGCGCGTGCATCAGGCCGGTGACAGCGGCGGCGCCGCCCATGTCGCCCTTCATGTCCTCCATGCCGGAGGCCGGCTTCATCGAGTTGCCGCCGGTGTCGAAGACGACGCCCTTGCCAACGAAGGCGACGGGGCGCCGGTTGCGCGGCGCGCCGTTCCACTGCATGACGGCGAGCCGCGGCGGGCGGACGGAGCCCTGGGCGACGCCGAGCAGCGCGCCCATGCCGAGCTTCTTCATCTCCTTCTCGGTCAGGATCTCGACCTTGACACCGAGCCTGCCGAGCTCGCGGGCGCGCTCGGCGAACTCGAGCGGGCCGAGCAGGTTGGCCGGCTCGTTGACGAGGTCGCGCGCCAGCAGCACGCCCTCGGCCACGGCCTGCGCCGCGGCGAACTCCTTCTTCGCGGCGGTCGCGGCGGCGGCGACGATGGTCACGGCGACCTTTCCGGCGGCGCCGTTGGCGTCGTCCTCGCCCTTCTTCGTCTTGTAGCGGTCGAAGGAATAGGCCCGCAGCAGCATGCCGAACGCGAAATCGGCCGCCTCGCGCGCGCCGATCTCGATGCCCGGCACGTCGAGGAAGACGGTCGCCTTGCGCGCCTTGCCGAGCTGGCCGGCGGCTGCACCGCCCAGCCGCGCCCAGCCGTCGGGCTGCGGCGAGGCGGGATCGCCGACGCCGACGACCGCGATGCGGTCGGAAGGAGAGCCCTGCGCGGCGCCGATCTCGGTCGTCGCGCGCGCCTTGCCGCGGAAGCCGGAGATGCGGAAGGCCCGCGCCAGCACGCCGGAGGGGTCGACGGCCTGCGCCGCCGCGCCGAGGCGGCCGCCGTCGGCGGCGAGCAGGACGGAGAGCTCGTCGGACGGTTTGGCGGAGCGGGCGAAGCTGATTTCGATGGTCCTGGACATGACGACTCCGGATGGAATACCGGCCGCGGGAGCGGCGGAGACAACGGCGGAGCGGCCCGCGCGCATGGGGAGCCGCCTGCGGCAGGCCTACACCAAGGCCGGTGGCCGGGCAAACGGGTTGCGCCCGGCGGCCGCCGAAAGTTAGGGATCGCCGCGCATGACGGCCGAGTCGCCTTGCCGTTTACTGTTGGTTAAGGCTGCTCATTGGGCCAATATTAGCCATTCTCTCATCATATGAACGGGGGCGAAGATGGTGGCCGGACCGCGAAAGCCGCAGTGCCCGGCATGGCCGCCGGCAGATATTTCGTGCATGGCGGCCGGACCGGAATGAAGCTGATCGAACGGTACATTTTCCGCAGGGTGTTCGCGCTGACCATGTCGGCGCTGCTGGTGGCCACCGGCATCCTGCTGACGACCCAGCTCCTCGTGCATGTCGACATGGTGACGCGCTCGGCCGACGCGGCCGCCAATTTCGGCGTGCTGGCGGTGACGCTGGTGCCGACGATCGCGCTGCTGGTCGCGCCCTTCGCGCTGCTGATCGGGGCGATCCGCACGCTCAACACGATGAACAACGATTCGGAGCTGGCCGTGCTCGAGGCGGCGGGCCCCGCGCCCGCCGCGACGGCGGAGCCGGTCCACCGGCCGGCCCCGCCGGTGACGCCCCCCCGCCCCCCCCCCCCCCCCCCCGCCGCCCCCCCGGCCC
>Ga0066256_1000469_pt3 | contig 43792 bp, 45 predicted proteins | sample ThiBio_1000_biof_FD_87107 | JGI IMG/M metagenome (GOLD analysis project Ga0066256, IMG submission 87107) | Wastewater bioreactor microbial communities from Cape Town, South Africa - Thiocy_expt_1000_biof (version 2) | ecosystem: Engineered > Bioreactor > Thiocyanate-remediating >... | reverse complement strand
GAGGGGGACCCGGAGACCTCGCCGCCTAGTTCCCCTCTCCCTTGTGGGGAGGGGTCAGGGGTGGGGGTAACCGGTGCATAGGTCAGCCGGCCATGGGGCTGGATGCAATAGGTGCCGTCGGCGTGGAAATGGCCGGCCGGGCCGCCGGTGCTGCGCGTGCCGAGCAGGCGCAGGAGCGGCGGCCCGGCCTTCTTCCACAGCAGCCACGCGCCGAAGGCGGGGACGAAGACGTAGCTTGCGATTTCGAGGAACCATGCGGCGTCCGTCATCGACACGGAAGTGCCGCGCAGCACGAACCAGGCGAGAATCATGACGGCGATGGCCGTGAGCGCTTGCAGGAATGCGGAGACGAAGGACAGCATGACGCCGCGCCTCAGCGCCACCTCGTTCGCCACCATGTAGGAGGAGATCACCGCCTTGCCGTGGCCGGGACCGGCCGCATGGAAGATGCCGTAGGCGAAGGAAAGGCCGATGAGCAGCCAAAGCCGGGTTCCGTCGTCGCGCATGGCCTTCATGGCGGGCGCCCATGCCCCGGAAAATTCCTGCTGCTTGAGGTTGATCCATAAAAGCTGGCGGCCAAACAGGCCGGTGCCGGCGGGCATGGCGTCGTTGGTGCCGATGCCGAGCGAGCTTTGGGCGTGCGCCATGCCCGACAGGCATGCGCCCGCGAGGATTGCGGCCGCGAGGCCGCAGCCGAGGCGCAGCAGCATGGACCTGTTCACCTGCCGCTATCCTTTCGCCTGGCAGTTCAGTTCGAGCCTGGTCGCGAAGATCTTGCTCATGTCGGTTCCCGTCGGGTCGTTGAAGAACGCATCGGTCAATGTCTGCTGGTTTTCGGCGAGGGCGGTGTCGGGGTCGGGACGGATGACCGTGCTGGCGCAGTTGTCCGGCATGCCGTCCACCACCATGTTGGCGTCCTCGGTGAAGTCGATGGCCGTGTAGAAGGTCGGGTCGTAGACGCCGAAATCGATCTTGCCGGAGAGCCTGATCGGTGCTTCCGGCTCCGATTCGAACAGCACGATCAGTTGGTCGCCGTCGAAACTGGCGATCAGTTGCGCCGGCGCCTTCATCTTCACGTCCTTGCCGTCGGCGGTGACGATCTGGAAATAGCCGTACTCCGCCAGCGAGGTGAAGATGGTGTCGGAGACGTCCTTCAATTCCTCTTCGTCGAGCTTGAGGTCGGCGTTCTTGTCGAACTCCATCAGCACGGTGCTGGAGAACAGGTCGTCGAACCGCCACAGGTGGCGCAGCGCCGTAACGCTCTGGCGATCGGGGGAGAGCACCACGTCGAGGCGCGCCTCGGCGAAGACGTGCGGGTGCGCCGCCGCCACCCCGGCGCTCGCCAGCAGCGCGGCCGCGGTTGCGGCCAGTATGGGAATTCGCCTTTCGAGGTGCATTCTCATCCAGGAATCGTCGACGGTCGGCAGATGTCGAGAGTTACCACAAAGGCGGCGAAATTCGGACCGGTCAGGCCGTATCGGCGGCCTTGAACCATTGCACTAGGTAATCGACGAACACGCGCACCTTGGCGGGAAGGTAGCGCCGGTGCGGGTAGACGGCGAAGATGCCGCCGCCCGACAGGATACGATCGTCGAGCGCGGTCAGCAGCCGGCCGGCGGCAATGTCGGGCGCGGCGATGAAGTCCGGCAGGATGGAGAAACCGAGCCCCGACACGGCTGCGGCGCGGGCGGCCATCGGGCTGTTGACCTCGAGCGGTCCCGAGACGGAGACGCTCACCGCATCGCCATTGTCGCCCTTGAAAGGCCAGTTGGTCATCCAGCGGCCGTTGGTGTCGATGATGCAGGGCACGCGGGCAAGGTCCTGCGGCCGCGTCGGCATGCCATGCTTGGCGATGAGTTCCGGCGAGCCGCACAGAAGCACGGAGAACGGCGCCAGGCGCCTGGCGATGAGCGATGAGTTCTCCAGCCGCGAAATGCGCACGGCGAGGTCGAAGCCTTCCTCGACGAGGTCGACGAAGCGGTCGTCGAGATGAATATCGAGCACGATCTCGGGATGCTGCTTGGCGAAGTCGATGAGCGACTGCCCGATGGGTGCGTCGGCGAAGGTACGTGGCGCCGACAGCTTGATGCGGCCGCGCACGTCGCCGGAGGATTCGCGCACCGCGTCGGCCAGGCTGTCGATCTCGCGCACGATCTCGGAGGCGCGGCGATAGTAGGTGTGGCCGGCCTCCGTCATCGAGAACTGCCGCGTCGTGCGGTTGAGCAGAAGGGCGCCGAGCTCGTCCTCCAGCTCGCGCACATATTTCGACAGCAGCGCCTTGGAACGGCCGATCTTTCGCGCCGCCGCCGAAAAGCCCTCGGCCTCGACGACGTCGATGAAGGCCCGCATGCGGGTCAGTGTGTCCATGTCATGCCTTTCCCGTGCTGGCGGCGAGGATGCTCGCGCCAAGCGCGATCAACTGCCGGTCACTGTCTTTCGGCCCGAGCAAGGAGAGGCCGAAGGGTGCGCCGTCGACGGATCCGATCGGCAGGGTGATCTGGGGGAAGCCGGACAGGCCGGACGAGCACAGCAGGCGCAGCGCGCGTTCCCGCCAGCTCTGCAGGTCGTCGAAAGGAGCGGCCTTGAGCGGCGCCGCGCCCGGTACCGTCGGCAGCACCAGAACGCCATCGTCGCCAAGGAGGTCGCCGAGTTCGTTGCGGAAGGCGTTGCGGCGCCCCGTCTCGGCCTCGGCTGTCGCCGCGTCGATCGTGGCGCCGTGCTCGAAGCGTTCCTTGACGAAGGGGCCGAGCTTGTTGCCGCTGGCCGAGATCCAGGCGCCATGGCTTTGCCAGGCCTCGCGGCCCTGCAGCGTGCGGAAGCACCAGTAGAGGTCGTCGATGCCGTGCGACAGCGTCGGCGCCCGCTTCGGCGCACCCATCAGCGCCGCGACGCGGCGGACCATGCCGTCGTAAGCCTCGGCCTCGGCGGGGCCGATCAGAAGCTCGTCGAGCACGGCAAGCGAGAGCGGCCGCCGAAGCGCGTGGCGATGCCTGTCCTCGCCAAGCTCGATGGCGCCGACCTTTTCGTAGGCCGCCATGTCGGTGGCGAACCAGCCGAACGTGTCGAAGGACGGCGCCAGCGGCATCGTGCCCGCAAGCGGAATGCGGCCATGCGTGGTCCTGAGGCCGATCAGGCCGCAGAAGCTCGCCGGCGCGCGCACCGATCCGCCGGTATCGGAACCGGTGGCGATGTCGGCGAGGCCGCCGGCGACGGCGGAAGCCGAACCCGAGGAGGAGCCACCAGTGATGCGGTCGGGCGCGGTCGGGTTGACCGGCGTCGGAAAGTGCGCGTTGAGCCCCATCAGCGAGAAGGCCAGCTCGTCGGTCTGCGTCTTGCCGACGAATCGCGCGCCCGAAGCAAGCAGCATCTGGACGGCCGGCGCGGTCGCCGCCGCCGGCTGCGCCTCGTCGTGCTTTTGCGGATTGCCGCAGCCGGTGCGATAGCCGGCGACGTCGAAGATGTCCTTTACGGCCAGGGTCAGCCCCGCCAGCGGGCCATTCTGCGCGCTCGGGACCGGGATTTCGGCGAGGTCGAGGAAGGCATTCAGAGGGCCGCGCGTGCCTGTCATCGTTCGATATCCGGATGCGTTTTTCGTTACATTGTTCGATGCCAGAAATTTTACAACCGCGGATACGATTTTTATTGATTGTGACGGACGCCGGCCATATATCGCGCTTGCCCAAAGTCGCACGTGCCTGTGGGTGTCCGCCGATCCTCGAATGGTGAGGGAAATCGGTAAGGTAACTGGAGCTAACCCCTCCAGTCGGTCTAGTGGCCAACCGCCAGACCGAGGACACCTTGAAGCAACGACGGTGCGGGCCTTTCTGGTTCTCTGCCGGTCGTCCAAAGACCGGGGTTACTGAAGAGGCACACCTTCATTGCCGGCAGTGCGGAACGGGGTTCTCCCAATCCAAGCCAAGGCAGACAAAGCGAACCGAAGCCGGGCAAGGCTAGGTTCATCGCCGCGAGACGGCGTTTCATGGTTCCGGGGTCTCCACCGGCTGGTTCCATGGAATTTTCGTCCCGCCTTTGTTTGATCGCGTTTCGCGAGGCCGACGGCCCGCGTCCGCACCCTTGTGCGCGCCGTAAGGCGTGATGGAGAAACCCGATGGCTACTCAGCGCATCCTCGACTTCCTCGCCACCCGACGTCCGAGCGGTCCGTGCCTTGTCGTCGACCTCGATGTCGTGCGCGACAATTTCCGCGCCTTCGAGAAGGCGTTGCCCGATTCCAAGATCTACTATGCGGTGAAAGCAAACCCGGCGCCGGAAATCCTGCGTCTCCTTGCTGCGATGGGCTCGTCCTTCGACACCGCATCGGTTGCCGAGGTCGAGATGGCGATGGATGCCGGCGCGCCGGCCGACCGCATTTCCTTCGGCAACACCATCAAGAAGGAGCGTGACATCGCACGCGCCTACCAGCTCGGCATCCGCCTGTTCGCCGTGGATTGCGTCGAGGAGGTCGAGAAGATCGCCCGCGTCGCGCCCGGCGCGCGTGTCTTCTGCCGCGTGCTCACCGACGGCGAGGGCGCCGAGTGGCCGCTGTCGCGCAAGTTCGGCTGCGTGCCGGCGATGGCCGTCGACGTGCTGCGCCGCGCCAGGGAGCTCGGCCTCGACGCCTATGGCGTGTCGTTCCACGTCGGCTCGCAGCAGACCGACCTGACCGCCTGGGATCGCGCGCTGGCCGATGCCAAGAGGGTGTTCGCGACGCTGGCCGAGGAAGGCATCGTGCTGAAGATGGTCAATATGGGCGGAGGCTTCCCGACGCGCTACCTGCGCGACGTGCCGGCGGCGCAGGCCTATGGCCAGGCGATCTTCTCGGCGCTGCGCAAGCACTTCGGCAACGCGCTGCCCGAGACCATCATCGAGCCGGGTCGCGGCATGGTCGGCAACGCCGGCGTTATCAAGTCGGAAGTCGTGCTGATCTCCAAGAAGGCCGACAACGACAATGTGCGCTGGGTGTTCCTCGACATCGGCAAGTTCGGCGGTCTCGCCGAGACGATGGACGAGGCGATCCGTTACCCGATCGTGACGGCGCATGACGGCGGCGAGACGGCACCTTGCGTGCCCGCCGGCCCGACCTGCGATTCGGCCGACGTGATGGACGAGAAGACGCCGCACCCGCTGCCCCCCTCGCTGCCCATCGGCGACGAGGTGCTGATCGAGGGCACCGGCGCCTACACGACCACCTATTCGGCGGTCGCGTTCAACGGCTTCGAGCCCCTCCGATCCTACGTGATCTGACCGGCTCGCAAGAGCCGTTCAGATCATCCGGCGCGGGCGACTTTGTCGCCCGCCTCGGCTCGCTTGTGGAACAGATCTCCGCTCGCAAGGGATCGCGGATATGGAATACCTGATCAAATCGGCCGTTGCGGCCACCGACATTGCCCCCTCATCCGGCCTTTCGGGCGATCTTGCTCCCGTTTGGGACAAGAGCCTGGAGGCAACGCTTCCTGGCGCATTCCAACTGGGCGAAGCAGCCTTTGCTTCGTCCGGGATCGCGCCGGCGCCCTCCTCTCCCCACCGGGGAGAGGTTGGCTCGCGCGGCGCGCCGGGTGAGGGGGCCGTCCCCGCTGTCATCGTCGTCGCCGAGGCCGAAGGCGACGTCGACGCGCGCGAGGCGTTGCTCGACCTGTCCATGGGTCCCAAGCGCAAGACGAAGTCGTCCGAGAAGCTCCGGCGTGGCCGCCGGCCCTCGGAAGGGCTTGCCTTCGTCGCGCGCGACGGGGCGGGCGCCGTCGTCGGTACGGTGCGGCTGTGGGATGTGAGGCTGGGCGAGGGGGGCGGCGCCGCGCTCCTGCTCGGCCCGCTCGCGGTCGACCCGTCGATCAAGAATGCCGGCATCGGCTCGGCGCTGATGCGCCACGCCATTGCCGAGGCCGAGCGTCTCGGGCATCGCGCCGTGCTGCTGGTCGGCGACGCGCCCTATTACGAGCGCTTCGGCTTCTCGTCGCTAAAGACGGGCCGGCTGGCCATGCCCGGCCCCTACGAGCGCCACCGTTTCCTGGCGCTTGAACTGGTGCCCGGCGCGCTCGATGGCGCGGCTGGCACGCTGAAGGCGGCTGGCCGCAAGCAGCGACCGCTGCCGCTGTAACTGGATAGGGCGAGGTGAGCTCCAACGAGGCGGCTCATTCCGCTCCATCGGTGATCCAGCCGCATCCTCGCGACGCATCGTAAAAAGAAACGCCGCCCGATGGGCGGCGTTCTCGTATCGTGGGATCGGCGATCAGCCGATCAACTGGCTGAGCGCCATGGCGACGGACATGTCGCCTTCGATCTTTATCTTGCCGGTCATGAAAGCCATGGTCGGGTTGAGGTCGCCGGCGATCAGCGACTCGAGGTCGTCGAGCGACAGCTTGATCGTGCAATCGGTCGGCGCGTCGGTGTTGGACACGGTCGCGCCATCGATGACGATGACGCCGTCGGCGCCGGTATCGAACTTCACCGAGCGATCGAACCCGGCGCTTGCCACGCGCGACCTGATCTTGTCGGCAATCTCCTGAACGCTCACGCGATTCTCCTTTGTCATTGTGTTGTCGCGCGCCGGCCTCGATCGGTCGAAGACGCCGCCCGCATGCTGGCCATGGATGCAACCCCGGGGGCATATAGTCTTGCGTTGACGTTTACGTCAACGATATTCCGGCGTGAATGTCGGAGGCCGTTGCCGCGCATGCGAAGCAACGGCGATAGGCGGAGCCAGGGCGGCAGCCGCGCGGCGCCCCAGCGGAAGCGGTCAATGCTGCTTGAAGGCCTTCGACATCTCGGAGGCGGTCGTGCCGCCCTGACGGCGACGCAGCCAGTTGTCGCGGATCTCATCCTTGGCCAGGAAGTTGATCTGGTCGATCAGCACTTCGTGCACCAGTGGCGCGCCGACGCGCGCGTTGATGGTGTCGCGGATGGCGGAGCGGAAGGCGTCGAGGTCGACGGTCTCCTTCCGGGTGAAGTCAATCTGCGGGTTGGCGTAGAGATAGGAATAGACCTGATCGGTGATCAGCGCCTCGGCGGGAATGGAGAGCTTTTTGATCTGCTCCGGCTCGACGGTATAGACGAGCTTGGTGAGGAAATAGCCGTCGATCCTGGCATCGCGGACGAGCGGCACCGAGATGATGTCGGTCTTGACGTAGTCCAGGCCGCCCAGCATCGGCTTCGGCTTTTCACCCACGCCATGCGAGCCGGCGATCTGGAACGAGTAGAAGACCGCGCCGAGGGTGGCGGCGCAGATCCAGACGGTTGCGGCGATGAACTTGATCACCGGTCGGTCCCATGCCGTGCAGCGGCCAGGCCGATGGCGGCCTGTCCGGTCATGACATTGCCCAGCCGAATTCGCCGGCCGAATAGGTGCCGTCAGCCTCGGAGTTCTGGATGGCGTCCTTCAGCAGGTTGGCGATTTCGTTGACGGCATTGAGATGGGCCAGGATCGCCGCCTCGTTCGTCGCCAGCTTGTGGCGCAGCCTGATCAGGCCCTCGCGATGCTGTTCGAGGAACTCCGCCTCGCTGCCGCCCTTCATGGCGCGGTTGAGCTCGTAGAGGTAGCGGCTCTTGCGCGCGTTCGAGGCCTTGAGATCGTAGTCCGTGCCGCTGCGGATTCCGGCCGTTTCCTCGTCGACCACTTCCTCGATGCGGCCGATGATGGCGGCGAGGTTGCCGGGTCGCGCGGGCGATACCTCCGCCATGCCCATGCGTGCCGGCAGGTTCGACGTGAATTCCGAATAGTCGGCCATGGCTAGATCTTCACCTCGGTTTTGACAGGCGTTTCGTCGCCGGTCATGGAGTTCGCCGCCTTGCGCTGCAATTCATGCACCAGCGAGGTGGAGAGGCTGGTCTGCAGGTCGAGAGCGGCCTTGTCCGGTCCGCCCGAGACCGGTCCGATCGGCACCGTGCGCTCGCCCTTGCGGTAATGGTCCGCGAGCAGCGACTTGGCGATGCCGATGCCGCCGCGCGTGGCCATGGCGTCGGCCATGCGCTCGGCGAGCTGCGATTTCCACATGTCGCCGGCAAGCCCCTTGCCGTAGACCTGCTCGGTGTCCTTCGGCAGCATGTTCTGGATGAAGGTCTGCAGCACCATCGCCTCGAAGCGCTTGAACTTGTCGGCGGAGTTGGCGTCGGTCTTCTGGGCGGTGGCGCGGGACAGGATCGAGCCGGCATCGACCGAGGCCGCGGTGTCGACGGAAAAGCTCCCCGACGGGGCGCCAGCGCGCTTCGCGAGCGCCATGCGGGCGGCCTCGATGTCCGTGGGTTCAGCGGCGCGCGCGACATCCAGAACGATGTCGCTGGGTGGAGAAATCGCCAAGAAAAGCCCGCCCTTTGTCGGTTCCAGCTCGACGGATCATGCCGCAACAAGCTTGCCGCAGGCTTGCGGGAAATGCCTGTTGCATGGCCGCGTCGGCCGTGCCTATTCCTCGCTCCGCTTCTGCTCGATCAGTTCCAGGCGCTCGCGGTCGGAGCGTTCACGCTCGTCGCGGCGGCTCGCCTCCTGATAGGAGCGTTCGACCATGTCGACGCGCGCGGTCGCGGCGGCGACGAGGGTTGCCTCCTGGCGCGCGCTTTCCAGGCTCGCTTCCTTGCGGGTGACGGCGTTGACGATGCGACGGTGGTAGAGGTCGGGAAACTGGCTCGACAACGCATCGCTCGAGCCGAAATGCTCGACCAGCGCCTTCGCTTCAGCCTCGGCGCTCGCGGCATGGGCGAGGAAGGTCGCGTGGCGGGTCTCGTGCAGCGCCTTCAACTGCTCCTGCACCTTCACCAGCTTGCCCAGGCGTTCCTTGCGCGTGCTCATGGGCTACCGTGCGAGCGTGAGGTCGGCAAAGCCGTTGGCGAACAGTGACAGCAGCGTGCCGATGGCGAAGTAGAAGATCACCAGGCCGCCACCGATGACGAAGGGCAGCGAGATGAAATAGACCGGCACCTGCGGGGTCAGCTTGTTGACGAAGCCGATCGTGAGGTTGACGAGGATGGCATAGGCGACGAACGGGCTGCCGAGGCGGATGACCAGGAAGAAGGCGTCCGACAGCGTATCGGTGACATCGACGAGCGCGGCCTGCGGGTTGAAGACGACGTTGACCGGCGCCACCGTATAGGAGGCGACCAGAGCCTTGATGATCTCGTGGTCGAAATCGAACACGAAAAGCAGGAGCAGCGCCGAGAACGAGATGATTGCAGCGAGCGCGGCCTGCGGCTCCGGCTCCTCGATGGCCGGGCCGCCCGAGCCGCCATAGCCGATCATCATGGCGATCGCCGAGCCCATGAAGCGCAGCGCTTCCATGTAGAGCCGGGTCATGGCGCCGATCAGGCCGCCGACGAGCAGTTCCGAGACGATCATCGGCGCCAGGACCTGCGGACGCTGGTCGACGAAGGGGTAGATCCTGTCCCACAGGAAGGCGAGCAGGCCGCCGGTCGCGGCGAGCGCCACGAAGAGCCTGACCTGGACCGGCACGCGGGCGCTGGAGAGCCCAGGCATCAGCATGAAGCAGGCGCCGATGCGGCAGAAGGCGAGGAAGGCGGCTATGACGACGCCTTGCGAGAGCTCGGTCACGATATGGTTCCGAGAACCCTGATTTCGACGCCCTTGGCGATCTCGACATGGCTGAGCACGGGCAGCGTCGCGAACAGCCGCTCGATGATCATGCGCACATAGGGACGCGCGTCCGGCGCGGTGACGAGGACGAAGCGCTCGCCGGCCTCGAGGTGCTTCTTGATCGCCTTGGTGGCGTCCTGGCCGAATTCCTCGAGCTGGCGCGGGTCGATGTCGAATTCGCGGATCTCGCCCTTGGCGTCGCGCTTGAGGCTCTGGTGGAAGGCGAGATCCCAGCGATTGCCGAGCCGCAGCACCTTCAGAACGCCGCCCTCCGAAAGGTCGCCGCAGATCTGCTGCGCCATGCGGATGCGCACATGCTCGACGATCTGCTCGGTGCGGCGCACATGCGGCGCGATCTCGGCGATGGCCTCGATGATCAGATGCAGGTTGCGGATCGAGACGCGCTCGGCGAGCAGCAGCTTCAGCACGGCCTGCAGGCCGGGATAGGAGATGTGCGAGGTGCAGATCTCGTCGGCCAGCTTGCGATATTCCTGGTCCTGGCGCTCCAGCAGCGCCTTCATGTCCTTGTAGGATAGGAGCTGCGGCAGGTTGTTGCGGATGACCTCGGAAAGGTGGGTGAGCAGCACCGACATGTTGTCGGCGAAGGTGTAGTTCTCGCGCTTCAAATCCTCTGCGAAGGTCTCCAGCACCGAATAGGCGCGCATGCCGAAGGCCGGCTCGCGGATTTCCTCGCCGGGCATGTCGGGCAGGTCGCGGTTGCCGAGCAACACCATCAACTCGCCGACCCGCATCTGGTATTCGGCCACCACCGTGCCGTGCACCTTGATCTGATAGCTCTTCGGCGGAATGGCGAAGTCGTCGGCGACGCGCACCTCCGGCACCACGAAGCCATATTGCGTGGCGAACTTCTTGCGCATCTTGGACATGCGGAAGACCAGTTCCTGGTGCGAGGTCAGCAACCGCGTCGAAAGCTGCTTGCCGATCAGCAACTCGATCTCGGCGGTGGCGAGTGAAGCCTTGACCGAGTTCTTCTCCTCCCCGACCTTGGCGGCCTGGTCCCGCGCCTTGACGGCCTCCGCCTCGGCGACCGCTCGGTTGTGGCGCATGGGGATGACGTAGCCGAGGCCGGCCATTGCGCCGGCAAGCGCGAAGAACGGGAACAGCGGCAGACCGGGCATCAGGCCCAGGATGACGAGCAGCGAGGCAGCGACGTACAGCGCGCGCGGATGCGCGCCGAGCTGGCCGAACACGGCCTGGTTGGCCGAGCCACGCGTGCCGCCCTTGGAGACCAGCATGCCGGCGGCGAGCGAGACGATCAGCGCCGGGATCTGGGTGACGAGGCCGTCACCTACCGACAGCTTGATGAAGACGTTGGCCGCCTCGCTGAGGCCCATGCCATGCCTGAGATAGCCGATGGCGATGCCGCCGACGATGTTGATGGCGGTAATGATGAGGCCGGCGATGGCATCGCCGCGCACGAATTTCGAGGCGCCGTCCATGGAGCCGAAGAAGGAGGATTCTTCTTCCAGTTCGCGGCGGCGAAGCTGCGCGGTCTTGTCGTCGATCATCCCGGCGGAAAGGTCGGCGTCGATCGACATCTGCTTGCCGGGAATGGCGTCCAGCGTGAAGCGCGCGCCGACCTCGGCGATGCGGGTGGCGCCCTTGGTGATGACGATGAAGTTCACCACGATCAGGATCATGAAGACGATGAGGCCGATGACGAAATCGCTCGACATCACCAGCTTGGAAAAGCCGGCGATGACATAGCCGGCGGCATGCGTGCCTTCGTTGCCGTGCGACAGGATCATGCGCGTGGTGGCGATGTTGAGCGACAGTCGCAGCATGGTGGCGATCAGCAGCACGGTCGGGAAGGACGAGAAGTCCAGCGGCCTCTGGATCCACAGCCCGACCATCAGGATCAGCACCGACAGCGCGATCGAGAAGGCGAGGCCGATATCGATCAGGAAGGCCGGGATCGGCAGGAACAGCACGGCCAGGATGATGACGATGCCGAGCGCGAAGAAGACGTCGCGGCCGTTCCTGGCGGCTGTGCCGGCCGAGATGCTTTCGCTGATCGCCATGTCGTCCTCGAATCCACATTTGCCGGGCAAGGCCAGGCCCCCGACCGTAGCGAGCCAAGCTTGCGCGAGGGTGGGAGAGGGAGAGAGCTAGCCTGAGCCGGCGTCCGCCCCCTGACCGGAGATGAAAGGGAGGCGCAACCGTCGAAGTTAGCAACTCTGAGGACGACAGTCTGTTTCAGCGAATATTAGCACTAGCTTGATGATGTGACCGGCCGCGCTAGGGTCATGGCATGTCGAGGGGCTTCTGAAGCTTGCCCTCTCGCCCTCTGCGGCAGGTTGATTGGTCAGCGCGGATTTTCTGCGAATAAAGACCTAACACGCGGCGAAAGGCGCGCCAGCATTGCTGAGCTGTCTATTTAACTATGTGGGGATGGATCGTGATCCAGCACTACCGCCGGCTGGCAACTAATTGCTTTTGGAGATAGATTTTGCAACACAAAGGCAGACAGCTTCATCGCTCCTGCCTTTGTGTTGGGGCGTCGAAGCCTACTTGGCTCTGACTATATTGGTGGGCGTTGGGGGCAACGTTGGGATTTGTGACCTTGGTACCGAAACGGAGGGCAGATTGATGGCCTCTGTACTTCCATCATGTTTGAGCCAAATAGAATAATATGCTCCGCTGCGCTCGATTAGCCCATCGATATATTCGGATGTCACCACTGAGACGCTGTCCTTTACGCCAAGCTTGCCGTGCATGGTCGTTCCTCCGGTTTGGGGAATCATGCTACCAGAATTTTAAGGGGCTGTTAACGTGCAGAACGCACTAGAAAAACTTGATTCCCCGGAAATATTTATAGGTCTCGTTTCGCCTGTAGGCGTCGAAACGTCGGGAGTTATATCGAGTATATCTCGATTCTTTATCTCTTCTGGATATGATGTATTTGATATTAAGGTAACAGATTACTTTGACATTTTAAAGAAATCTCTTTATATTGACCTTCCGCTTACAAAGAAGCCCATAGATCGGAGAATTTTCAGTTATATTGATTTTGGAAACAAAATTAGAGAAGAATTTAATGATGACTCTGTGTTGGCCGCTCATGCGGTATTTCGTATCGCGAAGATACGTGAGAGGGAATTTAAGAAAAAGCAACAAATATCGTACCAAAAGCGTGTATATATAATACATCAATTCAAAAGAAAGGAAGAAATAGACCTGATGAGATCGGTATACGGAAGATTATTCTTCCAGATATCAATCTATTCAAGCAAGAAATCGAGAATCGACTACCTCAGCCATCGAATCGCACACGATAGAGGAACGGCAGACCAATCAGAATCGCGGAGCATAGCGCACGACCTTGTGGCCAGAGATGAAAATGAAAAGAAAAATCTTCATGGTCAGAGACTCACAAAGATATTTCACGACGCAGATTTTATCGTAAATTGCGACGCAGTTGAGCACGACGGCGCTGATAAACAAGTCACTCGGTTCCTCGAATTAATATTCTCTTCCAATTCAATTTCGCCGACCAAGCTTGAATACGGTATGTTCGCTGCAAAAGCGGCGGCTTTGCGCACGCTTGATCTTTCCCGTCAGGTCGGTGCGGCTATCTTTCGCAGTAGTGGTGAGGTAATCAGTCTGGGCTCAAACGAGGTGCCAAAGGCTGGAGGCGGTACATACTGGTGTGACGAGGCGCCCTACGACGCCAGAGAGTACACGATCGGCTTCGACTCCAACGACGGCAGGAAGCGAGAGATTCTTGCCGAGATATTTGCTGCCGCAGAATCCCCACTGAGCTTCGATGAATTCGCGAAGAAGGAGGCTGTCAGGGAATCCCAGTTTATGGATGCTTTGGAATACGGCCGGATTGTCCACGCTGAAATGTCAGCCATTTCTGACGCGGCTAGGCTGGGCTTATCCGTTGCTGATGCCACCCTTTTTTGTACCACTTTCCCGTGTCATATGTGCGCCAAGCACATTGTCTCTGCGGGGCTCAAGAAAGTTGTCTTCTTAGAGCCTTATCCCAAAAGCCTCGCCGGCGACTTGCATTCCGATTCCATCCAGATAGAAGGAGCCTCACGCGGGCGCTACGAGACGTATGAGGCGGTTAAGTTCGAGCATTTCCACGGTGTCACCCCTAGACGGTACCGTGAGCTCTTCGAGAGAGGATCTCGCAAATCCGATGGGCAATTCGAACCGTATATAAGAGACCGAAAGCGTCCAAATCTTAGCTTGATAGCGCCCTTCTACACCGACTTCGAGGCGAAGGTTGTGAGAAGCGGATTTGCCGCATTTGAAGAGATTGTCGTACGCAAAGCTGCGGCCTCGGAAAATCAAAAAAAGTTCAATGCTCCGCGTTAGGTAGGGCTACAGATTACCCATCGAACCCGGAGGAACACTTAGCAGCGGAGGCCGCCGTGCTCATCTGGCTATTCGCGAGGACAAGAGCATGCTGCTGATCATCGGCACCATTCGCATGCCGGCCGAGCGGCTAGCGGAGGCCAGGCCGGTTATGGAAAGGATGATCTCGGCCAGCCGCGCCGAGCCGGGCTGCCTTGCGTATTCCTATGCGCAGGATGTGCTGGACGCGGGCCTGATCCATGTCTCGGAGGCCTGGAGCGACAGGGCCGCGCTCGATGCGCATTTCAAGTCGGCGCATATCGCCGAATGGCGCGCGCGCTGGAGCGATCTCGGCATCGGGGAGCGGAACCTTTTGCTCCACGAGGCGGGCGAGGGCGCTCCGATCTAGAGCAATTCCGGCGAAAACTGAATCGCCGGAATTGCTCTAGCTCTTTGTTTTTACGCAATTCCGGACGCAAAACCGCTACGCACTTTTGCTGGAATTGCTCTAGGTCTAGGCCGTCGCGATGCCGACCAGCCAGCGCCGCACGGCACGTTCCTCCTCGGCGGCAAGGCCGACGGTCAGCTCCCTTTCCAGCTTCTGCACCCTTTCGCGGCATTTGCCGAGCAAGGCGCGGCCGCTGTCGCTGAGGTCGAGATGCTGGATGCGGCCGTGCACGGCATGTGGCTTGCGGACCAGCGCGCCGGCCTTTTCGAGGTTGCCGACGATCACGCTCACGGTCTGCGGCGTCAGCACTGCCAGGCGGGCGAGGTCCGCGTTCGATAGGCCGGGATAGGCCGACAGCATGGTGAGCGTGGCAAATTGCGGCGGCGTCACGCCGAGATCGGACAGAGCCCGCTCGACCCGCAGCCTGTAGGCGCCGGCGGCCTGCCGCAACAGATAGCCGAGATAGCCTTCCTCGCCGCGCTTGCCTTCGCCGGGGGCGGGGATGGCGGCCGTTGGATTCCGCTTGCGCATAATATCAGAGCTCTTATATGTTGTTCGAGTTCTGATATTATCGCGACACGGAGCGAATGACGATGGGCCATCGCATCTTTCTCGCCGGCGGTTCCGGAGCGATCGGACGCCGCCTGATCCCGCTGCTCGTCGGTGCCGGCCATCGCGTCGCCGCAACCACGCGCCAGTCCGGGAAGGTCGATGAACTGCGCGCGTTGGGCGCCGATCCCGTTCTTCTCGACGTGTTCGACGCAGCCGGGCTGCATGACGCCGTCGCTTCGGCGAAGCCCGAGATCGTCATCCATCAGCTCACCGACCTGCCGCCGGGTCTCGATCCGGCCCGCATGGGCGAGGCGATCGCGCGCAACGCTCGCATCCGCGAGGAGGGGACGCGCAACCTCGTCGCGGCGGCGAGATCCGCCGGCGCGCGCCGGCTGGTCGCACAGAGCATCGCCGGGGCATATGCGCCAGGCCCCGAGCCGCATGACGAGGCGGATCCACTCGACGGCGGGGCCGAGGGCAACAGGGGGATCACCGTGGGCGGTGTGATCGCGCTCGAGACGGCCGTCCTCGGCACGCCGCGACTGGAGGGCATCGTGCTGCGCTACGGCAATCTCTACGGCCTGGGCACGGGAGCGGACGCGCCGGGCGGCGCGGCGCCGGTCCATGTCGATGCCGCCGCCCACGCCGCCCTGCTCGCCATCGACCATGGCAAGCCGGGCGCGTTCAACGTCGCAGAGCCCAACGCGCATGTCTCGACGCGCAAGGCGGTGGCGGAACTCGGCTGGAGCGCCGGGTTTCGCCTACCTGCCTGATCGCAGCAAGGATATCTGGCATGGGCGCGAGCCATTCCGGGATACGATCGGCCTGGCCTCTTGTCCTGGTCGGCGCGGCCGCCGGTGCATCGGCCATGCTGGCACTGCCGGCGGGCTATCGGACGTTCGCGGCCTTCCCCGACGGGCAGGCGCCGGCGCACATCCACATGATGGCCGACGCCGAAGCGGGCGGCGAGGCGCGGCCGAAGACCACGGTGAAGGTGCTGTCGTGTGAAAGACTGCCCAATGTTCCGGGAAAATCGATGACCACCGCGCTCGTGGACTTTCCGCCCAACGCCTATACGCCCCGGCACCGCCACCCGGGTTCGGTCATGGCGTTCGTGCTGAACGGCACGCTGCGCTCCCAACTGGAAGGTGGCCCGGTCGGCAGCTTCACCAAGGGCCAGACCTGGTTCGAGCCGCCCGGCGCCATCCATCTCTTTGCCGAGAATCCTTCGGCGACCCAGCCCGCGCAGTTGCTCGCCGTCTTCGTCGCGGATGATGACTGCGGTCCGCTGACCATTCCCGACTGACGAAATCTCCGGCCCGCCGCCACGGCGCGCCCCTTCCTCGCGTGAATGATCCGGGCAGCGCCAAAATGGCGCCACAAGCGGTCGGCATTGCGGTTGCCACACAATGCCGCCGGGCGTATCAGGCACGGCAGCTTTCAACTTATTCGCATATCGGCGAGCCGCGTCCCGTGCTGTCCAGGAACGAACCGCAAGTCTACGCCCGCCGGTTGCGCGCGGTGCTTGTCAGGTCCCTGCCGCTGATCGAGGCACGCGGCATCGGCGTGGTGCTGCTCGCCGGTATTGTCGGTGTCGTCGCGGGCATACTGGTCACGGCGATGAGCCAGATCGTGCAGGACATGCACACGCGGCTTTTCGGGGTGCAGCCCGGTGGCCGGCTTTCGGCGATGTTCTCGCTTGGCCATCCGATGCAGGCGCTGATGCCGGCGATCGGCGGCGTCCTGCTGGGCCTCACGGTGATCTGGCTGCGCAAGCGCAAATTCCGCACACCCGTCGATCCGATCGAGGCCAACGCCCTCTATGGCGGGCGCATGTCGCTCACCGATACCTTCATCATCGCCGGACAGACGATGATCTCCAGCGGCTTCGGTGCTTCGGTGGGATTGGAAGCCGGCTATACGCAGGTCGGCTCGGGTCTCGCCTCGCGGCTGGCGCGGCTGTTCAAGCTGCGTCGCAACGACGTGCGCATCCTGGTTGGCTGCGGCGCCGCCGGCGCCATCGCGGCCGCCTTCGACGCGCCGCTCACCGGGGCCTTCTACGGCTTCGAGCTGGTCATCGGCATCTATTCGGTCGCCAATGTCGCGCCTGTCATGACAGCCGCCATCTGCGCGTCGCTGACGGCGGAAGTGTTCGGCGGCGTGCCGTTTCCGCTCGAGCTGACCGGCCTGCCGCCGCTTACCGCAAGCCAGTACCTGCCGTTCCTGTTGCTTGGCCTGCTCGGCGGCGGCGCGTCCATCGCCATCATGCATCTGGTGACGCTGATCGAGCGCGGCTTCGCGCGGCTGGCTGTCGATGCCTCGCTGCGCCCGGCCATCGGCGGCGTATTCGTCGGCCTGCTCGGGCTGATCACGCCGCAGGTCCTGTCCAGCGGTCATGGCGCGCTGCACCGCGAGTTCGCGATGAACTACGGGCTTGCCGTGGTGGCGAGCGTGTTCGTGCTCAAGCTGGCCGCGTCGGCGATCTCGCTCGGCTCCGGCTTTCGTGGCGGCCTGTTCTTCGCTTCGCTGTTCCTTGGCGCGCTGCTCGGCAAGACATTCGCCGGGGTGATGGCCATCACCTCGCCGGCCACGGGCATCGATCCTTCGGTGGCCGCCGTCGTCGGCATGACCTCGCTGGCGGTCGGCGTGGTCGGCGGCCCTCTGACCATGACCTTCCTGGCGCTGGAATCGACACGCGACCTGACGCTCACCGGCGTCGTCCTGGCGGCCTCCATCATGGCGGCTATTCTGGTGCGCGAAACCTTCGGCTATTCGTTCTCGACCTGGCGTTTCCACCTGCGCGGCGAAACGATCCGCAGCGCTCATGACGTCGGCTGGATGCGCAGCCTCACCGTGGGCTCGATGATGCGCGAGGATATCAAGACCATAGACGCCTCGACGACGCTGGCGGCATTCCGCAAGGAGTTTCCGCTAGGCTCCGCGCAGCGCGTCATCGCCGTCGATCCGGGCGACCAGTATGTCGGTGTTCTTATCGTGGCCGAACTGCACAGCGATCCTTCGAATGGCGAGGTGCCGGTCCGCGACGTCGCCCAGTACAAGGATGCCGTCCTGGTGCCCAGCATGAACGTGCAGGCCGCCGCCGAGACGTTCCAGCGCGCCGGCGCCGAGGAACTGGCCGTCGTCGAGGACTTCGCCGACCACATCGTTCTCGGTCTGCTCACCGAAGGCCACCTGATGCGCCGCTATGCCGAGGAACTCGAAAAAGCGCGCCGGGATCTCTCTGGAGAGGGGTAGGGCCGCCCGATTTCCATCGGAACCGCGTGAGCGTCAGCCCGGGGACTTCGCGCGCCGTGCCGATGCCGTCTTCTTGGGGTGGGCCTTTGCGGGTGGCTCTGCTGTCGCCAATTTCGCTTCGTTGTCGAGCCGGGCTTGCCGGAGTCTCGCGGTCTTTGCCTCGCGCCGCGCGGCCTCATCTCCAATGATGGACCGTGCGGCATGATCGGTCAGGTCGGCCCTGGTATCGGCCTTGGACGACTTGGGTTTGAACAGGCTGTTGGCGATATTGTTGCCCATGGTTCTGTCCTTCGGTTCAGAAAAGCAAAAAGGCCGGGCGAACCCGGCCTCTCCTATGCGCCTCGATGATCAGTGCCAGTACATCCGTGGTCAAAGACCAGAAGCGCAATCTCTTTATGCGGCCTGCAGGTTCTCGGCAGCGCTCTTGCCGCTGCGATTGTCCTTGACGATGTCGAAGCTGACCTTCTGGCCCTCGACAAGCGATCGCATGCCGGCACGCTCCACCGCGGAGATATGGACGAACACGTCGGTGCCACCATTCTCGGGGGCAATGAAGCCAAATCCCTTGGTCGCGTTGAAGAATTTAACGGTCCCAGTATTCATGACGATTTTCCTTCAATCTGTCATAGAAATTTGCTCGCCGCGCGAGGCGCGGTGCGAACGGTTTATTCGACTTTGAGAGGAATATCGCCAGCGGCGTTCTAGGCGCCAAAAACAAAGTTCGACAAGCAAGATCGATGCATCACATCTATACCTTGGTGGTGTTCAAAACAAGGCGCGATCGAAAAATAAATATTATCGGGAAAGCTGAGTGATTTCTGGCCGAACGACGTTCGGGCCTCTGGCTAGTGCTCGATAGGCCCCTTTGCCATCACCAGTGTCGTGGCGGCGGTGGCCGGGCGCTCGATCACGCGACGCACGCGAGGCGGCTCCGTCCCGCTGTGCAAAGCCCGCAGGCGCTCGCCGACGACCGCGTCGGCATGCGTGGCGCGGCCATTGTGCCTGACATATTCGAGCCAGGTCGGCGTGTGGTAGTGCTCGATCCAGATCGCGGGGTCTTCCAGGTCGCGCGCCAGCGTCCAGTGGCGCGCGCCGTCGCGGCGGCGGATGCGGCCGCGCTCGACCATTGTGGCGAGGAATTCCGGTACGTCTTCCTCACGGATGATGTACTCGATCATGATGGCGATCGGCCCGCTGCGCGGCTTGAGATCGAGCGCGAGATGCGGCTCCTTGAAGCGGTTGAGCGGGTCGAGGTTGAGGATGGATTGCTGCGGCAGCGGCAGGAACAGCCCGATCGCGCCGCCGGCGAGCATGGCGATGGCGGCCGCGATGAGCGCTGTCTCGGCGCCGTGCGCGTCGGCGACCACGCCCCAGATCCAGCTGCCGAGCGCGATGCCGCCAAAGGTCGCGGTCTGGTAGACCGACAGCACCCGGCCCACGACCCAGCGCGGCGTCGACATCTGCACCGTGACGTTGAAATGCGACAACGCGATCACCCAGCAGGCGCCGCCGACGAGCAGGCCCAGCGAGGTCTGCCAGGCCTGCTTCGAAACCGCCGCATCCAGCGCGCACAGCGCGAAGCCGACGAAGGCCAGGCGCACCATCATCTCGCTCGACAGCATCTGCCGCAGCCTGACGCTGATCAGCGCGCCGCCGACGGCGCCGATGCCGAAGGCGCCCAGCATGATGCCATAGGTCAGCGCGTCGCCCTTGACGACATCGCGCGCCACCAGCGGCAGCAGCGCCAGCACCGCGCCGGCGCTGAAGCCGAAGGCGCAGCCCCTGACCAGCACCTTGCCGATGTTGGGCGACATGGCGACATAGCGCAGTCCGGCGCCCATTGCGGCGCCCAGCGACTCGCGTGGCAAGGTGGGCGCCGGCGTTTCCGGCTTCCAGCGGAACAGCACCACGATCAGCCCGACATAGCTGAGCGCGTTGGCGGCGAAGGCGGCCGCGGCGCCGAAAGCGGCGACGATGACGCCGCCGATCGCCGGTCCGACGCTGCGCGTCAGGTTGAAGCCCATCGAGTTGAGCGCGACCGCCGCCGGAACCTTGGCGCGGGGCACGATATCACCCACCGAGGCCTGCCAGGACGGGCTGTTGAGCGCGGTGCCGCTATCGATCAGGAAGGTGAAGGTGAGGAGGATCCATGGCGTCATCCAGCCGAACCAGGTGAAGACGGTGAGCAGCACCGAGACCACCAGCATGAAGACCTGCGCGAACAGCATCACCTTGCGCCGGTTGAAGCTGTCGGCGATGGCGCCGGCCACGAGCGCGAACAGCATGATCGGCAAGGTGGTTGAGGCCTGGACCAGCGCGACCTGGTAGGACGAGGTGGCGATCGACGTCATCATCCAGGCGGCGCCGACGCCCTGGATCAGGGCGCCAAAGTGGGAACCCAGGCGGGCGCCCCACCCCGCGCGGAAGATGCCGTGCCGGAAGGGCGCCAGCGCCGAGGCGCTCTCGCTTTCCGCCCGTCCCTCGTTCATGGGTATCCCCGCCTGCGTCGTCGTGTCTGCCGGTGAATCGATCACCTTTCCCGAAGCTAGGGCATTGCGCCGTCGAGGGCGAACGCCTTGTCCGGGAAGATTCATGGTCCACGGCGCCCCGCGTCCTTTCGAACCGTTACGTCGTGGCATTCCGATGTCGCGCGTGGTGCTGACCGGAATCGATTCCAGTTTGTCACGCGCGAGACGCCGGACAACGAAACCCCAAATGTGGTCCGGAGATGGCAGCCGGCAAGATTTACCGCGGGCTTGCGGCTGGGACCGACGAAGCGTTCAGCGCTTATCAGCGATGGCGCCGCGCAGCGCCTCGCTCAACTGGCCGGTCGTCGCGCCGCCGGTATAGAGGCGGAGCAGAAGCTCCATCCCGACCAGCCGCATCCTCGACGTCTCCTCGCGCCGGGCGAGGTCGACGAGATGCTCCACCGACGAAGCGGACCATTTCATGGCGTCGCGCAGCAGGCCGTCCCGCAGCAATCCCTGCGTGCCGGCCGTGAAGCGGCCCGATATTCCGAAACCGTTCTTGGGAGCGTAGACGTTCTCGCGCGGAATGTGGCGCGCCGCCACGCTCTTCAGCAGCCATTTCCCGGTGCGGTCGCGGTATTTGTGACGCCTCGGCAGGTGCATCGCGAAATCGATCAGATGGTTCTCGACGAACGGCACCCGCAGCTCCACCGAAGCGGCCATGCTGAGCCTGTCATGCCTGTGCAGCAGATCCTGCAGATGCGAATAAAGATCGTAGAGGCAGCTTCCGAGAAAGGCGCGGTCGCCGAGCGGCCGTACCGGCTCGAGCCGGTCGAAGATCTCGGTCTGGAGAAAGTTCAGCTCCGGCGACAACGCTCTGAGGACGATGCTTCGATCCGAGGCATGGCTGTTGGCGATCGACGAGCGGAACGGCGCGAGGCGCTGGCGCCGGAACCTCTGCTCCAGCGCCTGCCGTGAGCGAAGCAGCCGCCGTGGCCAGGTCCAGGGACGCCAGAGCCGCATGGTCGAGGCCTGCCAGGGATAGCCGCCGAAGAGCTCATCCGCGCCCTCGCCGGTGAGCAACACCTTCACGCCATCGGCCCGGCATCGTTCGGCGAGCGCCAGCAGCGCGACATGGCTGCCATGGAAGCCGTCGCTTTCCAGATGCCAGACGGTCCTCGGCCAGAGGTCGAGGAACTGGTCTGCCTCGAGTGATACCCTGCGCAATTCCACCCCGGCGTGCTGGCAGGTCCGCGCCGCATTCGCGGCCTCGCTGGCGCCGATCCTGGGATCGATGACATAGGCCGGCATCTCCGGTCTCGTCTGTTTGGCGAGCGCGGTGATCAGGCCTGAATCGACGCCGCCGCTGCAAGCCGCGGCGATCGGCGTATCGGCGACGCAATGAAGCCCCACACTGCCCCTGATCAGTGCCTCGAGCCTTGCGGCCTGATCCACGTCGGATGTCGTGTCGCGCATGATGCGCGCGGGGTCGAGCATATCGAGGACGTGCCAGAACTGGCGTTTCTCGATGCCCTGATCGGTGATCCGCCAGACGCCGCCGGGCGGCAGCCGTTCAATCCCGGCAAACAGGCTGAAGCTCGAATCGCGGTTTTGCGCGGCCAGCCGCAAGGTGATTTCCCGGGCGTCGACGGCGCAGGGAAAACCGTCGCAGGCGAGGATGGCCTTGTCCTCGGACGCAAACAGGATCCGCTCGCCGGTGTCGGCCACCGACATCGGCTTGATGCCGAGGCGGTCGCGCGCCAGCCACAGCGCGCCGTCACGGGCATCGAAATAGGCAAGCGAGAACATGCCGTCGAACAGCGGGATGGCCTTTTCCGGACCCCAGCGGTGCAGGGCATGCAGCACGACCTCGGCGTCGGACGCCGTCTGGAAGGCGATGCCTTCGGCGCGCAAGTCCTCACGCAGAGAGCGATAGTTGTAGACCTCGCCATTGTAGACCAGCACGCCCCGGCCGCACGGGGTGAGCATGGGTTCGCGCGCGGCGGGTGAGGGATCGATGATGGAGAGCCTGCGGTGGCCCAAGGCAAGCCGACCATCGCTCCAGCTTGAGCGGTCATCCGGGCCGCGATAGGCGATAGCCTCGGTCATGCGGGCGAGGTCCGACAGGTCGCGCTCGCCGATCGGGTTTCGCCTGCGCCAGACGCCCGCTAGCCCGCACATGGTTCGCCTGCCGGCCTTGCCCGATCCATGGTCCCCCAACGTCACAGAGAGAAGAACGACGCGGCACCCCGAAGCGCCGCCGGGGCAGTAGACCACAACGGCTCGACCGGAAACAGGCCGTGTCGCGACGCGCCGCCTCAGAAACCGTTCTGGATGCGCTCGAAGATGACGTTGGTGAAGGCCGATATCTGGCTGCCGATGAAGGGCCCGGTGAGCGCGACGACCAGCATGATGGCGACGATCTTCGGCACGAAGGTCAGGGTAATTTCCTGGATCTGCGTCAATGCCTGGATGAAAGCGATCACCAGGCCGACCACCATGGCCGAAAGGACTGCCGGTCCGGAGGCAACGAGCACCGTCCAGATGGCCGCCTGCACGATATCCAGGGCATCAGCCTCATTCATAGGAATCATTCCTTGGTTGGACATCGCCGGTAGCGATGATTCGCAATTCTACATCAGCTCGGGCCGACTTCATATCGGCCCGGAACGCTTTCGCTGATCGGAGAAAAGCGGAATTGCTTCAAGCGCGTCGAGATCTTTCAGATTCGCTCTCGCGCTTCAGCTCCTCGTTTGCGCATGTCGTTTTCGCAAAACCGCCGCACGCGTTCGCACGACATGTATTAGCTGGTGGTCTCGCCGGTCGTCGTATCGGTGCCGGTTCCCATGGCTTCGGCAGCCGTGGTCGGCTGGTCGGTGCCGCCATCCGTCGGCGTTGACGACGACGGGCCGTTGCTGATCTTGATGCCGGCCTGAATCAGGATCTTCTTGCCGTCTTCGGTGATGGCGATCAGACCGTCCGAATAAACCTCGACTTCCTTGATGACGCCAGTGACGGAATCGTCGGCGCTGGTCAGGGTCTTGCCGATATAGTTCGACGCCTGTGTCAGCGACTGGCTCTGGATCAGGTATTCGAGGTTCTTGTTCGTCTGGATGGCCTGCTCGACCTGCGAGAAGGTCGCCAGCTGCGAAACCTGCTGGGTCGCATCCATCGGATCGGTCGGATCCTGATTCTTCATCTGGGCGATCAGCAGCTTCAGGAAGCTCTGATAGTTCAGCGACGCTGCAGATGCAGCGGAATCAGCCTTACCGTTCGCCCCGGTGGGCGCGGCAACCGAATTAACACCGCTTACCGCCATGGGGCAATCTCCCTGCGAATCTGTTCGATGGTGGCTGGAGTGAGTTCCTGGTTGTTGAGGATACGATCCTCGGCAACGTAAAGCCCGCGAATGGCCTTCAGCGCGTCGAAGGCGCGACCGGAGGTCACCATTCCGTCGATCCGCTTCAGTTCGGCGAGAATTTCGTCGTCCTTGAAGCAATTCAACAGCATGGCGACGGACTTGCGGAACATCGCCATGGACTGCTCTGCGCCGTCCGGATTGATCAGCATCATCTGGGCGATAAAGTACAGCTGCCGCAGCGGCGTCGTCGCATCTTCCGGCTGGAGAACGTGGTTTTCCAGGAGGAACGTCACGTCATTCAAGAATTCCAGGGCGACCTTGCGGTCAACACGCAGCACCGCTCCATTTATAAAAATTCTTTCGCCGGATTTAAGCGATATGCGTAGGGTACTTTTCATTTAAGTCCATCCCTGATGATGGTGGTTACGTCGATAATGCCCTGAAAATTTTCCGACTGCCGTTTTCTGATCCGGTCGCACTCCTTCAAGATCCAGATAGCGATCGAGATGAGATTGGCCCGCAATTCGGTGTCGAGCTGATTTTCCGGCTGTTTCAAATCCTCAATAAAGCGAATCCAGATTCGGCGCGTATAGAACAAGGCGTCGATCGCCTCGCGATTGTAGCCGCCCCGATCACGCGCAGCAGAAAGCAGTTCAATAGAGCGATTGAGTACCTGTCGTTCGCGATCCTTTGCGTCCGCGACGCCGTCTTCCATGATCTCGGCATATGAAAACTGGTACATTCATGCATCCTTCATTTTCATCGTCTTTCCTTTTACATCAAAGGAAATTTACCAGGCTTAACTGCTGTATTCTTGCCGTCAGCGTGTACGACGCATCGACCAGTGCCAGGAGATTCTTGACCCGTGTCGCCGCTTCGTAGCCGTCGACACCCTCCAGATCCCCGAGATAGGTCTTTATGATAGTCGATTGAGCGTTAAGGGAGTCATTCGCTTTCTTAATTCGCTCTTCGGAAAGTCCAAGCTTACCGCGGTCAACGTCGATGCCGTCGATGCCTGCCGCGATGAACTGGTTCATCTTCTTGTTGGCAGCCTGGCGGGCCGGCGTATCGAGCGACGCATCCATGAACGTCAGGGCGCTGATCGCACCCAATGCCATGTAGCGCATGCCCTGGGTATTGGTGTTCGTCGAGCTTTCGACCACTTCCGTCTTGCTGATGCGGCTGGTCATGTTGGTATCGCTGGCCTGCGAGACATAGGACGTCCAGAGGTCCTCGCCGCCTCGGCCGGTATGCGGCGGATCGGTCAGCGTCGATGTGCCGTTGAACTTGGCTTCCACGGTGGTGAGAAAGCTGTCCATCTGCGTTGCCGACATCTGCGACTTGTCAGTGAGGCCCTGGCTTGTCAGATAAAACTGCAGTTCGGTATTGTAGGCTGTCGCGACATTGGTCTGCATGTCGGTCGCCGGCTGTACGTCGGAGTTGATGCCGGAGAACAGGAATTCGCCGTTCAGCGCCATGTTCGACATGTCTGAAAAGATCGAAAAGGCATTCTCGATCGACGTCCGCGCCGTCTTCAGGCTGTTGGCATCCTCGCTGCCGCTCAGTGCCAGCACTGTATTGAGCATCGACTGGCCGGCGTTGCTGATATTGTCCAGCGCGGTCTGGGACGAGGCGAGCCGCTGCGTCGAAAGGGAATTGGTCTCCGAAAGTGCCTTGAGACGCGCCACTTCGCGGTTGAGGTCGAGACTCTGGGATGTCCGTTCCGCCAGCGACACGCCAAGATCGTAATATTTCCCGGTCGTGGCTTCCGACTGCGCCTTGAGCAATTCGGACTGCGCCTGCGCCACCGTCAGGCGCATGGCATTTTGAATGGATAAAGTCGATACAAAGGAAGTCTTCATGACTTAGCTCGCAATATTCAAGAGTGCTTGCAACATTTCATCGATAGCGGACACGAGCTTGGTCGCGGCCTTGTAGGACTGTTCGAGATCCAGCATGAGCGACAGTTCCTCGTCGAGGCTGACGCCCGTCATGTTGGAATAGGCTTCCGCGGAGCGCGACAGCAAGGCAGTCTTGCTTTCGCCGGCTGCGGTCGCGCTGCTGCGCAGGCTTTCGAGCCAGCTCAGCGAATTGGAAGAAAAGGTGATCAACGTTTTCTGGACATCGATACCCGCAGCTGCATCGAAGGCCATCGAGCTGTCGAATGCCTGGTCGTACTTGTCCAAGAGCGTGGAGAAGCTGCTGTTGTTGTCCGGATTCTGCGTCGTGCCGTTGACCGATCCGTCTCGGACCTTGGACGGGTTGGTGATCGCATTCGGAGCGACGACGATACTGGCCGCAAGACCGGGAACAAGCGTGCCGGCCGCGGGAACGGTCGTGCTGGTGCCGTTCTGGAAAAGACCGGCGATCGTGCCACCGTTTTCCGCAAAAATTGTGATCAGGCCGCGTGCGATCTCATCCAGCTGCGACTGGAAGGTCGGAGCAATGTCGTCGCGAACCTGCAAGAGCGCCGGCAACGAACCGAGAGCGGTCGTGTTGGCGCTCTTCGCAGCATCGACAGCGACACCGTCGATGTAGATCGCATTGCCCGTCGTCGAGGCGCTGTAGAACAGGTTCCGCTGGAAGGTAACCTTTCGCGGGCTTGTTTCGAACAGCGTCGTGCCGTCCGATGTATAAAGCACCACGTCGTTGTTTTCGCGGTTGACGATGGACACACCGACAATCTCGGAAATCTGCTTGAGCAGGGAGTCCCGCCGGTCCAGAGCGTCGTTCGGATCACCGCCACGCGCGGTCTCCGTGGTCACCATGTCATTGGCGGCCTTGAACTCCGACAGGAGGTTGTTCAGCTTGTCGACCTGCGCCTCGATCTGCTTGTCGGCGTCGGCGCGAACGCGCTGGATTTCACTCGACGCGGTATTCAGAGCCGTGACGGCATCCTGTGCCGCACTGATCACGCCGGCGCCGACGACCTGGTCGCTCGGCCGCGTGGCATATTCATGAATTTTGTTGCGAAGCGCCTCAAGATACTTGGCGGGCGACATTTCGTAATTCGTGCCGCCCATCACCGAACGCATGTCGCCGAGAGCGGACAGCACACTCTGCTGTCCGCTGTTCTGCGAGATGGCGGTGAGGTTCTGACGCATCAGAACCTCGTTTTGTGCGCGCACCGTCGTCGAGACCTGCGCACCGAACAGGGTGGTGGAGACGATCGTCGTACGTTTCGCATAGTCCGCGTTGCCCGAGTTCGCCATGTTCTTCGACACGGTAGACGTCTGGGTACCCGTGTTGTTGAAGATGGCCTGGGCCGTGTTCATTGCAGAAGAGAGCGACATCCGACTCTTACCTCACCTTACCTTGTCAACATTATCTCTTGAGGTTGATCAGAACGTCCATGATATCGGCGCCGGTCTGGAAGACCTTGGAGTTCGCCGTATAGCTGCGCTGAGCCTCGATCATGGACGTCAGTTCACCCGCGAGGTCGACGTTGGATTCTTCCACCGCATTGTCGACGATCTGGCCGAAGTTGCCTTGGTTCGGAAAGCCGATAATGACGACACCCGATGCGGCACCCGGGGAATAGGCGTTGCCGGTCTCGATCGTCAGCTTGTCCGGGCTGGCGACGGTGGCGAGCGGAATGCGATAGAGCGGCTCGACCGAGCTGTCGTCGTAGATGGCGTAGACCGTGCCGTCCTTGTCGATCTCGACGTCCTTGATCGCGTTGGCGGCCTTGCCGTCGATCGTTGCCTTGCCCGGCGTGAACTTAGCCCCGAACTGGGTCATCGTCGAAAGGTCGATCTCGATGGTCTGAGGCGACGTGGTACTGTCGGTGATCGTGATCGAGGCCGGTGTAGTCGTCAGTTTGCCCGTTGCCGGGTCGAATTCCAGGGTGATGTCCGAAAGGGAAGATGTCAGCGGTGTGCCGGTGCTGTCCACATAGGGAAAGCCGGTACCGGGCGTCGCTTGGTCCTGACGGTAAACCGTCACTTCCCACTTATTCGCGTCGGTCTTGGTATAATAGAAGTCGTATAGGACCTGTCGACCCAAGCTATCGTATGCAGTCAGCGAGCTCTTGTCCGAATATTTTGCAGTCGGGTCGTTGCTCGACGGAAGCGTTGTTACCGGTGTCGCGAGCGGGCCTACGACAACCGCGTCGGCATTGAGGTTGGCACCAAAGCTGCCTCTTGTCGAAGCCTGGGCCGTCAAGCCGCCTTGGCCGATCTGGATCGGAACGAGACCGTCGAAGCCGTTCACCACGGCAGCCGGCGCGCCGGCTGCGTAGGAGTAACCCATCAATTTGTAGCCGGCCGAGTTGACCAGGTAACCCTCGGAGTCCTTCTGGAAGGCACCGGCGCGGGTCATGTAGGCCTGCTCGTTGGCGCTCTGCACGACGAAGAAGCCGTTGCCCTGGATGGCCAGGTCGGTGGAACTGGTGGTGTAGGCCAGGTTGCCCTGTTCGGAGATGGAATAACGGATGTTCGTGGTGACGCCACCGGACTGGTAGCTGCTGCTGCCCGAAGGAAGAACGAGCGACGAGAATTCCGTGGAAGCGCGTTTGTAGCCGACCGTGCTGGAGTTTGCGATGTTGTCGCCCACCGTGCCGAGGCGGTTGGCCTGCGCATTCATGCCGGCGACAGCCGTCTTCATTGTACCAAAAATGCTCATTTTGGATCCTCGTTTCCGTATTAATTACAGAGCTTATGAGTTGGGCCTTGCGTGAAGCTGTCTGGCTTCGTGGGAGGGCGCGGTTTCCGGGAAAGATTATCGCCCGCGCCAGCAGGCCTGCAGAATATCAGTTCCAGTCGATGCAATAGCCAAGGAAACGCTTGGAATCGACGGGATCGAAGCCAAGCTTCTTGCGCAGCTTCTTGCGCAGCTTGCTGATGTGGCTTTCGACGACGTTCTCTTCGACTTCTTCGTCGAAGATACCGTAGATGGCATTGAAGATCTGGGTCTTGGATACCCGACGGCCGCGATTGGCGATTAGGTATTCCAGGATGCGGCGTTCGCGCCGCGGCAGGGGGAAGACTTCGCCATGCAGTTCCGGGTCGCGACCGTCCGAGAAGACCCGGATCGGGCCGACATCGGTGAAGTTCGAAATCGCCTTCAGGCGGCGACGGATCGCCGCGGCACGCGCCAGGATCTCGCGAGGATGAACCGGCTTGCGCACGACATCATCGACGCCGCAGTCGAAGAGCGCCAGCGTCGTCTCCAGGGAGGGATGGTCGCTGACCGCGATCACCGGTGCCATCGAACGATCGCGGATCACCCGCGGCAGCTCGAAGGTCTGTTCGCCCTGGCCGATCAGAAAGGCCTCCACGGCAGCGATATCCGAATCGGCCGCCGTGTTGACCCATTCCCCGAACTCCCGGGGATCAAAGCCTGTGGAGGGAATACCCTCTCTTCCAAACAGGGAAGTGTAACCGTCTTTTACGAGCTCACGCTCATCAACCACTACGATCATTCGTCCGCCTCCGAATCACTGTGGCACCTCGATGAGACAGACCTACGAATCGAGCGAATCGCGAACAACTGGAGAAAGTTAATGGCAGGAATTAATAGTAGATTAACAAATTGGCCGTGATTTGATCTATATCTAGTGGGCACCCGAAATTATCCACACAAAAATTTTTGGAAAAGGTTAACGATTGATTAATCCAAGGTTAACAAGCGTTAACCATCCGCCGCTGTACTCCGGTGTTTCAAGGATGAAGCATCAAAGGTAAAAACAATCCAAGATTGTTATCCACGACAAAACTGCGATGCATTCGCAGTCCATTTTCCGTAGCCCGTGGCCACCAGATTGGCGATCACCCGGCAGACATATTTCTTCTGCGCCGGGTCGTTGTTCGGCCCGGCATGATAGCGGGCGACCGCCATGGTCCACGTCTGGTGGCGGTCATGCAGGTTGCGCAGGAATTTTGCAGCGTACTGAACATTGCGTCGGGGATCGAGCATGTCCTGCACCGATGCGAAATTCTCGCCGTGGAAATGATGATTGATCTGCATGCACCCGAGATCGATCAGCTTGGCGCCGCCTGCCCTGGCAGCCTGAAACTGCTTGAGCGCCTCGCTCTCGGTGCGAGGGAAATAGGTCTTGCCCTCGACATTGAGGGCGTAGGGCTGCAGCGATCCCTTCCTGCCGGTCTCGGTCAGACCGACAGAATAGAGGATGCCTTCCGGAATGCCGTAGCGTATCGCAGCCGCCTGGATTTCGCGCTCACAGGCATTTCCCGACGCCAGGGCGTCAGAGGTAGAGATGCCCAGAACGAGCGCCAGCAGAGCCGGCACCGCCGTCGCTGAGGCCATTCTCGCCAGATTGCGAAGCATTGCTCCATTGCTGTTGCGCTGCATTTCTCTCGTCCCTTCGGGAAGCAGCGCCGCCGCTGCCGTCCTGCGCCCCCTGCTGGCCGAACGAAGCGTTCTGGTTGCCGTTCTGGGTGCTGCTGTTGCTGCTGTCGGCGTTGCTCGTCGGCGCCAGGGTAACGGTCACCTGGTCGATCGAGAAACCTTGCGCGCGCAGCGCCTCGATGATGCTTTTGTGGTCGCTGCTCAGTTGCCGGTAGGCGGAGGTATTCTCGACCATCAGATCCACCGACAACTCGTCGCCCACAAGCCGCATCGTCGCCGTCACCATGCCGAGCGAGATGGGCTGCAGCTGCAGCTTCAGCATATTCACCACCTTGCCGGTGCTGGCCTGGGTCGCGGCATTGGACAAGGCGCTGCTCGGCTGCATTGCCTTCACCCACTCGGAATCGCCGGAAATCGCATCCAGGACGGCGCTGGAATTCGGCGCCAGGCCGAGATACCGCCGGGAATCGAGCACGGTCACCGTTTCGACCGACGTCGTGCGCCGCGGTTCGTCGACAGCACCGTTGCTTTCGCGTCCGCCGACGATCATGTCCATCGTCCGGCCCTTGCCATCGGCGCGGGAGAAGCGGAATGTCCTGGCGTCGTTGCCATCGCTCTCCGTGGCGGCTATGTCTTCGCCGCCCAGGCCGCTTGCCACATCCTTGCCGGAAACATCATGGGGCGCCATTTTCGTCCGACCGACGCCGTCGGCGTGCCTTTCCGACGTTGCCGGCACAACCTGCCCGATTTCGCGAGCGTTTTCCGCTCCGAGCAAGGACATCACGTCGTCGCTGGACGTTGCACCTGCGGTCGCGGCGGGGTCAACCTGGGTATCATCGACCTTGGCATTCATATCGGCCAGTGCGCCAGCCACCGACTTGCGGGCATGGGTGCCTCCACCCTTGACGGCAAGGTCGGACGCCGACTGCGGTTCCACCTCGTCGGCATGCTGGGGAAGCTTGTCAAGCCCAGCCTTCGATTTTGCCGTGGCAGCCTTGGCCTCGGAGATCGCGGAGCCTGCCTGGAAAAGATGCTGCGCCGCCTGACGCTGGGACGCGCCTTGCTGAATGTCGATGATCGGCTTCTTGATACGATTTGCACCAACCCCTGCAATCGGCGCTTCGGCCGTTTCGCCTGCCTGCTCCGGCGTCGCGTCCGGAAGATCGTCGGCCGGCTTTTGCGACTTGCCGTCGGCCGCCGCTTTCTGCCCATTCCGGTGGTCGCCATGCCCGACCTGATCGAGCGTCTCGCCGAAGCCACCGTTTTCCGACTGGCCTTGCTGGCCGTGCTTGGCAGCGGGTTTGGCCGATGCGGCCGCATTCAACCCCGGCAAAGCGCTTCCTATCCCCTGATCCATCATTTTTTATCGCTTTCTTTCGCCAGCAAACCGTCGATTTCCACCAATTTGGCCCGACTGTTCGTTACAAACTCTTCGAAGACGGCACCGCTGCGGTAGACCGCCTCATTGGCATCCGCCTGGGCGGCAGCGCCGGAATGCCCCTGAACTGGCAGGTTGGCGGCGGAGTGTTCCTGATTCTCGACATTCGCTGACGCTTCTTGCGTCAGGCTATTCATGTCCGGCTGCCGCAGCACCTCTTCCGCAACGAGCCGGGCGGCCGAACGCAGCGCTTCATCCCGCGGCGACAGCGTGCCCTCCGGGATGCCGTCGATATTTTCAACCGCCTGGTCGATATCCTTCGTCGAGATTTCGGCAAGCCCGCTATAAAGTTCCGTCTGCTGCTTTCGGTCCATGCCGGGTGAAGCGGGGATGGCATCGGCATGGCTGGAGGCCATGCGTGCGAGGTCTATCTTGCCGGCGATTGCCGCCCTGCGGGCAATGCGCAGGTAAACCTCCCTGCGTCGCTCGTTGTCCATGAACGACAACGTGTTTTCGATGTCATCGTTCCTGACCGAGTCGTAGTTGCCCACCGCCAGCATCACGAAGAGATCGGCGAACTGGCTCGCATAGGGGGAATGCAGGAAGCGGCGGGCATAGCGGTTGGCATAACCGAGCCCTCTTTCCACCATGCCACGCTCTGCGGTAACGGCAACCGAACGCCGGAGCGCAGCTTCCTCGATGATCGTGCCGGGCGCCGTCAGCCGGGCGAGATCGTAAAATTTCAGGGCTTCTTCCGGATTGTTGCCGACAACCGCATTGGCGGCGACCAGCGCCAGATAGGGACCGAGCGTCGTATCCCGGTATTCCGGCAGCATCTCCACCAGGCTCTTGGAGACCAGCGTTCCCTTGCCGCTCAGATATTTCCTGAGCGCATCGGCAACGCGGTTGTCGAAATACCCGCCGACATCCCTGGATACCAGATATTCGAGCGTCGCGGGATTGCCGCCGCTCATCGAATAGATCAGCGCGGCATCGACATTGCGCGTGTCGTCGAAGATTTCCGGGTCCGCCGTCCTCAGCCGCCTGTCGATCGTCGCCAGCATGAATTTCTGCATCTCTGCGGCCGAATGGTCGCCCGCGACGACGGAATCCTGCACGAACTGCATGGACCGCAACATTTTATAGGGCGCCAGGTCTTCCGGGGTCGGCAGAGCCTCATCCTCGGCGGCGGCCACCCCCGACATCACGATGCCGAGGGTGAACAATGCGGTGAAACGTAGCGACGATCGAGCCATGGCCATGATCACCCCTGGTTCGCCTGCAGGAGGATTTCGATCCGCCGGTTGGCGTCGGCAAGCGGGTCCTCAGGAATCTGCAGGCGCCGGTCGGCGAAGCCGGAGATCTGCTGCACGCGCTTTTCATCCAGGCCGCCGCGGACCAGCATGTAATAAGCGCTCTGCGCGCGATCGTTCGACAGTTGCCAGTTGTCCATCTTGCCGCCCTTGAACTGGCGGCCGTCGGTATGGCCGCGGATCAGCACCGCGCCCTTGCGTTCGCTGAGAACCTTGCCGACCTTTTCCATGGCCAGCACCATGTCCTTCTGCGGCACGGCCGAACCGATATTGAACATCGGCGTGTTCTGCTGGTCGGAGATGGTGATGAGGAGACCGCCTTCGGTCGGCGTCACGACCAGGCCCTCGGCGAGTTTGCCGCCCGTGCCGCCGAGCGCCTGCTCGAGCTGCTCGTGCAACTGCGCCGCCTGCTGCTCGCGCTTCTCGGCCTTCTCCTGCTTGTCAGCTTTCTCCTGCTTGTCTGCGGTGTCCTTGCCGTTCTTGTCGGCGGTTTCCTTTTGCGTCTTGTCGTGATCGTCCTGCTTGTCCTTGGCCTTGTCGGCCGTTTCGACGTCGGGCTTGTCTTTCGTCGCCTGGTCCGGATTGGCCATGGCGATCGCCTGCTGCTCGGCATCGTTCTCGGCTGAAACCGGCTGGTCGGAGGTCGTCCGCCCCTGCTGTGCCCGCGATACCTCGACCTGCTGCGTCCAGAAATCGGGATCGAAGGGGTCGCGATAGGCTTCGCCGCCATCGGCGCCGGTCGCCGGGCCGGAATCGGCTGCACCGCCTTCGCCCTTGGCGCTGACATTCGCCTGTTGGCCGACTTCCTGGGCAATTTCCGCCAGAACCGAATAGGGATTTTCGAAATAATCGGCTTCGGAATAATTGGTCTGCTCGCCGGAGGCCGCCGTCTGGTCGTCTCCGGTCGCAGCGGCAGCACCGACCGTCGTACCGTCGGCCTTCACCTTCGAACGCTCGTTCTGCTCTTCGCCATCCGCCTGCTCGACCGGTTTTTTCAAGCCCTTTTCCGTCGGCTTCTCGTCGGCGAGCTTGATCGGGTTGAAATAGGTGGCGACGGAGGCCTTCGTCTCTTCGTTTGCGGCGTTGACGAGCCACATCACGAGAAAGAAGGCCATCATGGCCGTCATGAAGTCGGCGTAAGCGATCTTCCATGCACCGCCGTGGTGACCGTCGTGATCGCCGCCATGCTTCTTGACGATGATGATTTCGTTTTTGCCGTGGTGGTGATTTTCGCCTTCGCTCATTCGAGCACCTTCTTCAAGCTAGCCGCCCACGCGGAGATCCGGGTCACCAGGACCGCTCCGGCCACATCCGCAGTGAGATCGAGATCCGGCGTTTCCACATGGCGCAGGAGCGCGGCGTCTTCGCCCAGCTCGGTTTTCAGAATATCGAAGAGTTGACCCGGGCCGCGCACGACGATCGTGCCCGCCGCGCCATCCAGGATCGCCTTCCGTATCATCTCCGCCATGGCCCGCACAGCGTTGGCCGCCAGCGCTTCCGAGAGGATCGGCGCGAGGATTTCGGTCGTCTGCACGCTGATCGCTTCAGAAATGGCAAGGGAAATTGCGTTGATCCTCGTCGCGATCAGCGCTGCCGCCTGGGCCTCGTATGCCTGGCGCAAAGCCTCCAGTTCTTGCTGGTGGGCGGCGGCTACGGCCTCGGCTTCTGCGGCATGCTGCGCCTGCAGTTCCCGGGTCGCGGCTTCGAAACCCTCGGCATAGGCCTCGCGGCGCACCGCTTCGGGATCGACCGGCTCCGGTTCCGGCAAGGCGTTGACGAAAACGTCGTCATCGAACGCAGACGTATCGAAGACCGGTTCCGGCTCGACCGGCTCGCTGAAATCCTTCAGGTATCGGGCAAGAGCTGCTGTCATAGACCTGCCCCGTCATTCCCGCCGAAGGCGTCATGTCCACCCGGCGTCCCTGTCAGTTCATAGGATAGTCTCAATTTTTCGATCATCAGCACATCCGGCATTTACTTCCGACGGTCACGAAGACGGCGCCTGGGCGTTTGCGGATACATTTCCGCATGGTCAGTCGCCGGGAAATTAGGATGTCAAACTTGTGCGAGGATGAATGCGTTGGACCGCGCCAGGGCAGTGCGCGGTCCAACTGTTCCACCATATGCCGATGACCGGCGGCACGGCTGGAATGCTTTCGATCGGCTCCGGTCAGCCGATCCCGCCCTTACTTGAAGAGCTGGAGAATATTCTCCGCATTGGTATTGGCGATCGACAGCGACTGGATGCCGAGCTGCTGCTGCGTCTGCAGCGCCTTCAGCTTTGTCGACTCTTCGTTCATATCCGCATCGACCAGACGTCCGACACCCTTTTCGATCACGTCCATCAGCGTGGCGACGAAATCTTCCTGCATGTCGACACGCTTGGTGATCGCGCCGAGCGTCGAGGCCGAATCGGTCAGCTTCGCCAGCATGGCTTCCACGGCAAGCATCATGCCGTCGATCTCGTTGTCGCTCGTCGTCGACGTCAGCTTCACTTCCGTGGCGCTGGCCGCTGCAGTACCCGGATTGATCAGATAGTAGGTCGCTGCCGTGGTCGTCGAACCACTGGGTTGGGCGACGGCATATCCCTTGGTCAGCAGACCGCGGCTGGCATCCGAGGTGTCGATAAGGACCGACGTGGACGTATCGTATGCCAGCGTCGTCACGGAAACCGAGCCGTCAGCCGAACGATTGAAGGACGCGACGATCTCTTTCGTCGCTGGCGCCACGGTGGAGGTATTGTAGAGCCAGTTCTCGCCGGAAAACGATGCGGATTCTGCGATTGACTGTAGTTGGTTCTTGAGTTCGGTCAGTTCCTTGTCGATCTTGGTCTTGTCGACACCGGGCTCGCGTGCTGCAACGAGCTTCTTCTTTATCTCGGTGACGACATCGACCGCTGCTTCGAGGCCGGTATAGGAAACGTCTGTTTTTGCTGCGCCAAGGCCGAGTGCATCCTGTACCGTGGACAGCGCGCCATTGTCGGAACGCATCGTGGTCGCGATGGACCAATAGGCGGCGTTGTCGGCGGCCGTCTGCACCCGGTACCCGGAGGAGATCCGTCTCTGGGTCTCTTCCATGTTGTTGTTGATGCCGCGGAGAGTCTGGAGAGCCGCCATTGCGGCGGTGTTGGTCAAAATGCTGGTCATATGTCTTGCCCCAAAGAGATTGCGGGACATACCGGATTTCACGAAAATACCGGTAACGAAGGCCTGCATCATGCTCGCCGGTCACGTGTTTGCCCTGGTGACCAGCCCGACGTTGTTAACGAATAGTTAAGAGCATATGGTTAACAAATGGTTAACGCAATTAACCCTTTTTTAAATTTCATGAGCAAAAGGTTAAGATCGGATCGACGCGAACAGCCCCAACAAAAAAAACCGCATCTCCTGACGGAGATGCGGCTCGAACGCCTGCAGATGATGGCTGGCCCCGATTTTCGTCGGGGCCGCGCCTTATATGATTAGCGGAACAGCGACAGGATGTTGTCGGCGTTCGAGTTGGCGATCGACAGCGCCTGGATGCCAAGCTGCTGCTGCGTCTGCAGAGCCTTGAGGCGGGTCGATTCCTCGTTCATGTCGGCATCCACCAGACGGCCAACACCAGTGGTAATGACGTCCTGTAGATCCTTCACGAAGTTCTTCTGCAGGTCGAGACGCGAATTCGTCGCACCAAGCGTTGCAGCAGCATCGGTCATGTCCTTGAGCATCTTGTCAACGGCGCTGACCATGCCTTCGACGTTGAGATCGGAGGTGGTGCTGGTCAGGACGATTTCCGTACCGGTGTTAGCGGTGGCACCGTTCGCATCAATAAGGAAGTAGGTGGCGTTGACAGTGGTGCCCGTGCCCTGAATGACGGCATAACCCTTGGTGAGCAGGCCGTTTGCCTGTGTCCGAACATCGATCAGCATCGACTTGGAGGTATCGTAATCGATCGTCTTGATCGAAACGTTGCCGTTTGCGGCGCGGACGAACGAACCAACCATGGTCTTGGTAGCCGGAGCCGTCGTGGTGTCGTTGTACAGCCAGTTTTCGCCATTGAACGAAGAAGACTGCGAAATCGACGACAGCTGCGACTTGAGTTCCGTCAGTTCCTTGTTGATCTTGTCCTTGTCTACACCCGGTTCGCGGGCGGCAACAAGCTTCTTTTTGATTTCGGAAACGACGTCGATGGCGGCTTCGAGACCCGTATAGGCCGTATCCGTCTTGGCAGCGCCAAGACCAATTGCGTCTTCTACTGCGCCGAGTGCCTTGTTGTCCGAACGCATGGTCGTTGCGATGGACCAGTAAGCGGCGTTGTCGGATGCGTTGCCGATGCGCAGGCCGGAAGAAATATGGCTCTGCGTGCTCTCCATGCTCGAATTGATAGAACGGAGAGTATTGAGTGCAGCGATTGCAGCGTTATTCGTTACGATACTCGTCATAATATGGCCCCTTTGGACTAAAAAACAAGAAGGGACATACCGGGTTACTCGACCGGTAAACGGCGGCCAGCGTCATGCACACTAACCGTTACTAATTTCTGGGTTAACCCGCCGTTTGATGAGTACAATAAATACTATTAAGGTTAAGGAAGATTGAATTTTATACCACGCCTCGGAATTTTTCCTAATTTTCACATCCAGCGCGAAGTCCTGCAGCCACCAGCAACTCACCGAAAGAACGACGAAACCCCGCCAGTGACTGGCGGGGTTTCGAAAACCGGGTGGCTTGTGGCGCTCAGGACTTACCGGAAGAGCTGCAGAATGTGTTCGGAATTGCTGTTGGCAATCGACAGCGCCTGGATGCCGAGCTGTTGCTGCGTTTGCAGTGCTTTAAGGCGGGTTGATTCTGCATTCATATCCGCATCAACCAAGCGACCAACACCCTTGTCGATCACGTCCATCAGATCCTTGACGAACTCCTCCTGCATTTCGATGCGCATCTTGGTCGCGCCGAGCGTCGAGGCACCATCGGTCAATGCACTCAGCATCTTATCGATGGCGCTCAGCATGCCTTCGACGTTGAGATCGGAGGTAGTGCTGGTCAGGACGATTTCCGTACCGGTGTTGGCGGTAGCACCGTTCGCATCGACGAGGAAGTAGGTGGCGTTGACAGTCGTACCCGTGCCCTGGATGACACCATAGCCCTTGGTGAGCAGGCCGTTTGCCTGTGTCCGAACATCAATGAGAGCAGATTTTGCCGTGTCGAACACCAATGTCTTGATCGAGATGTTGCCGTTTGCGGCGCGAACGAACGAACCGACCATCTGTTTGGTGCCGAGAGGGGTCGTGGTGTCGTTGTAAAGCCAATTTTCACCCGAGAAAGAAGCCGACTGTGAAATCGAAGTCAGCTGAGCCTTGAGTTCCGTCAGTTCCTTGTTGATCTTTTCCTTGTCTACACCCGGTTCACGGGCGGCAACGAGCTTCTTCTTGATTTCGCTCACGACATCGACGGCTGCTTCAAGGCCTGTATAGGCCGTATCGGACTTGGCAGCACCGAGACCAAGCGCATCCTGTACGGCGGAGAGAGCACCGTTGTCAGAACGCATAGTCGTGGCAATCGACCAGTAAGCCGCGTTGTCGGAGGCAGACTGAACCTTGAGACCAGACGAGATGCGGCCCTGTGTAGCTTCCATATTGCTGGAGATGGAACGCAGCGTATCGAGAGCTGCGATCGCTGCGGAGTTGGTGATGATGCTGGCCATAAGAGTGCCCCTTTTCATATCGGTTTTCGAGGGACATTCCGGATTTGATACCGGTAACGGTGAGCGACGTCATGCCAATTAATTCGAGTTGAGTTATGATTAATTCACCGTTCGTATGGCGAGAGGTAACATCGTTATGGTTAATAAAAACTAAATGGGGAAAATGAAATTTAACCATGATAAAAAAACTATAAATGCGAAAACCGCACTCTTTCGAATGCGGTTTACACTTTTTTAACTTTTATTTAACGAGCCTAAACTCGTTCAATATTAGCGGAAGAGCGACAGAACGTTATCGGCGTTCGAGTTGGCGATTGCCAGCGCCTGGATGCCAAGCTGCTGCTGCGTCTGCAGAGCCTTGAGACGGGTCGATTCCTCATTCATGTCGGCATCCACCAGACGGCCAACGCCGGTGGTGATGACATTGCGCAGATCGGTCACGAATTCCTTCTGCGAGTCGAGGCGCGCATTCGTCGCACCAAGCGTTGCAGCAGCATCGGTCATGTCCTTGAGCATCTTGTCAACGGCGCTGACCATGCCTTCGACGTTGAGATCGGAGGTGGCGCTGGTCAGGACGATTTCCGTACCGGTGTTGGTGGCGGTGCCGTTCGCATCGATGAGGAAGTAGGTGGCGTTGACAGTGGTGCCCGTGCCCTGGATGACGGCATAACCCTTGGTGAGCAGGCCGTTTGCCTGGGTCTTGGTATCGATCAGCATCGACTTGGTGGTATCGTAATCGATCGTCTTGATAGCAACGTTGCCGTTTGCGGCGCGGACGAACGAACCAACCATGGTCTTGGTAGCCGGAGCCGTCGTGGTGTCGTTGTACAGCCAGTTTTCGCCATTGAACGAAGAAGACTGCGAAATCGACGACAGCTGCGACTTGAGTTCCGTCAGTTCCTTGTTGATCTTGTCCTTGTCTACACCCGGTTCGCGGGCGGCAACAAGCTTCTTTTTGATTTCGGAAACGACTTCGATGGAAGCTTCGAGACCCGTATAGGCCGTATCCGTCTTGGCGGCGGCGAGCCCGATTGCGTCCTGCACTGCGCCGAGAGCGCTATTGTCGGAACGCATGGTCGTTGCGATCGACCAGTAAGCGGCGTTGTCGGATGCTGCCTGAACCTTGAGGCCAGAGGAAATGCGGCCCTGCGTTTCGCTCATGCTGCTGCTGATCGAACGCAGCGTGTTGAGGGCGGCAATTGCATTGTTGTTGGTGATAATGCTGGTCATGGGATTGTCCCTTTGGTTACGCAAAACAAAAAAGAGAGGGACATACCGGACTTATAACTTACCGGTGATGGCGGCTCGGCTTCATGCCTCTCGGTTCTGCCTTCCGGCCAAAAACCAAACCCGTCATGTGAGGTTCACACTAGGGGCCAGCCGTTTCCAATCAATTAATTTGAGCGCCCGCGACAAAGGCGGCTCTTACTATGGCTAACAAATGGTAAAAATCGAAAGTTTATAGTTAATTTTTTTCAAAATACTGATTTTATTATGAAAAAGAACGAACCAGGCTCCCTACGAGCAGGTTCCAGCCGTCGATCAGGACGAAGAAAAGGATCTTGAACGGCAGCGAGATCGATGTCGGCGGCAACATCATCATGCCCATGGCCATGGTGATGGTGGCAACGATCAGGTCGATGACCAGGAAGGGAAGGATGATCAGGAAGCCGATTTCGAAACCGCGGCGGATCTCGGAAATCATGAAGGCGGGAACTAGAACCCGATAGTCGATGCGGTCGCCGGTGCCGACCGCCTGTCCGCGTTCGCGGGCGATGTCGACGAACAACGCCAGGTCCTTGTCGCGGGTATTGGCAGCCATGAAGGTGCGGAACGGCTCGGCTATGCGCTCGACGGCCTCCGCCTCGGTCAGGCGGTTCTCCAGAAGCGGACGAACGCCGTCGTTCCATGAGCGATCGAGCGTCGGCGACATGACGTAGAAGGTCATGAAAAGCGCCAGGCTGAGGAGAATCATGTTGGAAGGCGTCGTGGCCAGGCCCATGCCGGACCGCAGGATCGAAAATGCGATCACGAAGCGGGGGAAACTGGTGACCATGATCAGGATGCCGGGCGCAACCGACAGCACGGTCAAAAGACCGAAGGTGCGGATGATCCAGGCTGCGGCGGAACCGTCCACCGGAATATTCAAAAGGTCCGTCGGAAGCTGCTGGGCTTCCGCCACACCGGGTAGCGCCATCATGGCACCGAGAAGAAGAAGAAATCGAATCATTCGATCACAAAGGTCCTGAACATGACCTTGGTTACTCGCCCCTGTGAACGCTGGTCAACACGTTCCTGAATGTCATCCCGAAGATATTGAAAGCCGCGCGGCCCTTCGATCTGCTGCAGCGACACCGTCCGCAGATAGGAAAGGATGTCCTGGTGCACCTCTTCGGAAACCTTGACGTCGGGCTTGTCCTTGAACATCAGCGCCACTTCGAGCCGTATCCAGCTTTCGGAAGGATAGGCAAGGTTGGTGGTGATCGGTTCGAGAGCGACCACGCCGGTGGTTTCGTTGGAAATGTGCGGCAGCCCTTCGCCTTCCTTTTTCTTCTCGCCCTCTTTCTTCTTGGCGTCGGCAGCCTTCTCCTCGGCCGCCGGCTGAAGCTTCCCGGCAAGCATGCCGCCGATGACCCAGCCGCCGCCGCCGCCGATCGCAGTCAGCACGACCAGCGCGATGACCAGCGGCATGGGACCGGACTTCTTTTTCTTCCCGGTCGATTCGGCGTTTTCCAGTTCAGCCATGGCTTCCTATCCGTCCTTGTGGTTGCGAACCGTCCCGGCCATCAGATCGGCGAGAACAGGTCGACGACCTGCTGGCCGACCGGGGGCTGCTGCACTTCCGTCAGGCGGCCGCGGCCGCCGTAGGAGATGCGGGCTTCGGCAATCTTTTCGTAGGAGATGGTGTTCTGCGAATCGACGTCCTGCGGCCGGACGATACCGGCGACGTTGAGAATACGGATCTCGTGGTTAACGCGGACTTCCTGGGAGCCGCTGATCAGGAGGTTGCCGTTTTCGAGAACGCCGGTCACGACGGCGGCGACGAGCAGCGTCAGCTTTTCCGAGCGCTTCGTCTTGCCCTTGGCCTGCGTATCCGTATCAGAGCCGAAGCCGACGCTCGAATCCGTCTCCGGCTTCCAGCCGAAGATCTGCGCATTCGCCTTCCAGCCGAGATTGCTCTTGTTGGCGCGGTTGCGTTCGGTTTCGTTGTTGAAATCGGCCCTGTCGTTGATCTGGATGTTGACCGTCAGGATATCGCCCATGTTGATGGCGCGCGAATCCTTGAACAGCGCCGCCTGCGAATCATTCCACAGCGAATAACCGCGGTTCATGCTCTGCGGCTGCTTCGGATACATCGCCATCTGCGGCGTCTGCGAATATTGCAGGCCGCTGCCGATCGGGCTCATCGAAGGCGCGTTGCCGATCTCACGAACGGTCGTGTTCGAGCAGCCGGCCAAAAGGGCGGCGGCCAGGAGGGCGGTGAGACGCTTCGTCATGAGGGATCCTTCGAGGTATTGGGGTCGGACGCGCTCGACATGATCGAAGCAACCATCGCCGCCTTCTCGGCGTCCATTTCAGCCAGGATGAGGCCCGATTGCCGGGCCGGCAGGCGCATGACGATGGCTGCCGCCAGCACGATGTCCATCTTTTCGAGCTGCGGCGCGGCGGCATCGGCCTTCATCGTCTTGTAGACGTCGACCAGTCCGGCTTCCGCCTGCTTCATGAAATCGTTGCGCCGCTTCAGCCAGTCTTCGTATTCCGCCTTGCGTTTCTCCATGATGGCGATACGCGCATCGACGTCGCTCTGGAGTTTTTCCAGCTCCTGTTTCTGCAGCAGGTAGCGGCGATCGCGTGCGGCGTCTGCGATGTTGGTGCAGAACTGCTTGATCTCTTCTTCCGAGCTCATCTCGGTGAGCGCCTTCGGCTTTTCCTGGGCAAAGGCGCCGGGAATGGCGGACAGCCCGAGGAAAACGGCCGGCAGGACGAACGTCAGCCAGGGCCGCGTCGATGGGGTGGGTAAACGGGATGGGGTCATTGGATGACAAGCTCCGCTTGCAGTGCGCCGGCCGATTTGATGCCTTGCAGGATCGAGATGATCCCGTCGGGCTTGACGCCGATGCTGTTGAGGCCTGAGACGAGGGTGCGCAGGTCCGGGCCATCGAGGATCGCCACGCGGCCGCCGTCCTTCTGCGCCTGGATATCGGTCTGCGGCTGCACCGCCGTCTCGCCGCGCGAGAAAGGTTCCGGCTGGATGATCTGCGGCGTTTCGGTGACCTGCACGGTCAGCGTGCCGTAGCTGACGGCGACCTTGGACACCCGCACGTCGGCGCCGATGACGATCGTTCCGGTGCGTTCGTTGACGACCACCTTGGCCGGCGTGTCGGTCTCGACCACCAGGTTTTCGATATCCGCCATCAGCCGCGTCAGATCGGCCGACTTCGGCTTCATGATCATCACTTCCTGCGAATCGCGCGGCTCGGCGATGGCGCCGCCGAACTGCTTGGCCGCATAGCTGTTGATCACGTCGGCGACGCTGACGGCCGTGGTGAAATCCGGATTGCGCAGCTGCAGCACCAGGTCGATGGAATCCTTGAATTTCGACGGCAGCTCGCGCTCGATGATCGCACCGTTCGGCACGCGGCCCCCGGTCGTCACGCCTTCGGTGACCGTGGCCGCCTCGCCTTGCGCCTGGAAGCCGGAGACGATGACGGCGCCCTGGGCGACGGCGTAGCTCTGGTCGTCGGCGCCGGAGCGCGGGTTCATGATCAGTGGCGGGCCGCGGAGCGAGGTGGAGTCGCCCAGCGAGCTGACCGACACGTCGATGCGGCTGCCGGGGCTTGCAAAGGGCGGCAGGTTTGCCGTCACCATGACGGCGGCGACGTTCTTGGCGCTCGACTGGCCGCCCTGGGTCGAAATTCCGAGATTCTGCAGCATGGCGCGCATCGACTGCTCGGTAAACGGCGACGAACGCAGGCTGTCGCCGCTGCCCTGCAGACCGACGATCAGGCCGTAGCCGATCAGCTGGTTGTCGCGGCCGGACTGCAGCGAGGCAATGTCCTTGATGCGCGAGGAAACGGCGTTGGCGGCACCGACGCCGACAACGCTCAAGACAGCGGCCAGAATGATC